>ERZ1673698.460-NODE-460-length-63821-cov-29.588307_pt1 | contig 63821 bp, 49 predicted proteins | sample MGYA00580228_ERZ1673698 | MGnify/ENA primary metagenome ERZ1673698 (study PRJEB41218, sample SAMN15661768) | gut metagenome | host: Homo sapiens | place: Canada: London | collected 2015-08-20/2019-03-30 | study: EMG produced TPA metagenomics assembly of... | reverse complement strand
TTCCCGGCGGGCGTCGCTCCAGGAACCCCTTTTTTGTTCCTTGCGTGGCCTTCCGGCCGGCCCCCCCCTGGCTCCTTGGAAGGCCCTTTTTTATACCCGACGAACCTCGATCATGCGTGGAACCATGTCCCAGCCGTCAACCCGAAAAAATCCGGACCAGCAATCGGGATGCGGTCCGGATTTTCGTTTTCCTTTCGTTCAAACGCCGGGTTCCCTTGGAAGGAGCGGCCTACCAAGGGACCCCGTCCGTGGGAATCATCTCCGGCTGTTGGTGCATGGCCATACCTTCGGTTCGGGTTCCCGGAGCGCCATGATTCGTTCGGGGGTACGCTTCCTAGCGTGCGCTCCTTGCGGTTTTGCGGCGCGCGTACGCTCCGGCCGCCGTTCCCGCGCCGGCGAGCAGCGTCAGCGCGACGGCCAATGCCATGACGTCGGATCCGGTCCTCGCGGTCGTGTCGGGAGCTGTGGCGGCCTTTTCGCCGTCAGGGGAGACGGATTGTTTCTTGGCCGTGACACTGGTGGATGGAGTGTCAGCGGCCTTGTCCGTGGCCTTGACTTTGAGACCGTCGATCGCGGTGCCAAGTTGTTCCGCGGCCGTGGTGACGAGGCCGTTCTGTTCGCTGCTGAATGTGGTGTTGTTCTGCAACGAGAGGGCCTCTTCGTAGGCTTCGGTGAGCGTCATGGTTGTATCGTCGGTGTACTTGCCGGATTCGGCGAGCTTGGCCTTCGCCTGGGAGAGCGGGGCGGCTAGCATGCTCTTGTCGAGGGCCGACGCTTCCGGATACATGGACCGGTATCCGGAGATGAACCGCTTGGCGAGCTGGTCGTACATCTTGGAGTACAGGCGTGCGTTGAAGTTCTCCACGCGGAAGCCGGAGGACCGCAGATCCATGCTCCTGTATTCGAGGTTGTCCGGATCGTAGGCTCCCTCCGCGAAGGTCATGTCGGCCGACTCGGTCTCGGACGCTCCCTTGCCGGTCCCGCTGGTGTCGATGGCGCTGCCCGTCGCATAGTCGAAAACGGTGCCGTTCTTGTCGTTCCAGGAGTCGATGATTAGGCTGGAGGTCCGGAACGGGTCATGCCCGACGCCCATGTAGTTATATCCTGCCACGTCCTTGCCGGAGGAGATCGTGTCGCCGTTGTCGTCGACGGAATAGATTGGCTCGCCGTCCGCGTCGAGCGGATAGCCGTCCGGACCCCAGACGTTGTCGGTGACCACGGCCAGTCCGTCGCGGTCGGTGTAACTGCCCATGCGGCTCTCGCGGTACCAGGCGTTGCCGGTGGTGGCCGTCGGGTGCAGCAGCAGCTCGGCGCCGGAGGCCGCGTAGTAGCGGGCGAGCTCGGGATAGAAATGACCGTCGCGGCAGATGTCGACGCCCGCCTTAAGCGGGTTGCCGTCGGCGTCCTTCCATTCGGGCATCTCGAACATGAGTGGCTTGCTGCCCGGTGTTGACCATGCGGTCTCCTCGGAGCCGGCGCGGTGCATCTTCTGGAAGGAGTCGGTATGGCCGTCGGGGAACGCGACCGCGGCGGAGTTGTAGACCTTCCTCACGCCGTCGGAGTCGGTGACCGGTCCTCCGTCGGGCATCTCGGGAAGACCGAACACCACGTACATGCCGTACTTCTTGGCGGCGGCCGCGATCTTCTGCACGTGCTCGCCACGGGTCGTCGTGTCGCCGTCCGCGCCCCTCACCTTCTCGGCGAGGACGACCTGCATGTAGTCGTCGCTGGCCGCGAGCAGCTTGTTGACCTCGGGGTCAGAGGTGTGCGCGTCATCCTTCCCCTTGGGTTCGGTACTGTCGTAGCCGGTGAGGATGGTCTCGGGGAAGACGATCACGTCGACGCCCTTCGAATACGCCTCGTCGATGTATTTGAGCATCATGTCGGTGTTCGCGTCCTTGTCGCCCCATACTCCGCTCACGTTCGCGACGGCGGTGGTCGGCGCGTCCTTGGAGCCGTAGCGGTACGAAAGCGTCTGGCCGGATTCCTGCTTGTCGGCTAGTTCCGCGTACCATTTGGCGTAATAGTCCGGATGGAAGTCGTTCTCGACCTTGGTGGTGCTGCCGACGGAGACCTTAAGGTCGGCGTCGTTCGTGAGCGAACCCTCCTTGGCGGTGAGGATGGTTCCGTCGGAGTTCAGTCCGGCGTAGTATTTGCACGAGCTGAAGCCGCCCTGCAGTATCACGCTGCCTCCGGGGAAATCGTATGGCTGCCTGCCGTCGGCGTCGGCGTTTCCGTCGTTGCCGACGAGGTCCGCGCTGGCGATGGTCAGCCCGTCGCGGGACGCGATGGATTCGAGGCGGTTCCTGTAGTACCATTCCCAGCCCTTGGCGTCCTTCGCCCCGTCGCCGTCGATGTCGGTATAGCTCCTGGACGTGGCCGTCGGGTTAATCAGTAGTCCCACGCCCTGCGCCGCGTAGTATCGTTCGATCTCGGGTTGCGCGTAGGTGTCGTAGCATATGCTCAGACCGATCATTCCCCATTCGGTCTGTAGGATGACGGGCGTGCTGCCCGGCGTGGCCCACGAGCCCTCGACCGGCGCTATCTTCTGGTAGGCTGACACCTTCCCGTCGGGAGAGATCGCGAACGCCGAGTTGTAGGCGTGGCCGGTGTCTCCGGGGATCTTCTCTGGGGTTCCGTAGATTACCCACATCCCGTTCCTCTCCGCGGCCTCGGCAAGTTCGCGGGTGACGGGGCTTTCGGTGGTCTCCGCCTGCGAGACAGCCATCCTGTAGGCGTCGGATTCCGGATCGCTGGAGGAGACGTAGCCTGTGAGCGCCATCTCGGGGAAGACTATCATCTTCACGCCTTCCTGGTGCGCCTCTTCGATGTACTTGAGCATGGCGGTCTTGTTGGACTGCTTGTCTCCCCACTTCGGATGGAAGTCCACCACGGAGAGCTGTCCGGCCGGGATGGTGCCGGAGGTGGTGGTGGACGCGCTGGCGACCACGGTGCTTGAATAGGTGTCCGCGTACGCGTCGGGCGCGCCGGCGAACGCCATGGTGGCGCACAGGGACAAAGCGCCAACCGCGGCGATGGCCGCGGTGAAGCGGCGGCCGGACATGGACGCTCCTGTCCCGGACGGGCTGTGTCCCGTCGGCTGTTCCATATCGGAATGGTTTGGTTTGGTCATGATGCCTTTCCTCTCTGTCGCCGTCCGCCGCGTCCGGAGTCCGGACGCGGCGTGTAATGCCGTCGTATGGCACGGCGATGGTTGTGGATTGTCGTCCTCCTGGTTTTCCGGATGTGGTCCGTATGATTTCCTGCCGCGCACATCCGTGTTGCGGAATGTTTTCCATGCCCGTCAGGGTTTGTGTCGTGTTTTTCCTCCGGTGTTAGAATGCCGTCCCCGACGGCGCGGATGTCGGGAAGTTGTGGCGATTTGGTTTATCTCTCACCGTGACTGGTCGAAAAAGAAGAAATAAAGATAAGGATTCCCGTACCAACGGTTCGGGACCTTCCGCCGAAGGATCCACGGAAGGAAAACCGGGGCCCGGAGAGGATCGCATGGACTGCGCTTCCGATTGCGGGATTGGTGAGAATGCAGACTGGTGATCGGACAACGGTCCGCCTTCATTCCGCCGGATGCCTCGGTTTCGTCCGGACGTCTTGGACGGCTTCCTCGATGGAGTCCGGGACCCGAACTGCCCCATGCTTTTTCGACGATGATGGCATGCCGGTGGCTCTGCGACCTTCGCCCGGATTAGCGATGCCGCCACCGCCAAGCATTTAAATATTTCGATGAATCCTTCGTTCCGAAAACGGACGTTTTCGGAGCGTAAACCGGACTGGGGGAGTTGTCTCCGACACTCCGGCGGAAAGTGTCTCAAAACCCGTCCCGTAATCAACGTTCCGAAACTCCATGCCTTTGACGGGTAATGGTACGGTCGGTCAAATTGCGGTGATGATGGACGTTGGGCAATCCACTGTATATCGGTATCTGAATGAAGCGGATGGCAAGCGCTGAACAGTCGTTTCCTAAAAATATGTTCATATGTCGCCGGCGTTTGGCGAAGGATCGGCCGTGCGGACCATTGTGACCATGGATGGGAACGGCAGGCTCGCCATAGACCTGCGTCACCAAGGTGAGGGCATTGGCGCGATGCTGCTGAAGGGCGCCGCGGAACGAGCCTGACCTCCATTCCGCAAGCCGGCCGGGTCGCCGCGCGACGTTTTACCGTTAATCTGTAGAATCGTCGGAATCGGCGTTTGATGCAGTCGCGCGGTCGGAACAGTGCCGCTCGGTATCCGGAAAAGTGCGGAAATCGGGTAAAACTGTTTTTCAAAAAGTGCGGAAATCGGGAAACCAGGGATGACGGCCATGTTTTGACAGGATGCGCAATGCCATGCTCGGATGAAGGGGGGGTGATTTCATGGCGGAATGGTGCCGTTTTTTAAGGGGTGCATAGGGTGCGCAGGTGGCCATGGAAGGGTGGCTCTCCCTCATGAAATGTGACGGAAGGGCAAAAACTCGCTCATAAAAGTGCGAGATGAGGATGCCGGATGTTTCAAAGAAAACGATGACAAGGTCAGCCATGGCCACATCGCCGTATCGCAATTCGTCACAGCAGCTCGTCTCTCTTAAGCGCTCCGAACGGGTCTTCCTCCGTCTGATATTCCATTGCATGGTCTTTGAATACGTTTGATATACAAAACATATTTGTTGCGGGCTGCAAGTGCGGAACCGGGCTTATAGAGACAAAGTGCGAGCGTATTGGACGGTTCGTTGTCGGACGGCTTGTATTAGAGAGGTAGTTCCCGATAGACCAAATCGTCACGGACCGCAAACCCCTGATGCTCCCAGAAATCGTTGCCGGCATCGTTGTCTGCGGGCACACCGACGGCGACTTTCGGCAGGCCGATCGCACGAAGCGCTTCAACCACTCGGCCCACCAAAAGCGAGCCAATGCCCATACCGCGCGCGTCGGGATCGACCGCCGTGTGGTAGATGCGCGACCGTCTGCTATCGTGACCGGCAAGAATCGCTCCAATAATCCTTCCGCCATCGTCTTCGGCTACGAAACAGGTGTCGGGATTGCGTTTGAGGAACGTTTTTATCGCATCCTCGGAATCGTCGATGTCCCTCATGGTGAAACCGGTGCATCGCGTCCACAACCCGTATACCAGCGGATAATCTTCAATTTTCATACGACGGATGGTTGGTGCAGGCCCAGTCATATTTCCTCCTTTTCATATTGGACGTCTTATTGGATGTCAGTTTCGATTTTCGTATCGTTCGCGGTATTCCTGCGCGTATGCCGTATTTGCGTTGCACGGCCGTCTGCAGCGCGCGCGTATCGGGGAAACCGCATTCCCTTGCGATGCTGGCTATCGACGCAGAGGAACCTGACAGTTTTCTGCAGGCGTCGTCCAATCGCAGGTCGGTCAGAAATTCTTTGAACGTTTTGCCGGTCGCCTTGCGGAATGGGCGGCAGAAATGTTCCCTGCCGTATCCGAATTCCCGTGCGACGTCGGTCACTTCGAGATGCTGTTTGCGGTGCGATGTCATGTATCCGATGATCTGCATGGTGATGTTTCTTTCGGATCTGACCAATTCCGGCCGCCGCACCTCGGAAACGAACCTCGAATACAGCAGCGATAGCAGTTCGTACAGCAGCATATTGAGCTTGAATCCACGAATGGCCTCATCGGACTGCTGCCATCGGATGATGTCCTCGCCTAATCGTGCGAGCTGCGCTAAATCGTCTTTGTTGGCGCGGGGTGTTCGCAGGGAAAACATGTACCTGTCGGCGAAGGGGTACAGCCGTTCCAAAACCTCGTCATTGAATGTGACCGAGAGCACGAGCGGTGTCGTTCCGTCTGTGTCCGTCGGTATGCCGTAATGAATCGAATATGGATTGATGAGCAGCAGATCGCCGGTATTGAGGGGCATTTCCTGCCCGTCCACGATAAACGGGCAGCTGCCATGTGATGAGTAGACGAATTCCAGGCCGGGGTGCCAATGTGCCTTGGCTTTCTCATCCGGCGAATCGTGAATGATTACCAGTCCGGGGTGCTCCTCCGGATAGACGTTCTCTTCGCGATAATCAGGGCCAATCAATGTGTTGTATGGCATTGGCGCGGATGCGATGGCCACGAATCCCTCCACTTCATCGTCAACGGATATAGGGCATGTAACATGTGATTCTATTATGGCAAAATGTGATGTCTTTTTCTGCTATTACCGAACGGTAAATCACAAGCATGTATTCCAATGTCACATATTGCACTATTTTGGCCTGTTTGAACTCGTAGCGTTGATATGTCTATTGATTAGAAGACGAAGGAGTCGGAATGTCATCTTCGAACAATTCGAAGCAGACAAATGATTCCGTCGGAACTATTGCCTTGGCCAACAAACGCCGTATCGACGAAAGCATGCCGGAGACGGCGGGTGTTGAGCTCGAAGACATGAAGGCGGAGTGACATGTTTGAAAAAGTGCTGATCACCGACGAAGAGCGTCAGATGTTCCCCAAGTGGACCGTGCTTGACGAGGACCTCGCCGACGTCGATCCCGTTCTTGCCGAGCAGGTGCTTGAATCGCGACTCGAGTTCTTCAGGGGAGACATCTCTCGAACCGACTACTGGCATGATCCTGAAGGAATCGACGTCATCGCCGACATCCAGTACGTAGACGACGGAACCCGCGCCCACAGGCTCGACCTGTACCTGCCGCACGACAGTGTGGTCAGGGGCAGCAAAACCACTCCTGTGTACATCGACATTCATGGTGGCGGATTCGTTTACGGTTACAAGGACCTCAACCGCAACTTCTGCACGAACCTTGCCAAGCAGGGATTTGCCGTGTTTTCCATAAGCTACCGTCCCGCTCCGGAAACCGACTTCCTCGGACAGCTGGAGGATACTGCGGCGGCGTTCCGGTGGATTCGGGAGCATCGGGACGATTATCCCGTCGCGCAGGATCAGGTGTTTCTTACGGGAGATTCGGCGGGTGGCACCCTTGCCTTGTATATGACGGCCGTTGAGCGTTCCTCCGAATTCGCCGAAAAGATTGGCATCGGCCAGTCCGGTCTTTCCGTTGCGGGAAGCGCGTTGATTTCGCCGTTGACTGATCTGACTTCGTATCTGGCGTTGTGTGGTTTCGATGCGAAGTGTGAGTTCGGGGATGCGAGGTTGGTTCCGATTATTGACTGTATTGCGCCGATGTTCTTCACTCGACTGTTCGACAGGGGTGCAGAACTGGCCGATCTCAAGACAATGGCCGAAGAAGTGGATTTCCCGTCGGTGTTTATCAACACCAGCAGCGACGATTTCATCCATGTTGAATCGTTGAAGCTGGCCACCGCTCTGGTGGCGGCCGGCGAGACGTCGAACTGCACGATTGGCATACGGATAAGGGCCAGACCCTCGGCCACGTGTTCCCGGTGTGCATGTCTTGGCTGGATGAAAGCCAGAAGGTCCTCCGCCTGATGCGAGATTTCGCATACGCGAAGCTCTGATATCGGACGATATGGGCCACGGACGGGCGGTAGGCGATTCCCGAGCGATTTGCCTACCGCCCGTCTTCGACATAAGTGACTTAAACAACGGGGTGTGAGAAACATAGCGAAATCAAGGGGAAGAAAAGTGATTCTTGATTTTGACTGTATCGCGTTGCGGAAAGCCTCTGACGATGACTCTGCTTGTTGTTGTGTTCGATTGGTTGATGAGTTGAACGCTTCGTTGCGATGGCGCATACACTGGATGGTATGAAGGCTGATGGCAATGTGGCGGATCGCAGGGAAGCGCAAGGCGGCCGGCGGAAGACGGACCGGTTCGGGTTGAATATGAGACGTTGGGCGGCGCAGCACGAATCGTATATCGACACCGCATTGATGCAAGGGGAGGCCCCGCAGCGGCTTCTCGATTGGCATTTGCGTAAACTGCAGTGGTTGCAGCATGAACGGCTGATCCATCTCATCGTCCTGTTCATCACCATCGCGCTATTCCTGACTTCGCTCGCTTTTGTGGTACTGGTACTGTCCACGCTGCCCGTGTCGCTGGTGGTTTATCTTATTCTTCTTGTGCTTTTGATCTTTTATCTGCGCCACTACTTCTTCTTGGAGAATACCGTGCAGCATTGGTATCACATCGCCGAGGAACTGCATGACCGCGCCGAGGAAGCCCGCTAATCCGTTGACGCAACAAACGCTCAGTTTTTAAAGAAAGCAATCGACAACTTTTTTAAATAGATATTTTGATGAGCGGCTTGTTTCGGGAATAAAGACGTTCGGTTTTCTGTTAGCTCCGACTAGTCGGCTGCTTGCGTCTTCATGCGGATTGGATTGCCGATGCGGGTGGTCCTTTTGGAAAATATGGAAGGTGGGAACGATGGAGAGTCTCGAAGGACGAACGTGGGAAAAATTTTCCTGCACCGTGGAATATGAGTCCGGAAAATGGCACCTTAGCCCGGAATCCGTTCTGCACGAAATGGGATTCCGCATCTTCTCCCCAGCTATAAAGTCGGTTTACCCCTACATATCTTCTGCATTTTTCTCTCATTATTTTCGTGTTTCCGGACGATTCTGCGAAAGGTGGCCGATTATTCGCATCCCCCTTTCTCATGGTGCGGGAGGCAGCCTCCGCCAGCATGCCGCTTGGTACGATTCGCGCTACGTGGACGGTCGCATGACTTGCGGCTACGCGTTGCCTCGGCTGAGGCTGCGTGCGCAGAGAGCCTCCAGCGGGAACGCTGGTTCGCCGATGTCCGTCGAGGTGGTGACATCTAGAAATGTGATTTCGCCCAGCGATTTTCAAACGGCGATGGATCTCAAATACGTCCGAGACGTGAAGGAAGCGCCACGGAAGGTGACACATGTTCTTCCTCGTCGAGCCTTCAACCGGCGTGGCACTGCCCATACTGGCGGGAAGAACGCAGTTGTACGGCCGCTTCACGGGCACGCCGGACGACGGCATGATCGTCGATATTGCCGTACGGTCTGTCAGAAAATGCAGGAACGAGGTTTTCGACGAAGACAGCAGTGATAGTGGTGACGTCTCGTCCCGCCGTTTCCTGGAAAAGAATGGGGGAGCGGACGATAAGGACGTGGCGCAGTACATCGAACAAAACGACGGCGTACTACGCGAACTCGTCGAACGCAGGGGGAGCGACGGACGACTACAGAAAGCTACGCGAAGCCGTTTATCTTCTTCGGCGCAGGCTGGGTGAAGGAGACGCGCAGGATGTCGTCTGGAACGATGGCAATGGCAGTGGCGAGGGCAATAGCGATGGTGGCAACGACGTTCGGGAAGTCGTCGAACAAGATGGGGCCTGTATCTTCGCGCATTCCCGTCTGCATTGCGATTGCCGTGCGGAATACTATATCGAATCATACTGTGCGAATCCCGAATGCAGCGAGGTACACGAACAATGCTACTGCGCTCGCCATTTTGCCTACAAAATCGGCAAGTACATAAACCTTCTTGAACGATCCCGGGTCGATGCGGCCCGCCTCCGTGACGAGGTTCTGTGGGCGGGCCTGCTCCCGTCCTGCATGACTCTGCTGGATTGGGGACGTCTTAACTGACGATTTGCCGTTTTCCGGGGATACGCCGGATGCGAACATACGGTAACGGCACGGTGAACTGTGCTTAACTGGAATCATGCGCATGAAGAACAGAAGTGTCGCAAGAACGGCGGCTGTTGTGATCGCAACTGCGGTACTGTGCGGCATTGTGCCGATGATTGGTGTTGCGTTGCGCAATTCGACAGTCGCAACAATACGTGAAACCAATATTTTGCAGGCTTTAACAGTGTTGCCAGAAGGATTGCGCGACTGCTCCACGGTACTTGCGTACCTGTTCTCGACGGTTGGGTGCGTCGCTATCGTCTCTGCGCTCGCCGTTGTCGATTCGCGTATTACCGGCAGCGGACGCGTCGTCATCCGCGATGTTATCGTTTCGGTGGCACCGATACTGTATGTGACCGGCGTCAAATGGCTGGTTGAACGTCCCCGTCCGATTACGTCCGTCGGTAGCGGTTTGCTGCCGGGCGATCCAAGCTTTCCCAGCGGACATACTGCAGCCGCGGTGATCGTATCGGTCATGATGATTCTCATCGTGCGTAATTTCGCGCGCAGTCGCTTCCCCGACGGCGAAGATGACGAGCGCGCAAACAGAAGACGAGTGTTCCTTCGCAGGGCGATTATCGGCGCTGTCGCGCTTGTCGTGGCGGTCGCCTGCTCGCGATTGCTGCTCGGCCTGCACTATCCAACAGACGTGATCATTTCCGCCACCATCTGCCCGCTCATCTCCTACGCCGTCTGGTGCGTGTGGAACGCATGCGAAAGCGCGGAGGAGTGGTAAAAATCGCGCGCTGTCAGCGAAATTATAGGCGTTATATAGGGCGTTACATAGGCGTTTGGAGCGTCGGCAAGGGATTTCACACAGTCTGCGTCAGCATGGTGAATGGCTGATCGGGCTCGTCGTCTTCAGCGACAAGCCCGGCCACATCCGCTAGACACCATAGGGCATATAACGGCAAATTCAGCACGTTCCCTTGAAGCAGCACGTTCGACCGGGAGGCCACAATGCCTTGTTTCAATTGGTATTCCGGGTTGGCAAGCAATGCGTTGATGGCCGCATGGGTCATGTAACTCCTGCCAGATTTCACTTCTATCGGCATTACGGAATCGTCTTGGGTGTCTGCAATGAAATCGACTTCGCCCTTCTTTTTTGACATGTAGTAATACAGTGGAATCCTCTGTGCCGTCAGTTCTTGGGCTGCAAAGTTCTCGTAAATGGCCCCAAGGTTGGGATTGCGATCATCCAAATATGCCGCTTGTGCCGTGGTGGTGGGATACCTTGCCATCAGCATGCCTGTGTCAGACTGGTACAGCTTAAATTTCGGGGATTGCGCGCCACGTTTCAGTGGCGATTTCGGTTCGGCCACGCAATCGGTTTTCAGTGCCACGCCAGCGTCCGACAGCCATACGAAATCTTTCTGATTGCGGGAATACCTTGCGTTTTCGCCAATCGCGGTCACGGAGAAACGGCCATTGCCTTCCGTCAACTGTGCTGGCAGCTGCTCGAACACTTCTCTCACCTGCAATGTGCGGGAGCCAGCGTATTGGGAAATATCATGTCGATATTGACGATTCAAATCAGATTGGACACGTCTTACGGCCGACAGATCGCCATTGGAGTTCAGAAAAGCGTTCACTGCGTCCGGCATACCGCCTACAACAAGATAAGTGCGGAAATTGCGCATCATCGCATCATGCACGGCTTCATCAATGGGGCTTTTGTTTTTGCAACATTGACGTATGGTTTCCAATGTTGCTTCACGTATGCCGATCGCCCAACAAAATTCTTCAAAATCCATAGGGCGCATAGTTCGTTTCGTCACATATCCTACCGGATATGAACGTACGCCTTTGAATTCTGTTCCGAGCATGGAACCGGAGAAGATGTAGTCGAACCGACCGTCCTGCACCAGGAATTTGACCATCGTCATGATATCCGGTGCTTCCTGCACCTCGTCGATGAAGATGAGGGTGTTGCCGGGGATCATGTCGGTTTGGGCGAATAAGGAAAGTCGGGAGAGGAAATCATCCATACTGGAGGCTGTCAGCAGTGCTTTTGTGGCCGCTTTGTTGTCATATAGATTGATTTCAACGTACGTCTGGTATTCCTGTTTGGCGAATTCGCGTATTGCGTAGCTTTTTCCGATTTGCCGTGCTCCAGTGACGAGCATTGCCTTTTCGGATGATGTTTTCCAGTCGATAAGTTGCTGTGTGATCTTACGTTTCAGCATCGGCAGCCCCTTTAGTGCGATGAATCCTTGAAAAGCATAGCATAGGAAGCGTTTGTTGCACAAAATAGAAGATTTGAAAAGGATAAAATTGCACAAAATGGAAGATTTGAGACTGAGCTATTTGCACAAAATGAAAAATTTTGTTTTATGCGTGATGAGGTCAGTTGCGGTTCAGCACTTCAGCTGGGGTCTAGATGATCGGCTGCGACTGATTGCATTCATTGGCGGCGAACTGTTATTTGGTGATTCAAGCTTTCCAAGTGTTGTGCATACGGAAGCCGCGAATGTTGGTTATGATAGTGTTTGCTGCGCGTGTTTTGGCATAAAACGAATCGACCGAAGGGGAGTGTTAGCGGCACGTGGTTCTATGGCACTCGTTCGCTCGCAATCACTACTTAGTTCACATTACCTGACCGATGTAATCTTTCGGTTACAATCTGCCCTCTCATTTCTTATGTCGTGCGGTGCGTGTGGAGTGCACTCGAAAGTGTGAAGGGGGGGGTAAGCCGCTGTTTTTGACGAAACGGAAATATGCGTGGAGAATGGATGAAGGTGATTGTGGGATCGTTGCGTAGTGTGGAGGTTGAGATATCAAGAGTTTGAACGCGACTTTGATTGGAAGGGGCTAATCCCGAAGCGCATCCATTGGAATGCCGTTGTAGGCCAAGTCAAAACGCCGGGGTTGAAAAGAAAAAAGGTGCCGCACCATTATTCCCACGGAATCTGGTGCGGCACCTTTTCTTTTGAAAGGAAACAGAAGAAGTCTTTGCGCCTTACTTGTTGATGACCTTCTTGAACAGGTCGGAGGATGCCTTGGCAAGGGCGAACTGGCCGAAGCCCGGATCCATGGAGGCGAGGTTGGAGTTGAGGATCTGGTTGAAAGTGTCGTTCTGCATGTTCATTCCTTTTCCGCGGCGCTTTGTCTTCCGTTCGCCGCTATTCTTTTTTCTCTTGTTTCGTTATGCCTTGATTGTAGGCATGTCATCCCCGTCGCCGCATGTCATTCCGATTGATTCTTTTGTATATTCATCGGTTTGCCAGAAGATTTTTGAAATAACTTACCGCACCATTACCATCACATAAACCAAGAAGGCCCCGACATGGTCGGGGCCTTCTTGGTGAAAAAGGGAAGGAGTGGCAAGTATTGGTATTTATTCGGTCAGGGTTTTGGCCTCCTCATCGATGGCTTCGACGGTCTCGGCGGTCTGAGCTTCGTCATCGACGATTTCGCCGGAGGCAAGCTTGGCTTCGAGCTCTTTGACAATCTTAGCATGCATCTTCTCGTCGATCTTGACCTTGAACATGAACACCAGCAGGCTGAGCACGATCAGAATAAGCGGCACATAGAAGGCGCAGATTTCGAAGGTGTGGATGTTGGAGGGGGTCATATCGGCCGCGGTGGCGTTGCCGGTCATGCCAGCAGCGACGGCGATGAAGCCGGTGATGCCGTTGGACAGCGCGCCGCCAATCTTATCAAGCATCGGACGTACGGACAGGGTGACGGCCTCGTTGCGCTTGCCGTTCTTCAGCTGGCCGTATTCGATGGAGTCGGTCAGGGAGAGGATGGCGGTCATCTGGATGAGGGTGCCCGGGATGTAGAAGAGCACGAGGGCGATGAACACCACGGTCATGTTGGTGGAGAAGAGACCCAGCAGGATGTAGGCCACGATCATGGAGGTCATGCCGACGATGTACAGGACTCGGCGTGGGATGCGCTTGTTCAGGATCGGGTACAGCGGAGCCATGATGAGGCCTGCCACCAAGGCGATGACGCCGGTCATGGAGTAGGCGGCCTGGTTGTCGAGCACGAACTTGAACAGGAAGAGGAGTACGCCGGTGGTGGCCACGTTGGCGATGGCGTACAGCAGGTAGGACAGGGCGACCCACAGGAGCTGGTCGTTCTGGAACAGGGCCTTGAATGCCTCGAGCGGGTTGCCGTTCTTCTGGGCCTTGGCGCGCAGTGCGTTGGTGCTTTCCTTGGTGCCGAACGCGACGGTCCATGCGGTCAGGATGCCGAGGAGTCCGACGATGATGCCGAAGGAGGTCCAGCCGGCCTGTCCTTCGCCCTTGGCACCGGTGAGCGTCCAAGTGAAGTAGCTGACGATCGGGATGACCACGACGGTGATGCCGTTGTAGCCGATGGAGCCGGTGAAGGAGCCGAGGGCGGTGTAGGTGGAGCGCTCGTGGGAGTCGGAGGACAGCGCCGGGATCATGCCCCAGTAGGAGATGTCACGCAGGGAGTAGAACACGTCGAGCACGACGAAGGTGATGACGAACAGCACGATGAACAGCGTGGTGTTGACGTTCACCAGGCCGAACATGCCGCTGAAGATCACGGCGAGCAGGACGGCGGAGATCAGGCCGCCGAAGAACTGCCATGGGCGGAAGCGTCCCCACTTGGTGTTGGTGTTGTCGATGAGGTTGCCCAGCAGCGGGTCGATGAAGATCTCGGCGATACGGATAATCACCACGAGGCTGGTGATGACACCGATAAGCTTGGCCGCAAGCGCCTTGTCAACGCCCGAGAACAGGCAGCCGGTGACATAGACGATGAAATATGTGCTCATCGCGTTGTAGAAGGCGGACTGACCGAGGTTGCCGCAGGCGTAGGCGATACGCTGGCCGAGCTTGCCCTTCTTGCGGACGCCACCGTCCGCGGTTGTCGTTTCGTTGCTCATTTTTTCTTCTCCTTAAGATTCCGGAGTTGAAGATCACCCATTGATCTTGCATGTCGAGTATACGCTCTTTACAAGAAAAAGTAAAAACCATTAGCAAAATATAGGGTTTGGCGGCGTGTTGAATTAGGTAAACCGTGTACCAGCACTGTCATATCGGTATCAATCAGATGCCTGATACGTTACAACATATACCGCTGATACGAAGGAATTAAGACGTCAAGTAAAACCGATTTGCTTTTTTTGTAAACAACGTTTATTATCTGGTAAAGGAAGTTCATCTTCCCTCCATCATTCACAAAGATGTAATGAACGAAAGCAGGAAAACATGGCAAACGAAACCCGCATCGAACACGCATCCGAGACCTGGCTCGCCGATTCGACCGTATTCGAGGTCAACCGCGTCCCGGCGCATTCCGACCACAAATGCTACGCGCATGATCCGCAGACCAACGAATGGTCCGATCTGAGGCAGAGCCTCGACGGCGAATGGAGGGTCGAGGTCGTTCAGGCATCCGACATCGAATTCAACGAGGAGCCCTTCGCAAGGGAGAACTTCGACGATTCCGTCTTCGAACGCATCCAGGTTCCCGGACACCTGCAGATGGCGGGATTGATGAACAACAAGTACGTGAACATTCAATACCCGTGGGATGGCCACGAGAATCCGGCGGAACCGAATATTCCGGAGAACAACCATGTCGCCCTCTACCGTAAGACCTTCACGATGGCGAACCGTCTGGCCGACACCAAGAACGCCGGCGGAACCGTCTCCATCGTGTTCCACGGCATGGCCACCGCAATCTACGTGTGGGTCAACGGCATGTTCGTCGGCTATGGCGAGGACGGCTTCACCCCCAACGAATTCGACATCACCGAGATGCTGCACGACGGCGAGAACGTCGTTGCCGTCGCATGCTACGAATACTCCAGCGCCTCATGGCTCGAGGACCAGGACTTCTGGCGTCTGCACGGACTGTTCCGCTCGGTCGAGCTGGCCGCGCAGCCGCATGTGCATATCGAGAACATGCAGATCGAATCCGATTGGGATCCGGAGTCCGGCAGCGCCTCTTTGGACGCGGCGCTCACCGTGCGCAACGCAGCCGACGCGGCCACGATCTCGGCGACGTTGAAGAATTCCGATGGTAACGTCGTCTGGGAGACCGCGAACTGCGCTGACCCCGATACCTCCATCTCCACCGGATCGTTGAACGGCATCCGCCCGTGGAGCGCGGAGGATCCGGTCCTCTACGAGTTCGAGGTCACGGTCATCGACCATGCCGGCAACATCGCCGAGGTCGCCGTCCAGAAGGTTGGATTCCGCCGCTTCCGCATCGAGGACGGCATCATGACGATTAATGGCAAGCGCATCGTATTCAAGGGCGCCGACCGCCACGAGTTCGATCCCAAGCGCGGCCGCGCGATCACCGAGCAGGACATGATCGACGATGTGGTCTTCTGCAAGAGGCACAACCTCAACGCCATCAGGACCTCCCACTATCCGAACCAGGAGCGCTGGTACGAGCTGTGCGACGAGTACGGCATCTACCTGATCGACGAGACCAACCTCGAAACCCATGGCAGCTGGTGCCTGCCCGGTGACGTCCTCACCGAGGAGACCGCCGTCCCGGGAAGCAAGGCGCATTGGGAGGGCGCGTGCGTCGACCGTGTCAACAGCATGGTGCGCCGCGACTACAACCATCCGAGCGTCCTGATCTGGTCTCTCGGCAACGAATCCTACACGGGCGACGTGTTCCGCGCCATGTACAAGCGCGTGCACGACATCGACCCGAACCGTCCCGTGCACTATGAGGGCGTGACCCACAACCGCGACTACAACGACGTGACCGACATCGAGACCCGCATGTATGCGCACGCCGACGCCATCGAGGAATACCTGAAGAATGATCCGCAGAAGCCTTACATCTCCTGCGAGTACATGCACGCCATGGGCAATTCGTGCGGCAACATGGACGAATACACCGCGCTCGAACGCTATCCGAAGTACCAGGGCGGCTTCATCTGGGACTTCATCGACCAGGCGATCTACGCCACCCAGCCCGATGGAACCACGAGCCTTCGCTATGGCGGCGACTTCGGCGACAGGCCGAGCGACTACGAGTTCTCCGGCAACGGCCTGGTGTTTGCGGACCGTAAGCCCACGCCGAAGGCCCAGGAGGTCAAACAGCTGTATTCCAACGTGCATATCGATGTCGCCGAGGATTCCGTGACCATCAAGAACGATAATCTGTTCACCTCCACTGGCGAATACACGTTCGTGTTGCGTGTCCTTGCGGATGGCGAACCGGTATGGCAGTCCGAACGCCGTTTCGACGTGCCGGCCGGTTCGACGGAGAAGCTCGATGTCGACTGGCCGTTGGATCTGTACCGCGACGGCGCGTCCGAACTGGTGCTGGAGGTATCCCAGCGTCTCGCCAAGGCGACCAATTGGGCGGTAGCCGGCTATGAGCTGGCATTCGGCCAGACCGTCGTCGCCGGCTCCAAGAAGGCCTCTGCTCCGGTGAAGCCGGTCGACGGCATCGTCACCGTTGGCCGTTGGAACGTCGGCGTGCAGGGATCCGGCCGCGAGGTACTGCTTTCCCGCACCCAAGGCGGACTGGTCTCCTACACGTTCAACAATCGAGAATTCGTGCTGCGCCGTCCGGCGGTCACCACGTTCCGCGCGCTGACCGACAACGATCGCGGCGCAGGCCACGGCTTCGAACGCGCCCAGTGGCTGGGAGCAGGCCGTTACGCCCGCTGCATCGGCAACGAGATCGAACAGATCGACGAGAACACCGTCAAGGCCTCCTACACGTACGAGCTCGCCACCCCGCAGCGCACCAAGGTGACCGTCAGCTACACCGCCGACACCACCGGACGAGTGAATCTGCACATCGAATACCCGGGCGAGCCGGGCGACCTGCCCACCATCCCCGCGTTCGGCATCGAATGGACCCTTCCGGTCCAGTACTCGAACCTGCGTTTCTTCGGCGCTGGTCCGGAGGAGACCTACCAGGATCGCAAGCATGCCAAGCTCGGTGTGTGGAGCACCGACGCGTTCAAGGACCACGCCCCGTATCTCATGCCGCAGGAAACCGGCAACCATGAGGACGTGCGTTGGGCCGAGATCACGGACGAGAAGGGCCATGGCCTTCGCATAAGCCGCGCCGAAGGCGCCGAACCGTTCGCGATGAGCCTGCAGCCGTACTCCAGCTTCATGCTTGAGGAAGCCCAGCATCAGGACGAGCTCCCCGCCCCGAAGCACATGTTCCTGCGTGTGCTTGCCGAGCAGATGGGTGTCGGAGGAGATGACTCCTGGATGTCCCCGGTCCACCCCCAGTACCATATCCCGGCGGACCAGCCAATCAGCCTCGACGTCGACCTCGACCTGATCTGACCGGCGCGCCCCGGCGAAAACCGGGACTTGGCTTTCCTTTCGCCATACGCGGAAACGTATGGCGAAAGGACGGTGCCGTCGTCAAGGGTGGACCTTGACATCAAACCGGAGACGGCGCCTTGAAAGGGTACGGCACGTCTTCCATGTTTTCCCCGTGCCGTGCCCTCGTTTCCATATCGGGAACAGGGCTTGACAGACTTTCCTTCGAAAACACCTCACAGATGTAAAAGGGTTCGGTCCTCGTTGGCACGTATTAAGCGTGTCAACGAGGACCGAACCCTTTCTTCTTAAACCCTACCTAGCTTTCGGGGTGAAACTGTCCCGGGCGACCAGCTTGGTTGAAATCCTCATATGCTGGTTGACGGAGCGCCCCATGGAAATGGCCTCCGACAGCATGAATACCGCGGCCTTGGCCAATTCGTCCTTGTTGATGTCATACGACGAAAGCGTCGGCGAAGTGTAATTCGCGATCTCCTGGTTGTTGATGCTCACCAGTCGCATGTCGCGTGGAACCAGAATGCCGGACGCCGCGAACGCCTGCAAGACGCCTACGGCGATGGGGTCCGCCGCCACAATCAGAGCATCCGGGAGCCTGTCGCCACATTCGGCCACGAACCTCTTTCCCAAGGCACGGCCGTTCTCCACGGTGAAAGGCCCCTCATCGAACACCAGGCCGTCGACGTCAAGACCGAGACGGACGGTCCAGTTGCGGAACGCGAACGCACGCGGATCCTCGGGATACTCATGGTCGCCCATGATGTTGCCGAACCCTCCGATGAACCCGATTCGCTTGTTGCCGGCGTCCATCAATTCGTCCAAGGCGTCCAGAATGGTCTGCTCCAGATCCGGCTGCACCGAATCGAACAGGCTCGGCGCGGGATTGATGTCGATGAACACTCCATGCGGAAGGACCGCGTGCAGACGCTTCAACATATTCCTTTTGAACGGCGCCGGACCTATTGAGATGAATCCGGCGTATTTGGACGCGTCCTTCATCAGGGATTTGACATCGTTGTATTCCGTCACTCTCATGCGCTCGTCCTTGGCATGGCGACGTAATGAAACTTCAAGCTCGTCAAAATAGGCGTCCTGAAGCCCCTTGTCGTGGATGGAGTTGTTCAGCAACGCGATGTCTTGCGGAATGGTGACACGTTGGTAGCGGGGGACGTTCTCGTACCCCATCTCAATGCTGGTGCTCAGAATCTTCTGACGGGTGGCCTCCTTCACCGAGAACGAGGGGTCGTCATTGAGTATTCTCGATACGGTCGCCTGGGAGAAGCCCGCCTTTTCCGCGATCTCCCTGATCGTGGCCATGGAAACCTACCTCCTTGGAAATTCAGCAACTAAACGTGTTTAGTAACGAGTTTATCATGTTTGAAAGCGTAATTGCCATCAATGTCGGAAATTTCGTTTTCCATGAAAACGACCCATCCGCAAACAAAAATGACAGTCTGCGAACGGGATCGCTTCATATTGTGCGAATCCGATCATCTCCGCCGTACCGTGCCATCAAGGGGCTTATCCGGAGATACCACGACGTGCGCCATATTGACGCCTTCTACAATCACCGTGACTTCCGTCGGCCCCGACGAACGCAAAGTATATTTCACCTCATCGTCCGTCCATGACGCATCGACGCAAACGCCCCCCTCTCGCCCTCAATCCACGGAAACGTCCCTCATGCCAGTCTTTCGGCAAGGCGGGAAGAATCCGGATCAGACCGTCATGGCTTTGCAGGAGCATTTCCGCCAGCGCGGCCGGGAATCCAAGGTTGCCGTCGATCTGGAATGGCGGATGCGCGCACATGCCGCTGTCGTATACGCCTCCTCCTACCAGACCGGTCGCGGCGTCGGCGTCGACCGGGCGCAGGAACATGCCTATGATTCGTTCGGCATGTTCCGCGTCACGCAGCCTGGCCCACATGATCATGCGCCACACGATGCTCCAGCCGGAGCCGTCGTCGCCCCTGGTCTCAAGCGATTTGCGGGCCGCGTTCTCCAAGCGCGAACTTCTCGCGGTGATGCCGGTGCCTGGATGCAACTCGTATAGATGCGACAGATGGCGGTGGAGCGGATCCTCCTCGATGAACTCGTCGTTCCATTCGAGGATCCTTCCGTCCGTACCGATCTGCGGTTCGACCAACTGCCTGACGACTATCCTTGCCTCCTGGACCAGACTCTCGTCATCGCCATCGAGGTCGTCCATATCCTGCGCGGCAAGGATGAGGTCGTCGAGCAGGTTGCGGACGATGGCGGTGGCGTTCTCGCTTGCCTGCGCGACGGACGTTGGCTTCCCGTTGACCAGGAAGCAGTTTTCCGGAGAAGTGGCCGGCGAAGGGACGAGGCCCTGTTCGGTGTCCGACAGGAAATCCATGCAGAACCGGGCGCTCTCCCTCAGAATCGGCCAGATGCGCGCGAGGTACGACTTGTCCCGGTCGAACAGGTTCCGGCACATCCACGCCTGTCCGAAAGGCCAGAACGACCACATCGGATCGCCGTTCGCAGGCAAGGCCCTGCGCCAGATATCCACGTTGTGGAACACCGCCGATCCACTTTAGGGTTTTAATGCTTTACCTTTCTCAAGCGAGAGAAGCTGCAACATGCCTGTTGTGATTATGGAATTATCGCATTTGCGATGGGCGTGTCATTGATTCTTCTTCGAATCTATGCGGAATGTCGAGTCATACTAATTTCGTACATAAAACAAAACGCGTGTGCGTCCGGGCGGAAACCATCCGGACGCACACGCGTTTTATTTTGAATTATTGCGATGAGGTCAGTTGCGGGTCAGCACTTCGGCCAGGGCCTGGATGACCGGCTGCGGCATGTGGGACTGGTGCTTGGTCTGCGCGCCAACGCCGTGCAGATCCTCCAGCGTGCTCAGTGCCGGCAGCGCATCCTTGCCCAGCTCGCGGATCGCGCGGTATGCGTGCTCCTTGGTCATGTACAGCATCTGCGCATCCTTCAGCACGGCGAACGCGTCGGCTTCAACCGGATCGTCCGCAACGGCAAGACCGTCGGCGAAATCGATGGCGATTGCGGCGCTCGTCGGCACGTCACGCAGCGTGACGGTCAGGCTCAGCGTCTCCGCATCGTACGCGACTTCCGGAGCGGCGGCAGAGCCGTCGACGGTCGCACGAACGGCGCGCATCGCTTCCGGAGCGATGTCACGGAACGTGACCGTCCAATCGCGGGAAGCTGGAATGACGTCCGTCGCGCCTTCCGCAGGGGCGATCGAGAACTGTGCGGAATCGCCCTCAAAACGCAGCGCCATTTCGGTGGATGCCCAACGATCCTTGCTCTGTGCTGCGCCGTCATCCTCCCACAGCGTGAAGCTGTTTTCGGCACCCGGGAACACCAATACCTGCAGTGCGCGCGGGTTGGCCACGGAGTTGAGCGCCTCACCCTCGGCGGGCATCTGCAGCGGCACGATCGCGCCGGGCTTAGCGAACACCGGCATGCGGTCGAGATCGCGCCAAGCCTCCAGACGGCGGCCTTCGGCCGGACGAGACGTGTAATGGCGACCGTCGAAGAAATCGAACCATTCGCCCTGCGGCAGCCACACGTCGGCCTTCGCACGCTGCACGGAACGCTCGGCTGGATCGACGATCGGCGCGACCAGCAGCTCGGTGCCGAAACGGAATTCGTCGGTGAGCTTGTATGCGTCTTCGATTTCCGGATAGTCCCAGTACAGCGGCTGCACGAGCGGCTCGTTGTCGAATGCGGCGCGACGGTTCATCGTGTACAGGTACGGGATCATCGCATGGCGCAGGCGCAGCGCGGACGTCATCGCACGTTCCGCATCGCCGTGGAAGTTCCACGGCTCCTTGCCGTTGAACGGCGAATCGGTGGAATGCAGACGGTTGATCGGGCTGAACGCGCCCAGCTGGTACCAGCGGACCTCCAGCTCCTCGTCACGGTAGCCGAACATGTGGCCGCCGATGTCGTGGCTCCACCAGCCGTAGCCGATGTTGGAAGCGCAGGCGGTGAATTCCGGCTGGAACTTCAGCGACTCCCACGTCACGACGGTGTCGCCGGAGAAGCCGATCGGGTAGCGGTGCGAGCCCGGGCCGGCGTAACGCGAGAAGGTGAGCGGGCGCGGGTTGCGTTCGCTGTAGTCGCTGCCGTCGTTGCGGGCGGAATCGAGGTAATGCAGGTGGTTCAGGCCCCACAGCGGGTCGAGGCCCGGCTGCCGCGTCAGGCCGCCCTGCTGCCAGTCAATCCACCAGAAGTCGACGCCATCTTCCTCCATCGGGTGGTGGAGCTGGTCGAAGTAGACCTCCATGAACTTCGGATCGGTCAGGTCGAACTGCACGGCCTCGCCGCTTTCCGGATCGATGTTCATGGCCTTGGCGACCTGCGGATACAGCTCTTCGAACGCGCGCACGCCGTCCCTCGGGTGGACATTGAGCGTGGCCTTCATGCCATGCTCGTGCAGCCAGTTGAGGAAGCGCTTCGGATCCGGGAAGAAGTCCTTGTTCCACGTGTAGCCGGTCCAGCCGGAGCCGTACTTCGGGTCGACGTCGTCAACCAGGTGCCAGTCCATATCGATGACGGCCGTGGTGAACGGGATGCCTTCCTTTTCGAAACGTTCGACGAGCTGACGGTATTCGGTTTCGGTATAGCGGTGGTAGCGGCTCCACCAGTTGCCCAGCACGAAGCGCGGCAGCAGCGGGGTCGGGCCGGTCAGGCGGTACAGGGCGTGCACGGCCTCACGGTAGCGGTGGCCGTAGCCGAACAGGTACAGGTCGGTGGTCGGCTCTTCCTTCGGGGTCACCCACGTGCCGAAATCGTTGTGGTTGCCGTTCACTTCGGCGGTTTCGCGGATGACGTTCGACTTGGAATCGTCGATGATCGCCCAACCGTCGGTGCTGTTGACGCCCGGATCGACGGGGATGCGGCCGTTTGCCTCGTCGAGCGTACGGTAGGTGCCGCCGAGGTTCCTGCGCTGCACGTCGCCGTAATGCCAAGTGTTTTCGATGGCGTTGACGTGCTTGACGGTTGCGTACAGGCCTTCCGGAGAGAACTTGCGCTGGTTGTAGGAGATATGCAGCGACGGGGTGTCGATTTCCAGCCAGCCATTACGTTCGGTGACGGTGAATTCAGGCTTTTCGCCGAAATCGCGGACCATCGCCATCTGCGTGGCGTCATCCACGAAACGGCCGCTGTCGGACCATTCGAAACGGACGAGCGCGTCCGTGATGAGGCCGATGCGCCAATGATCGCCCTGGATCACCGAATCCGGATTCATTGCCGGATGGGCGTTGAGCGTGGCCAGCGAGAACAGTGTGCTGTCTACCATGTGGGGCTCCTTTGAGTGTGGGAAAAATCGGGAGAACTGGATTGGGACCGTGTCATCATATGCGACGGTACGGTCCCGTTTGAATTACTTGATGCGCTTGATGGTCAAGACCGACGCGCCAGCGCACAGTGCGATGACGATGGCGGTGGGGAACACGAGATTGTAGTTGTGGGTCATCGTGACGATGCTGGACGTGACGAACGAGCCGATGGCCTGGCCGGCGCCGGCCGCGTTGATGGCGCCGAGGGTGGCGTCAGGGTTGGCCACGCCGATGTCCTTGAGCCTCTGCGGAATCATGATGGAGGCGGTCATGTAGAAGGCGATGGCGTTAAGCACGGTCCAGGCGAGGAAGCCGAAGAGGTACCTCCACTTGACTGCCGGTTTATCGGCCTCCTGCTGGACGTCCGTATTGGCGTCCAGGGCGATGCTCGTGTCGCTGCTTTGCTGGTCGCGCATCTCATTATCCTTTCTGTGCGCTGCGAAACATCGCTCTCCGCGTTGAGTGATCAAAGCATGTTCCGCATTGAAGAAAAGTCAGCAAAACTTACTTTCGTTAAGTATGATAGCGCTTGCGCAAAAAGGTATCAATATCGGCGAGTCGCTTGAAATTGCAACGATATGCGCATATCGAAACGCTTGCTATCGATTGCAAAATGGAACGATGCGATTTTATGCGCGTCCTGCGCCACCGCATACCCTCTTCACCGCGCCCATATGCCGATTGTGCGAGCAAAACGACAGGTTGTGTAATACGGCGGTGATGGCATCGCAAAAGCTGGTTCAATCAAACTAGCGGCGAAATCCCGCGTGCGGCACGGTGCGATGCAGCGCGGTACGGCAGCGGGAAATCGCAAGAAAACAGCGCAGTCGGGCGGAGCGGACAGGGCAGGCTCGGCAAAGCAGGTTTTGGCAACACCTAGTGCGAGGGAGAACCCATGGAACTTGAAGATCTTTCGATCGTTGAAAAGGCGGCGATGCTGTCCGGCGGATCCGAATGGGATTCGCGCGGCAACGATCGCGCCGACATTCCCGGCTTCGTCATGAGCGACGGCCCACACGGCGTGCGCAGGCAGCTTGGCGAAGGCGACCACCTCGGCATCGGCTCATCCAAGCCGGCCACCTGCTTCCCGACCGCCTGCACCGTGGCCAACACCTGGGATCCGGCGCTCGCCGAAGAGATGGGCGAGGCGCTCGGCAAGGAAGCTCACGATCTCGACGTGAACGTGTTGCTTGGACCGGGCATGAACATCAAACGCAACCCGCTGTGCGGACGCAACTTCGAGTACTATTCGGAAGATCCGATCGTCGCCGGCCGTATGGCCGCCGGCCTCATTCGCGGCATCCAGAGCAACGGCGTCTCCGCATGCCCGAAGCATTTCGCGGTCAACAGCCAGGAGCTGCGCCGCCAGGCCAGCAACTCCGTGGTGGACGAACGTACCATGCGCGAATTGTATCTGACCGGTTTTGAAATCGCCGTGCGCGAGGCCAAGCCGATGAGCATCATGACCTCCTACAACGAGGTCAACGGCGTCTACGCCCACGAAAACAAGCATCTGCTGCAGGATATCCTGCGCGACGAATGGGGCTTCGACGGCATGGTCGTCTCCGATTGGGGCGGCTCCAACTCCGCCGTCGCAGCCGTCAAAGCCGGCGGCTCGCTGGAAATGCCGTCGCCAGGTTTCACCTCCGTGCGCGAGCTGGAAGGTGCGGTCAAAGCGGGCACGCTCGCCGAGGCGGACATCAACAAGCGTGCCGCGGAAGTCGCCAAAATCGCGGCGGCGACCAAGCTCGTCGGCGTCGGCCGCGACGATCTGCTGTCGGACGACATCGCGAAGGCGCACCATGATATCGCCAGAACGGTCGCGGAACATTCCAGCGTGCTGCTGAAGAACGACGCCGCCACGCTGCCGCTCAAGCCGGGCACTCGCGTGGCCGTCATCGGAGATATGGCCGCGACCGCACGCTATCAGGGTTCCGGCTCATCCAAGGTGAACGCCACCAAGGAGGAGAACATCCTCGACGAGGTCAAGAACGCCGAAGGACTGGTATTGGCCGGCTACGAGCAGGGTTACGACCGCCAAGGCAAGCCGGATGAGGTGCTGCTGAACGACGCCGTCGCGCTCGCCAAGAAGGACGCCGTGGATGTGGTGCTGGCCGTCGTTGGCCTCGACGAACGCAGTGAATCCGAAGGCCTTGACCGATCCACCATGGCGATTCCGCAGGTGCAGAACGATCTCGTAACGGCGTTGGCGAAGACCGGCAAACCGGTGGTGATCGTGCTCGTCGCCGGTTCCCCGGTGGAATTGCCGTGGTTCGACGATGTTGCGGCCATGCTGTACGTAGGATTGTCCGGTCAGGCAGGCGCTTCCGCCACCGTGCGCGCGCTGACCGGCGAAGTCAACCCATCCGGACATTTGGCCGAAACCTGGCCGATGCAATACGAGGATTGCCCAAGCTCCGGCTGGTATCCGGCCATCGGGCGTGACGCGATCTACCGCGAGGGCCCGTTCGTCGGCTACCGCTATTACGAGACCGTGGGCGTGCCCGTACGCTTCCCGTTCGGCTACGGTCTGAGCTACTCCACGTTCACGTACAGCGCGATCACCGCCACCGCGACCGGTGTGGATTTCGTCGTCACCAATGATTCCGATGTCGCCGGCTCCACCGTGGCCCAGTTGTATGTGCGCGCGCCGCAGGGTGGCGTGCTCCATCCCGACCGTGAGCTGAAGGGCTTCGTCAAGGTAGAGTTGGCCGCGCATGAAAGCAAGAGTGTGCATATCGATTTCGACCGCTACACGTTCCGTCATTTCGATGTTGCCGCCAATGCATGGAAGACGGAAAGCGGCGAATGGACGCTGCTGGTCGGCGACAATGCGGAGCATTTGCCGCTTGCGATTCCTCACACCGTGGCCGGCGATTGCACGACCGCCGATTGCGCCGCCGATCCTGCGCTTGGCCACTATCTGACCGGACAGGTCAAGGACGTGACCGACGCCGAAATGGCAGTGCTGTTCGGCCATGAGGTGCTTGCCCCCGGCAAGCCGACGACGTTCGGCGTCAACGATCCGATCATGTCGTGGGTGGATTCCAAGGGCTTCGTGGCGCGTACCGTCGCCAAGACGCTGACCAAGCGCGAAGCGAAGATCCGCCAGAAGACCGGCTCGCCGGATCTGAACACCCTGTTCATCCTGAACATGCCGCCTCGCGCCATGAGCAAGATGACCCAAGGCATGGTCGACTCGGCGATGGTCGACGCCATCGTGAACATCGCCAACGGGCATACCTTCCGCGGATTGGGCGGCGTGATCGCCGGCTTCTTCCGCAACCAATCCGCCAACAAGCGCACCGCAAAGGAGCTGAACCATGACTGACAACAATGCTGCGAAGCCGGCCGAAACCGCTGCCGGCGAGAAGAAGGCCGGACCGATTCGCCAGTGGATCAAGGATCATCCCAATATCTGGGAGTTCATCCTGTTCAATGTGCTGTCGAACATCTCCACCATTACCCGTTTCGTGGTGACGTGGATCGGCACCGCCATCTTCATCTCCGGCCTGGGGCTCACGCAGCCGTTCCACTTCCTGATCTTCAACTATGACACCAAGGGCAACGGCCTGGGCGGATTCCTCACCTTCCTGCTTGCCGAGGTGCTTGCGCAGGTGGTGAACTTCTTCGTGCAGATGAAGTGGGTCTTCAAGTCCGACTCCAGCTTCAAGGACGCCGCTTGGAAGTATGTGATCCTCGCCGTGATCATCGTGGTGGTGAACCTTGTGCTGCCGGGCTACGTGACCGGTTTGTGCCAGGGATGGGGCATGAACGCCGGCATCGCAGGCACGATCGCATCCGTGGTCAACACCTTGCTTGCCGTGATCGTCAGCTATCCGCTGCTCAAGTTCTGGGTCATGCCGAAGAGCAAGTCCAAGGAGACGGCCAAGAGCGAGGAGGCCGCCAAGTAGCCCTATTCTGAATTCCTTTCTTCCTTCCTGCCTTCCTGCCCGCCCGGAAAATCCGGGCGGGTTTTCCATGCCTGCTTCGCGCCTGATGTCGTTGGAAGGCGTAGCGTACCTTGCAAATAAGAAGGGTGGTGACTCAGTCGATGAGCCACCACCCTTTGTCATGCCGTGCTATCTAGCGATTAGGCTGGGAAAACGACCTGGCAATTCACGCAGGTGATTACCATGGCCAAAATCGCGTTGATGATGCCACCGAGGTACGGATTGCGGGTCTTGGAATAGATGCCGCGAGCCGTCAGCGGAGTAATAAACAGCAGGAATACGGTGAGGAACATGCTGTCCGGAATGCGGGTGTAGGCCGCGCCGAACAGGTCATTGACACCGGTGAGCATGAACTTGGCCCAGCCTGCGCCAGACACCAGTGCCGGCACGGCGGCGGTGACGAGAGCGAGTACCAGGATGTTCACGATCTTGTTCTTGCCATAGGAAGTGTTGTAGTTCATGCAGTTGATGAAGATGGAGGAAATCACGTAGCCAATCAGGAAGATCGGGAGTACCTTAAGCATGTCCACGATCTTGAAGGAGCCGAATGGCATGATGCCCCAGTACAGGAACGAGAAGTTCGTCTTGAAGAAGTACTGCGCTCCCCAGACCAACAGCAGAGTGCCGCCGGTGACGGTGAGAGCCAGCATGATGGTCTTGAACACGCTGAAAGCAGATGTCTTCAAATCGATTTCATCGATGTTCATACCATTCTTCTTAGCGAAGCAGCGGTACCAGATGTAGGTGACAATGGCGGTGAACACGGAGGAAATCGCCAGCATGGAGCCTGCAAACAGTGCCTGCCCCTGCCTGAAGAACGTGCCGATATGGGTGTCGACGCCGTTGTAGTACAGGAACAACGTGCTGACGGTGGCGAACAGGGTGTTGACGATAAGGCAGCCCCATGCCCAAGCCTTGGTTCCCGGATGCGATTCCGCGACACGCATGATGGCATTGCCACGAGAAGTTCCCCTGAAGAGCGGCATCTGGGAGAGCCACAGAGCGAAGAACACGGCGAACATGAACATGCCGATGAAACCGATGGTGCTACCGATCATACGCCACTGGTAGATCTGGTCGCCCGACTGCAACGAGGTGTTCACATTGAAGGCTTTGACCATGAACTCCATGGCAGCTGCGGTAGAAGACGACTGGAAGAGCTGCGAAGTGTGGAAGCCGTTTTCCAGATAGATGACACGGAATGCTTCCTTGCCATCGACCTTCTTCGTATAATACTTGCCACTGACGCCGTCGGCAGTCGAAGAGTCAGGCGTGATACCGAAGTTCAGGAACGATTTGGCGTTATTGTGCTTGAGATAGTCCGGATTCGGCAGCATCTTGCCGGTCGTCTTGTCGGTCTCCTTGAAGGAGTACTGGTCGAATTTACCGGCGATGATGCCTACATTGCGATTGCCGTAATAATTAAAGTACTCGCCGTTATTCTTGGAGGCGGCCTGGGCTGAAGTGGTCTTGCCTGGCACATAGCCGAACGACTGAGTTTCGTTGTCTTTGTAGACGGCGTCGCGGCTGACGTACAGCACGGCCTTGATCAGCTGCTTCTTGGCCTTGTTGTCAAGAAGGATCGTCTCGTGAATGGTGTTGCCTCCGCGGGACTGGCCGGATACGGCGATCTGGTCCTTGTCCACGAATGGAAGTGTGGCCGCGTACTTTACCGTGTCATACAGGCCACGGCCGTTGACCAGCCATTCGGTGTTGTTCAGAATCTCGGAGTCGCCGTGTCCGTAAAGATCGAAGGAGAACACGACGAAGCCTCGACGTGCCCATTCGATCTGGTACAGATCCCACTTTTCCTTGAGACCGTTGCCGCCATGCGCGAACACGATGGTGGGTGCCGGCTTGTCGTTGGTGGCGGTCTTGGGCTTGAGCATGTTGACGCCGAGCCTATGGCCGGATGATGTTTCGATGGTCAGATTCTCTTTGGTGACGTTGCCGAAATCCGTCTGTGCCAGATTCGCGATGCAGCTGCCCAGAATGCACAACAACACCGTAACTATGGTGAGTGCGCCATACGCATGCTGCTTCAAGTATTGCCATACTTTCGACATGGTATTTTTTCTCCCTCTGTTCCTTCCGCATCACCCGAAGATCGCCCTTCGGTAACGCGGGGCCCGGTTCTTCCTTGAGCCGGTTATAGACTAATTTGAGGGTGAAATGGCATTGGGATATGAATGAGAATATGTGCACGTCACACTGCTGGTTTACCGGAGTATCGGCTGATGATGGGCTCAAAACGTATGCTTATCGCGCATGTTCGTATGGGTGTTGGAGATAATATGCACATATGTTCAAAGATTCCGCGCTTGCGTCGATGCAAACCAGACAGCATATCGAAGAGCTGATTCGTGTATCACAGATGTATTATGACGAGGGACTCAATCAATCGCAGATTGCCGGAGAGGTCGGCTATTCGCGGTCATCGGTGTCACGCATGCTCACCGAAGCACGGGAAACCGGAATCGTACAGATTACCATCGGGCACCCATTGCAACGATTGCAATCCCTTGAGGAGAATCTTCGGAACAAATACGGGTTGAAAACGGTACGCGTCGCATATTCATACGATGACAGCATCGCATCGACGCTAGTGCCTCAATGTGCGGCGCAGCTGCTGGTGGAAAACCTCAAACCGGATTCGTTGATCGTTACATCGACCGGGACGCCGATGGCGGCGACAATCAGAGCTTTGCCTCCCCTTGACTACCCTCGTGCGCATGTGACTCAGATGCTGGGTTCGTTGTCTTCCGCCAACTCGTTGACTGATTCTCCGGAAATCTGCCGAATGATGGCAGAACGTCTGGGATGCGCTTACTCGTTGCTTCCTGCACCGTTGATTATGGGATCCGCGGAAGTTGCGCAGGCTGTGCGTTCGGAGAAACTGATTGCCATGACTTTGGCTTTGGGTAACCGAGCCGATATCGCCATTGTCGGTGTAGGAGCGATTCGGCAGGGGCATTCTGGGAGGATTTTCCATTCGTTCGAAGACGCTGCAGTAGCACGGGAGTTGCAGGAAAAGGGAGTGGTCGGGCATATTTGCGGACATCATATCGATATGCATGGCAATCATGTGCGAACCAGTCTGTGTGAGCGCACCATCAGCATCGATTTCGAACGGTTTCGTGACATTCCATTGGTCATTGGAGTCGCTTGGGAGACGTGGCGTGCGCGGGCACTGCACGCATGCTTGGTCGGTGGACTGATGTCGGCACTCGCTACCAATCAGGGAATGGCTGAGTTGTTATTGGATATGGACTAATCACCGTTAGGATGCTGGAAGGATTGGGTATGCCCGTGCGCCACCGTGATGATTGCAATTGCTGCCAGCACGTACAACAGCACGTTGAGCGTCAATGACGCTCCATATCCGCCGGTCATGTCGAAAATCAATCCATGAACTGTGGTAGCGATGGCTACGGTCAGCTGGCCGGTGGCGTTGATGACGGACAGCGCGCGGGCATAATCATCTCCCGGGAATACGCGGCGTATGCTCCAGGGAAGTGCAATCATGAGCAGGCATTGGCCGATTCCCGCCAGAAAACTTGCAGTGATCGCAACTTCCATATTGGCTCCGAAAAGCAGACTGAACCATCCTGTGGTTCCGATGGCGGCAAACAGCGTGATTGCGAATTGCGGTCTGACACGGTCCAGCGTCGAACCTATGGCAAGTTTGCCGACGCTGGCTCCAATCATGCGGGCCGTGACCACCCAAGCGGCCTGTGTAAGCGTGAGTCCGATGGAAATCCCGTACGCGGGAATATGCTGATTGATGCCGGATACGATTTGCAACAAAATCATGGCGGCTGACAGCAGCAGAAACGCCGGTGAACGAAGCATGCCGATGAGATGCCCGCTTTTCGTCCGTGTATCATGCGCAGGTTTGGCGTTTGGGGCAGACGCAGTGTCGAGCTTGCCATGTGGATATGGTTTAAGCAGGTAGGAGCAGGGGAGTAGCAGCACCATCAGCATCGCACCGGTCAGTAGATATGCCGATCGCCATCCATATGACGCGATGACGTGCGAAATCAGAGGATTGAATATGGCTCCTCCCAATCCTGACAAACAGCCGGTTATGCCAAGGACCGTGCCGAAATGAGTGGGAAACCATGCCGCAAGCAGAATGGGTGGCATCAGCGTTATCGGAATAACATAGGCGAGTCCCATCACAGCGAATGCGAGATAGAACTGCCAGAGGGCATACGCCCGACTGCAAAGCAGGAATCCCACGGCGCAGATACCAATGCAGCCGATAAGTGTGGGGCGCAAGCGAATGCGATGTGAAAAGCGACTGAACGCGGCCATGGAGATGGCACTGCAAATCAATCGAATCGATACGGTTAGGCTGACCTTGGCTCGACCCACATGTAAATCACGGCTGATGGCGTCGAAATACAGCCCTGAAGTGTTGGTGATGAGAGCGAAGCCGATGAAGGACATGGCGCAGCAGCCTACGAATACTGCCAGTGAGGAGCGGGTGGAGCGAATCCGTTCTTCCATAGCGTCCTTTCCTAGCTGGTCGTTGGGCGGTACCGTTTGAAGAACGTCGCCGCCTCTTTTACGATTTGCTGTGATTCCTCATTATGCTCCAGGCCGACCTCCTTGACTGCGAAGTCGTGTACGAGAGCGTGGTCAAGACCTTTCGGGAGTAATCGCAGTTCATAATCATGATGGCGGTATTGCAGGATTCTTGCGAATTCCAGAGTGTTGTCCGCGAGATAATCCTCGGTGCTGGTCTGCAGATAGAAGGGCGGAAGATTGCCATCAACTACAAGGCGATCGACATCAAGATAGGGGGAGATGCGAATTCGTTCCTTCAGCGTTGGAAAGTAGCCTTCCGCATAGTATCCCATTGCAGTTCCATGCACGCCTCCCTCGAAGCGATACATGCCGCTGCATCCTGCAATGGCGAGGATGCGGGCGGTTCCGCAGGCTTCCTTCATGCCAAGCTGTGACGCGACGACCGGTGAATGGAGTACGGCGGTGAGGTACAAGATAAGCAGGGTGGCCGCGGAATCTCCAATCAGAAACAGAGCATTCGTATCCATGCCATAGTCATGCGCGTGCTCATTCGTCCAGATAATTGCGTCAAGCGCATCGTGTAGTTGGCCTTGGAATCCAATTTGCGGGACCAGCCGATAGTTGGCATTGACCACGGCGAACCCATACTTCGCTAAATACATATCGCGACACATGGTATTTTGTTTGTCGCCATGGTAGAGACCCCCGCCATGGAAGTCGATGATGACCGGAAGAGGTTCATGTTGTGTTTCCGGACGATACAGGTCCAATTTGCGCAGTTGGTCCGGAATGCCATATGGGAGATCCGTCAGTACATGCACTCCGTTCGGCTTATGCTCTTTGGCGAGTCTGTCTGCGTCGCCGGCATGACGGGCGTTGGTGTTGGACTCAAATAATGCTTTCACCGGTTCGCTGAGCATATGTCACCACCTTGGTTGCGTATGATACGAATACTGTATGCCTGTATCTAGCGCGAACAGTCTAGGAGTTGCACATATGTGCAACCTACGATTCAGACAAGTATCCCAACTATTTCGTCAGTACGTCGAACGGCGGATTGCCTATGCGCTCATGACAGTGTAGATGTTGTCATGGGCTCCGACTTCACGCGCTATTGTGCACGGCTAGTCATTCGAATAGCTAGGAGTCCATCCCCCGTCCAACGTGCCGCCGTTTCATCGTATGATTTTGTTGTGTATGTTTACGATTATACAAATCGTAAACATACACAATAAAGTGGGTGAACGCGACGAAGGACGGGCATGCACCTGACGGCGTCAGCGATTCCTCTCCGCAAAATCGCACATACGACGCAGTCCCTTACGCAACTCATCCGCATCGCCGGCGTACGACAATCGCACGAATCCCTGCCCTTCCTCGCCGAATGCCTCGCCGGGCACCACGGCGGTACTGGCAGTGGGTGGTGAAAGGTATGGTGGAGGTCCGGTTCCTTGCTTTTGGCTGTGGCAGAAATCGTCTGTTTTGTGCAAAAACAAGCCTTTGAAATTGTCTATTTTGTGCATCTTGTGTCTTGAATGCTATATATTCCAATATATTTGCCGCCGATGAATCTGCCGCTGTACGCCTTATGGTGTTTGGCGGATGTGGCCGGCCTTGTTGCCGAGGACGACGAGCCTGATCGGCCGTTCACTATGCAGACGCAAGTTGTGTGACTGACATTGGAATTCATGTTCTGGTGGGGGATGTTGGCGAATAAATCCGCCGTCGGTGGAACGATGGTGATGCGGTAACACGTATGACGAGACGGACTGGAGACGAGGTACACACAACGTGAGAGAGGCAATGGTGTCGGATCAATCGCAGGACGAGGCGGAACAGCAGCCGAAAATCGGCAGAATACCGGCGCTGATCGCGGCGGTGGCCGTCGTCGGCATCGCGATCGGCGCGGCCGCAGGTTTGCTGACGCTCATGCTGTACCAGGTCGAACGTTTCGCGCTTGGATACATCGAGAATGCGCATGAATCCGGTCCGTTCAACGTGCCCGCCATCCGTCGTGCGATCTCCGTGACGGTCGGCGCCTCCATCGCGGCCGTGATGTGGTGGCTGCTGCGCACGCGTACCACAGAAGTGCCATCCGTCAAGAAAGCCGTCGGTGGCGCAATCATGCCGGTCTGGCAGACCATCGTGCATGTGCTGCTGCAGATCTTCATCGTCGGTACCGGCATGTCGATCGGCCGCGAAGTGGCGCCTCGCGAACTTGGCGCGATGTTCGGCCAACGATTCGCCCGCTGGGTGCGTCTCGGCGCGAAGGACACGCGTATGCTGGTGGCCATTACCGCCGCGGCCGGTCTCGCGGGAGTCTACAACGCGCCGCTCGCCGGCACGTTCTTCGCGGTGGAGATCCTGCTCGCCGACGTGACGCTCGAGACGGTCACGCTCGCGTTCGCCTGCTCGGCGCTCGCCTCATGGGTGGCGAGCCTGGTCAAAGGCACGCACGTGTTCTACCTGATTGGCAAAGCGGACGGCCTGTTTACCCCCGATTACATGCTGTTCGCGCTGATTGCCGGCCTGATGCTTGGCGTCGCCGGCGCGCTGTTCCGCCGCGGCTCCCAGTGGGCGGAGCGGAACAAGCCATCTGGAGCGGGCATTCTGTGGATGATGCCGCTTGCTGGCCTATTGACAGGCGTTGTGGCGATTGCCGTGCCGCAGGTCATGGGCAACGGTCGCGCCACCGCGCAGCTGAGTTTCTCCTCGAAGGCCGATCTGGCCGTCATCCCGGTGCTGCTGCTGTCTTTTGTGGCCAAGGCGATCGTCACCTTGCTGACGATCCGTTCCGGCGCGTCCGGCGGCGTGCTGCAGCCGGGCATCGCGTTGGGCGCGTCCGGTGGTGCGATGCTGGGCATTCTGTGGATGCAGATGTTCCATACGAATTCGATCGGCATGTACGCGCTGCTGGGTGCGTGCGCGCTGCTCGCCGCCTCGCAGCAGGCTCCGCTGATGGCGATCTGCCTAGTGATGGAATTGGCCGATGCCCCGATCAACCTGTTCGTCCCCATCGGCTTCGCCGTAGCCGTCAGCGCCTTCACCGCCTCCCGCCTGGCCGCCCCCTTAGCCGCCCTGCATTTGCCACGTCCAAGTACCCCCGTCAAGCGGTAATCTGCGTACCCCTCCTACATGGCCATGAGGCCGGTGCGGCGGGGGATGAGCGCGGTCAGCACGAACCAGTGGTTGTCGGTGCGGATCGTCACTTCGCCGCCATACTGCTGCGCGATGTGCCGAATCGACTTCACGCCGAAACCATGCCGATGCTGGTCGTCGCGCTTCGTGGTACGCAGGTTGCCGTCGGCGTCTTTGCTTAGTCGGGAATCGTAATAATTCTCAACGCGAATCACAATAAAGTGATTTTGTTCGAACAAAGCCAGTTTGATAAGTCGCTGTTCCGGATTCGGCAGTTTCAACGTCGCTTCAATCGCATTGTCGAGCGCGTTGCCGAATAGCGATGCGATGTCCATCGACGACATACCGTCCAGCAGCGAGCCGTCCGCCACGGCGGTGAACGTGATGCCACGATCGGCGCAAGTGCGCTCTTTTGTGGTGAGGATGACGTCGAGCACGGGATTGCCGGTATGCTGCTGGGCGCTGTAGCGCTGCACCGACTTCTCCAGCTGCTCGAATCCTGCCGCCGCGTGCTCAGGATCGACTTCGGCACGCAATGCCGCGATCTGATGCTTCAGATCGTGCGCAAGCCGACCAAGCGATTCGATGTTCTCCTTCGACTGCAGGTACTCCTGATGCTGGCTTTCCAGCTGCGCGTTGATTGACGCGATTTCCGCGCTCGCTTCAATGCGCCGAGCCTGCTCCTGTTGCGCGTATAGAATCGCGAATCCGCAGAAATCCACCAGTGTGCGGATATAGAAGATTTCCTGGCCCATCGAACCGGAGAATGGCGTATTGGTCGAAACGAAGCTCAGATTGCTCATGGCGAAGGTGACGATGGTGATGGCCACCGTCGCGGTTGCCGCGGAGGCGGTCGGTAGCGTGGGTGTGGTTTGGCTGAAATTGCCGCGTTCCACCAGCCATGCCAGGCCGAAACACAGCGCGTAGATGACGATGAGCATGACGATGGCCTGCACACCGTATGAAGTGGCTTGAGCGTCATGTGTGCCGATGAACGCGACGATCTGCCAATGCAGCGACGCCACCAGTTCCGCCAGCACGAACGCGCGTGCCGTGATGTACAGCCCTTCGCGCTTGCCGGTGCCGGCACCGAACAGAATCGTCAGGTACATGCAGCCGAAGGCGAGCAGCATGCCGACGATCCAAAACCAGATCGGCATACTGCCGTCGAAATACTGCACGGCGACGATCGCGGGTAGACCGACCGCGCTGACGATGATGGAACGACGCAACGGCACACGTCGGTACAGCACCGCGATGTACACCATGCACGCCGCCCATTCGCAGATGGCGGTATACGAACGGGGAATGTCGGGCAAGGTGTGGGTGACCGGCACCGTCGACGGTACCGACGCCGCCAACACGTGCACAATGTGTGCGGCATTTGTGGCATCTGCGATATTCACGATATTTGCGATATGCGCGATGCCTGCGATCGCCCCGATCATCTGCCGCCGCCCATGTAATCGGTCAGCGCTGTCAGAAACGCTTTCTTGCGCGGCCGGCTCACGCGCAGCTGCTCGCCGTTCGACATGATGCAATCCTGATCCGCCACGCCCGTCACATGCTTGAGATTGACCAGATAACAGGAGTTCGAGCGGAAGAAATGGTAGTCGGCAAGCTTAGCTTCCATATCCTTGAGCGTGCCGTTGATGGACAGCTTGCCGTCAAGCGTATGGATGACGATGGTGTGCCGAATCGACTCCAAATACAGAATATCCGCCAGATTCAGGCGCATCTGCCCTTTGCCGGTGTCGATAAGCATCGAATCGTCGTCATTGCGCCGCACCATGTCGATCGACTTCTTCAGTTCCTGCGAGAACGCGAACCACGGCAGCGGCTTGAGCAGGTACGACAGCGCGCGCACCTCATATCCGCTGATGGCGTATTGCGGCGCGGCCGTGATGAAGATGATCACCACCTTGTCGTCGCGCTCGCGGATGCGACGGGCGGCTTCCATGCCGTCCATTTCCTTCATTCCGATATCGAGCAGCAGAATGTCGTAGACGGGGCTGTATTTTTCCACGATGCGCGCGCCGTCGTCGAATACGGAGACGGTGAATTGCTCGCCGGTCTCGCTTTGGTAGCGATTGAGGTAATCGAGTACCAATTGGCAGCTTGCAGGGTCGTCCTCGACGACTCCGATTCGGATATTGCGCACGATGAACCTCCACGTCTCACCGTTCAGACTACCGTCCATTCTCTCGCGGAATGAGGATATTGTGATGAAAAACCATCGATTTGAGGGGATGATAACCCCCTAATAGACTGTTTTGAGCGGTGAAAACCCGCGACACGCATTGACGATTCGGTTTGGGTGTGTATAGTAGATCGTGGCTCAACGAAGAGATCTTCGCCAAACCAAATAAGTAAACGCTTTGAATTGTGGCTTTGTCAAAGTAGTAAGCCGCGAGGATAGGCACCGAACAAAAATCCCTTTACAACGGATCGTGAGGCACGTACCTGCCTCTGAAAGGATGACAAATCATGGCAGAAGTCGTATTCGACCATGTTACTCGTATCTACCCGGGCAATGACAAGCCGTCTGTGGATGATCTGAACCTCGACATCAAGGATGGCGAATTCCTGGTGCTGGTCGGCCCGTCTGGTTGCGGTAAGTCTACGACCCTGCGTATGCTCGCAGGCCTCGAAGAGGTCAACAAGGGACGCATCCTCATCGGTGGCAAGGACGTCACCACGATGCAGCCGAAGGACCGCGACATCGCAATGGTGTTCCAGAACTACGCTCTGTATCCGCACATGACCGTCGCCGACAACATGGGCTTCGCCCTGAAGATCGCCGGCACCCCGAAGGAAGAGATCCGCAAGCGCGTCGAGAAGGCCGCTGAGATCCTCGACCTGACCGAGTACCTCGATCGTAAGCCGAAGGCTCTGTCCGGTGGCCAGCGTCAGCGCGTGGCTATGGGCCGTGCAATCGTCCGTGAGCCGAAGGTCTTCCTCATGGATGAGCCGCTGTCCAACCTCGACGCCAAGCTCCGTGTGCAGACCCGTACCCAGATCGCCGCTCTGCAGCGTCAGCTGGGTGTCACCACCCTGTACGTGACCCACGATCAGACCGAAGCTCTGACCATGGGCGACCGCATCGCCGTCATCAAGCTCGGCGTCCTGCAGCAGGTCGGCGCTCCGACCGAGCTGTACGATCGTCCGGCCAACGTCTTCGTCGCTGGCTTCATCGGCTCTCCGTCGATGAACATCAACACCCACCCGGTGGTCAACGGCAAGGCAAAGATCGGCGAAGACACCGTGGATCTGCCGACTGAGGCCGTCAACAAGCTCACCGCCGAAGACAACGGCCAGATTGTGGTCGGCTTCCGTCCGGAAGACGCCTCCCTGGCTGCCCCGGATGAGGCCAACGCCTTCTCCCTCAAGGTCATGAACGTTGAGGATCTGGGCTCCGACGGCTACATCTACGGCAACATCATCACCGATGGCTCCGCTGCTGAGGCATCCACCATGATGTCCGACCAGAACAAGCTCACCACGATCCGCGTGAACCCGCGTGCTCTCCCGAAGGTCGGCGATACCGTCAAGATCAAGATCGACCCGTCCAAGATGCACCTGTTCGCTCCGTCCACTGAGCTGCGTCTGAACTGAGACGATAACGAGTAACCAACCGTCGGGCGTTCCTTATGGAACGCTTGGCGGGTGGTTGAACCAATACTTGGCGGATGTGCAAACGTCCGTCAACCATTAAACGAGACATTCTCTTTCCTCTCTTATTGTCTCGTTGGAAAAGCCCCGCGTTGGTGCGGGGCTTTTCTTTTCCCGCTGTTCTCATCGTGACACTCGTAGTCCCTTTGCCGCCTGCCGTGGGTAGGTCAGCGGGTAAATTGAAGAGATATGGAATCACATGAATTGCCACAGATGGATCCCCGTGTGCTTAAGGCCACTTCCGTGAAGGCCGAGGACCCCGCAGCGCAGAGCCCGGAGCCGCAGGCGTTGAAGATCACCGCGGCGAGCTCGAATCCGAAGATGTTCACGCTGCCGTGGGAGAAGCCGCTGGCAACATGGCCTGAGGACCTGCTGGTCAACCTGCCGCGAGGCATCTCCAGGCACGTGGTGCGTTTCGTGCACGTGGGCGACGAAGTCTACGCCATGAAGGAAATCACACGCAACGTGGCGGAACGCGAATACGAGCTGCTGCGCCGACTGCAGAAGCTGGAACTGCCTACCGTGCAGCCGATCGCCGTGGTCACCGGCCGCCATAATGCGCAAGGTGAGCCGCTGGAAGCCATCCTGGTCACCAAGCATCTGAAATTCTCGCTGCCGTACCGCGCGCTGTTCGCCCGCAACCTGCGTCCCGACACCGCCGAACGACTCATCGACGCGCTTGCCGTGCTGATGGTGCGTCTGCACCTGGCCGGCTTCTATTGGGGCGATGTGTCCCTGTCTAACGTGCTGTTCCTGCGTGACGCCGACGCTTTCTCCGCGTTCCTGGTGGACGCCGAAACCGGCGATCTGCAGGTGAACCTCACCGAAGGCCAGCGTGAATACGATGTGGATTTGGCCCGTACGAACATCATCGGCGAACTGATGGATCTGTCTTCCGGCGCATTGCTGCCGAGCAACGTGGACGAAATCGAAATCGGAAACCGCCTGGTGGACCGCTACCATTCGCTGTGGAGCGCGCTGACCGACACCGACAAGTTCAGCCCGGACGAGATGTGGAAGATCGAAAAGCGCGTCAACAAGCTCAACGAACTGGGCTTCGACGTGGACGAGCTGGAAATGAAGACCGCCGAGGACGGCAAGCGCGTGCTGGTGCGTCCGCGCGTGGTGGACGCCGGCTACGCCAACCGCAAGCTGCTGCGACTGACCGGTCTTGACGTGCAGGAGAACCAGGCCCGCCGTCTGCTCAACGATCTGGACGCCTACCGCACCTCCACGTGGCGTGATGGCGAGGATCTCGAAATCGTGGCCACCGACTGGATGCGCGAGGTGTTCGAGCCGACCGTGCGCATGATTCCGCGCGAATACCGCTCCCAGATCGAGCCGGCGCAGTTCTTCCATGAGGTACTCGACCATCGTTGGTTCCTTGCGGAGAAGGCCGGCCACGACGTGTCCATGACCGAAGCCGTGAAGAGCTATGTGGAGAACGTGCTGCCGCAGTACAAGCTCGATCAGAAGGATTTGGACGTGTTGAACGACGAAGCCGATTCCGGCGTGATCGACGACGAATACACGTACAACGATCCCGATGACGACGGCTACAACCCCGACGACGATCCCGACGCGGCGGTGTGGAGCCACTGATTCTGCACGTTAGCATGGTCCGTAATTGCTGGAGCCTCTAACACAAGAAAAGCTCAGGAAAACAAAAGAAGCTCAAGCTGGAAAAGCTTGAGCTTCTTTGTATGTATCGCAAATATATAACGATTACTTGGCTGCGGCAGCCGCTTCACGACGTGCGCGCGCCACGGCGTACAGCGTGATGCCGGCCGCGACGGAGGCGTTCAGCGACTCGACCATATTCGACATCGGAATGCCGGCGATCGAATCGCACGCCTCGCGTACAAGACGGCTCAGGCCGTTGCCTTCCGAGCCGAGCACGACGACCAGCGGATCGGTTTCGAAACCGGTTTCGCCGACGAGCGCGTCACCACCGCCGTCGAGGCCGACGCTGTAGTAGCCGCGTTCCTTCAGGCTTTCGATCGCCTTCGTCAGGTTCACCACGCGTGCCACCGGCATGTGTGCGGCGGCGCCCGCGGACACCTTCCATGCGGCGGCCGTGACCGAAGCGGAACGACGTTCCGGCAGAATCACGCCGTTCGCGCCGAATGCGGCCGCGGAACGGATGACCGCGCCGAGGTTCTGCGGATCGGTGACGCCGTCCAGTGCGATGAACAGCGGACGTGCTGCGATACGCGCGCCCTCCGAAGTGGCCGCTTCCATGGCGCGCGCCTTCTTGTCCGCACGATCCACAAGTTCCGCCAGCGAGGAATACTGGAATGGCTGGGCTTTCAGCACCACGCCCTGATGGTTCGACGAGCGTGCGATACGGTCCATTTCGAGCCTGTCGGCTTCCAGCAGATGCAGTCCGTGGATGCCGGCGAGACGCACGATTTCGCGCGTGCGATCGTCATGCTCGATACGTGCCGCCACATACAGCGTGGTTGCCGGCACGCCACAACGCAGCGCCTCAAGCACCGCGTTACGGCCGATGACCAGATCGTCGGATTCCGAAGTGAACTTCGCCACGCGACGACGTGCCGCCAGTCGCGGATCGGCCATCTTGCGGCGATCCGCCGCCTTCTTCGCCTTGTAAGCCTTGTGATATACGCGATCTTCGGCCTTGGGGGTCGGCCCCTTGCCCTTCAGCGCGTTACGATGCTTTCCGCCCGACCCCTTGGTCGGTCCTTTTTTCATTGCCATAGTTGTCCATTGTCCCAGCACCCCGGGAAAAGGCGGCGGCTTCGCGTCTGCTCGATATTGCTCGATATGATGGCAAGAATGGAGAAGAACAAAGAGATTTTCGGTTTGCCCGTCATGTTCTGGGGCTTGTGGGTCACGCTGCTCATCCTGTGGATGGGCCGTTTCGTCACGTCGTTTCTTTCCATGTACCTCGTCTCCGACATGCATGTGAGCGCGGGCGTGGCCGGCACCATCGTCTCCATGTACGGTTTCGGCGGTATTTTCGGCTGCCTGTACGGTGGTGCGCTGTCTGACCGATTCGGGCGCCCCGCGATGATTGTTATCGGCAATCTCGGTTCCGCGGTGATGCTGGTTTTGTTGGCTTGTATCGGCAATCCTTGGATTATGGCGATTACGTTGCTGATATACGGTGCGATTTCATCTATGCCGACGCCTGCGGTCGCGGCTTACGTTTCCGACGTGGTGCCGTTTCGCAAGCAGAAGCGTGCGTATTCGCTGCAAACATGGGCTGCGAATTTCGGCTTCGCTATCGGCCCGATCATCGCCAACCAGCTTGTCAAAATCTCCTATTCGCTGATGTTCTATGCGGAAGCGGCTGTGTTGGTATTCGCTACGTTGCTGATGATGGCATTCTTCAAAGAGGCCGGGCTGGGCGTGCACGGTGTCGGACGGTTTGTGAAACGCATCGTGAAACAACCTGTGGAACCATCCGTGAAACAATCTGTGGAACGTTCTGAAACTTCGCAAACTACCCAATCGCAGCAATTCTCCATCTGGCGTGGCTATCGTCGCGCGTGCGCCGACAAAGCGCTCATGTCGATGGTGGTGCTGATGTTCCTGTACACGCTGGCGTATTACCAGATCGTCAGCGGACTTCCGATTTCGATGACGCAGATTGGGCTTGGTACGGACGAATATTCCAGCCTGCTGACCATCAACGGAGGCATTCTGTGTTTGCTGCAGATTCCTGCGATCGCGCTGTTCCAGCGGATGAGCAACACCCGTGTGCTGGTGCTGGGCATGTCCATTACCGCGGTTGGCTATGCGTTCCAAATCGGCGCCGATTCGTGGGTGACGTTCGCGATTGCGACCGTGCTGTGGACGCTCGGCGAGCTTGGCACATTCCCGATTGCCGCTACGACGGTGGCGAATATCGCGCCGAAGGATGTACGCGGCACGTATCAGGGCTTGTACAACCTGGTGTGGTCGCTATCCAACGCGTTTTCGCCGCTTGTCGGAGGCTGGATTTTGAACGCGTTCGGCAGTCACGTGCTGTGGACCTGCTGCACGGTGATGTTCGTAATTGTGGCGATTGGTTTCTACGTGACGCGCGGCCCCCGCGAACGCGCCGCAGCCCGCAATCTTGCGATGGAGGAACTGTAGCGGTTGCGCTGCGCAGGTGGCGTGCGGTAGATACGCCACCGAACTTGCCAGACAACTTAACATAACTTAACAGCAACTTCGCATCTGTTAAGTTCGCTGGTAAGTTGCTGTTAAGTTCGTGCGAAGTTAACGGAAAGCGATGTATTGGCGTGATTGTGTGGCACAAATAATGGACATTGCCGGCAAGACAGGGGTGCATGTGCGCGTATGAAAAAGCGGGAGGCCGCGATTCGGTTGGAATCGCGGCCTCCCGCTATGCGATTTAAAAAATCGGAAAGAAGAGAATCGGTGCCGCAGCGTTCGCTGCGGCGGTGCCTTGCCTCACGCGGTCTGTTTCAAAGAGATGGCCTGACGCGGTTCGGCTTGCCTTCCTGCTTGAAGGTCTTACTTGTTGAGGACCTTCTTCATCAGATCAGCGGAAGCCTTGGCAAGTGCGAACTGGCCGAAGCCCGGATCGATGGAAGCGAGGTTGGAGTTGAGGATCTGGTTGAAAGTGTCGTTGTTCTTCATGATGTTTCCTTTCGGACGACCGCCTGGTTTCTTGCTTCTTTTTTCTTCTCTACATCGTGCGGTGCGTCGCTATTGTGTTGTTTTTCTTGTTCTTCGTTCTTCTGTTGTTTTTCTGTTGTGCCTTTACTATACGCACGTCGGTATGCGTCTGGCATGCCGCAATCGTCATTTCTATTGTAAAATCATCGGGTTATCTTGAAGAAAATGTGATTACTGTGCCCGCATAACAATACAATCGCCGTATCGTACGCTGACACGAGACGGAACATATCCATTCCCATGTCAACGCACGATACGGCGATATCGGCGTAAATCAGCGGAATAATCGTAAATCAGCGGGGCTGACGGAAGTGACGGTCACCGATTGGATCGAACGGCGTGTGCGGTTCAAGCTGGTACCAGTATGCCACCGACGCGACGTCATCCTGCCGCTCGAAATTGCCGGCTTCCTCGGTGCCGATCTGCTGCCAGGTGACGCGCAGGTCAGAATCGAAATAAATCGGATCCGGAATGTGCCAGCGGTACAGGCCGCGCATGACGGGTGTGGCCACATCCCAGTAGTCGCTTTCGCGGTGCGCGGCAAGACGCTGCGAATAGAACGGGAATCCCAGGTACGGTCCGGTGAACGTGTTCTCGCGCATGCGGCCATGCTCGTCGAAGTCGGCGAAACTCCACGCGCCGCCGAAGTAGTCCTCCGCGCCAGTGCTGCACCACGTCGGGTACTGTTTGTCACCGTCGATGTACATTTTGACTTCGCCTTCGCCCCACCAGCGGCTTTCCAGCGCGGTCAGCGCAAGGTAGGTGCCGATGTACGCGCCATGGCCGTGCACATTGTCGAGAATCGTGTAGTCACGGGCAATTTCGGTGACGCGTTCGCGGCGCCACTGCGCATGGAAGCGCATCGCATCGGCTGGCAGCGCGTCGTATTCCGTGTAGTCGATTTGGTAGAAGAAGGCCGGCACGTCCTCGTTGTGATCGTTGCGCAGCACAATGCGCGCGTGCTCGAACGGCATGGCGAAATAGCAGTTGAAACCTCGATTTGGCACCACCATGATCGGGATGGAATTGATACGGCAGGCCTGTGCGTGACCGCAGCAGAAGAAATCGCCGATCGGGCACTGCACGGACGGCGTCTCCTCGCCATCCCAATAGAATTCGAGGATGAGATTGCGCAGTACGTTCGGACCGGTCGGGGAAGTGCGGTCGGTGACCGTCATCCAAATGTGGCGAATCACGCCCGGGCCATCGACGTCCATCAGCGTGACCGAATCGCCCGCCTTGATCGTCTGGATGCAAGGGCTGCCCTTACGTGACGGGCCGAGCGCGCTGGCGGCGGTGGCTGCAGTGCCCTTGCCGCCGGTCGGGTTTTCGGCGTTGACGCAACGTGTACGGCCGTGGTCCGTCGCGATTGCTAGCGAATCGAGGGCACCGTTGCCGAAACCGGAAGTCGCCATAGTATTCATTGTTCTCTCCTTTGTTAAACAGCTTGGGAAACGCGGAAATGGGTGCGCCGCCTACCACTGCCGACTATCGTAGATCCCCCTTGCAGTGGGCGCGTCGATAATGCCGGCCACGGTGCTGAAAGCCGCCGCGGCCGGTTGTATCTGTTTTTGCGTTATTTCACAACATCCCAGCGTTGTTGGGTCGCGTTACTTCACTGCACCGGCGGTGATACCCTGCGACAGCTTGCGCTGGAAGATGATGAAGAAGATGATGGTCGGGATGATGCTCAGCAGCGAAGCCGATGCCAGCGTGGTCGCTTCCATGGTGCGCTGGCCCTGCAGGGTGGCGAGTGCCAGCGGAATGGTCTGTACGTCATCGCTCATGAGGAACGCCATCGGAATCATGTATTCGTTCCACGTCCACACGAAGAAGAACACGAACAGCACGCTGATGGTCGGCCAAGAAATTGGCAGCACCACCTTGCGCAGGATTTGCCAGCGAGAGGCGCCGTCGATGGCCGCGGCCTCAAGGATGGCCTGCGGGAACGTGCCGTATACGGAGGACAGCAGATAGGTGCCGTAGGCGCTTTGGATGATGGTGAAGATGATGATGATCGCGAGTTTGGTGTTGTACAGACCGACCTGCTTGAACATGGTGTACAGCGGGTAGAGCAGCGCTTCCTGCGGCATCATGTTGGCGAGCATGATGCCGAGCACGATCCAGGTGTTGCCCTTGACCTTGCCGATGCCGAGCGCGAAGGAGTTGAGCACCGACAGCACGACCGCCGCGACAGCCACCACTAGGGAGATGATGAAGCTGTTCCAGAACTTCAGCGGGAAGTTGGTGGTAGTCCAGAAGGAGATGATGCCCTCCATGGTGAAGTGCTTCGGCAGGGAGAGCGGGCCGGTGGCGTTGTAATCGGCGGAGGTCTTGAACGCGTTGACGGTCAGGACGAGCAGCGGGAACAGGACGAGCAGAGCTCCGGCGACGAGCAGGATCAGGGTGATCCAGTCACCTGCGGAACGCACGTGCTGCGTTTTCTTCGAGGCCTTGCGCGCGGCGGCCGTGGACATGGAATAAGTCATGATGGCACCTTTGCTTTTCGGATTTTTAGTATGTTCTTGCGATTGTTTTTCGGGTTTTCTCTCAGACGAGTTCCTTCTCGACGTGCTTCTGCACGAGGGTGAACACGATGGAGAAGACGATGATTACCACAGTCAGCGCTGTGGAGATTGCGGCACCGTAGCCCACCTGCTGTACCTGGAAGAACTGGTTGTAGGAGTAGTACGACGGAACCGTGGTGGAGGTGCCCGGACCGCCCTTGGTGAGCAGGTAGACCGGAGCGAAGGTCTTCAGTGCGCCGATGGTTGCGGTGAGGATGACCACCAGCAGTTCAGGGATGATGGACGGCAGGGTGACCACGCGGAACTTCTGCCACCAGTTGGCGCCGTCAAGACCTGCGGCCTCGTAGAGTTCCGGATCGACGCGCTGCAGGCCCGACATGAAGATGACGATCGGGTAGCCGAGCTGGATCCACACCAGGATGAACATGAGGATCGGCAGTGCGCTGTCAGGGCTGCCCAGCCAGTTGTGCTGCAATGCACCCAAGCCGATCTTGGCGAGCAGTGCGTTGACGGCACCGTCCTCCGGGCGGAAGATCCAGCCCATGATGATTGCGGCGACGGCCACCGGAAGCAGCTGCGGCAAATAGAACAGCGCGCGCAGGAAGGAAGCGGTTTTGCCGCCGAACTTCTTTTGGATCACGTCGGTGAGCAGAGACGAGATGAACAGGCCGAGGATGGTAGGGATGACCACGATAGCCACGATGATCCAGAACGAGTTAGCGAAGGAAATCCAGAACGTCGAATCGGAGAACAGGCGTTTCCAGTTTTTCAGGCCGACCCACTTGACGGGACCGACGCCACGCCAGCGGGTGAAGCTCAGGTAGATGTTCCAGATGAACGGAACAACAACTACCGCGAACAGGCCGATGAGGCCGGGGATGAGGTATGGAACGAATTTCGCGGAGCGGTTGCCGGGAAGTCTCGACATGGAGGCTTCGTGCTTGGTCTTTTGAGACATTGCAAGTCCTTTGAAATGTTGATGATCCGAGGGATTTCCGATGGATTGTTCTGTGATGACGCACGATTTGGCGCGATGCGACGTGCGGAATGTATGGGGGAGGAAAGGGTTGGTGCGGTCCGCCCGAAGGCGGGCCGCACCATTATTGGAGTTGGAATGGAAAGGAAGGATCGGTTGTTTTTAGTTGTTCTTGACGCCCATATCCTCGACGCCGGTGTCGTACTTCTCGTGGATGTTCTTGAGCACGTCTGCCGGCTTCTTGGTGCCGTTGACCAGCTCCTGGAACTCCGCTGGAACCGCGTCGGTGAGGTTGGAGGCCGCGTAATCCGGGTAGTAGCTGAGCTTGCCGTCCTTGGCGTAGGAATCGTATTCCTCGATCATGGCCTTGCTCTTCGCGTCGGTGATCTTGCTGGTGTCTGCCGCTACCGGAATGCCGCCTGCGTTGCCGAGGAAGTTCTGCACATCATCGGAGAGGACGTAGTCGATGAACTTGGCGGACAGATCCTTGTGGTGCGACTTCTCGGGAATCACCAGCAGGTTGCCTGCGCAGCCGACTGCGTAGTTGGATTCCGGCATGACGGCCGCGTCCCAATCGAACGACTTGATCTGCTTGACGAAACGGCCCTGGTTCCAAGTGCCAGTCTGGTAGATCGGATATTCGCCCTTGATGAAGGCCTGCGTGGTGTCCTCGGCCTTCATGCCAGTGGCGTTGCGGGAGATGAAGCCCTTGTCAAGCCACTCGTTGATGGTCTTGACGGAGTTGGTCAGCACTTTGGAATTCCAGTCGACGTCACCCCTGTACAGCTGCCAGTTGTCGATGAACTTGGAGTCGGCATTCTTGGAAACGAGCTGCCACCACAGCCACATCACGCCGTATTCCTGCGCGTCGGCTGCAATCGGGGTCACGCCGGCGTCCACGAACTTCTGGCAGGCGTCCACGAACTCGTCGTAGGTGGTCGGAATCTTGATGTTGTACTTGGCGAACAGGTCCTTGTTGTAGTAGACGCGCTGGAATTCAGCGTAGCTGGTCATACCGTACCAGGTATCGCCGTCCATGATGCCGTTCTCGTCGTACTTGGCGACTGCTGCGTTTGCGCCGGTCACCTTCTTGTCCCAGCCGTACTGCTTGACATAGTCGCCGAGGTCGGTGAGCAGGCCCATGGTGGAGAGCACGCCGGCGGAGCCGTTGCCGCGGTTGGATTCCATGAGGTCTGGCGCTTCGTCGGAGTTCAGGAATTGGCTGCCGTTCTGCGCGATTTGGGTGAACGACTTTCGTTCGAAGTTGATCTTGACGCCGGTCTCTTTTTCGAAGGCCTTGGCCGCGCGACGCCAAGCCTGAGTCTGGCCTGCGTCGTCCTCTTCGTAATACCAGAACGACAGGCTGTCCGGCTTTTCCTCATCTTGGGCGGTATCGCTACCACATGCGGCGAGGGAGGTCAGCGACAGTGCTGCGATGGCCAGTGTGGCCAGTCCTCGTTTGATGTTCATTGCTATTCTCCTTGTTTCCTTCTTGAGGCGCGCCCTGCGGCACGGCTCACATCTGGTTGTATTGAAACGTTTCGATGACGTGCGTGCGATTCCGCGGTCCGTTTGGATTCGCCGGATTTCGCCCGGCTTGTTCGTTTGTTCGGTTTCTTCGGAGACCGTTATATCGTCATTGAAACGTTTCGATTATCCGTATGAAATTATGTTGCCTTGCGATTCCGTCCGGCCGCTCTGCCTTCCGGTAATCGCAGGAAAATCTATATTGTTCCGCCGGACCCCGCTTCCGCAACGGATCCGCGGCGCTTCATCGCGGGTTCGATGAGTTCCACGGAACCTTTGATGTCGGTGTGCTCCTCGATGGCGGAGACCAACAGGTTCATGGCTTCGGCGCACAGCTCCTCCGGCATGACCGGCATTTCGGTGATGGGGAAGCGCGTCGGCTCGCCTTCGAAATACGTGCCGCACGACAGGACCGAAACGTCCTGCGGAATCGACATGCCCGCGTCGTGCAACGCCATCAGCACCTGGCTGAGGACGCTTGCGTTCGCCTGGTTGATGATGGCGGTCGGGCGGTCGGGGTGCGCGAAGACGGTGCTGACGAAGTGCTGCGCGTCGAAGCTGTCCGCTTCGTAATGCTCGGATTCGATGACCGTCATGCCGAGCTCCTTCGCGTGCGCCAGCAGGCTTTCGCGGAAGATGACGACGTAACCGGAATGGCGGTTGTAGTCGGATTCGTTGTTGCGCAGGAACACGACGGTGCGGTGTCCCTTCTCGTACAGGAAGTCGACGGCCTTGCGGCCCATCAGCGCGAAATCGATGTCCACGCAGGCGCAGCCGGCGTGCGACGACGGATAGCCGATAGCCACGCACGGCTTGGAAAAAGTGCCGGATTGAGCGGCGCGCTCGTCATCCTGCTCCACGTCGAGCAGTACGATGCCATCCGCAAGATTGCTTTGCGTCACGCGGCGGATATCCTTCACTGCATCCGGACCGGTCAGCAACATCACGTCATACCCTGCATTCCTTGCGGCCCATGCGGTGCGCAGGAAGTAGGCGTTGTACCTGGCCTGGTTGATGTCGCCTCGAATCGGGGCGCTCAACGCGATGATCTGGTTGCGCATGCCGCGCATCTTACGGGCGCTGGCGTCCGGAGTGTAACCGAGCTTCTCTACGGCGGCCATGACTTTGTCGGTGGTTTTCGCAGAGATTGAACGCTTGCCGGATAGTACATAGGAGACGGTGCTGGCGGAAACTCCCGCTTCGCGGGCCACGTCTTTGATGCCTGCCATGCGTCTCGCCTCCCTTTTGTGCCGTTCTATCCGCTATTTATCGAATCGTTTCGTCGAAACGTTTCACTTAGCATAGCGCGACTATAAAATCATGTCAATCGTACGGCACGTCGCGTTCTCCCGTATGGGTTTATCGCCTATACGGGAGAACTACGCGTAGTTAGCGCTTCTTGCCGGACTTGCCGACCTTGCCAAACGTGAACGCGCGGACGATCGCCACAATGCCAAGTGCAACCAACGCGCATCCGCCAAACAGAATCAGCCAACCGGTGGAGGCCAGCGGGCTGAACAGCATGATGCAGCCGGCCACAATCGAAATCAGCGCGTAAATCACAGCCCATGCGGAACTTGGCATATGCCACGACTCAACCAGCGCCATCACGCCTTCCATCATCCAGCCGAGGCCCACCACCATAGTGACGAGCACTGCCAGCATGGCGCCGGACAGGGTCGCATTCTTCAGCATGACCACGCCACCGACTGTCAGCAACAGGCCGACCAGAATGTCAAGCACGCGCCAGCCTCCCGGCAGACCGAGCTCCACAATTGCGGTGACGATACGGATCACCCCGGAAATCACGAAATACGCGCCCAACGCAACCGCGGCGATCTTCAGCGTCACCCCCGGCCAGATGAGTAGCGCAATGCCGAGCACAATCGCCATCACGCCGAGCACGCCATACACACCGCGAATGGCATTCTTCGCGCGTTGCGGCAGCCACGATTCCACCAACTTGAACGGGCTTACCGGCTCCTACTCGCCACTGTCGTTGCTATGGCTATTCGGGTCGTAACCATACGGATTACCGTACGGATATCCATACGGATTGCCGTAGGGGTTGCCATATGGATTGCCGGAATAGCGAGGGGTCTGCTCGGCATCTGGTCCGCCGCTTTGTGGACCGTCCTGCTGTTGCGATTGCTGCGCTTGCTGGCTCGGTGCATAGGCGCCGTATCCCGGCTGCGGTGGTTGACTGGGGTCGTTGGGATTGCCGGGATTCATATTTGGATAGCTCATGATGCCCTCCTTCAGAAAAACATGCTTTGAGGCGTCGTTTGCTTCAAAGACGTGCTTTCATTTTAGGCACCCTGCCTGTTTTCAGCCATCAACAGAATCGGCCGGCCTGCCTATTGGCAAGTCGGCCGGAATTATGCCGCGAATCGGCGGTTATGCTTGAGGCTGAAGCTGGCTTAGCTTAGAACAGCTTGAGCTGAACGTTGAGGCTGAGCGGCTGGTCGGCGGGCAGCTGGTACTGCTCATGCACCGGCGACATCCACGAATCGTCGCCGCCGACGCCCATTTGCGCGGCCAGCAGACGCAGGAACATGTGACGCGGCTTCGGCAGCTCATCCTGATGCAGCGCCTCTTCCAGCATCGTGCTCGAATACGGCAGTAGGCTCATCGCGAACGGCTTTGCGCCGGCACCGCGCTTCACGCGCACACCGTGGCCGGAATCGTCCGTGATCTCCGCCCAACGCACATCCTCATGATTGCCGGTTTCCTGCGGCAGCAGGTACGGCGCGCAATCATCGCCAGCCGTCGTGCTCCATACACCCAGCTTCGCGTGCCTGCGGTCGGCGTACGTCTCTTCCGGACCGGCGCCGTAGAATCGCAGGTTCGCATATTCCACCGGCAGCGCCCATTCGATACCGAACGCCGGAATCGTTGGCAGATCGCCGTTCTTCTCGCCTGGATACTCGACGTCGAGCGAAACGAGGCCGGCCGTGTCGGCAACGTAACGGACCGTCACTTTCGTGCGCTGCGGAATCGCCAATTCGTACGTATACGTGGCTTCCACGGCATTTTCTCCACGATTTGCGATCGCGCAGTCGACGCAACGCGCATACTTTCCTGCGACCGCCCACGCGGCACGTTCGAAAGCGTGTCCAGCACCGCGATCGTTGTCCGTCAGCGGACGGAACGTGGTGATCGACGGGCGGCGCAGCACGAATTCGCGCTCGCCGAACGTATATGAAACCATACCCCCTTGTGTGCGGGAGAACAGTGCTTCACGACCCTGTCCGCGCACGCCGGCGTTCCAGCGGCCAAGGGTGACGGTGCCGTCGGCCGGAGCTCCGGCCGCGTCAACGGCATCTGCAGTGGTCTTCGCACCTGCCACCACGCACTGGCCGAACGCCAGCTCGTAGCCGGCCGGTGCCCAATCGCAAGCGTTGCCAAGCTGCTGCGATACCTCCAAAACCAGCTCTTCGGCGTTGCTGCGGTAGTCATCAACCGGCCAATCGACTTCGAATGAAGCGCTCTCGCCGGCGGCCACGTCGAAACGGCGCGTAGTCGACCATACCGGCTTGCCGTCGGCCAAAATCCGCAGCACGAAGCGATAATCGCCCGTAGACACGAACAGATTGTCGTTCGTAATACGCGCTTCATCGACCGAAACCGCAATTTTCACGTTCGCATACAGCTGCTTGACTTCCTGCGCTTTCGGCGAGGGGGTGCGGTCGGCGAACAGCAGGCCGTCGCCGGAGAATTCGTAATCGCTTGGACGATCGCCGAAATCGCCGCCGTAGCACATGCGTGTCGTGCCGTCGGGCAGCTTGGTCTCGATTGCCTGGTCGATGAAATCCCAAATGAAACCGCCCTGGTACATCGGGTAGCGTTCCAACGCCGTGTATTCGTCCATATTGCCGCACGAATTGCCCATTGCGTGCATGTATTCGCAGGAAATGTACGGCTTCTTTGGACCGTCCGTATGTGCCGGGCTGCCGTCGTTCAGATAGCGTTCGATTTCGTCAGCATGCGCGTACATACGGCTTTCGATGTCCGTCACATCCTCGAATTCGCGCATGTGCACGGAACCCTCGTAATGTACCGGACGATTCGGATCAATCGTGTGCGCGTGGCGATACATCGCACGAAAAACCTCGCCCGCGCTCGACTCGTTGCCAAGCGACCAGATCAGCACGCTCGGATGGTTGTAATCGCGGCGCATCATGCTGTTGATGCGGTCCACGCACGCGCCCTCCCATTCGGGGCGGCTGCCGGGGATGCCGTCTTCAGGACGCTCGACATTGTTTGCCACCCACGTGCCGTGCGTCTCCATATTCGTCTCGTCGATCAGATACAGACCGTACTCGTCGCACAGGTCGTACCAATACTCCTGGTTGGGGTAGTGGGAGGTGCGGATGGCGTTGATGTTGTGCCGCTTGCAGAAGACCACGTCGGAAAGCATGTCCTCGCGGGTGATCGCACGCCCGCGCTTCGCGTCGAATTCGTGGCGGTCCGCGCCCTTGAACACGATGCGCTTGCCATTGAGCGTCATAATGCCGTTTTCGATGCGGAATGTGCGGAAGCCGATCTTCTGCGTCACGGTTTCGATGATGGCGCCGTCATGTCCGACGACGCGTACGGTCAGCGTGTACAGCGTCGGCGATTCCGCGCTCCACGGCGCGATGTTCGTCATTTTGCCGGAATTAAGGGCGATTTCGCCGTTGCAGGCCTGCGTTGATTCCCATACGACATTTCCGTCGCCGTCGCGCAGCGTGCTTTCGATAGTCATCGCGTCGGCGGGGTTGCGCAAGGTGAGTGCCGCGTTGAGTTCGGCGGTGTCGGCCGTACCGGCGGTGTCGGCTGCGGTGTAGTCGGCTTCAAGCTGCACGGTTTCGACGTGCGTATGCGGCTGGGCGGCGAGCTCGACGGTGCGGAACAGGCCGTGCAGTCGCCAGAAATCCTGGTCTTCCAGCCAAGAGGCGCTCGAATATTCGTAGCAGGCGACGGTGAGCGTATGCTCGGCTTCGGGGGAATCGGCGGCGTTGCCATTGCCGTTTCGCAGCGCTTCCGTCACATCGAATTCGCTCGGCGTGAATCCGTCCTCGCCGTAACCCACGAACGTGCCGTCAAGCCATACGTAGATCGCGGTGGCGGCACCGTGGAAGGTGAGGCTGACCGTGCCGTCGTTTTCCAGCGTGCGCGCAAGCTGCGCGTCGAGCGCGAATCGACGGCGGTAGATCGCCACATGGTTGTTTTCCGGAATATTTGGCGCCTGCGGATCCTCGTGACCGTCCCACGGATATTGGATGTTGACGTACTTGTTCTTGAGATAGCCGGCCATCTGCAAGTGGCCCGGCACCTCGATCGCGCCGAAATCGCCATCCTCGAAATCGACGGCCGCGAACGGAGCGCTTTCCACGTCCACGTTGCGCGCTTGTTCGATACGAACCTTCCATTCGCCGTCGAGGCTCTGCTTCGGCTCGCTCGTCTCGCCGATGACATATCGGTGGCTGGAATGTGCCGGCTTGCGGTTCGCTGCGAACACCGTCGGATCGGTGAGCCAGCTTGCACTTGCCGTGGTTGCATGTACGATTGCGAGTTCGGCTGTATCTGCCATCTTGCATCCCCCTGTATTACTTGGTGTCACTGCATCGTTGCGGTTGCGCCGTGCGATGTTGCACGACCGTTTAGTAATGAATTTTACTAACTACCGATAATATATCACACTTCATGGTATCGTGCATCCGTCGCGTGCCATGCATCGTTCCGCCACATGTCCATTTTTCACACGCCGAGGATGTGCGATAATAACAGGATGCACCGATGGCGTCCGCCCGGTGCCCACAACCGCGCAGCGTTGCCTCGCCTTTGCAAAATGCTTGCGATTCCGCGGATTTTCGATTTCCGCGATTCGAGGCATACGTAAGACGGGGGAGAGCTGACTACTCCGCGGCGCTCCCAAGGAGATCACCATGGATGATCGCAAGAAAGATCAGTCCATCCAGTCCCATGCCAATTTTGACGGCGATTCCGCTACGGGCGATCGCACGCAGATTCGGCAGGATCAGCAAAACCAGCAGCCGCCACAAATCGACCCGTCGCTTGCCGACGCGCAAGCCGTGGCCGCATCGCTTGGCGTCGATCCGAACACCGGTCTGAGCCAAGCCGAAGCTGAACGCCGACTCGCGCAATACGGGCCGAACGAGCTCGCATCCGCACCACCCGTGCCAAAATGGAAGAAGTTCCTGGCGCAGTTCAAAGACCCCCTCGTCTACCTGCTGCTCGCTGCCACCGGCATCTCGCTCATCGCATGGTTCATCGAAAAAGCCAACGCTGCGCCAGGCGCGGAAGGCGGCGAAATACTGCCGTTCGACGCCATCGTCATTGTGCTTATCCTTATCGTCAACGCGGTACTCGGCTACATTCAGGAATCGAAAGCGGAAGAAGCCGTCGAAGCGCTCTCCCAAATGACCGCGCCGCAAACCAACGTGCTGCGCGACGGCAAAATCGCACGCATCAACACCGTCGACGTGGTGCCGGGAGACATGGTCGTGCTCGGTGAAGGCGACTCCATTCCCGCCGACGGACGTCTGCTCGCCGCCGCCAGCCTGCGCGTGGCGGAAGCGAGCCTGACCGGCGAAAGCGTACCGGTCGGCAAGAACGTTGACACACTTGCCGAAGCCAAGGCCTTGGGTGATCGCGCCAATATGGTGTTCAACGGCACGTCCGTGACGCAAGGCACCGGCCGTGCCATCGTCACCAGCACCGGAATGCGCACGCAGGTCGGTAAAATCGCGGACCTTCTGCAGGCCACGGATGATGATGACAGTCCGCTGCAGAAGGAAATGAACTACGTTTCCAAGATTCTCGGCATCGCGGTGTGCATTATCGCGGCGGTCGTGCTGGTGGCGCTTGCACTGACCGAAGGCTTCAACGACATCCACGACGTAATCGATTCGCTGCTGCTATCCGTTTCGCTGGCCGTCGCGGCCGTGCCGGAAGGGCTCGCCGCGATTCTGACAGTCGTGCTCGCGCTCGGCGTGCGCCGCATGGCCGAACATCATGCGATCGTCAAGAAACTGCATTCCGTGGAAACGCTCGGTTCCGCGTCGGTGATCTGCTCCGACAAAACCGGCACGCTCACCCGCAACGAGATGACGGTGGAACGCGTGGTCACGCCGAGCGGTGAGGTGCAGCTGACCGGCACCGGCTATGCGCCAGAAGGCAGAATGATTGCGATTCCCGACGCTGCTCTGTCTGGTTCCGCCGCTTCCGCCGCACAGGTCGAAGCCGTCGCCACGCTCGCCGTGGGCTCGCTGGCCAACGACGGCGAATTGCGCGAAACCGTGACTTTCGGCGCTGTCGAAGCTGCTGGCGATTTAGTTGCGTCCTCATCGGCATGGGAGGCTGTCGGTGATCCGACCGAAGTGTCGCTTATCGTCGCCGCACGTAAGGTGAAGGCCGATCGCAAGTACGCGAACTACACGCGCGTGGGCGAGATTCCCTTCACTTCCGATCGCAAACGCATGGCCGTCGTCGCGCAGGATAACACTGATGCCGGGCGTCTCACCGTCTTTGCTAAAGGCGCCCCCGACGTGCTGCTCGGCTACTGCGGCCGCATCGCGGTCAACGGTGCCGTACGACCGATGACGCAAGGCGATCGCCAGCAGATCCTCGCCGCCGTGGAACGCCTGTCCGCCGAAGCGTATCGTACGCTGGGCCAGGCGTACCGGCCACTCGGCACAGCATCGCTCACCGACGTGCCGGGCGTGCGCATCAACGCGGCCGGGCACGTGGCGGACATCGCCGAACAAAGCGACGTGCTGGAAAGCGACCTGATCTGGGTCGGCATGGTCGGCATCATCGACCCGCCGCGCACCGAAGTGCGCGATTCCGTCGCCGAAGCGCATCGCGCCGGCATCCGCACCGTCATGATCACCGGCGACCATCCGCTGACCGCGGCACGCATCGCCAGCGATTTAGGCATCATCGACGCGACCGGTGCCGCGGACCTCGGCAGCACCGTGCTTACCGGCACCCAACTCGACGAGCTGCCGGACGAAGCCGCATTCGACAACGCCACCCGCAACATCTCCGTCTACGCGCGCGTCGCGCCGGAACACAAGCTGAAGATCGTCGAATCGCTGCAACGGCAAGGCAATATCGTGGCCATGACCGGCGACGGCGTGAACGACGCGCCCGCCGTCAAAACCGCGGATATCGGCGTCGCGATGGGCATCACCGGTACCGAAGTTACCAAGCAGAGCGCCAAGATGATCCTCGCCGACGACAACTTCAGCACCATCGTCGAGGCGGTACGCGAAGGCCGTGGCATTTTCGACAACATCCGTAAGTTCCTGCGCTATCTGCTGAGCTCCAACGTCGGTGAGGTCTTCACGGTCTTCGGCGGTGTGATGCTGGCCGGCTTCCTCGGCATCACGCAGCCGGGCAGCCAAGGCGTGACCGTGCCGCTGCTCGCCACGCAGCTGCTGTGGATCAACCTGCTTACCGACGCGGCACCGGCCTTGGCGATGGGCGTCGATCCCTCCACCGACGACGTGATGGCACGCAAGCCGCGCAAACTCACCGACCGCGTGATCGACGGGCAGATGTGGGGAGACATCATCTTCATCGGCATCATCATGGCCGCCGTCACGCTGATCGGCATGGACATGCACCTCGCCGGAGGCTTGTTCACCGACCGTTCCGTGGATGCTGTCGGACATGACGCGCAGATGACGGAGGCGCGCACGATGGGCTTCACCATCCTGGTCTTCGCGCAGATGCTTAACGCGTTGTGCTCGCGCTCGCATGACCAGTCGGTGTTCGTGGGGCTGTTCGCCAACAAGTGGCTGTGGGGTGCGATCGCACTGTCCACGCTGCTGCAGCTTGCGGTGGTCTACGTGCCGTTCCTCAACACCGCGTTCGGTACCGTGCCGCTGTCCGCGGGTGCGTGGGTCGAATGCCTCGGCCTGGCGATGATTGTGCTCGTCGCCTCCGAGCTGCGCAAGTGCGTGCTGCGTGCGATGCATCGGCGGTGATGCTGGCTTATAGCGTCGACGGGCTAGACTGGACGACAGTTGGTGGGCGCGCGTTGGCTGCGCGCCCGCTCATATGACGATTGTTCCGGTGATGTTTGGAGGAATTTCGATGCTGCTGTCCGATCGCGACATTCTCGCCGCACAGGCCGACGGTCATATCTCGCTCGATCCGTGGACCCCGGAGATGGTGCAGCCGGCATCGATTGACGTGCGATTGGACCGTTTCTTCCGTTTGTTTAACAATCATGCGTACACGTACGTGGATCCGGCTGAGAATCAGGGCGAGCTGACCGAACAGTTCGAAGTCAAACCGGACGAACCGTGGATCCTGCACCCGGGCGAGTTCGCGCTCGGGTCCACATGGGAGTATGTGAAGCTCGATGCATCCATCGCGGCTCGTCTTGAAGGCAAAAGCTCGCTCGGTCGTCTCGGCATCCTTACCCACTCCACCGCGGGCTTCATCGACCCTGGCTTTGAAGGTCATATCACGCTGGAATTGTCCAACGTGTCGACACTGCCGGTGAAGCTGTGGCCGGGCATGAAGATCGGCCAGATGTGCTTCTTCCAGCTGAGCTCGCCGGCCGAGCATCCGTACGGCTCCGCCGGCACCGGCTCGCACTACCAGGGCCAGCGTGGCCCGACCCCGAGCCGCTCCTACGTGAACTTCTATAAGGCCGATATCACTGACTGATGCATCACAGAATCCCCGGCGCGATGTCATGCACGGCGAGCCATCCGCGTAGGTCGCTGAACTCGTCGAGGCTGACGGAGTGGTCGAGCCCACGGTAGCTTTTCGCGGTGAGGAACGTGTGCTCGTCCAGCCAGGCGCTCATGGCGAAAAGCTCCGGCTTGGCGATCACCGTATCGCTGTTGCCGTAACCGAAGAACGTGGGAATATTGAGCGGCGCGATACGGTCGTCGGCAGGCGCGGTGCCGCGGACGAGCCCAGGCGCAAGGAATCCGGACAATGAAATCGACGCACGGTAGCGTTCCGGATGCATGCGCAGCAGATGGATCGCCAGCAAGCCACCTTGGGAAAAGCCGATCGGCACGACGGCACGGTCTTCGGGAACGTTCTGCGACACCCAATCGTCGATAGCCATGGATGCGGCGAACGCGTCGCGGTCGAGGTCTTCGCCGGACGGCACGCAATCATGGAACCAGGAGTACGCGCCTGGAGTGAACGTGCCGGCCGCCTGCAGCGTCAGCGGCGCGCGCAGTGAAGCGTAATCGTTGTATGGTGCGATGTATCGCATCATATCGGCAAGGTCAGCCTCATTCGATCCCCAGCCATGCAGGCACAGGAACAGCGGCCGTTTCGGTGTCGCGTTGCCGCCGCCGCGCGAATACTGGACGTGCGTCACCTGCAGCGGTTCGCCGAAACGGCCCGGCACCACATCCGATTCGCGTCCGATCAGCTCCGTTTTGTTGCTGTTGTCTGCGGTTTGCGGAATTTCATGTTCGATTGCGTCGCTCATACCTTCCCAATATAGCGTGCGTCGATAGCGTGAGAAGGTGGTCGTGAAAAAAGAAGACCCCGGCGGGATTGGCCGCCGGGGAGAGAAAGGAGAGAGAAGAAGAAAGGGTTCAATTGTCGGGAACTCTTGTGTTCCTGGTCAGCTCGTTGTGCTGACAGTTCATATATAACCATTCGATGCTGAGCGCATGTCTGGTGTTTTCTGAAAACTTCCTGAAAATCCGATGGCGATTTCGTTCAGGCGCAATTTGGCACAGTTCCCGACGAACACGATTTCGGCTGGATGCGATTCCAGCCGATCGTCCGCCATTGCGCAATCGTCCGTCGCCACGCGATCCGAACGCCGGAAATCGAAAAAACGTCAGATCTGCGCGTCCGCATCCACGCTCATCACATACACGTTGCGTCGCAGCTGCTTGCTTTGCGCGCGCGTGATGTCGCCCGCCTCGTACATGTCCTGGATCACGCCCAGCTCGATGCCGTAGCTTTCGCGCTTGACCTCCTCGGCCTGTTCCTGCGCTTCGGCGCTGATGCCCATATTCGGCCGCGCCCTCAACGCGGATTCGCTGCGTCGGTAGTCCAACAGCAGGCCGGAGCAGTGCTCGGTGTTGTACGTGTCGCCGCCCATCTCCTCATACAGTCGGTCGATCACATGTTCGATCGCATCCACTTGGACCACGCGCGTATGCGCGAACAGTTCATCGTCGCTGAACAGCGGGGTCGTGCGCCGGATACGGCTGTTCACACGCCTCACCAGCGTGCCTGTACGACGCTGCAATGCGCGCAGACGGCCCTTCAATCGCCAGATCGTACGACCGGAATTATGTTCCGTCTCGATGTGGCGCAGCGAGCTCATGATCTGGTCGAGCAGGCGCTCGCAGGCCTCGGCTTCCAGATCGTTCGCGGCGCGGTTCCCGGTCGGATTCGCCTTGATCGCAGCGCGCACGCCCGCCAGTCGATTCTTGACGTATTCCTTCTCCCAATTGAGCGCATCGATCTGCAGTCTCATGTACCCTTGCGGATCGATTTCGCCGGTGCGTTGCTTCAGCCGTGTAATACGTTTCGTATACGAATCGATGATCATGAGCACTGCACGTCGGTTCTCCGGCGTGACACGGCCCGACAGCTCCTCGACCGTCCGCCGCAGCACTTCGATGGTGATTTCCGTCATTTCCGTGGACGTGTCCTTATTGCGATTCGGCGCGAGCAACGGCAGCAGGAAATTCGCCAGCAGCAACGTCACTACTATCACACCGCCGGCGATGAAGATCAGTTCGTTGCGCATCGGGAAATTCGCGCCTGCCGCAAGCGTGTACGGAATGGTGAACATCAATGACAGTGTGATGGTGCCCTTCGGCCCGCCGAACGTCATGACGGCCGCCGATCGCCAGCGCTTCGCCGTCATCTTGCGTCGCTTGCCGGTGGTGGTGTCGCGCGCCAATCGCAGCATCAGTGAGATCCACAGGAAGCGCATGACGATCACCACTGCGGAAACCACAAGAATCGCAGTGAGCAGCAGCCAATTGCTGACGTGCGGATCGTCCCAGCTGGTGGTCATCGCGCTTGGCAGCAGCATGCCGAGCAGAATGAACACGGTGCCGTTCAGCGAGAATGACAGCACCCCCCATACGCTGGATGAGACGATGTTCGTACGTGCCACATTCGGGCCGATGCCGGTGCGGTCGAAGCGGATAAGCAGGCCGGCGGCCACCACCGAAAGAATGCCGGAAACGTGCACCGCCTCCGCGCCCAAATACAGGATGAACGGCAGGAACAGCTCCATCAGAATACGTGTGGTCATCGTTTCCCAGCCGAGGGAACGCATCGTTTCGAACACCACGTCGGCCACCATGCCCACGACGATGCCGAAGAAAGCGCCACCGAAGAAGGACACCACGAATTGCATGGTCGATTCGCCCACTTCGAATACGCCGCTGACGGCCGCCGCGATGGCGAACTGGAAGCCGACGATGCCGGACGCGTCGTTGAACAGCGATTCGCCTTTCAGCACGCTCGTCTGCCGTTGCGTCAGCGCCGCTTCCTTGCCGAGCGACGACACTGCGACCGCATCCGTCGGCCCAAGCGCGGCGCCGAGCGCCAAAGCCGCGGCGAGCGGAATCGCCGGCCATACGGCATGCAACGCGAAACCGACCGCCGCCATCGTCGCGATCGCCAAACCGATTGCCAATGACAATGACAGTTTCACCGATTTGAGCAGTTCCGATTTATCGATTTCGTGCGCTTCCAAATACAGCAGCGGCGCGATGAACAGCACCATGAACAGTTCAGGGCTGAGCGTTACGTCCGGAAAGAACGGCAGCTGCGATGCCAATGCTCCCAACGCGATCTGCACAAGCGGTGTGGACACCTTGGGTATGAATCGGCTCAGGAACGAGGACAGTACGACGGCAGCGATGATGCATAGAATCAACTCGAATACCGTCAACGTGCCTCCTTTGCGCGTATTTCCAACCTTTTCCAGCCTACCAAGAGGCGGTTATGAGCGTGTTTCGCCATGGGCTGACGTTCGTGCCGCTTCGGTTGGGTGCGCAGGTCGGACGTGCGGACCAGTCGTGCGGAGCGGTCGTATGGCCGCCGCTACACTGTGGCGTATGCGATGGGACGATGATATGGAACCGGCGATCGCGCTGGCCCGCGAAGCCGCCGCGGATGGCGAGGTGCCGGTCGGTGCCGTCGTGCTTGCCGCTGACGGCCGAGTGATTGGCCGCGGGCGGAACCTGCGTGAGACGCATGCCGATCCGCTTGCCCACGCCGAAGTCAAGGCGATGGCTGAAGCGGCCGCCTCGCTTGGCACTTGGAATCTTGCTGATTGCACGCTTGTCGTTACGTTGGAGCCGTGCCCGATGTGCGCCGGTGCCTGTCTGCAGACGCATATCGGACGTATTGTGTTCGGTGCGTGGGATGCCAAGTTGGGTGCATGCGGTTCGGTATGGGATATTCCCCGCGATCCGCACGTCGGACTTGTACCGGAAGTGATTGGCGGTGTGCGCGAAGCAGAATGCGGGCGATTGATGACCGATTTCTTCGCGCGCCGACGCTAATTACTTTCCGAAAGAAACAAACACGCAGGGCGATGGGAAGAAAAGCGGTATGCAGTATCATCAAAGCGTCATACCAACCAAGAATCGCAAGAAAAGGATGCTGCAATGACGCTCATTCAGACTTTCCACGGCACCGCTTCCAACGGCACACCCCTTACCGCCGTGTATGCCGAGCAGCCGGCTGCCGCCGCAGCTTTTGCTCTGGTGTTCCCCGGCAGCGATTTGCCGAGATTCGTGCATTGGGGTCGCCCGCTCACCGCACCGGAAACCGTGATCAACACGTTCGACGCGCTCGCTCCGCAGCGTGTTTCCGGAGCCCTCGACTACACCGCATGGCCGAGCGTGCTGCCGACACAGTCCGAAGCGTGGTCCGGCTCTGACCGTTTCGACGTGCGCCGTGACGGCGTGGAACTGTTCTGCAAGTTCCAGGTCACCGACATCAAAGCCGAAACCGTGGCCGCCGGCAAAACCTACACCATGGCCGAAAAAGACGGCTACCCCAGCTGGAGCGTGGCCTCCGAGCCCAAGCAGACGCCTACCGTCACCGTCACTGCCGAGGACGTGGAACAATGCGTGAAACTTACGTGGACCTGTGAGCTCGATGAAACCGGCCTCATCCGCCAGCATGCGGAGGTGACGAACACCGGCGAGGGACGACTCGAGATCGGCAAGATCGAACTTGCATTCAGCGTGCCCGCCGACGCCAACGAGATCCTCACCACCACCGGTCACCATCTGCGTGAGCGTTCCCCACAGCGCCAGGACTTCACCATCGGGCGCTTCGCCAAATCCTCCATGATCGGCCGTCCCGACTTCGACGCCACCCTGCTGCTCAGCGTTGGCGAACACGGCTTCGGTTTCACCCACGGCAACGTCTACTCCGCGCACGTGGCATGGAGCGGCAACAGCGTGCTGTCCGCGGAACGACTGCCCTACACCACTGGCGTGATCGGTGGCGGCGAAGTGCTCTTCGGCGGCGAAGTCGGTCTGGAACACGGTGAAAGCTACACCACGCCATGGCTCGTCGGCTCTTACGGCGAGGGGCTCAACGAAGTCGCCTCACGCTTCCACGGTTACATCCGCCGCGTGCACCGCGACTGGCTCGTGGACCATGGCATCGCGCCCAAGCCGCGTCCGGTCATCCTCAACACGTGGGAAGCCGTCTACTTCAACCACGATTACGACACCCTGACCGCCCTCGCCGACAAAGCCGTGGAAAGCGGCGTCGAACGATTCGTCGTGGACGATGGCTGGTTCGGCGCCCGCCGTGACGACACCGCCGGCCTCGGCGACTGGCAGATTTCGCAGGACGTCTGGCCCGACGGAGACAAGTCCCTGAAGGCGCTCGCCGACTACGTGCACGGCAAGGGCCTCGAATTCGGCCTGTGGTTCGAGCCGGAAATGGTCAACCCCGATTCCGACATGTTCCGCAACCATCCGGACTGGGTGCTGAAGCCCACCGCCGGTCGTCTGCCGATGCAGGGCCGCACCCAGCAGGTCGTCGACCTGACCAACCCGGACGCGTACGACTATATTTACGGTGCGATGGACAAGCTCGTCAGCGAGCTGGGCATCGACTACATCAAGTGGGACCACAACAAGCTCGTTACCGAAGAAGTCTCGCCGCTGACCGGCCGTCCGGCAGCGCACGCGCAGACGCTCGCCGTATACCGCATCTTCACCGATCTGAAGGCAGCGCACCCCGGCCTGGAAATCGAAAGCTGCTCCTCCGGCGGCGGCCGTATCGATTTGGGCATTCTTGAAGTAGCCGATCGCGTTTGGGCGTCTGACTGCGTCGACCCGGTGGAACGTGCCGACATCCAGCGCTACACGTCGCTGCTGGTACCGCCGGAAATGATCGGCGAGCACGTGGGCGCTTCCCCGGCGCATTCCACGCATCGCGCCACTTCGCAGGAAATGCGCATGGCCACGGCCTTCTTCGGACACATGGGCATCGAATGGAATCTGCTCAAGGAACCGCAGGAGGATATCGACAAGCTCTCCGAATGGACTGCCGAATTCAAGAAGCATCGTGAATGGTTCGCTGTCGACACCGTCGTGCATTCCGACGCGGCTGATCCGGCCGTGCGCGTGGACGGTTGCGTCATGCCGAACAAGGCCGCCGCGATCT
>ERZ1673698.454-NODE-454-length-64275-cov-18.838010_pt1 | contig 64275 bp, 46 predicted proteins | sample MGYA00580228_ERZ1673698 | MGnify/ENA primary metagenome ERZ1673698 (study PRJEB41218, sample SAMN15661768) | gut metagenome | host: Homo sapiens | place: Canada: London | collected 2015-08-20/2019-03-30 | study: EMG produced TPA metagenomics assembly of... | reverse complement strand
GATACAAAACTATATCCACTTAATAAAATTACAACCGAGTTTTCGGACTGACCCGAAATTCGTGCCGCTTTCTTCAGATTCTTAGAAAATTTGCGTAGGGAATATTTTTCTCCCCATTCTCCAAGCGTACAAATTTATGGAGTTGTTTTTCTGCTTCGTTTTTCCAGTCACGAGTTTGCTCCATTTCTTTTAAAGGCAATCCGCTTTCGTGTGTTCCCCAAAAAAGCATAACAATTTATCTACCTTCGGCCGCGAGTAGCGCGAATCGCGGCCGAAGGTAGCGCGAACTGCGGCCGAAGGTAGCACGAACTGCGGCCGAAGGCAGGGCCGACGCATTACTTTACGGCATCAATTTAGCAAGGAAAGAACTGTCCCATCCCGCTCTCTTTCTTTTTGCTTTCATGCTGCCCTTAGTTTCATCTTGTTTTATCCTTGCTAAAGCAATCTTATTAACAAGAGGAATATTTTGGGCAGCGTTATTTTTCTTCTTTTGGTTGTCTTCGTTAAACGAAACGTCCAACTGCCAATGCAGATTATTTTCTATCCCCCAATGTTTTCTGGCTACATTGAGTATGGTTTCTGCATCCATAGGCAACGAAGTAATATAATAATGGTTTTCAGAAGTTGTTTCTCCAGTCTTATTATCCGTTCTTGTATTTTCTATGCAAACAAGAGAACGAACGCCCTCCCAATGGACAATTTTTTCTGTGTAGCTTTGATACGAGATAACCCTACATATTCTCTTTTCCGTTCGTCCATGTCCATGGTTTTCTTGTGTGCAATACTGGTATCTTGTAGGAGGATAGTGACCATGCCCTCTTTTTTTAAACCCTTCGATATCTACATCTGAAAACCAGCTACTTAAGGACTTATGTAATTTTTGCTGGTTCTCTTTAACTGCAATAAGATAGTCACCCTTGTTTTCAATGACTTCCTTTACAATTTTATGCTGACAACCAATCGCATCAATGGTAACGATACAGCCTTCTAAATCCAATATCTTCAAAAGTTTGGGAATGGCCTTTATCTCGTTTGATTTCTCTCCAACCTTTTCTTGTCCTAATGACACGCCATTGTCAACAGCCCAGGCACTTACCATTCTTATTGGACAAATCTTTCCATTCTCGTCTTCTGATTTTGCACCACGCATTTCTTTGCCATCAATGGCGATAATGCCCTTATATGTTCCGTACAGTTCTTGTACCCATTGACGAAATCCACTCTCAAATTCCTTTGGCTTTATGATGGAAAATACACGATTAAAGGTATCATGACTAGGTATTTCCTCAAGTCCTTCTATTTTAGACTTGAAAAAATCTATATGTGTATTGCCGAATTCTTCTATTTCATACCAACTTTCAGCACCACCAATAACTGCTGCCAAAGTGATATAAATTATAGTTTCAAGGCTATGTTTTTGAAGGTGATTGCGACGAGGATCTTGAATATTGTTCAGTATAATGGAGATGTTCATATCGTTTTTTACTGGAAAGGTAATGCTTTTCTATGGAATATCACTGATTATGAAAGAGAAAAGTAATGCGTCGGCCCTGACCAATAACCTATCTCCATACTTGGCTTTTTCCTTACCTCCTTGTTCAAACTCTACGATATACTGACCAGTTTGCCAGTTAGCATCAAGCAGCTCGGTATTGATAGCAAGAGCTGCCTTATTTTTAGCGTTTTCCCAAAGGTCTGAGATTTGTGTGACAAGTCTCACATATTCGGGATCGCTGGCTTGCAATTGAACTAATGCTTGCATTTTTATTTTATTCTTATTCATATTTCCTTTCTTTGTTTTTTAGCAAATTACCGGCAAATTACCAGCAACTTTGTAATACACTATATATCAGCACTTTAGTATAAAGTTACATTTCGGAGCCATCCCATTAGCATATTGCCAGCAAATTACTGGCAAATTAAACACAGTTATTATGTTTGAACTCAACCCGCCCAATTTCCTTGGGAAGTTTGCAAAGCTCCTTTACCAGTATGTTAATATTTCCAATCATTTTTATCACTTATTTAAAATCATTCATAGAAATATACTTATTGGTTGCCATATTGTCGCGGTTTACGATGCAACAACAGTAACAATCATACATGTTCATAGTTAGATTAAATATTTGCTTTTAACACAGAGCCTTCTCCAAATAACTTTCTCATATAAATAAAAAAATGATTTTGTTTATCCTCGAATCCATCGTGAGCATTATAAAATGTGTTATTCTTCATGTCAGTAAAACTATTCTTATTGGCTAATGCTTTTTGCATCCACGAGATTTTTTCTTGTCCATCAGGCATAGATAGAGCATAATTAAACATTCGCTCATATGACTCTAATAGAGAAAGGGCATTAGTTATTCGAACAGCCAGTTCATTTCCGAGTAAGAACAAAGCATCAGAAAATACAGTTACAGAATTGTTATCAACTTCAGGGTTAATTGCCATGAGCGTGAATGAGTCTACTCGTAAATTTAAAATTGCAGACTGTATCTCTGCTTGCAATTTCTCTAGTTCTGCTTTAGATTCGTTATTTATAGCTAAAGCCAATTTGCTTTTTCCAATATTAATCGTTTCAGAGTATTTAATCAAGTTAATTAGCTTTTGGTTCCTAGCCTCAATCCAATTGTGCCTTCTTTGTTCTTCTAATGAAACTGCAGATTTCATTTGCTCAAACTTATTCAAAATTGACTGCATTGAACTGTTAAGGGCATCGTATTTACCCATTTCTTTTTCATATTCTTGTTCTCTTGCATAGAGGGTTTTAACCAATTCATTTATACTTCTTTTATAGAACAGTATACATCCTCCAATAATAAGTTCCAAACCAAATATAATTACTTCAAACCAACCCATAACATTGCTATTAATATTGTTACTATACTACTGTCCAAAGAGAATTTCTTGGACTTACTTTAAATCAACACTTCGTTAAAAAATTAGCAACTTTATACTATTATTTGCCTTTGAGGATTTAGTTCTACTTGATGCTAAAACCATTAAATATTTGTGTAGCAACTCTTTCAAAAAGGTCAATTTCCTCTTCTAAAACAGATAATGCCATAACAGAAACGGTGTATATGTAGTCTCCCTTATAAAATAGGTATTCTATTTCTATACAGTGAACAGTTTGCCCATGCTCAGGATAGTCCTTTTTCATGTCAACTCGTTTTTTTATTGCATGATTTCCACACAATTGGCTTCTCGCTGACTTTGTGCCTAAATATGTCATACCATTCTGCTGAGCTTGTTGCTTATGCATTTTTTCAAGTTGAGGTGGCTCTTTTTCAGAAACATAATCCCAAACATCACCTTTGAGACCAACTTCTTTGTTCGCACCAAGTTTAACTAAAATGTGAGTATCATCGTTACGCACTTTTAACAATGTTGATTCAGAAAGGATTGGACGTCCAATCCATTCTAAGTCTTCAATTAGTTTCCAGGTGATTTTGTGGACCGAATTGGTGTATGTTGCTTTACTACTATTCCACAAACCAGAACTGGTCTGAGAAAAAGCGAATAATGAAACTGTTGCCAACAATGTGGCTAAAAATAATCTTTTCATACTTTATTGTTTTACAGAATATCGAAATCCTTTGAATACGTTAGATATTTCATCGCTACAATCAACGGAGTCATACAATTCTTTTGGAATTTTAACTGCTATAATAAAAATATAGCCGTTATGGATAACAATATATTCTTCTGCATAAGTCTCCATCGGCTCTTTGAAACGACTATCTTTGAAATATTCCTTAAATGTCGTTTTTATAGCATGTTGTCCTAGTAGATTGCATTTTTCAAATTCTCTTTCGTATACTAGTGCCCCCGTTTTCTTTTCATAATTGATATCCAACTGTTCTATTGAGGATGTATATTGATTATAAACTTTCCAAAGATCATCAATTTTGTCTGAAACCTGAGCATTTACGAATACGCAAAAAGGCATCCCTTCTGCACGAAAGACTGTATGTTTTTCGGTTCCTTCAACCCTTTCCCATTCGTAGTCCTTGGGTAAAGTCCAGCCGATTCCATATGTGTAATTGGAATAGATGTAATGCTGAGCATCCCATTTTTCAAAATGAGTTTTTATTGAACTCCCTGACGAATTATCCGAGTTCCCCTCTATATATAATTTGTCTCCCTTGATAGAAATTTTACCAAGTTTTTGAATTGCTGTTTGTCCCAATAAAAGTGGTGTGTCTTGACTATTGATTACAACTGCAATAACATCGTTAATTGTTATGTTACCAATCTTTAATGAATGAAGTATAATTTCTGTATGGTCAATTATACGGCCGTCTGCAGTCAAAGACTTAGATTTGCCAATAAAATCAGAAATGGAAATAAAATTATTTTCCAACATCATTTCTGCTAAAGATTGGGACAGGCTAATCGCCGCAGCACCAGTATCAAAAACCATTTTGACTTTTAATCCATTAATCTCGCACGGAATTTTATATACACCTTTATCTTCAACCATTTGGATAATGGTTTGTGCTTGAATAGACACTACAGATATGACGATAGTCAATAATGCCAATATTTTCTTCATAATTTCAAAAATGGTTCTGCGGGATTTAGTGTGAATTAACATGCCGAATCCCGCAATTAACGGCATGAGAATTGTACTTTTGTAGTCATTATGAAAAGAGCCGAAGACATATTATCCAAGCTACTACTCCAAAACAATGATGACTGGGAGATAGAGAATGTTGTATGCGATGATTCCGTAGAGGAAATACGTATTACACTTAAATATCGTCACTCAACCATCAAGGTTGACGGGAATGAATTCCCGATTTTAGACTTCCGTCACAAACGGAGTTGGAGGCATTTAGACATGTGGCAGTACAAGACTGTTCTTGAAGAGAAAATACCACGCTATCGTGATGGAGTAAAAGTGAAGAGCGTACCTGTACCATGGGCATTACCCAATTCACGTTTGTCTTGGCTGATGGAAAAAACGGTAGAAACACTACAATCTACCAAGAAGCAAACAAAGACTGCACGTCTGCTCCGCCTGTCCTTTGAACAAGTACATGGAGTTATGCTCCGTGCGGTAGAGCGAGGACTTGAGAAACGTGACAAGAACCGTATCTACAAGCATGTTTGTATGGACGAAAAGTCTATCAGACGAGGGCATGAATATGTAAGTATGCTCTATGACTGGGAAACTGGTCAGGTTATCGAAGTGGAGTCTGGACGTAAATCCGAAAGCGTTGATAATCTGTGCACAAAAGCTCTTACAGAAGAACAGTGCAATGCTGTAGAAACAGTTTGCACGGATATGTGGGAAGCCTTCATCAATGGTGCGTTGAAGTATTTTCCAAACGCAAGGCATTGTCATGATTTGTACCACTGTGTTACCTATCTGAATGATGCTGTTGACAAGGTTCGAAAACGTGAAGTCAAGGAGTTCAAGGAACTACGTCACACCAAGTATATGTGGCTGAAAGACATGTCCAGATACACTCCTAATGACAGGATGCGTTTTGACAAGTTGGAGAATGCTGAGTATCAGGTTTCGCAAGCTTGGAAAGTCAAAGAACTCTTTCGTGATCTCCTTCGTTTGCACTACCGCGGAGACGTGGAGGCTTACGGTATGCTGGGTGACTGGATGGCTGATGCCTTGCAGTACAACATAGGAGAAATCAACGATGTGGTATTCATGTTCAAGAGACACCTTAAAGGTATCATCAATGCCATGGTTACAGGTGCCAATAATGGCAAAGCCGAGAGGACCAATGGTTCCATTCAAGAAATAAAGACCATCGGCAGAGGATATGGTACTGCTGAACGCTACCGGATAGCGATTCTATTCTTTTATGGAGGTTTGGATATGAGCATAGTTAATTTACACTAATTACGGTAGAACCTCAAAAATTAAAACTCATTTTCATACATTATTAGCGCATCGTAACTATTCAGCGGTAGCGCTGCACCCTTAATCCACAATTGAAATTTACTGCAAAACGACCTATAAAAAGACAAAACAAAGTGTCTCTATTTCTTGCGTATATGAGATATTTTTCGTAACTTTATACTTATGAAAGAGCAAGGTATCTCGTCACCTCTGCCTCGGAACTCAGTCACAACATCACTTGACAGAAAACGAGAGTTTGATCCTGACACATACACATCTACATTCCGCATGTGTGTCAAGCTAAGAATAACCTCCGCAAATTCTTCTACAAGTTGCACCTCGTCCAATACTATATAATAAGGATTACTATATAATAAGGATTGCCATCATCCACAACCTTTGAATCTATATAGTCGAGCAAGGAATCAGGCTTTCTCAACCGTCTGTTTCGGAAATCACCAAATTGTATTTCGATGATGTGACTATCAGTCACCCCCATGTTCCAACAACCAGTTATGCCAGATATCAAACAGCAGGAAAGACTTTCCACATCGTCTGACACCTGTTATAATCTTCACAAGACCGTTTCCACGTCCTGCAATAAGTTCATCCAAGTATTTCTTACGTTCAAATATCATATTAGGGTGCTATTTTTGATATTGGTATCATATTTTACACCGCAAAGATAACAGTCTTATCCCAAAAGCCAGCACAATCAATGAAAAAACTGCGTTTATCAAGTAAAAAAACAGCAAAATGTTGCATCGTAAACTACACAAAAATGCTTTTTAAAAAAAATGCCAGGCATGTTGAGGTGTGACTTAACGCTTCTCAACTTCCTTCCGATACTTGGTGCAATATTCAGCCAAATGAGGCAGTATTTAAGTACTTATAGCCTACTGAAACTGAATATGATGCAAGGTGTTGTGATTTTGTGTGAATGCCAAAGAAATTCTTGAAAATATGGAAGAGCTGTGTCTTCTCCTCCAGTCGAAGGAAAAAACTTGGCCATTTCCTTTGCATTTCGCTCGCCTTGCACTAACTTTGCAAATCAATCGTGGATTGGGGCTTAACGGCTCTCGGACATATAGATAATATCTGACATTTAGATAATAAAGTAAAGCAATATATAAAAATGAAGTTTACCGAACGTGACGGACTTAACCTCTTTGGTGTCAATGAAGAGGTGTTGAAAGAATGGGACAAGAATGATTTGTTCCATCGTAGCATTGATGAACGGGAGGGATGTCCCTCTTTTGTGTTTTTTGAAGGACCGCCTTCTGCAAACGGACATCCGGGCATCCATCATGTTATGGCACGTACGATTAAAGATGTGTTCTGCCGCTATAAAACGATGCAGGGCTTTCAGGTCAAGCGTAAGGCAGGTTGGGATACCCACGGACTGCCAGTGGAACTCGGCGTTGAAAAGGAGTTGGGCATCACAAAGGAAGACATCGGTAAAACTATCAGCATTGAAGAATATAATGCGCAGTGCCGTCGCAACGTGATGAAGTTCACTCAGGAATGGACGGACTTGAGCCATCTGATGGGCTACTGGGTGGATATGGAACACCCTTATATCACTTACGATAATGCGTATATCGAAAGTTTGTGGTGGCTCCTTTCTCAATTATATCAGAAAGGGCTTCTTTATAAGGGCTACACGATTCAGCCGTACAGTCCTGCCGCAGGAACGGGTTTGAGCTCTCACGAGTTGAACCAGCCTGGCTGTTATCGCGATGTGAAAGACACCACGGTGACGGCTCAGTTTCGTATCTTGAATCCGACGGAAGATATGAAAGGGTGGGGCGAAGCCTATTTCTTGGCGTGGACAACAACGCCTTGGACTTTGCCTTCAAACACAGCCCTTTGTGTAGGCCCGTCATTTGAATACGTAACGGTTCGTACTTACAATCCATATACGGCAGAGCCTATCACTGTTGTGCTCTCTGCCGACCGCCTGTCGGCCTACTTCAAGGCTGAAGGCGCAGAACTTCCTTTGGAAGACTACAAGGCCGGCGACAAGGTGATTCCTTATCGCGTCGTTGGCAGCCATAAGGGTCATGAACTTGAGGGCATGCGTTATTCGCAGTTGATGCCTTGGGTGAAACCGACAGAAAAGTTGGCAGACACGGCACCTGATTTTGTCAAGGAATATGCTCAGGCTAATCCCGATGCCGTGTTTGAAGTGGGCCATGACAAGTTTGTGGAACTCGAAGAACTTGGCTTCCGCGTGATTTTGGGCGATTACGTAACCATAGAAGACGGTACAGGTATTGTTCACATCGCGCCAACGTTTGGTGCAGACGATGCCCGCGTGGCTAAGGCTGCGCACATCCCTTCGCTCTTTATGATCACGAAGGGCGGTGAGACGCGTCCGATGGTTGACTTGCGCGGCAAGTATTATGTGTTGGACGAGTGCGACGCTACTTTCATTGACAAATGCGTTGATCGCGAGGCATATTCGCGCCACGAAGGAGACTACGTAAAGAATGCGTATGCTCCGGAGTTCAACAAGGATGGCAAATATGACGAAAAGGCAGCCGCCAAAGCTGAGGATTTGAACATCGTCATCTGTTTGGAAATGAAGCAGGCAGGCGAGGCATTCAAGATTGAAAAGCATGTGCACAATTATCCGCATTGCTGGCGTACGGACAAGCCAATCTTGTATTATCCGCTCGACAGCTGGTTCATCCGTTCAACGGCGGTCAAGGAGCGCATGATTGAGCTCAACAAGACCATTCGTTGGAAACCGGAATCAACAGGAACGGGACGTTTCGGAAAGTGGCTTGAGAATCTGAATGACTGGAACCTCAGCCGCAGCCGCTATTGGGGTACTCCGTTGCCGATTTGGCGTAACAAGGATTCGCACGAAGAGATTTGCATTGGCTCTGTTGAACAGTTGTACAATGAAATTGAGAAGAGCGTGAAGGCTGGTGTCATGAAGAGCAATCCATTGAAGGACAATGGATTCGTTCCGAATGATTACAGCAAGAATAATTATGACAAGATCGATTTGCATCGCCCTTACGTAGACAACGTGGTGCTCGTTTCCGAAACTGGCAAGCCGATGTATCGTGAAACCGACCTGATTGACGTTTGGTTTGATTCAGGTTCTATGCCGTATGCCCAGTTGCATTATCCGTTTGAGAACAAGGAATTGCTCGACAAGCGCGTTGTATATCCTGCTGATTTCATTGCAGAAGGTGTTGACCAAACGCGTGGCTGGTTCTTTACGCTTCATGCTATCGCAACGATGGTATTTGACAGCGTGGCCTTCAAGGCTGTGATTAGCAATGGTCTTGTGCTTGACAAGAACGGCAACAAGATGTCAAAGCGTCTTGGCAATGCTGTTGAGCCATTTGGCGCCATTCAGAAATATGGTTCAGATCCATTGCGTTGGTATATGATTACCAATTCATCGCCGTGGGACAATCTGAAGTTTGACGAAGACGGGGTACAGGAAGTTGCTCGCACTTATTTCGGCAAACTCTATCAGACCTATTCCTTCTTTGCCATGTATGCCAATGTTGACGGCTTTGACGGCAAGGCAGCGGAACTGCCGCTCGAAAAGCGTCCGGAAATCGACCGTTGGATCATTTCTGAGTTGAACACGCTCATCAAGAATGTCACTGAAGCATTTGAGGATTACGAGCCGACGCGTGCAGGCCGAATGATTAGCACGTTTGTGATTGACAACCTCTCCAACTGGTATGTGCGTCTCTGCCGTAAACGTTTCTGGGCTGGCGAGATGGACGACGACAAATTGAGCGCTTATCAGACGCTGTATCGTTGCCTCTTCACCGTGTCGAAATTGATGGCCCCCATCGCTCCTTTCTATGCCGACCGTCTTTATGGCGATTTGAAAGCGGCATCCGCAGAGAATGGGTGCGTGAGCGTTCACCTCTCGGCATTCCCGAAGGTTGAGGCTTCAGAAATCGACACCACTTTGGAGCAACGCATGGAGTTGGCCCAGAAGGTGACTTCAATGGTGCTTTCTTTGCGTAAGAAGGAGCATGTGATTGTTCGTCAGCCGTTGCAGAAAATTTGCATCCCAGCCACCGACGCTTGTCAGAAAGAGAATATCGAAGCCATGTCTCAGTTGATTTTGGATGAAGTCAACGTGAAGGAACTTGAGTTCGTGGAAGGAGACATGCTCGAAAAGAAGGTGAAGTGCAATTTCCGCGTGATGGGCAAGAAGTTTGGCAAACTGATGAAGGCCGTTGCCGCTGCTGTCGGCGCTTTGTCGCAGGATGCCATCAACGAGCTCAGCGTAAATGGTAGCGTTCAGGTGGATGTTGACGGCCAGATGGTTGAAATCGTGCGTGAAGACGTGGAAATTGTCAGCGAAGACATCCCAGGATGGACGGTGGCAAATGACGGCGCTCTGACTGTGGCGCTTGACCTCGAAATCACGGAAGAGCTGAAGAACGAGGGCATGGCGCGTGAAATTGTGAAGCGCATCCAGGCCTATCGCAAGAGCTCAGGTTTTGAAATCACAGACCACATCCATGTTGTCCTTTCACACGACGACAATTTGCAGAAGGCCGTCGAAGCCTATCACGATTATATCTGTTCTCAGGTTTTGGCCGACAAACTGGAATTTGGCGCACCAGAATCTGGGGAAGAACTTGATTTTGAGGACTTCAAGATAAGTGTAGATATCACAAAACTATAAACCAATAGAAGAACGTGACCTGCAAAGGGCAGACATTTGTCGCAATGTCAGACCGATGTCTGCTCCCTGTGGGCTTGCGTTTTATGCACACACTCTCCTTAATATATTAATGTCATGGCAGAAAAAACGCGTTATTCAGATGAAGAATTGGTTGAATTCAGAGATCTGATCCTTGAAAAAATTAGGTTGGCACAACGTGACTATCAGCAGATGATGGACGTTTTGACCAACAAGGAAGGCAATGGTGTTGACGACACGATGCCGACCTATAAAATATTGGAAGAGGGTTCTATGACTCAGACCCGCGAAGAGCTCACCAATATGGCAGCCCGACAGCAGAAGTTCATACAGGGACTTCAGGCGGCATTGGTGCGCATTGAAAACAAAACCTATGGCGTTTGCCGTGTGACAGGAAAGCTGATCCCTAAAGAACGCTTACGCGCTGTGCCGCATGCCACAATGAGCATTGAAGCAAAGTTGGCAAGCAAGAAACAGTGAGGTGAGGTGGAATGAGAATTGGCGGGGTCGTGGGCTTTTGAAGCGAGTGCCGAATTTTCTGGAGCTACCGCTTGTGCTATGCCAGTTCCCCGTTAGCCCTCATTGACAAATTTGATAGAAAAGACAGATTACGATTCAGCAGGGTTTTTTACAAAAAAAGACCTCTGCTGAATTAGTCATGTAATGGCGTAAACAAATTCTGAGTTCAATTCTCTTGGTGTAAAATGTTTACTACCAGTTGTTTGCGTACTATTAGACTGTAATGGTTGAATGGGGAAGAGAGTATATTGGCCTGTCTCGTTCAGCATAGAGGGAATATAAAAAACATTGCCTGCTTCGTTCTTGGAAACGCGTTGAGAATTAAATGTCAAACAATAAGATCATAAATACAATGGATGATAAAATTGCGATTCGTCGCCGTGTGGTGATCTCTGTCGGAGTGATTGCTTTGGTGCTTGTCATAGACCAAATCATAAAAATCGCCGTCAAGACACACATGTGGGTCGGAGAAAGAATCTCGGTGACAGATTGGTTTCAGATATTCTTTACGGAGAATAAAGGGATGGCATTCGGACTGGATTTTTTCGGAACCTTCTTCTTGGCGCTGTTTCGTTTGGTGGCAGTGGTTGGATTCAGTTATCTGCTTGCAAAACTCATCAAGAAAAAAGCACCGTATGGCTTGGTGGTCTGTTGGGCTTGCTTGATAGCCGGTGCTGCCGGCAACATCATCGACAACTGCTTCTATGGCCTGATATTTTCTGAAAGCGGCATCTGTCAGGGGCCGGTGTCTACTTTTGTCGATTGGGGAGAAGGCTACGGCTCGTTTCTCTCGGGCCGTGTTGTCGACATGTTTTATTTCCCGTTGTTTGATTGGCCAGACTGGGTGCCCTTCGTTGGTGGCGGCACTTTCTTTGGGGCCGTGTTCAACTTTGCAGATGCCTCAATCAGCTGTGGCGCCGTGGCGTTGTTGCTGTTCTATCATAAATATCTGAATGCGGAATATATGTTCGACAAGAAATTTGAAGAACCGTCTCCCCGTAAAGACGAAGAATAACATGAACCCAATGATGCAAATATTTTGTGACGTCAAGCGCAGTCGGTGTGTCCTTCAGAATTGTTTGGCATTGATTTTGCTTGTCGTATGCCTGTCGGCCTGCAAATCTGATGTTCCAGAGGATGTGCTTGACAAGCAGATGATGGAACGCGTGCTTTATGATTACCATGTGGCCCAGAGTCTGGGCGGAAACAAAAGTGCGGAGCAGGTGACACATCAGACAGACATAAGTTATAATGAGAATTATTATCTGAAGTCCGTTTTAGAGAAATATCATCTGTCGCAGGAAGATTTCGACCGCTCTTTAGCGTGGTATTCCCGTCATAGCGAAGAACTCTTCGACATATATAAGCACCTCAACGAACGCCTCTCTGCCGACATCGGTGCAGCGTCTTCAGCAGACGCTATGTATGCCAATGCGTTGACAACAGACACACTTGACATTTGGCGCGGTTCTCGTGCCTGGTTGTTGTCGTCTGTCGGACAGAATGTCGCCTCGTTTGAGCAAGAATGCGATACGGCCGTTCATGCAGGCGACCGACTGATGCTCCGTTTTACGTCAAATTGGATCTACAGAGAAGGCATGAAATCGGCAATTGTTTGCCTTTCCTTGAATTATGCCAATGATTCAACCGCCGTTTCTGTCTTGCCGGTATATGGTTCTGGCTCCCAGGAGTTGAGCGTTAGTGTCGGGGCGAAACCGCTGAAAAGCATTTCTGGTTATGTTTACCAGCAGGCAGTCTGGGATTCCAAACCCAAACTTTGCATCATTACAGGTGTTTCTCTGATTCGCTTCAGAAACAAAACTCAGCCGGCAGCAGATGATGCTTCTTCTGGAGATTCTGTGCGCGACGAGAAAGCCGATCGCCTGAAGGGGGAGCGCGTGTTGCGCGACAGTTTGTTGCGCAACGACAGTCTGCAACGGGTGGGACACCATTTCAAGTGATGGTGAACACCGAAAAAGGCCGCTGACGTTTTCCTTTCGAGCATTTTTGATAACCTGCTTAGTAATGGTGAAAGAATAAGTTGAGCAATTTAGACAGGGCATAAGAAATAATTCCTTACTTCACAAAATTGGTCAAGTTTTTTTGCCATTACTAAAAACTATAGGATGCCCTATATGAAAGTTGAAAATACACGAGTGTCTCGCATCGCCGTTTCCCGCTTGCATCTGTCCAACGGAGAAGTTAGGAAAAACCAGGTGTTGGAATTTGATGTTAAGACAAAAAAAGTTGTCAGGTTTTATCCGTTGGAGCAGGAGATTGCTTTCACGGAGTGGCGCGGTGGAGATTATTTCTTGCCGTAAAAGGTTCGGGAAAACATACTTGACCATTGTTGGCAAGGCGTGTCCCCATCCGTCGCAGCTTATAATAATGTAAAATAAATCCAGTCACCGTTATTTGAGAGGTGATGTATATATAGAAAAATATGAATCAAGACGAACTTCAGCAGAATCCGTTTTCATTGATAGCCGATTTTGACGGCGACATATCAAGTCTTTTCGACAAGGAGATTGAAGAAATTTTGCCCGTGTTGCCATTACGCAATATGATGCTTTTCCCTGGCGTTGTCGCCCCTGTTTCCGTAGGTCGCGAATCTTCCCGCAAACTGGTGCAGCAGGCCGTGAAATCAGGCAGTTTGATTGCCGTGACAACACAGCTCGACTCCACTGTTGAGACGCCGACGGCTAAGGATTTGTATCCCATTGGCGTTGTTGCCAAGGTTATGCGTGTCATTGAATTGCCTGATGGTGTGTTGACCGTTATCTTGCAAAGCTATTCACGTTTCAGATTGGGTGAAGTGACACGTATGAAACCATATATGCGTGCCCATGTCGAGAAAATTCCAGAAATCCTTCCGGAAGCAGACGATCGTGAATATACGGCACTGGTTGACACCTGCAAGGACTCCACGATACGCCTCATACGCATGAGCGACACCGTGAGAGATGAGGCCGCTTTTGCCATCCGCAATATCAGCAACCCGATTTTCCTCATCAGTTTCATTTGCACGAACCTTCCTTTCCCCATAGAGGAAAAGTCTGAACTGCTCGCCATCAACGATGAAAAAGAGAGGGCTTTCAAACTCCTCTCCATCTTGAATCGCGAAAGCCAGTATGCTACGTTGAAGCGCAACATACAAAACAGAACGCGGGAAGATCTCGATCAACAGCAGAAAGAATATTTCCTGCAGCAGCAAATCAAAAACATACAGAGCGAATTGGGCGATGATTCGCAGAACGATGACGTCCGCGAAATCATGGAAAAAGCCAAGTGGCTCAAGATGCCCGACAAAGTGGCTGCAACATTCAACCGAGAAGTCGAAAAGCTCAAGCACATCAATATGCAAAGCCCCGACTACAACGTCCAGTTGAATTATCTCCAGACGCTCGTGTCGTTGCCGTGGGGAAAAGATACCAAGGATAACCTCAATATCAAGAATGCCGAGCGCATCTTAAACCGCGACCACTACGGAATGGAGAAGGTCAAGGAGCGCATTTTGGAGCATTTGGCCGTTTTGCGTGTCCGCCAGGATATGAAGGCCCCGATATTGTGCCTTTATGGTCCTCCGGGAGTGGGCAAGACCTCTTTGGGAAAAAGCATAGCCGCCGCTTTGGGCCGGAAATATGTCAGAATATCCTTGGGAGGTGTTCACGATGAAGCCGAGATTCGCGGCCACCGCCGCACGTATGTCGGGGCGATGCCTGGCCGCATCATCAAAAGTCTCATCAAAGCCGAGACAGACAATCCTGTGTTCATTTTGGATGAAATCGACAAGGTATCTCAGAATAATTACAATGGCGACCCGCAGTCTGCCCTATTGGAGGTGCTTGACCCCGAGCAAAACAACACGTTCCACGATAATTTCCTGGACCTCGACTATGATTTGTCGAAGGTGCTGTTCATTGCCACGGCAAACAATCTGAACACGATTCCTGGGCCGCTGCTCGACAGAATGGAACTGATTGAAGTGGAAGGCTATCTGACCGAAGAGAAAAAAGAAATTGCGCGTCGTCATCTCATTCCGAAGGAACAGAAAATGATGGACTTCGGTGCGCCGCTCCGCATCTCTGCGCCAGCAGTGGAGTATATCATTGAGAAGTACACCCGCGAAAGCGGTGTGCGCCAGTTGGAAAAGCAGATCGACAAGGTGTTCCGCAAAACGGCCTATCTCACAGCCGTTGAAGGCAAAATGCCGTTTGAAAATGCGCCAGTCAAACCGCAGGATGTTGAAAAACTCTTGGGCAAACCCATCTTCAGCCGCGACAAGTATCAGGGCAATGAATATGCAGGCGTTGTCACCGGTCTTGCCTGGACGGCTGTCGGCGGAGAAATCCTCTTCATCGAAACCAGTTTGAGTCGCAGCAAAGCGCCGAGACTGACGCTGACAGGAAATCTGGGCGACGTGATGAAGGAGTCTGCTATTTTGGCGCTGGAATATGTCAAAGCCCATGCGTCGATGCTGGACATTGACTACCGTCTGTTTGAGCAATGGAGCGTTCATGTCCATGTGCCAGAAGGCGCAACTCCCAAGGACGGTCCGTCGGCAGGCATCACGATTGCCACTTCCCTGGCTTCAGCCTTCACTCAGCGTAAGGTGCGTGCAAACACAGCCATGACCGGCGAAATAACCCTTCGCGGCCGCGTGCTTCCTGTTGGCGGCATCAAGGAAAAGATTTTGGCTGCCAAACGTGCCGGCATCAAAAACATCATCATGAGCAAGGAAAACGAGAAAGACATCCAGGAGATAAAATCCAGCTATGTCGACGGTTTGCAGTTCTTCTTTGTGGAAAATGTTCAGGATGTGTTTAACATTGCCTTGCTCAAGGAGCGCGTTGACAATCCGCTTGACCTGACCATCAAGGAAGAGCCGGCAGAAAACAAGTGATGCCAGAGCCGTCTCTGACTATCAGATGGCCTGCTTGACATGAAAATACTAATTTATGAAATTTGAATTACAACATACAGACACGACAAGTTCTGCCCGTGCTGGTCTGATTACAACGGACCACGGGCAGATTCAAACCCCCATATTCATGCCCGTCGGCACTTTGGGTAGCGTCAAGGGCGTTCATTTGCGCGAACTGAAAGACGACATCCAGGCCCAGATTATATTGGGAAACACCTATCATTTATATCTGCGCCCGGGATTGGACGTCATTGAGCGTGCAGGCGGTCTCCATAAGTTCAATGGATTCGACCGCCCCATGCTGACAGACAGCGGTGGCTTTCAGGTATTTTCGTTGACAGGCATCAGAAAACTGAGCGAGGAGGGATGCGAATTTCGTTCCCACATCGACGGAAGCAAGCATTTCTTCACGCCCGAGAAAGTGATGGACATCGAGCGCGCAATCGGCGCAGACATCATGATGGCGTTCGACGAATGTCCTCCTGGCACAGCTGATTTCTCCTATGCCAGAAAAAGCCTTACGCTGACCCACAACTGGATGAAGCGCTGTTGGAAACGTTTTCATGAAACGGAGCCGAAATACGGCTACCACCAGTCGCTCTTCCCCATCGTGCAAGGCTGCGTCTATAAAGACCTGCGTCAAGAAAGTGCGCGTTTCATGAGCGATTTCAATGCAGAGGGCTATGCCATTGGCGGCTTGGCCGTTGGCGAGCCTGCCGAAGTGATGTATGATATGATAGAAGTGGTGAACGACATCCTGCCGCAAGATCGTCCGCGCTACCTGATGGGCGTGGGCACTCCTGTCAATATCCTGGAAGGCATTGAGCGTGGCGTGGACATGTTTGATTGCGTGATGCCCACAAGAAACGGACGCAATGCCATGATTTTTACGGCAGAGGGCATGATCAACATGCGCAATGCAAAATGGAGCACTGATTTTTCTCCCGTCGACCCCAACGGCCACTGCTTCGTTGATACCCAATATTCAAGGGCTTATCTCCATCATTTGTTCAAGGCGAAGGAATTGTTGGCCATGCAGATTGCCAGCATCCATAATCTGGCCTTCTATCTGTGGCTCGTCAGAGAAGCCCGCCAGCAGATACTGGCCGATAACTTTGCTTCCTGGAAAAAGGAAATGGTGGAACGCCTGTCACGGCGCCTGTGATTTTTTTGGCGGCCGCTGTGGGCCCTGCGATGGAAATGCCATACTTTAATTTTGCAACGCGCTCTCAGGCGCATCATCCCCAACAATGAAAGATACAGGTAAAAATACAAACATAGGCAAGCGTCTGGCAACATGGATGAAGCAGGCAATGGGGTCTGTCAGAATCGGACGGATTGATTGGTACATCATGAAGAAATTCTTGAGCACCTACGTCTTCCTCATTGCCATTGTCATCCTCATTGCCATTATCTTCGACTACAACGAGAAGATCGACAAATTCACGCAGTCGCACGTGCCAGTCCGGAAAATAGTCTTCGATTATTATCTGAACTTCATACCCTATTTCTCCAACCTGTTCAGCCCCCTTTTCGTCTTCATTGCCGTCATTCTCTTCACCTCCAATCTGGCTTCCAATTCAGAAATAATCGCCATGAAAGCCGCAGGCATGAGCTTCCGCAGGCTCCTGCGCCCCTATATGCTCTCGGCCTTCCTGATAGCTGTGGTTACCTTTTTTCTGGGAGCTTACGTCATTCCTGTCGGCAACATTTCGAGGGTGAATTTCGAGAATGCCTACGTCAAGAAAAAAAGCACCACCACGGCCGATAACGTGCAAATGCAGGTCGACACCGGCGTTGTTGCCTATATAACCCATTTCGACAATGTGACGAAAAGCGGCTACGGATTTTCATTGGACAAGTTTGTCGACAAAAAACTTGTTTCGCACCTGACCGCCCAGAATATCCAGTACGACACGCTGTCTGATCGGCGTTACAGCTGGACAATCCGTATGTACAATATACGCACGCTGAAAGGCAGGCGCGAGAAAATATCAAGTGGGGAAAAGCTCGACACCATGATCATGATGGAGCCCTCCGATTTCTTCTACACTAAAAACCAGCAGGAAACAATGACCCTGCCACAGTTGGGAGAATTTATCGGAAAACAGAAAATGCGCGGAGCGCCCAACGTTAACACTTTTGAGGTGGAATACCACAAGCGTTTCGCCATGCCCTTTGCCGCTTTCATCCTAACGGTCATCGGCGTGTCGCTCTCCTCCCAGAAACGCAAGGGAGGTATGGGAATCTCCCTGGGCATCGGGTTGGCTTTGAGCTTCGCCTACATCATGTTCCAGACCGTCTCTGCCACTTTCTCAACGAATGCCGGGATGCCCGCCGCTCTGGCCGCCTGGATTCCCAATGCCGTGTTTGCCGTCATTGCCTTTATTCTCTACAAGCGGACGCCAGAGTAACCTCGCTCTTCCTTCCCCATGCAGGCATCCGTTCTTAGCAATCCGAATTTTTAAAACGACACCCACACCCATGTATTTCTCAGATTTAGAACTTAGCAACGACATCCTCGACGCTCTTTACGATATGCACTTTGACGAATGCACCCCAATCCAGGAACAGTGTATTCCCCCAATCCTTGAAGGCCGTGATGTCATGGGCATCGCCCAGACAGGCACAGGAAAAACCGCGGCCTATCTTTTGCCCCTGCTGACCTTGCTCCGTCAGAATCCTCATCCAGCCGATGCCGTCAACTGCTTGATCATGGCTCCTACGCGTGAGTTGGCCAAACAGATAGACCAGGCCATGCAGGGCTTTGCCTATTATATGGACGTCAACGGTGTGGCCGTCTACGGCGGCAACGACGGTACGCGCTATGAGCAGGAAAGAAAAAGCCTGAGCTCTGGCGCTGATGTGGTCATTGCCACCCCTGGCCGCCTCATCACGCATTTGCAGTTGGGCACGCTCGACCTCTCCCGCACCACCCATCTCGTGCTTGACGAGGCCGACCGCATGCTGGACATGGGCTTCAGCGAAGACATCCTCAAGATTGTTGCGGAAATGCCACGCGAGCGCCAGACCATTCTCTTCTCAGCCACCATGCCGCAGAAGATAACGGCCTTGGCAAACAGCATCATGAACGACCCCGTGCAGGTGAAAATCGCCGTGTCCAAGCCCGCTGAAAATATCGACCAGAGCGTTTACGTATGCAAGGAAAGCGACAAGACGGCGCTCGTGAAACACGTGCTTTCGTCACACGGCTCCAGTCGCGTCATTCTTTTTGCTGGTGCCAAGCAGAAAGTCAAGGAACTGGGTATCCTGCTTTCCCGCCGAGGCTATAATGCCGCGGCCATGCATTCCGACCTCGAGCAGAAGCAGCGCGATGAAGTCATGCTCGCGTTCAAAGCCGGGCGCATTGACATCCTTGTCGCCACTGACATTGTAGCGAGGGGAATTGACATTGACGATATCAAACTTGTCATTAATTATGATGTGCCACATGACGCTGAAGACTATGTGCACCGCATTGGCCGAACGGCACGTGCGGGGCGCGACGGAAGCGCTGTCACGCTTGTAGGAGAGCGCGATGTTCCGGCGCTCCGTGAAATTGAGAACCTGTTGGAAATCAAGATTCCGCGTGCCGAACTCCCTGAAGGCTTTAAAGCACCCGTTGAGCAGAAAGATGTCCCAAAAGGAGGTCGTTCCGGTAGGGGCGGAAGAAAAGGCGGAGGTCAGGAAGGGAAAAAGCAGCACAGCCAGAAGCCGAGCGGAAGCCAGGGACAAGGAAATCGCCGCAGACGTGGGGGCAAGCCTTCTGCCTCCAAAGCTAACGCAAAGCAGGCGATTTCTGACGGGAATAAAACTGCTGTGCCTGAGGAGCAGGTCGTTGCTGCTGAGACGGCTGAAAACAAAGCGGCGACAAGTAAGCCAGCGCATCGTTCTCACCGTCTCCGCCGTAGAAACCATGACAAGCAACAAGAAAAATGACTTGAACAATTACGGAGGAGAGATTATTGTTGTCTGAACCCGTTCTTCTGTTCAATCAATATAGTCAATTTGTTCACCACCATTAATTCGTCCTTCGCTATTTGTTTAGTACACAGGCGGTTTTTGCATTAAAGATTTAAGCACATGTCGGACTTTCTGAGAAAGCTGCAAGAAATAAAATCTCACAACGAAGAGAACTTTGGGAAAAAACTCAAAAAAAGTGGCCGTGTGTTTTTCAGACTCGAGAAGACTGAAAAGGGCGTGGCGTTGAGTGTCGTAGATGAAAAGGGAAACCTTGTTGACGTTGATTATCGTTATTACGGAAATGAGGAATCTCAATTGCTTCGCAGCATTGAAACAATACAGCGTGAGCGTCGGTTCCATATTATATGGGAAGAGACAGACGGGGCGATAAATCTTTGTGATCATCCGTATTTGTGCCATCAGTTGGTGCGTTGCAAAAACATCGTCGACGGGAAAATGACGCCCATTGTTTTCCATTCCGATGAGACTTTCTTGCAGTTGCGCTTGAAGAAAGAGGGCGTTGATTTCCATCCTTCGGTGCGCGTTGCCGCCTGCGAAGGGGAGGAAGCTGTCGTGATGCTTTCCGAATGTTTCGCCTGGGCGGGAAACGGCATTTATCAGGTGCGGCCGATTGGTGGCAATTACAATTATCTGTCGGTGTTCGAAGAACCATTCTCAGAAGATATGCTTGAGCGCTATCTCTCCGTGTTGCATTCCTACACGGAGCAGATTGACGTCGTTGCTGAGGACTTTAGTCTTTCTTTTTCTTCTGGCGAAGTAGTGCCTGTTCCCACTATCTTCTTTGAGAAGGTCGATGCCGACAAGACATTATACCTCCGGGTGTCAAAGAGCGTTGACGGTTTCCAGTCGGACTTCATAGAGAAGTTTGGCTTGAACAAAGTTGTTGTTAGGATTTCCGACAACGAGTTTGAAGTGAGACGTTTGCAGCCGCTCCCCCTGGAAGCCGAAATTGAGACGCTTCACAAGGAAATCCTTCGCTATGTCCCCAATCGCCAGAGCAAGAAAGCGGTCTATGTGGAAGGCAACGAATTTATATTGCAGGAGGAAATTGCTGGCCCTTTCCTGCTGAATGCCTTGCCTTCGTTGATTAGACGTTATCAATTGGTGGGTGCAGAAAAATTAAAAGAATACAAGGTGAAGGCCATAGCGCCCCGTCTGAACATTAGTTTGAATGCTGGCATTGACTATTTAGAAGGCAATGCTTCCGTACAATTGGATAACGAGCAGTTTACTCTGCAGCAGTTGCTCTCGCAATATAAGGAAAAGAAATACATACAGCTCTTAGATGGGAATCGTGCCGTCATTGATGCCGGTTACATACGCCGGTTGGAGCGTATTTTCAAGAAGGTTAAAAAGAGCGACAAAGACCGTGTGAGGGTCTCCTTTTTCGACCTTTCGGAAATCGAGGCTTTAGTGAACGGCCCTGTTGAAGGCGAGGCTTTCCGCCATCATCGCGAGTTTTATGAAGGGTTTAATCTCCTGTCGGAAAGAACGCTGAGAGTGCCTCGTCTGAAAGCAAAATTGCGTCCGTATCAGAAAGAGGGTGTCAAATGGGTGAAATATCTCTACGATAACAATATGGGCGGATGCTTGGCCGACGATATGGGTCTCGGAAAAACTTTGCAGACCATCAGTGTGCTCAATCTCATCTATCCCAAGGAAAAAGAACCGACGTTGTTGGTCATGCCTAGAAGTCTGCTCTTTAACTGGCAGAGCGAAATAGCCCGTTTTGCGCCAGAGTTGAGAGTGTATACTTATTATGGCAATTCGCGCGACATGTCGGAAGCGCTCAAGCAACAGTTGGTGCTGACCACTTACGCCATTGTGCGCAACGATGTCGAACAGTTTAAGGAGCAGCAATTTCATTATGTCATTCTTGACGAGAGCCAGAATATCAAGAATATTTCGGCCCAAATCACGCAATCGGTCTTGATGCTCAATGCCCGCCATCGCTTGGCCTTGAGCGGAACACCGGTGGAAAACAACCTAACGGAACTCTATTCTCTTTTCCGCTTTTTGAATCCGGCCATGTTCGGAACGCTTGATGATTTCAATGCACGCTATGCCAATCCGATACAGCGCGACAATGACAAAGATGCCATGCAGAGCCTGCGCCGCAGAATATTCCCCTTTATGCTCCGGCGGTTGAAACGCGATGTGCTAAAGGACCTTCCCGACCGTACAGACAAGACGTTGTATGTTGAGATGGAAGATATGCAGGCGCGTTTTTATGAAGAGCGCCGATCTTATTACAAAGAATTGATTGATAGGACGATAAGAATTGACGGCGTGCAGAAATCGCAGTTTGTGATGTTTCAAGCGTTGAGCGAGTTGCGCCGTATAGCCTCCGTGCCGGAGACTCTGACCGATGGGAAAATTCATTCGCCGAAACTTGGCGCTCTCGTGGAGTCGTTGCTTGAAACCGTTGCCAACGGCCACAAAGCCGTTGTGTTCTTCAATTTCATTGCCGGACTCGAACTGTTGGGAGAAGCGTTGGAAGAAAACGGCATTGATTATGTGAGCATGACTGGTGCTACACGCGACCGGAAAATGGTGGTTGAGCGCTTTCAAGGAGATTCCCGTTGCAGAGTGATGCTCATGACGCTGAAAACAGGTGGTGTTGGTTTGAACCTAACGGCGGCCGACACGGTCTATATCTTTGAGCCTTGGTGGAATAAGGCGGCAGAAGAGCAGGCCATAAACCGTTTACACCGTTTTGGACAGAAGGCGAAGGTGCTTTGCTTCTCGATGATTACGCAAAACACCATAGAAGAGAAAATCCAATTGCTGCAGCAACAGAAAGCCGAATTGTTTAAGGAACTGATTGGCAGCGACGGCGCATCTGCCAAAATGTTAAGCGAGGAAGACATCAACTTTATTTTAAGCTAACGCATGCCATGGCAAAGAACATAATGAAAAAAAACAACGGGACACGCCCCGTGTTCGTTTTGGATTTGTCGAACCAGGTGGCATTCCACACTCAGCGACATCTGTTGGGCAAACGCACGGTCGGCGAATTGACGAATATGATGAAGTCGTTCGTCAGCGTGCTCCGCACGTACCACATTGAAGTTACCAATGAAGAGGGCGGACAATGTTTGCTGGATGCTGTAGAGAGTTTTCTGGCTGGAAGGAAAAACAAGAATGTCTTGATGGAAATCCTGGCCGCCTTTCTCTTGCCCGAAAATTTCATCGCTGTTTATGGAACCTTGCCGTCAGAGATTAAGGAACTGATTTGTGCCATAGCTGTAAACCATTACGTGAGGGCGAAAACGGCGGAAGAAATCATGGGCAGAAAGTGTTTGGACAAATGGTCGTGGTTCGGGTATGGGCTGATTGACGAACTGGCCTGCTTCTGCAGGGCTAATTCCATCTACAATGCAAACACGTTAACGTTAAATGATTCTGGCATTGAAAACTATATCGGCTTGTCTGTTCCAGATTTCTACGGAGTTATTCTGAAACATCTGTACGACCGCAGCAATGCCCCTCAGCAGGTGGAGTGTTTGCCTGACGGCCTCAAAACGTTCAACGGCGAGCAAAGTGCTTTGGAGGAAGTACCGTTGCTGGTGATGCTGTCGGAATGCGGCAAACTAAAAGCCAGTCGTGTGGGAATAGAATCGAAAACATGGCGGAAGCTCATCGCTGAGACCTCAATGCGGGAATTTTTTGGCGAGGACGGCATAGATTGGTATATGTCAAATTTGCGTGCGTTTGATTTGTTGGGAGTGTATGCCGCTATTGGAAGTCAAACGCAGCTCTCCATAACGCCTGGTATGCCGTCCGACATGGTTCGTCAGATATACCAAAAAATCAACACCTGTCCGAGTGCGCTGTTGATCAAACTCCTGTTGCCTCAAGTGAGCGGTTTCAAGTCCAAGCAGTTAGACGGCTGTCAGGTCAACGATTTGATCAGAAATATTTGCGGCGTGCTGTCGCAACTCGATTCAGAGAAATGGATGCCTGTTGATTATTTCTTGGTGAACGTCAGGACGCAAGCTTCAGACAAACTTAAGCAGCCAGAAGGCACCTACGAGCTATTCTATGAAGATTATTTCTATAAGTCAGTACTTGTCAACGGATTCACAAACAGTATCATCTCTTTGGACAACGTCATTAGCAACTTGTCAAATCCTTTTGTGAAATCATTTTTGTTCCTGTTGGCGAGCCTCGGCATCGTGGAAATTGCATACAGCGCTGTTCCGCCGTCCAATGCCACCAGCATATATGACACGTTGCAATTTTTGCGGATAACAGAGCTCGGTCAGTTTGTAACTGGTCTTATTGGCCATTATAACGAAACAGGAAAAGGGGGAACTCAGACGGACTTCGCCATCGACGACGAGCGTCTCTTATTGAAGTTAAACAATCCGAAAAGCCCCTATGCTTTCGTGCTTGAAAAGTTTGGGAAGAGCGTCACATCGTCGCTCTATCGTGTTGACTATGGCACCTTCCTGGAGGGTTGCACAACGGCGGATGATGTCAACGAACGCATTGCGCTTTTCAAACGCTATTTCGGTGAAGAATTGCCGGAGGTGTGGACCTGTTTCTTCAAGAACGTTCTGTTGCGTTGCTCCCCGCTGGCAACCGTCGGTAAGAAATACATGCTCCGCCGTATAGATGCCAAAGACAAGCGCCTTCAGAACGTCATCCTGACGGACGAATGTCTCAAGAAACACATTTTGAGGGCTGAGAACTATATTCTGCTCATCGAGCAGGATTATTGGAATGTGGTGGTTGAAAGGCTGAGGACTTATGGCTATGTGCTGTAGTTCACGCTTTGCTTTCCATCGATTCCCGTTCTCCGTCATTAGCTTGTAAAAAAGGCATATTGAATCTCGGCTTGACCTTCCCGTTTTTTGTTTAGCAAAAAAATGCCCAATCATTTTGCCCTCTCCCTGCTTTGCAGTAACTTCGTGCCGTTTTATCAAAAACAGGGCGGCGGACGTGGAGACTTCCTCCCGTACCTGTCGTTCCCAAATATAATTCAGGATAATCTTATGAAGTATTATTTGATGATTGTCGCTTCGGCAATACTCATGTTGTGTGCCTGCCGGGGAGAAAAAACAGAAACAGCGGAAACAGTTTCAGCGGATTCCGTTCCCGACAGCCTTGCCACCGACAGCCTCGGCGCCGACACCACGGAGCCTCCAGTGGCGGCCGATGGTCTCTTCGACGACTTTATGTATAATTTCATGCGTAATAGGAAGTTCCAAAAGAAACGCATTAAGTTTCCTTTGGAAAACCTCGTGGACGGGAAAAACAAACCCATAGCAGAGGGCGCGTGGAAATTCGACCCCGTATATGTCCGTGAGGAGGTCTACACCATGCTTTTCGATGACGAAAAAAGCGTGACTAGCGAAAAGGACACGAGCGTTCACCACGTCATCGTGGAATGGGTTTATCTCGACAGGGGGCGCGTCAAGCAATATCATTTTTTTAAAGAAAAAGGCCAGTGGAGGCTCTTCCGTTTGGACACGCACAACATCGGCCGGAATGCTAACCGCGACTTCTTTGAGTTTTACAAGCGCTTTTCAACCGACCCCGACTTCCAGATGGCGCATATCGCCAACCCATTTGAGTTCAAGACGTATGACTCCGACAATTTCCAAGCCATCGATGGGGTGCTCGACGTGGCGCAGTGGCCCGATTTCAAGCCCGATATGCCCTCCGGACGCATTACGAATATCAACTACGGACAGCGGTATTCAAACAACGGGCAGCGCGTGTTGGTCATCACAAGCCCCTCGGCGGGAATGAGCTGCACGTTGAGCTTCAGAAAGCACAGAGGCGTTTGGGCGCTGGTCCGGATGGAGAGCATATAGCGCCCCCGGCAGGTCGTCCAGTAAACGTGTGCGCCGTTTTGATACCTGAGAGAAGAGGGTGTCGGAATGTCCGTTTGATATAAAAGTTGCATATTTTTAAGGAATATAATTCGTATGAAGACAGAGAACAACTATTCGTTGTCGGCCCACAATACTTTTGGCATAGATGCCCGTTGCCGGCAGTTTGTTGAGTATGAAACGGTGGACGAACTGCGGGATTTTATCTCCCGCAGACTCGCTGATGCTACCTCAGAAACTTCCCTTCCCCTGCTGCACATCGGCGGCGGAAGCAATCTCCTCTTCACCACTGATTTCCCGGGTATCGTTCTGCACTCCGCCATCAAAGGCGTGGAAGTTGAGATGAGCGATGCGGCCAGACAGGAAGTGGTGGTCAAGGCCGGAGCAGGGGAGAATTGGGACGACTTTGTGGCCCGCTGCGTTGAGCAGGGCTATTATGGTCTGGAGAATCTGTCGTACATCCCTGGCGAAGTGGGTGCCAGCGCCGTGCAAAACATCGGCGCCTATGGCAGCGAAGTGTGCCAGTATATAGAAAAGGTGGAGACCGTTGATTTACACGATGGTTCCCTCCGCATTTTCCTCCCCTCAGAGTTGCATTATGCCTATCGCAGCAGTGCGTTCAAACATGAATTGAAGGGGCGCTATGCCGTGACGTCCGTCTGCTATCGCCTTTCAACCGTCTTCCGCCCCAATCTCTCCTACGCCGCTCTGACGCGTGCCCTTCAGGATCAAGGTATCGACGTGGAGACTTTGACGGCAGCGTCTCTGCGTCAGGCCGTCATCAATGTGCGCCGTGGCAAATTGCCAGAGCCTTCTGAAATTGGCAGTGCCGGTTCCTTTTTTGTCAATCCCGTTGTATCAAGCGAAAAATTCTGTCAGTTGCAGCAGCAATATCCTGGCATGCCGCATTATGCCGTTGAAAATGGCGTAAAAATCCCCGCAGGCTGGATGATTGAGCAATGCGGCTGGAAGGGAAAGAACCTCGGCCGCGCTGGGGTCTACGAAAAACAGGCCCTTGTATTGGTCAATCGCGGCGGTGCTACGGGTGCCGACATCGTGCGCCTCAGTGACGCTGTGCGTGCTGACGTTGCAGAAAAATTCGGCGTAGACATCCATCCAGAGGTCAATTTTATATAATCAGGCGGGTATTCAAAAATATTTTATACTGTCAATGTCGGAAGAGTATGCGACAAGGAAAAATAGACTAATTTTGAACACCTGCTTAGTAAAACCCAAACCGCTCAAGATGAAGTTACGTTTTTTAGGAACAGGTACCAGCACGGGCATACCGCAAGTGGGGTGTAGCTGTCAGGTGTGCGCCTCGGCAGACCCGCGCGACAAACGGCTCCGCACTTCCGCATGGATTGAGACCGACTGCGGCGAAAGTATCTTGATCGACTGCGGCCCTGATTTCCGCCAGCAAGTACTCTCACTTAACCATTTTAGCCGCATCAGCGCTGTGCTCCTCACGCATGAACACTACGACCATGTTGGGGGTATCGATGATTTGCGCCCCTTTTGCGTCTTTGGCGAAATCCCCGTCTATGGCGATGCCATTTGTCTGGAACACCAGCGTGAGCGTATGCCCTATTGTTTTGCGGAGCACAGGTATCCTGGTGTTCCCAAGATTTCGCTACATCCCGTGCGTCCCGGTGAAGTTTTCCACGTTGGAAAGCAGGAAATCCTTCCTTTTGTGGTGATGCACGCCCAGATGCCCATCATGGGCTATCGTTTCGGACGCACGGCCTACATCACCGATATGAAAACCATCCCCGACGAGAGCCTCCCTCTTTTGGAAGGTGTGGAAACGCTCATCGTCAACGGGCTGCGTTTTGAACCGCACGCCAGCCATCAGACCATTGAAGAAGCTGTTGCTTTTTCGCGCCGTGTGCAAGCATCGCACACCTATCTCGTCCACATGAGCCATCATGCCGGACTCCACGTTTCGCTCGAAGAACGTTTGCCCGACAACGTGCATGCTGCTTATGATGGTTTGGAAATTGAATGTCGCTGAAGTGTGCTGGGGCGGATGTTGTATAATCTTCTTTAAAGCCCCTTCCCAAAATAGTTAAACCCTTTCTTCTCACGGCTCCTCGTTCTTCTTTATTAATACTTAACACGTCTGCCGTGAAAAAATGTGGTGTCAGAACTTGCCTGCGTGAAATGAAAAAAGTAATTTTGCATGCAATAAAAAAACACCTTAGCATTATGTACTCAGATTTTATTGCCGACAAAATTGTTATGGAGGGCTTGACGTTTGATGATGTCCTCTTGGTCCCTGCCTATTCAGAAGTACTGCCGCGTACCGTCAGTCTGTCAACGAAATTTTCTCGCAACATCGATTTGCAGATTCCTTTCGTGACAGCAGCTATGGACACTGTGACAGAAGCACCAATGGCCATTGCCATTGCGCGAGAAGGTGGTATCGGTGTGATTCACAAAAACATGAGCATCGAAGACCAGGCGCGTCAGGTGGCCATTGTGAAGCGTGCAGAAAATGGTATGATTTATGACCCCGTAACAATTCAGCGTGGCCGTACAGTTAAGGATGCGCTGGCTTTGATGCGCGAATACCACATCGGAGGTATTCCTGTCGTTGACGATCAGATGCACCTGGTTGGTATCGTGACCAACAGAGACCTGCGCTTTGAACGCAACCTCGACAAGAAGATTGACGAGGTGATGACTTCTGAGAATCTTGTGACCACCAATACGCAGACCGATCTTCTGAGCGCCAGCCAGATTCTTCAGGAAAACAAGATTGAAAAACTTCCTGTCATTGATAAGGACGGCAAGTTGGTCGGTTTGATTACTTATAAGGATATCACCAAGGCCAAGGATAAACCGATGGCATGTAAGGATGCCAAGGGGCGTTTGCGCGTGGCCGCAGGTGTCGGCGTGACGGCAGACACTTTGCAGCGTATGGAAGCCTTGATTCAGGCAGGTGCCGACGCCATTGTCATCGACACGGCGCATGGTCATTCAAAATACGTGATAGAAAAGCTCCGCGAGGCCAAGGCTTCTTTCCAAGGTGTTGACATTGTGGTGGGAAATGTTGCCACAGGCGATGCTGCACGCATGCTCTATGAGGCAGGTGCTGACGCTGTCAAGGTCGGCATCGGTCCGGGTTCTATTTGCACCACCCGTGTGGTTGCAGGTGTCGGTGTGCCTCAGTTGTCGGCTGTTTACGACGTAGCCCAGGCGTTGAAGGGAACAGGTGTGCCCTTGATTGCTGATGGTGGTTTGCGTTATTCCGGCGACATTGTCAAAGCGCTTGCAGCTGGTGGCTTTTGTGTTATGATTGGTTCGTTGGTGGCCGGAACGGAAGAAAGTCCGGGCGAAACCATCATCTTTAACGGCCGTAAGTTTAAGACCTATCGTGGTATGGGCAGCTTGGAGGCTATGGAGAACGGTTCTAAGGATAGATATTTCCAGTCGGGCGTTGTTGAAGTCAAGAAACTCGTTCCAGAGGGTATAGCTGGACGTGTTCCTTACAAAGGCTCGGTTCAGGAGGTTATTTACCAGATGGTCGGCGGTTTGCGCTCAGGTATGGGCTACTGCGGTGCTGGCACTATTGAGCAGTTGCACAACGCCAAGTTTACAAGAATCACGGGTGCTGGTGTGATGGAAAGCCATCCGCATGACATCACCATCACAAGCGAGGCTCCCAACTATAGCCGCTCTGAATAAAAAAGATATGCGATTCGTTTTGACGGATTAAATATAAAATAATGTCACCCTTCTACTGTGAATTCATGGTGGCTTGACCATGTACACATCGCGTGTGTTATGGTTTAGGCGAATCTTCAGGCACAGTGGAAGAGTGGCATTTTTCAGTTAGGGGTGTTCTATAAATTAGCTTGAGCCGATTTTACATTTATCGCGAAGCAGATTGTTGTATTTCAAAGACGAGCATAGCGAGCTATGTGAGTCTTTGAAATACAGCAAGATGCGAGTGAGAAATGTAAAAGCGGCCAAGTCAATCCTAAATAAAGAATCTCCATTAAAACTAATTTATAGAACATCCCTTAATCTGGGTGCGGATTCAGCTCCTGGGTTTTCATGACACCTTAACATATTCCTTTTCTTTCTACTCAATGAAAAAGTTTTTCTTACCCATATTTGCCTTGGCATTTTCTTTGGGCGCGTTTGCCCAAAGCAATGACCCTGTTTTGATGCACATTAACGGCAAGCCCGTCACTCGGAGTGAGTTTGAGTATTCCTATAACAAGAACAGCAACATCGAAGGTGCTGTGGAGCACAAAACGGTGGACGAATACGTCGAAATGTTTGTGAATTACAAACTCAAGGTGGAAGCTGCGGAAGCGATGCGCATGGACACGCTTTCAAGTTTCAAAGGCGAATTTGCCCAATATCGCGACATTCAGTTGAAGCCGTTTCTGGTTGATTCCGCCTTCATCGACTCCGTTGCCTACAGCGTGTACACCCAGACCCAGGCGCAGTTGAAAGGGAAAGATATGTTGCGCGTGGCCCACATTCTGCTTATGGTACCGCAAAATGCCACACAGGGCGCGGTTGACTTCATGTCACACCGCATAGATTCCATCTACGATGCCCTTAAGCATGGTGCCGATTTTGCTGAAATGGCTAAGCAGTTTTCTGACGATAGGGGCACGCGTGCCAAGGGCGGCGAACTGCCTTGGATTGGGCCGGACATGACCTTGAAGGAATTTGAGGATGCTGCCTATGCCCTTCAGAACGGCGAAATGTCGCGCCCTGTCAAGACTTCCGTGGGATTCCACATCATCAAGATGCTCGAACGTAAGCAACTCGAACCGTATGCCCAGTTGAAATCCATGATTGTTGAAGGACTGAAGCGTCAAGGCATCGAGGAAAACTCGGCCGACTATCGTATTGGCAAGATTGTGGAGGCAAGCCACGGACGCCTGACCCGTGAAGCGGTGCTCGACAGCGTGATGAATGCTGAGGTTGCCACCAATGCCGATTTGAAGTACCTCATTGAGGAATACCACGACGGACTGCTGCTTTACGAAATTAGCAAACAGGAAATTTGGGACCCAGCATCAAACGACAAGCAGGCGCTTGCTAAGATTTTCAAGAAGAACAAGAAGACCTATGCGTGGGACGAGCCGCGCTTTAAGGGCTTTGTCATCTCAGCCAAGAGTGAGCAGGCGCTGAAGAAAGCTAAGAAGTTGCTCAAGAAGTATGGCGAAGGAGAATGGCAGGCCGAAATCAAGAAGCAGTTGAACAAAGACTCTGTGCAGGTTCGCGTTGTTGGTCCCGTCTTGGTCAAGAAAGGCGAAAACAAATTGGCCGACCAGTTTATTTTTGGCGGTGACGAAGTGAAGACGAGAGCCCCATTTGTGTTTGCTGGCGTGCAGGGTAAAAAACTTAAGCAGCCAGCCACTTATGTCGACGTCAAGTCGCAGGTGGAAACCACTTTGCAGGAACGTCTCGAAAAGGCTTGGATTGAAAAGCTCCGTCAGCAGTTCCCAGTTGAAATAGATAAGGCTGTGCTCGCCACGGTGAACAAACACTAAGCGTGGAGCGCGCAGGAATAATCAATCCACGATCAAAAGTCATTCTCCTGTTTCTAAGTAATGGCAAAAAAAAACTTGACCAATTTTGTAAGTAAGGATTTATTTCTTATGCCCTGTCAAAATAGCTCAATTTATACTTTCACCATTACTAAGTATAACTCATAAGCATCAATGAATAAAAGAAATTTATTGCTTTCGGCCTTCATGTCGCTCGGCTTTGCCGGCGCCTTCGCGCAGGTTCAAAAAACCAACGTCGTTGACGAAGTGATTTGGGTGGTTGGCGACGAGCCGATTTTGCGTAGCGATGTCGAAGAAGCACGAATCAGCGCCGAATTGTATGGCGAACATATTGACAATCCATATTGCGTGATTCCTGAGCAGTTGGCCATTCAGAAACTCTTTCTGCATCAGGCGGCGCTCGACAGTGTGGAAGTCGATGAGGCACGCGTCATCCGTGCTGCCGATGAACAGATTAACCGCGCCATCCAGAATTTCGGTTCGCGCGAGAATGTCGAAACCGTTGCACGCAAGTCGATTGCCCAATATCGCGAACAGCAGAAAACCATGTACCGTAACAACCTGATGATTGGTCAGGTGAGGGAGAATATCACCAAAAACGTCAAGGTGACACCGGCAGAAGTGCGCAAGTATTTCTCAAGCCTCCCCGAGGACAGTTTGCCGCTCATCCCCACACAGGTAGAGGTGCAGATCATCACGTCTGTCCCCAAAGTGAGCCGTGCGGAAGTGGAGCGCATTGAGTCGCGCCTGCGCGATTTTGCTAAGAGAATCAACAGCGGCGAGTCTGAATTTTCAACCCTCGCCAAGATTTATTCCCAGGATGGTTCTGCCCGTAATGGCGGCGAACTGGGCTATTCAGGTCGCAACCAGTGGGTGCCTGAGTTTGCCAATGTCGCTTTCAGTTTGAACGACCCGAAGAAGGTGTCGAAAATCGTGAGAACAGAATTTGGCTTCCATATCATCCAGCTTATTGACAAACGTGGCGATAGAATCAACGTGCGCCACATCCTGCTCAAACCAGAAATCGAGGAAAGCGAATATGAGCGTGCCTTAGGCCGCTTGGATTCCATCGCCGATGACATCCGAAACGACAAGTTCACTTTCGACGAGGCCGCTCCGCTGCTTTCCGATGACAAAGACACGAGAAACAACAATGGCATCATGGCCTATACCGACATGGAGACAGGACTCGTCACTTCCAGATTCCAAATGTCGCAGCTGCCAGCCGACGTGGCCAAGGTGGTGGAGCATCTCAAGGTGGGAGAGGTGTCGAAGGCATTCAGAATGACAAATAGCAGTGGTGCCGAGGTCTGCGCCATCGTGCGTCTCAAAAATAGGACCGATGCACACCGCGCCAGCATGACCGAGGATTTCCAAACTTTGAAAGACATCGTCTACGGCAAGCGTTGCGAGGCCGTGGTTGACGATTGGATCCGCGAAAAGCAGAAGAATACGTACATCCGCATCAATGACAACTGGAAACATTGTGACTTCAAATATCCAGGTTGGGTGAAATAAAAGCGGTGTGCTGAAAATTTTCACCGGGAATCCTGCCTCGTTGTGCCAGACAGCGGCATATGTAATGGTGAAAGAATAAGTTGAGCAATTTTGACCTGCATTTTTGTTGGTTTTGGAATTTGGAAGAGGGAGCATAGCGGGCTATGTGACCGATGACAAATTTCAAAAGCGGCAAAAAGACAGGGCATAAGAAATAACTCCTTATTCCTACTCCACAAAATTGGTCAAGTTATTTTTTTACTATTACTATATAGGCAAGCGTAAAAACCAGTTCGTAATCCGCAATTTGAATGAGGTTGAAAAATAAACAACACAGATATAGTTTTATCAGCAGCAAGACGTGGGCCATTTGGGCCTTCGTCTTGTCTGTCGTTATAGGCGGTCATGCCAAAGTGTTTTCCTTCTCGTCTTCCAACGACAAAAAAGAAGACCGTCTGCATTTGGTGCACGCCGACAATTGGGTGTATGACCAATATGAAATTCCCGGTGCGCAGCGTTTGAGCGGCAACGTGAAATTTCAGCATGGCGGAATGATATTGCGCTGCGACAGTGCCGTATATTTTCAGGCCAGCAATTCCTTTGAGGCATTTGGGCATGTGCGCATGACACAGGGCGACACCCTCTCCCTAATGGGTGAGCGCCTCTATTATCGCGGCGACGACCAGATGGCCGAGGTGCGCCAGAATGTCATTATGAAACATCGTGGGCAGATCCTTTATACCGATTCGCTCAACTACGACCGCCTCTACGCCTTCGCCTATTTCTTCGACGGCGGCAAACTCGTTGACGGCAACAGTGTGCTTACGTCTGATTGGGGAGAATATCATACAGACACCCGCAAGTCGGTGTTTAACTACAACGTCGAACTTAACAACCCAAAATTCAGAATCATCACCGATACGCTCAATTATGACATCATCACCAAGTGGGTAGATGTCTGCGGCCCGTCCAACATCTATAGCGGCGACGACAGAATCTATACCGAGCAGGGTAGCTATAATACGGAGAGCGAACAGGCCAAACTCTATAAACACCCCATCATTTACAACAAAACGGGGATGATGGAAGGCGATAGCGTTTTTTATGACAAAAAAACGGGGGAGGCCCTTGGATATAACAACGTGGTCTATCGCGACACGGTCGGGAAATACAATATGTATGGCGATTTCTGCCATTATAATGAGCACTCAGGAAAGGGACTGGCAACGGGAAAAGCTTGGGCGGAATATTTTTCCGACGGCAACGACACGCTCTATGTGCATGCCGACACGATGAAGGTGTTCACCTACAATATGGAAACCGATAGCATCTATCGCGTTGTTCACGGATATTTTCATGCCCGTGCTTACCGTGCGGACATACAAGCTGTGGCCGACTCGCTTGTTTTCTCAACCAAAAGCAGAGCATTGTCTCTTTATAGAGACCCCATCGTTTGGAGCGACAACCGCCAGATTGTTGGTGAGGAAATTCACGCTTTTGCCAACGACTCCACTATCGACAGTGTGCGCGTCATGCGGCAGGCCATGCTTGTGGAACGCTTGGATTCCCTGCATTTCAACCAGGTTAGCGGCAACTTGATGCGTTCTTATTTTGAAAATGGGAAAATCAAAATGAATTGCGTTGACGGCAATGCGAGCGTGGTCAACTATCCGTTGGAAAGAGACAGCGCCATCATCTATCAGAATGCCACCGAAACCGCAAAGATTCGCATGACGATGAAGGACGGCAAGATGCAACGCTTGTGGGCACCAGGGTCCAAGGGCACGTTTTATGTGGCCGGACTGGCGCCGCAGGAGAAGACCCTGCTGCCAGGCTTTGCCTGGTTTGACTATATTCGTCCCATTGACAAAAACGATATCTTCGAGTGGCGGCCGAAAAAGAAAGGGACAGAACTCAAGCCTTCTGTGCGTCATGAAGCCCCGTTGCAGAAGTTGAACGTGAAGTGATCTCCTACTTATTACCCCCTCTTTAGGTAATGGTCAAACCTACTTACAAACGAGAATAGAAAAACAGTATGAGCGACATAATAAAACTGCTTCCGGATTCTGTTGCCAATCAGATTGCAGCGGGAGAGGTCATCCAGCGTCCGTCGTCTGTCATCAAAGAACTTGTTGAGAATGCCATCGATGCCGGAGCAACGTCCATTCAGGTCATCGTTGTCGATGCGGGAAAGACCTGCATACAAGTGGTTGACAACGGAAAGGGAATGAGCGAGACCGATGCCCGTTTGGCTTTTGAGCGGCATGCCACGTCAAAAATCACCCAAGCCTCGGATCTGTTTAATCTGCAGACTATGGGGTTTCGCGGCGAGGCGCTTGCTTCGATTGCGGCGGTGGCGCAGGTGGAACTGAAGACGAGGACGGCCGACGAGGAAATTGGCACGTGCCTGCAAATCGAAGGAAGTAAGGTCATCGACCAACAGCCCGACGCTTGCAGCGTGGGAGCGAATTTCTCGGTCAAGAACCTGTTTTACAACATCCCGGCAAGAAGAAAATTCCTGAAGTCCAACCAGACAGAGATGTCAAACATCTTGACGGAGTTTGAAAGAGTGGCGCTGGCCAATCCGCAGTTGTCGTTCAAACTCTATTCTGGAGACAGTGTGCTGCAAAACCTCCCCGCGGGCAATTTTCGTTCAAGAATCAGGGGCATCTTCGGGAAAAATGTCGACAGCAAACTTCTTCCTGTCAGTGTAGAGACTTCTTTGGCGAAGATAAACGGGTATGTCGGAACGCCTGAGAGTTCCAAAAAGAAGGGCTTCCATCAATATTTCTTCGTCAATGGCCGCTACATGAAGCATCCTTATTTCTCCAAGGCCATCATGACAGCCTACGAGCGTTTGATTCCCGACAATGAACAAGTGTCGTATTTTATAGATTTCCAAGTAGACCATTCTAAGATAGATGTAAACATACATCCTGCGAAAACTGAAATCAAGTTTGAAGACGACAGTGCGATTTGGCAGATACTTCTTGCCTCCGTGCGCGAGGCATTGGGTAAGTTCAATGCCATTCCGACCTTGGATTTCGACACGGAAAATTGCCCCTCTATCCCTGCTTTCAATCCAGAATACACCGAGGTTAAGCAACCCCAGGTGCATTTAGACAGCTCTTTCAATCCTTTTGACCAGCCGCAGGAAGTGCCGCTTTCGGAGAATGGAAGTGGCGCGGCAAGGCGTGATGCTTTTTCCCGCAGCGCCTCAGGATGGGAAAACTCCTTTGCAAAATCTTCGAATTTTGATTTTTCTCTTCCGCTCGAAGGCTCCAATTCGCAGACAGAGGGAAGCGGAGAGTCTTCTTCGGATTTTGCGAATTTTGTGCATGGCTCAGATGCCCAAACACACACGCCCTTGTTCGATGCAGCGTCAATGTCCCCTAAAGACACTCAGATGCCGGGCGAAGAAATGCTTTGGGACAATGGCGCAGAGGAAGACGATTGGAAGGAACTCTCAGCCTCTGCCTTCCAGTATAACGGCCGTTTCATTGTTTTGCCTTCCTCGTCAGGAGTGGTTCTCATCGACCAGCATCGCGCCCATATGCGTGTGTTGTATGACATGTTTCTCAATCAGCTTCTGATGCACAAGGGCGTCAGTCAGGGACTGCTCTTCCCGGAACTTCTTCAGTTGCCCTTGTCGTCTGCCACACATTTCGAAGCCCTCATAGAGCAACTGGCATTCGTTGGGTTCGACATTTCGCCGCTTGGCGCAGGTAGCTTTTCCATATTGGGCATTCCCTCTGGCACAGAAGGGCTTGACGTCATCTCGCTCTTGCAGTCGATTCTTGATGAGACGATGCAGGGCAAGCCAAAGGCAGAAGAAACCATTGCCAAAATCATTGCCAACCGTCTGGCACAACAGGCGGCCATGCCCGTGGGGCAGATTCTTGGAAGAGACGAAATCACCAATTTGGTCGTGTCGTTGTTTGCCTCTGAAAATCCGCATTACACGCCAAATGGGAAGAACATACAGTATCTTCTTGATACAGAAAGGATAAAACAATTGTTTGACACATAATCAAAAAGTATGACAACTGATGTTATAAAGGCCAACAAGGAGGAATATCTCAACCGCTGCCGGAAATACATCCACCGCGAAGGAATCGACAAACTGCTCGATTATCTTGAAAACAAAACAGATTTTTTCACGGCACCATCTTCAACCTCCTTTCATCTGAATGAAGACGGCGGACTATGTCGTCACTCTCTCAACGTACACGATGTGGCGATGAAACTCGTGGAGCATGTTTATGCGCCTTCAGTGCAGCTTGAGACAGCGCCTTTTTCGGAAGAAATCTCCCAGGAGAGTCTGGCAATCGCAACGCTTTTCCATGATTTGTGTAAGACGAAGATCTATCGTAAGACAGAGCGTTGGCGCAAGAATGCAGAGGGGCGTTGGGAGAGCTATTCTGGTTATGAGATTCAGGACGAGTTTCCTTTCGGCCACGGTGAGAAATCGTGTATCATCTTGGGATGGTTCTTGCGCTTGAAACAAGACGAACTGCTGGCCATCAGATGGCACATGGGCATGTTTGAAATGGGAGAGCAGGGGAGCAGCACCCGCTTCGCTTTCCGTTCGGCCTTAGAGCGCTCTCCTTTGGTTGTCGTCTTGCACACAGCCGACATGCTGAGCGCCAATCTTCTTGAAAAGACATCGAAATAAGAGGGGGCAGAAGTTTCTTCTCCCATCCCGTTCCGTAGATAATTACGCTTTCATTCCCGAGGGGAACTTTAGTAATCTCTCCTCCAACAGCAAACGGCAAAAGACACGCGCTTCATGCGTATCTTTTGCCGTTTGTTTTGTTTGTAGATTCTCGTGGTGGCCGCGTTTTGTCAGCATCGCCCAAATGGGCATAATCCGCTCGCAGCAATGCGATTTATAAGGGCATTTCGGAAAATTAGAAAAGTCAGGCAGTTGCATAATAGAGAAAAATCCCCCAATTCAGTGTTAAAAATTGTACTATCAGGGGGAGTAAAATTATTTTTTGTAATTTTGGAACACTCAGAACTCAAACATTTAAAGGTTGCGCCCGACACGTATCAGGGAAGGATTTATGATAAGATGACTACTTTTGGTAAATGCATCTATGCCTTGTGCGCCATTGCACATACAAAAATGGACTTTAAACCAGTACATGCTTTTTATATCCTGTCTACTTATAACAATTTATCAAAAATTATTCAAGATGAAAAATAAACATTTTTTCCGTCGCGCAATCACGGCCGCCTTGTTGTGCATTTGCTTCCACTCGCAATTTTTGTACGCACAAAGGCTAAGTGTCCGTCTCGATGCCCCTCAAGGCGTTGACGCAGAAACCCTGGATTCGGACATAGGTTCCCTTCAAATCACGTTTTCCAACAATCCAGCATTTCAGGATCTCAGCAACTATGCCAATGAATGCCTCCCTTTGAGTAGTAATTACAATCAGGGAGATGCTAATCTGTATAGATACCATAGTTACCGATTCACACTTAACTTTTACAATCGTGACGATAATTACTCTGCATGGTGGGGGATTTCAAATATAGATATGCGTTCTTTATGTAGAGCCATTAGCTGTAAATCAGGAGATTATGCCTACTACCGCATTTACAGCATGCATTTGAACCGTATCATTACGGGAAAGATTCTCCTGTCGGATAATGAAAACGTGACCATCTCCCGCAACGACTTGGCTTCAGCCCGCCGGGTCACTTTCCAACCGGTGATTGACCGCAATGGCAATCCTGTGTCTGCCATGCTCGCCCCCGACCTCCGTGTGGGTGCCTGCTGGGGAACGAGTGTAATAAATATGGAGCGTGACTTCAATGCTCCTTGGGCGCTCTACGCTTTGCCAGGTGATATCTTGCGCTATCTCGTGGTTCCAGATAGCGAAGATCTCGCGCTGCATGTCGACTCTATCACTGTGACTGATACCCCCGACCAGACCATTACCACCGACTATCGTCGGGCTGTGGAATGTCGTTTTTACATCACTGACAGCAAGGGAACGCAATGTCCCGTAGACGGCGAATTCCGCTCTGTGTACTACAAAGAGCAGAATTGGAATAAACCTCAAAAATCGTCGTTCTATGGTTACGGTTTTTACAACGTTGGTCGTCGAATTACCCTTACCGCTCCCGACGGCACTCGTGCCGCTTATGTGCTGCCAGGCACGCAGTCGTTTCAGATAGGGAATCCAAGTGTGAAAACTTCAGACCCTGACTTTCTCATGCCATATAATGCTTATGGTGGCTACGTCATAAAAGAGCTGACCGTACCTGAGAGCACCGAGCCGGTCAATTTGTCGCTTGGCCGCAGCAAGCCTCTTAAGGTGACAATTGCTCTGGCCGATGCCGCTCCATTTGTTGACTATATTTACTTCGCAATTCTCAACAAAGTGAGCCGCCCTTACGCATTGCGTGACAATATGATCATGAATGTGGCACGTAATACAATCAGCCGTGAAATCAAGGGCAATGATCTCATCTTTACCATGATGGTTGAAGGAAGCACCTACCCGTATATTGAAATTGGGGCTTATAATTACGAGAAAGAAACGTCTGGCCCTACAGTAGAAAGTAGGGCTTTCATTTACGAAAGCCCATCCGACCAGCGGACGGAGTTCCACTTGACACAAAACGACTTTTCTAACGGTTCTAAAGGCATTTGCTTTGCTGAGTTGCATCCCGTGAAATTCATCATCCCCTGCCATTTGCTGCAAGGCGGCAAATATCGCTTGCACCTGAGTGGTAAATATGGCAAGGAACAGACAGGCGAGTACGATGATGTCTCCACCTACTTCACGCACCGCAATGAATGCGCAAAAAGTTTTGGAACGGGAGAAAATCCTGTACCCTACGACACCTTGACCCTCATACTTCCAGAAGGTCAGTACAACTGGTACATGCAAAATAGCAACGAAAACGAAGAATCAGAGGCCTCTATTTTCTCTCACCGCTTCACCCTTACAGCCACTGACGACCTCGTGCAACCCCTCTCAGAAAAGGCCTACACACTGCTTCGTGTAAAAGACCTCGGTCTTGAGCGTGTCTATACGTATTGCAATAATCTCCCCACGGCATTCCCATATTACAAGTGTGATTTGTCGAAGAATAGTATTGTATTTGCCGATGAAACCATCCCCTTGCACAACGGTTATAATGAATATTCCGTTGACTATCGGCAGGTGAAAATCGAAAAAGAGGCAGACACATCCGTCGGTTATACGCTGAAATCTCCATTGCTCATTGGTGCTGATGATGAAAATCCCTTCCACACCAGTGCCAAATATTATGGTAGTAGCAATGACTATATCACCCTCCCAAATCAGGAAACTTCAACTGGCGATAGCGCGATTCTCGTGTCGAAAAACTCCCAGGCTGATTTGATATTGCATTATAGTGGCAAGCCCTACCATATTGTGCGCATCAACCCTTCAAGTGCCGACACTGTGGTCATCGCTCACTGCCAAAAGCCAGTTCGTGTCACTTTCTCTTACGAACAGGTCGCTGGAGTGTGGAATGAAAGCCTGCGCCAATTTGATTTATTCCTTAGCAAGGAACGTACACGGATAATGCCCTATAGTTATCGTGTGTTTGAGCGTCGTAAATATGTAGACCTTGTTCCTGGCGCCTATTCTGTGTCGTGCGTATTCCTCATTGATGGCGTAGAACATCATGTCGCTGCCGATTTCATCGTTGAAGAAGACAAACCCATGACCGTGGAACTCAAGGAATTTGACCCTACGTCCATCACCTCTCCACTCGACACCAACGTGAGCGGAAAAGTCAAAGCCCGCTACACGATTGACGGTCGACAAATCGCGGCACCACAGCGTGGCATCAACATCCTGCGTATGGAGGATGGCGGCATACGCAAGGTGATGGTTAAATAATCAGGTGTGTTAACATTTGAGATTTATTCTCAAAGCACATCTGAGACTGATTCTTAAAGCACATATCCGGTAAATCCGTAGCTGAACAAAAGGCTGCGAATTTACCGGATTCTTATTTTCCAGAAAACAGAGTTGCCCCATATTCCGGATGGCGGCAGATGGGGGGGCGGCGGAATCGTCGCCCCCGATTTGTTCCCTATGCTTATTGACGAACGCGGGAGCAGACGCAATCGTCTCTGGGAGCTGATACGAACGCCTCTGGTAGCAGACGCGAACGCCTCTGGGTGCAGACGCGGACGCATGCGGGCCGAGACACGATTGCACGCGGCGCGGCGTTCGCTGGCAAGTCGGCATCGGCATTTGCCGAAGAAAAAGCGGGATTCGTCGATTTCATTTTCCAAAGAGATGTTTAACGGGTATCAGCGTTAGGGACACGGTTGTAATTTTGCACTTGTAAGCCGACGGGGTTTGGTGTGGCGTTCATCGGTGGCGCTATCGTGTGTGTGGAATGCCCGCCAGAGAGTACGTCTGCATAATCAGAATTGTTGAATAAGAAATAAAGGAGATTCGCATGAGAAAAAAATGGATCATTCCGCTTCTGTTGTCTTTTGCGGCGCTGGGCCCTGCTTTTGCGCAGCAATCGGAAGTGTGGAATTTGAAGGATTGCATTGACTATGCACTGACTCACAGTTTGAAAATCCAGCAGAACAAGGCTTCGGAACAAACAGCAGCCATCGGTGTGCTGCAGGCCAAAGCGGGATTGCTGCCGAGTTTGAACGCCTCGATGAATCAAGGCGTGACGTACCGCCCCTTTCAAGAGAGCGGCGGCAACTTCGTGAACGGCGGTATCGCCTCAAATGCGGCCGACAAGGCCACGCAGAGCGGGAGTTATGGCATCAATGCTTCATGGACACTATGGAACGGCGGCAAGAACCGCTTGAATGTCCAAAATAGCGAACTCGAACAGCAGATGGCATCGTACACGACGACCGCTACCGTCAACAGCATACAGGAGCAGATTGCACAATTGTATGTGCAGATTCTCTATATGCAGGAGGCCTTGAAGGTGAATACGCAACTGCTGAAGCAGGATTCAATCGTGTATGCCCGTGGCGAACAGATGGTCAAGGAAAAACAGATGTCCAAGGCCGACTTGGCGCAGCTGGGAGCGCAAGTGAGCAGTGGAAAATATAACGTGGTGAATGTCAAAACACAGATTGAGAACTACAAGACACAGCTCAAGCAATTGCTGGAAATCGACAACAACGCTGACATAGACATCGCGGATGTTGAAGTGGGGGATGAGAGCGTTCTCTCTGCGATTCCTGCAAAAAACAGCGTCTATGCCGCGGCGCTCGACAAGCGGCCGGAAATCAAGAAGAGTCTGGCATCGATTGAGCAAAGCAAGCTCGCCACCAAGATTGCGCGGGCGGGATATATGCCAACGGTCAGTTTGACGGGCGGCGTGGGCGACAGTCATCTGACGGGTACGCAGACGAGCTATGCGAAACAGATGAAAACCAATTTCAACGCAACGCTCGGTGTGTCGGTCTCTATTCCGATATTCGACAACCGGCAAAACAAGAGTGCCGTTGAAAAAGCTCGCGTTCAGGAGGTCACGAGCCAGCTCGACCTCCTGGAAAATCAAAAGCAGCTTTATTCAACGGTTGAAAACTACTGGCTGAATGCCACCAATAATCAAGAAAAATATAAGGCAGCAAAAGACAACGTGGAGGCCCTTCAAACCAGTTACGAGCTCATTCAGGAGCAGTTTCGCCTGGGATTAAAAAATATTTCCGACTTGCTGACGAGTCGTGCCAATCTGCTCTCTGCCAAGCAGAGCATGCTGCAAGACAAATATACGACGGTGTTAAACAAGGCGCTGCTCGACTTTTATGCAAACAATGTAATGTCAATTTGAAATTTAAAGATAGAAAGATATGAACAAGAAAAAGTGGATGCTCATCGTCGCATGTGTTGTCGTTCTGGCAGCAATCGTATATGCGCTGACGGGGGGCAAAAAAGAGGCACCCGTGATGGATTATGAAACGGCGCGCGTTGAAAAGGCAACAATCGGCAACAGCGTGACGGCCACTGGTACGATTGAGCCTGTTACGAAGGTGGAAGTCGGAACGCAGGTGAGCGGCATTATCAACAAAATCTATGTCGACTATAATTCCGTCGTTCATAAGGGACAAATCATTGCCGAACTCGACAAGACGAATCTCATGAGCGAACTGAACAGTGCGAAAAGTAATTTGGCAGGGGCGAAAAGTGATTTGGACTACCAGCGGGCCAACTATAAGCGTATCAAGGCGCTTTATGACAAGGAACTCGTGAGCGGCAATGAGTACGACACCGCCCTTCTCTCGCTCCGTCAGGCCGAGAGTACTTATGCACAGCGAAAAGAGGCTGTTTCGAAGGCACAGACCAATTTGGGATATGCCATCATCACTTCGCCGATTGACGGCATCATCATCAGTAAGGCCGTGGAAGAGGGACAGACAGTTGCTGCAAGCTACAGCACGCCGACGCTCTTCACGATTGCCCAAGACTTGACGGACATGCGCGTGATTGCCGACGTTGACGAGGCAGACATAGGCGAAGTTGAAGTCGGACAGCGCGTGTCGTTCACCGTGGATGCCTATCCTGGCGAGACCTTCGAAGGACAGGTCACCCAGGTGCGCTTGGAAGCAACGACGGAGAGCAACGTTGTCACGTATGAGGTGGTGATTTCTGCCTCCAACAAAAATTTGAAACTCAAACCTGGACTGACGGCAAACGTCACTATTTTTACTATGGAACGCAACAACATCGTGAGCGTGCCGACAAAGGCGTTGCGCTTCACGCCGACCAAGGAAATGCTGAATCCAGGGGAGAAAATCGAAGATTGCCAGGGCGCTCACAAGGTGTGGGTGCGTGAGGGAAAAACGCTGAAGGCTTATGCCGTGAAGACTGGTATCACCAACGGCACGCGCACTCAAATTGTCAGCGGAATCAAGGAAGGTGCTGAAGTAATCGTGGAAATGAAGGCCCCCTCTGCCGACGCAGAACAGGCCAACGCGGGCGACAATTCTGAAAGCAGTCCTTTTGCACCAGGCCCAAGGAAAAACAAAAAATAGCCAGTCTGACCATCTACTTTAAAAATCGTTTTGGTGTATGGATAATCAAAAAGTGATTTCAAATAATGAGGCTGGCATGGCGGCTGCCGATTCCCGCAAGGTCGTGATTGAACTTCAGAATGTGAAGCGCAACTTTCTGGTGGGCGACGAGGTGGTACATGCTTTGCGCGGCATCTCGTTCAAGATTTTCGAGGGCGAGTTTGTCACCATCATGGGAACGTCTGGTTCCGGAAAGTCAACGCTTCTCAATCAGTTGGGCTGTCTGGATACGCCCACCTCAGGAGAATATCTGCTCGACGGTGTGCCGGTTCGCAAGATGAGAAGGCGGGAGCGTGCGGTGCTCAGAAACCGCAAGATCGGTTTCGTCTTTCAGAACTATAACCTGCTGCCGAAGACAACAGCCGTTGAAAATGTGGAACTGCCACTGATGTATAATGCCTCTGTCGGGGCTAAGGAACGGCGCGAGCGCAGTATAAAAGCCCTGGAAATGGTTGGGCTTGGCAGCCGCTTGTATCACAAGAGCAACCAGATGTCGGGCGGACAGATGCAGCGCGTGGCCATTGCGCGTGCTCTGGTCAATGACCCTGCCGTGATTTTGGCCGATGAAGCAACCGGCAACTTGGACACCCGCACGTCTTTTGAGATTCTGGTGCTTTTCCAACAGCTCTACCGTGCTGGACGCACGATTATCTTTGTGACCCACAATCCGGAGATAGCTCAATATAGTAGCCGCAATATCGTCTTGCGAGACGGGAAAATCCGTGAAGACGTTGTCAACCGCAACATCCAGTCGGCAGCGGAGGCTTTGGCTGCTCTGCCAGCGCCGGCAGACGATTAGTGCGTGTGTGTCTCATGTGTATTTTGTAATGCAGGTGTTCAGAACAGGGATGTGTTTGTGGATTTGCGTGTCTGTGATTTTGTGTGTGTCATGGATTTGTGTTGTCATAGTCATTCAATGAAACGTCGCATCGTTATCTGATGTGCCAGTCGGCATCCTTGTTTTTGAACACCTGCTTACTTAACTGAATACTTACTTATATATAAATATGCATATTTCTAATCTGTTTAAAATAGCTGTACGTGCCATTGGTGCAAACAAGCTCCGCTCTTTTCTGACGATGTTGGGCATCATTATCGGAGTCGGTTCCGTGATTGCCATGATTGCCATCGGACAAGGTTCCAAGCAGAGCATCCAGAAGAACATCTCGGAGATGGGCTCCAATATGATCATGATTCATCCGGGGCAGGACAAGGGGCCTGGAGGTGCCCGTCAGGATGCTTCAGAAATGCAGACGCTCAAGCTCAAGGACTATGAACTCCTGAAGGAAAACACCCGTTATCTCTCAGCCATTAGTCCGTCGGTCAATTCCTCTGGGCAGTTTGTCAATGGCAACAACAACACGCCGTCGACCATGTATGGCATATCGCCCGACTATCTGGAAATCCGTCAACTCAAAGTTGAAGACGGAGAGATGTTCACGGAGGAAGATGTCAAGACGAGCGCGAAGGTTTGCGTGATTGGCAAAACCGTTGCCGACAACCTCTTCACCAACGGCGAGGACCCCGTTGGACGCGTCATCCGTTTCGGCACCACGCCGTTCCGCATCGTCGGCGTGTTGAAGTCGAAGGGCTACAACTCCTTTGGCATGGACCAGGACGACATCGTGTTGGCACCATACACCACCGTCATGAAGCGCATCCTTGCCGTCACCTATCTTCAAGGCATCAATGCTTCTGCCATCACCGAGGGTATGACCGATCAAGCCATTGAGGAAATCACCTCCTTGTTGCGCGAGTCGCACAAACTGGGAGAGGGAGACGAAGACAACTTCTCCATTCGCTCTCAGGAAGAGATGGCGCAGATGATGACTTCCACCTCCGACACGATGTCGGTGTTGCTCTTGGTGGTGGCCTGCATCTCCCTCATTGTTGGCGGCATCGGCATCATGAACATCATGTATGTTTCCGTCACCGAGCGCACCAAGGAAATCGGTTTGAGAATGTCGGTCGGCGCCCGCGGCATCGACATTTTGGCACAATTCCTCATCGAAGCCATTCTTCTCAGTTTGGCTGGAGGCGTCATTGGCATTCTCATGGGTCTCGGTGCAGCATGGGCCATCAATGTATTTGCCCATTGGCCCGTTTTGGTCCAGCCGTGGAGCGTTGTATTGAGTTTCGCTGTATGTACGGCAACCGGTATCTTCTTTGGCTGGTATCCAGCAAAGAAGGCTGCCAATCTCGACCCGATTGAAGCCATTCGTTATGAATAAGTTTTTTTGAAGAAAGCGTATGTAATAAGTTGGCGGTTGGCAAAAACAGTTCTGCAAAAGGAGTAGGTACTTTGTTGTGTGGAATTTGCTGAATCCCCAGCCGTCTGAAAGGCCTGATAGAAATCCTGCGTGGTGTCTGTCAGGCCTTTAGTAATGGTAAGTAGGTGTTCAAATGCCCTGTCAAAATAGATTAATTTATTCTTTCACCATTACTTATTAAAAATCAGCAGTGAAGATGCAGTTATGTGAATACTTTAAACTACCTTTGCGTAACATACAGAAACCAAAGGGGGAGAACATCATGACAGACAACAAGAAAACAGAGCGCAACGTGGCCATTGTTATCCATGTTTGCATCTGGACATACATATTTGCCTTTCCGTTGCTCTATGGGCGGCGTGAAGATTCTGTTGATTGGTTGTCTTATTTTCAGCGTTTGTATTTCCCGATATCATCCTGCTTGGTGTTTTATGCCAATTATTTTTATTTTGTTCCGCGCCTGCTTTTGGACGAGAGGAAAAGGGTGTTGCGTTTCGTACTGTTGAACATCGTTTTGATTTGTCTGCTGCTCTTCAGTCGGGAACTATATGTGCAGCTTCTGCCTCCGCCGAAGGCCGCTGATGGCGGGAAGGTGCATCTTTGTCCGCCGTTTTGGGCATGGATGCTGTTTCATTTCCGCAGTTTTTTGTCTTTGGCGTTTTTGGCATTCATGGCAGTGGCTGTCCGTCTCAGTGTTCAGTGGCAGATGGCAGAGCGGGCACGCTCGGAGGCCGAGTTGGGCCGGCGTGAAGCAGAGTTAAAGAACTTGAAGAACCAGATCAATCCCCATTTTCTCCTCAACACGCTCAACAATATCTATGCGCTCACGGCGTTTTCCCCGCAACAAGCCCAGGGGGCCATTGAAGAGTTAAGTCGGCTGTTGCGTTATGTGCTTTATGAAAACGAATCTGAGACCGTCACGCTGGAAAAGGAAATCGAGTTTTTGGAGAGCTATGTGGAACTGATGCGTCTGCGTTTACCCTCATCGGTCAGTGTTGAAACGAATTTCGATGCAGTCAAGACCGATGGTCAGGTATTTGTGGCCCCTTTGATTTTTATCTCTTTGGTGGAAAATGCTTTTAAGCACGGCATTAGTCCCGCTTCGCGGAGTTTCATTCGCATACGAGTGGACTATGATTCCTCCAAGCGCCAGTTGGTCTTTGTCTGCCAAAACAGCAATCATCCCAAGACGTCAAAAGACAAAAGTCCTGGCGGCATCGGCTTGAAGCAGGTGCTACAACGTCTGGAACACTCCTATCCGGGGCGTTATGAATGGCTTTATGGAACAGAAAATGACGGCGCCACATATAGTTCTCAAATAAAAATATATTTCTGATTTCAATACCTGCTTATGGCAAAACAACTGACCTGTGCAATTATAGACGACGAACCATTGGCCGTGAAGTTGCTTGAGAGTTATGCGCAGAAAACCTCTTTCCTCAACCTCGTTGCCACCTATGGCAGTGCGGTTGAAGCGATGTATGCGTTGCAGACATCGCCTGTCGACATCCTGTTTCTCGACATACAGATGCCCGATTTGACTGGCTTGGATTTTGCCCGCATGATTCCCTCTTCCATTCACGTGGTATTCACGACGGCCTTCCGTGAATTTGCCATCGACGGATATAAGGTGGGCGCTATCGACTATCTCTTGAAACCCATTGCATACACCGATTTCCTCTCAGCCGCCCAGCGCGTCTTGACTGTTGTTGGCCGTCAGGCGGCAGAGGAGGTCGTCAGTAATCCAAAACCAGTCACCGATAATCTCCCTGCGGAGGACGGAAATATAGATGCGGCCTTGCCTGTGGAAGATGGTATGTTTTTCGTGAAGAGCGATTATAAGTATGTCCGTGTGTCGTGTCAAGACATTCTCTATATCGAGGGATTGAAAGATTATGTGAAAATGCATTTGGCTTCTTCCCAGCGTGCCGTTGTGTCCCTCGTGTCAATGCGCACACTGGAAAACACGCTGCCTTCCACGTCCTTCTTGAGAATACATCGTTCGTACATCGTCAACATGAAGCGCGTTAGCATGGTGGACAGAAACAGTGTTGCCATCGCTGACTTCGTGCTTCCCATCTCAGACTCCTATAAAGACGCTGTGCAGAAATACGTGTCAGAGCATGCAATACAAGGACGTTGACAGACAACAGAGGAGAGACCATGAGAGAATGTCCTCGACTTGCATGGATAGTATAAACTAATTTTGAACACCCTACCTACTTACGAATATACTTACCTGCTTACCATTACTAAAACGAAAAATCGAATATATGAAAAAGATTGACTCCTGCGAAGTAATGCAGGCCATGCCAGCCTTCAAATACACTGACGAGCAGTTTGCCGACATCCAGATGTTGCGCTATAAGGTGGAAGGATTTGAAAAACTTTCTCTGAAGGAAAAGACCTATATATACTATCTGCAGGAAGCCGCCCTCCACGGGCGCGACATTCTGTTTGACCAAAACGGGCGCTACAATCTGCGGATTCGCCGTGTGCTCGAGGCGTTGTATCAAAATTTTATTGGTGACAGGCAGAGCGCGTTTTTTCAAGCCGTGACGGTCTATTTGAAGCGCGTCTGGTTTTCTTCCGGCATCCATCATCATTACGGTTGCGAGAAGTTTGTGCCAGATTTTACGGAGGCTGATTTTCGGGCCGCCGTCAAGGCCATCCCTGCGCAGCAATTCAATCTGACTGACGCACAGGCCGTCGACAAACTTTTGGACGAATTGTGTCCCGTTATTTTCAATCCCGACATTATGTCCATGCGCGTCAACCAGAAAGACGGCGAAGACTTGGTGGCCACTTCTGCCTGTAACTACTACGGCGCGGGTATTTCTCAGGAGGATGCTGAGGCGTTTTATGCCAAGCAGAAGGACCCCGAAAATCCGCGTCCCGTGATGACAGGCATGAACAGCCGATTGGTGCGCACCTCGCAGGGAACACTCGAAGAGCGCGTGTGGAAAGTCGGCGGGCTCTACGGACAGGCCATAGAAAAAATCGTTTCCAATCTGCTAAAAGCCCGTGATTATGCTGATTCTTCAGCGCAGCAGAAGGTCATCGACCTCTTGGTGGATTTTTACCGCACTGGCGATCTCCACATCTTCGATGAATATTCAATCGCCTGGTTGCAGGACACCGCTTCGCTCGTTGACTTCACCAATTGCTTCACGGAGACTTATGGCGATCCGCTTGGCATGAAAGCCTCATGGGAGGCTTATGTAAACTTCAAAGACATTGCGGCGACGCAGCGCACAGAAAAACTCTCGGCAAACGCTCAATGGTTTGAAGACCATTCCCCCGTTGATGCCCGCTTCAAGAAAGAGAAGGTGCGCGGCGTGTCGGCAAAGGTGATAACGGCAGCCATCTTGGCAGGCGATCTTTATCCCTCAACGGCCATTGGCATCAATTTGCCCAATTCTGATTGGGTTCGGCGTGAACATGGTTCGAAGAGCGTCACCATCGGCAATATAACGGATGCTTACAACAAAGTCTCCCACGGCAGTGGAATGGATCGCGAATTTGTCGTTGACGACGAAACACGGGCGTTGATCAGCCAGTATGGCGATGTCTGTGACGACTTGCATACCGATTTGCACGAGTGTCTGGGACACGGGAGCGGGAAACTTTTGCCGACAACGGATTCAGATGCCTTGCGTGCTTACGGCTCGACCATCGAGGAGGCGCGTGCCGACCTTTTCGGACTTTATTATATCGCCGACAAAAAACTGGTGGAACTGGGGCTTACCCCTAATACAGAGGCCTACAAAAGCCAGTATTATTCGTATATGATGAACGGGCTCCTGACGCAAATGGTCCGCATCAAACCAGGGCATGTCATCGAGGAAGCCCACATGCGTAACCGTGCCCTGATTGCCCGTTGGGCTTATGAGAAAGGCCGCAGCCAAAATGTTGTGGAACTCATTCAGAAGCAAGGAAAGACCTATGTGAAAATAAACGATTATCTCGCCTTGCGCCGTCTTTTTGCCGAGTTGTTGGCTGAGATTCAGAGAATCAAGAGCGAGGGCGACTTTGAAGCGGCGCGTGACTTGGTTGAGAACTACGGTGTCAAGATTGACCCCGTTTTGCATCAGGAAATCTTGCAGCGATATGAAACGCTGCATCTCTCTCCCTACAAGGGCTTCATCAATCCCGTCTATCATGCCGCCTTCGATGAAAACGGACGGGTTGTGGATGTGACGGTGACCTATGACGAAGCCTATGACGAGCAGATGCTGCGCTACAGTCGCGATTACAATAATTTGCCTGATGTGAATGTATAATGATTTTTGTGGTGGGTAAATGTATGTGCCACATCTCGTGTATGTAAACAAGAAAGGAGCGTATCAAACAGTCAGTCTGTTGATACGCTCCTTTGCGATATAGAGTGTCTAAAAAATCTTTAGATTTCGATGTTTAGTTTCTGAACGACAAACTGTCGCCGTTTGCAGAAACCTCGATGGTCTTGCTCTTGTCAACCGTTCCAGCCAGCAAGGCTTTGCTCAAATCGTTGAGCAGCAGGCGCTGGAGGGCGCGTTTGACAGGACGTGCACCAAATTCGGGGTCGAATCCTGCGCGGGCAATCAGTTCGATGGCATCATCGTTGACGTGCAGGGTGACTTCTTGCGCGGCCAGCCGTTTGACAACGGCGTTGATTTGCAAGCGGACAATCTGCTCGATTTCCTCCTTGTTGAGAGGCTGGAACATGATGATGTCGTCGATGCGGTTGAGGAACTCAGGACGGATGGTTTTCTTCAGCATGTCGAGAACCCCGTTCTTCGTGTCTTCCAAGATCTTTTCCTTCTCGCTGTCGTTCTTGCGCTTCATCTCGTCGAACTTGCTTTGGATGAATGCAGAACCCAAGTTTGAAGTCATGATGATGATGGTGTTTTTGAAGTTGACGACACGGCCCTTGTTGTCGGTCAGACGTCCGTCATCGAGCACTTGCAGCAGGATATTGAAAACATCGGGGTGAGCTTTCTCGATTTCATCGAAAAGCACCACGCTGTATGGCTTACGCCGCACAGCTTCTGTCAACTGGCCGCCTTCATCGTAGCCGACATATCCAGGAGGCGCTCCGACCAGGCGCGATACGCTGAATTTCTCCTGGTATTCGCTCATGTCGATACGCGTCATCATGTTTTCATCGTTGAAGAGGTATTCAGCCAACGCTTTGGCCAATTCCGTCTTTCCGACACCCGTTGTGCCCAAGAAGATGAACGAGCCAATCGGGCGCTTTGGGTCTTGCAGTCCGGCACGGGAGCGGCGAACAGCATCGGCAACAGCTTCGATGGCCTCGTCTTGACCAACGACGCGCTTGTGAAGCTCTGCTTCCAGATGAACCAGTTTTTCGCGTTCGCTTTGCAGCATTCTGCTGACAGGAATGCCCGTCCAACGGCTGACGACATCTGCAATGTCATCCGGAGTGACTTCCTCCTTCACCATGGCCTCTGTGCCTTGTCTGCGCTTCAGCTCCTCCTGTATCTGGTTGATGTCATTTTGAAGCGATTGCAGTTTTCCGTAGCGGATTTCAGCCACCTTTCCATAGTCGCCTTCCCGCTCGGCGCGTTCGGCTTCAAATTTCAGTTGCTCCATCTGCTGCTTGTCCTGTTGGATTTTGCCGAGCAGTTCTTTTTCGCCTTCCCATTTTGCGCGATAATTCTTTTCCTTCTCTTCGAGTTCGGAAATATCCTTGTTCAAGCTGGAGAGTTTCTGCTCGTCACCTTCGCGCTTGATGGCCTCACGTTCGATTTCCAACTGGCGCAGGCGTCGCGTGATTTCGTCCAGCTCTTCCGGCTGCGAATCGCGCTCCATACGCAATTTTGCTGCCGCCTCGTCCATCAGGTCGATGGCTTTGTCTGGCAGGAAACGGTCGGAAATGTACCGATGTGAGAGGTTCACGGCGGCAATCAGAGCATCATCTTGGATACGCACCTTGTGGTGGTTCTCGTAGCGCTCCTTCAGTCCTCGCAAGATGGAGATGGCATCTTCTGGTGTTGGCTCGTCCACCATGACAGTTTGGAATCGACGCTCCAAGGCCTTGTCCTTTTCAAAATATTTCTGATATTCCTCCAAGGTCGTTGCACCGATGCTTCTCAGTTCGCCACGTGCCAAAGCTGGTTTGAGAATGTTGGCAGCATCCATGGCGCCTTCGCCCTTTCCAGCGCCCACCAACGTGTGGATTTCATCAATAAACAAGATGATGTCGCCTTCAGCGTTGGTCACTTCGTTGATGACGCTTTTCAGTCGTTCCTCAAATTCGCCCTTATACTTGGCACCAGCCACCAAAGCACCCATATCCAAAGAGTATAGCTGCTTGTTTTTCAGATTTTCAGGCACGTCGCCTCTGACGATTCTCTGTGCCAATCCTTCAACGATGGCGGTTTTACCAGTACCTGGCTCACCAATCAGAATTGGGTTGTTTTTCGTTCGCCGCGAAAGAATTTGGAGCACGCGTCTGATTTCTTCGTCACGTCCGATCACAGGGTCGAGCTTTCCTTCACGTGCTTCTGCAACCAAGTTGCGAGCATATTTAGCCAGTGCCTGGTATGTGTCTTCGCTCGACTGCGATGTGGCCTTTTGGCCGCCTCTCAATTCCTTGACGGCAGCACGCAGTGCGTCGGCTGTCAGTCCGGCATCCTTGAGCATCTGCGAAGCTGTGCTTTTTACTTCAAGCAGTGCCATCAACAAGGGTTCCAAACCCACGTAAGCGTCGCCTTCCTTTTGGGCGATGGTTTGTGATTTTTGCAACACCTCGTTGGCATCATTGTCCAAATATGGTTGTCCGCCGCCAGAAACGCGCGGATAGCTCTTGAGCTCGTTGTCAACGGCGCTCTGCAACGTCCGTTCGTTGACACCCGTTTTCCCGAAGAGAAATTGGGTTACGTTTTCGCCGACGGAGAGGACACCTGCAAGCAAATGTACGGCACCAACAGCTTGCGAACCGTTTCCTGTGGCCTTGTCAATGGCATGCTGAACGGCTTGTTGCGCTTTAATAGTAAAGTTGTCAAATGTCATAGTTGTAGTCTCCTTATTTTTATGTTGTCTTATTCAGTTGTGAAGCCCCACACATGCTCGGCTGATGGCAGCCGATTACCTGTTTGGAGCCTGTCTTGCGTCTTTTTGCAAGACACCCATATTCGGGCAAAGCCTTTGCCAATCGTTTGGGCGTAACATCCTTTAAACCTTACCGACTTTTTGACAGACGGTCAAGCCTTTTCTACGTAGAAACCAAGACATTAAGTCAGAAATAAACGGGCTTTTTGTCAGTTAGCCGAGCATCACCTCGTCTCTGAAAACAAAAGAAAGCACCGGTAGCGTTTATTGCTATCGGTGCTTTCTTGGGGGGATTATATACCTATATAATATATAAGTATAATAGCTTGTATAATCATGGTGTGTGTAACTGTTGCATACCATTCCGCCTGGTGGGGCGAAGCATCTTACAGTTCTACGTTTTCATAGAGGAAGCGTTTGATGCTTCTCTTCGGGGTTTTCTCAAATTCGTTTTCGAAAATCTTGATACGTGTCAGCTGCTCGTAGTTGGCCACCATTTGGTTGAGGTCCTTCCGGTTTTGCTCCATGACGTTTCGCAGCTCGTTTTCTCCCAATCCGTCGCGTTCCGCTTCGTCATAGTCGGGGTGTACAAGTCCGTAGAGTTTCTCGCCGCGCTGGATGACGATGCTTTCAGAGACGTAAGGTAGCGTGTTGAGTTTGTCTTCGATTTCTTCAGGATAGATGTTCTGGCCCGACGAGCCCAAGAGCATGTTTTTGCTTCTTCCTCGGATGTAGATATATCCGTCTTCGTCCATCACGCCGAGGTCGCCCGTGTGATACCATCCGTCCTTGTCAATGGTAGCTTCGGTTGCCTCTGGGTTTTTGTAGTAGCCCAGCATGACGTTGGCACCGCGTGCCAGAATTTCTCCAACTTCATTTTGCGGGTCATTTGAATTGATGCGCACTTCCATGCGTGGCGCCACCTTGCCGCACGAACCAGGGCGGAAATCATGCCAGTCGACATAGCTGATAATCGGTGCACACTCCGTCGTGCCGTAGCCGACGGTGAAGTTGAACCCTGTCTTGTGTAGAAACTCTTCGATTTCGCTGTTGAAGGCTGCGCCGCCGATGATGATTTCGTAAAATCTGCCGCCGAAGGCCGCCACCAGCTGTTCGCGGATTTTTTCGCGGATGCGGGCATTGATGAGCGGCAGTTTGAGCAGGAGCTTCATGCTCGGCGTCTGTAATTTGGGGAGAACAGATTTCTTGATGATCTTCTCAATGATGAGCGGAACGGAAACCACGACAACTGGCTTGATATCGGCAAAGGCCATGAAGATAATCTTTGGCGATGGCACTCTCGTGAGGTAATAGACATGGCATCCGTGCATGAATTCAAAGAGAAATTCAAAGGCCATGCCATACATGTGGGCCAGCGGCAGCATCGAAATGACAGGGTCACCGCATTTCACCTTGTCGCCCAGCACTTCGCGAGCGAAGAGCAGGTTTGACCACAATGCGCGGTAGGGGATGAGCACCCCCTTGGAGTTGCTGGTTGTGCCAGAAGTATAGTTGATGAGCGCCAAATCGTCGCCGCTTGTCGTATGTCTGTATCCCACGTGCTCCGCTCTGAAATTCTTGGGATATTTACGGCCAAAGAATTCGTTGAGGTGTTCGCGGGCCTCCGTGAGTTTCTCTGTGCGGCTCACGAGTAGGGCATAGTCGAGATTGCTGATGATGCCTTCCAAATGTGGCATTTCGTCTGCATTGAGAGACGGCCATACCTGGTCGCCAACGAAAAGCAGTCTGGCTTCAGAGTGGTTGACAATGCCATGAACCTGCTCTGGTTTAAATTCGTGGAGGATGGGCACTGCCACGGCGCCATAACTCAGTGTGGCCAAAAATGCCACCGCCCAGTTGGCGCAGTTGCGTCCGCAGAGGGCAATGCGGTCGCCTTTCTGGATGCCTGCGTTCTCAAACATGATGTGTAGCTTCTCAATCTTTCGTGCAACATCTTTGTATTGGAGCGTGCTACCCTTGTAGTCAGTCAGTGCGTCAAGATCCCAATGAGCCTTGACAGTCTCTTCTATATATCCGATGAAATCTTTGTATGTTTCCATGTTTGGTTAAAAAAACAAATGAACAGAAAAGCACATTGCATGTGTTTGTGTGCAAAAGTAAGAAATATTACTCATACGTAGGGGCATTGTGCATGATAAATTTGTAATTTTGCCCCAAGATTATTAGAGAAACAGAGAAATGAAAGAGTTTTGTAATAAAAGAACCATTTTTTATGGAGGTTTGGTGGCCCTGATTTTGGGCATTGCTGGCTATTGGCTTTTCTTTAGCAGCTTTTCTTCTGCGAAGGAAGAAGTCATGGTGCGCGTTGACCGTGATGACAATTGCGATTCCATACAAGCCAAGCTCGAGCGCGTGGCTTCGCCGCGCCAGATGCTCGGGTTTCGCATCCTTTCTGGCGTTGTGGGGATGAAGAAGGTGCGGCCGGGCTGCTACATCGCTGGTGGCGGCATCAGCACGCTGGCTCTTTTCCGGAATATCCGGGGCGGACGCCAAACGCCGGTCAAACTGACCATTCCCAATGTCCGCACGCTGGGAGACCTTGCTGCACGCTTGTCCCTGCAGTTGGAACTTGATTCTGCGCAGCTCGCTTCGGCATTTTCCGACGAAGCGTTGTGCCAGGAGTTGGGATACGACACGACGACAATTGGATGTATGTTTATTCCAAATACCTATGAGGTCTTTTGGAATATTTCTGCCAAGGATTTGATGGCGCGTTTACACAAGGAGTCGAATGCGTTTTGGACTTCGAAGCGCAAGGCAGAGGCTAAGGCTGCTGGACTGACGCCCAACGAGGTCATAATCATGGCATCGATTGTTGACCAGGAAACGGCCAATTCGGAAGAAAAACCGATGGTGGCCGGCATGTATCTGAATCGTCTTCACCAAGGCATGAAACTACAGGCCGACCCGACGGTGAAGTTTGCCCTAAAGCAGTTTGCCTTGAAGCGTATTCTGCACGAACACCTTTCAGTCGACAGTCCGTACAACACCTATCGCCATGAGGGACTTCCTCCTGGCCCGATTGCCATCCCTGCGCTTTCGAGCATCGAGGCCGTGTTGCATTTCGCGCACCATGACTATATATATATGTGTGCAAAAGAGGACTTCTCGGGAACGCACAATTTTGCCAAGACTTATGAGGAACATCTTGCGAATGCGCGGAAATATGCTGAGGCCCTCAATGAGAGAGGCATAAAGTGAGTCACGATAATTCTAAATAAGTGTTCACCTTGTGAGTGGTCAGCCGTGTGCTTCGTTAATAATATTCAAAAGGAATCAGAAAACTATTTAATGGTCTGACGTTTTTATGGGTTTGCACTATCTTTGCATAAGATAGGCGGCGGCTCGATAAAACAACCGAGCGAACTTGATGCTCTGCATTCGTCCGCCCCCTGTTTATCATTAAGAAAATAAAGGAGGTTTATTATGAAACGTTTATTTGCAATCTTGATTCTTGCCACATGCTTCACTTCGTGGAGCTTTGCGCAAGATGACGATGTGTACTTCGTTCCGACGAAAGCCAGAAAGGCCGCTGAGGCCAAAAAGTTGCAGGAACGCCAGCAACGCCGGTTGCAGTCCGACTACGAATATATCCAAAATCAGGGCTATGGCGCAGACGCCTTCCGCGACAACGACAACTGGGCTTCTCGGCGCGTTGGGCAGCGGAATGTGGATGAGTACAACCGCCGACAGGCAACGCCAGACACGTCCTATGTGCCAGATGCTGGATATGACGAAGAAGGCGTGTACACTTCGCGCCTAATTCGCTTCCATTCTCCGCGTGTCGGAGTGGTCGTGAGCAGTCCTTATTACGGACTTTGGGTTGATTGTTACGACCCTTGGCTGACGCCTTGGGATGCTGATTTTTATTACAGTTCATGGTACGGCTGGGGCTTAAGTCCATATTATTACCGTAGCTCTTTCTATTGGCGCTATGGATGGTACGACCCCTGGTGGTCTTATTCCTGGGGCTGGCATCCCGGCTGGTATGACCATTGGCATTGGGGAGGATGGGCGCCAAAACCAGGAGGAGGTCGTTATCTCGACACCTCCCGCCGCGTGACAGCCTATCGTCCCTCGCGCAATTACAATTCATCCGATGGCCGTTACTCAAGCAGCAACTATCGCCCTTCGCGCGACAGCTACCGCCCTTCACGGGAGAACTATCGTCCTTCGGCCGGCAGCCAACGGGTACCCAACTCTGGTGTGACGCGTCCGAGCCGCAGTTATGGCAATTCCGGCAGCACCAATACACGCACGGAAACGCGCCCCTCACGCAGCTACGGAAATAGTGCCCCTTCGCGCTCCTCAGTGTCCTCGCCCTCAATGCCGTCGCGTTCTTATGGCAATTCGGGAGGTGGCGGGCGCTCCTTCGGCAATTCCGGTGGCGGTCGCTCATTTGGCGGACGCAGATAAGTAATAGTCCATAACAGTAATGGTAAAAAATAACTTGAACAATTTTGAGGAGCAAGGGGTAATTTCTTATGCCCTGTCAAAATTGATCAACTTGTTCTTTTACCATTCCTAAGTAGGAATATAAATTGAACGTTCTGTATCCCGACAGAGACTGACGGAGAAACATGCTGCCAAATCGCCTCTGAGACATAACGAATGGCGGCTGACGCTTTCGACAGAGGCAGACGTTCACAAAAACATGATGATATGAACAAATTACTGACTTTGGGATTACTTGGACTGACATCGTTGCCGATGTGTGCCCAGGATATCTATAAAATTGAGAATTTTGCAGGCGAGGATTTGAATGGAACGGCCCGCTATGTCGGCATGGGAGGCTCTATGAGCGCTCTTGGTGCTGAAATCTCAACAATGGGGACCAATCCTGCGGGCACGGCCCTCTACCGTCGCAGCGACTTTGCCATGTCGGCTGGCTTGAACTCGCAGCCAAATGCCCTCGATTTCGCCAACCGTGGCAAGACACGTGCTTCGTTTGACCAGGCAGGTTTCGTCTATGCTGCGCGTATGTCGTCCGACGACAATCTGCGATTCATCAATCTCGGTTTCAATTACCACAAGCGTCGCAACATGAAGAGCTTTGTGGGCGTTGACGATTTCTATACGGGCGGACTTTCCCAGACGCATCAGATGCTCGACCTCACCTATGTCAACAACGGATTCCTTGATCTGACGAAAGACAACGACCGTTTATACACCACGCCACTCACCTTGCTGGGCTACGACACGCAGTTGCTCTATATGAACAAAAATGCCGATGGAACAGTGGCCGGATACGATCCCGTTGATTCGCAATCATACAACTATCGCCGTGCGCAGTGGGGAGGCATCCAGCAGTACGATTTCAACCTCTCGTTCAACTTCTGCGACCAGATATATGCTGGTATGACCTTCGGCCTGTATAATGTGGACGTTCACAACCGCACAGACTATGCCGAAATGATAATCGACCCTGCCAACCCCGGCCAGTTGCATGAATACAACACCAGCAATGCTGAGGCATTGACCGGAACAGGCTTCGACGTGAAATTTGGCGTGATCATGCGCCCCATTGAAGAATCTCCCTTCCGCATCGGTGTGGCCGTACACACTCCTGTCTTCTATGACTTGACCTCAAGTCAGTATCTCTATGTCAATTCTCCGTTCAAGAACTACGACAGCAACGGCAACCTCGTTGCCAACTATACAGACAAGTCGCTTAACGTGGGCGACAACGACTACAAGATTCGCACGCCGTGGAAGTTCAATTTGAGCATGGCCACCACTGTTGGCAGCTTCTTGGCGTTGAATGCCGAATATGAATACCGCGACTACGGTGCCAGTCAGGTGCGTTATCCTGGCTATGACGACAACTGGGCGAGCGGGGAAAAAGACGAAGCGCTGTGTAATGAAGCCCAGCAATACCTCAAGCCCGTCAGCACCATCAAGGTGGGAGCTGAGTTGCGTGCGGCCGATGATTTCTATCTGCGTGCGGGTTACAACTGGGAGTCTGCGCCCATGTCGAAAGATGCTTTCTTGAATCTTTTCACGAGCAGTCCTTCCTATTACTATAGCGCCAACACCGACTATCTGAACCTCTCTTCCATCAACCGCTTCACTTGCGGACTGGGCTATCGCGGCAAACACGCCTATTTCGATATGGCCTATCAGTTCCAGAAGCAGACGGGTGACTTTTACGCCTTTCATGTGCCCACAGAAACTTCTAATGTGACAAACCGTTTGGCACCGTCAAAAGTCGACCTCAACCGCCATCAGGTTTTGTTTACGTTAGGCTATAAGTTCTGACGGACTTTTTATGAAACAGTTAAAGGGGTGTTCTATAAATTAGCTTGAGCCGATTTTACATTTATCGCGAAGCAGATTGTTGTATTTCAAAGACGAGCATAGCGAGCTATGTGAGTCTTTGAAATACAGCAAGATGCGAGTGAGAACTGTAAAAGCGGCCAAGTCAATCCTAAATAAAGAATCTCCATTAAAACTAATTTATAGAACATCCCTAAAGTCAGACGCTACAAGAGAGTGTGGGGTGTCTGGCTTTTTTGATAAGTAGGTGCTCAGAATTAGTTTAAACTGGATTATCCCTACATGGATAGTATAAACCTAATTTTAAACACCTACTTATATAAATCACCATCGGGAGGGGAGACCCTCTCAGACAAACGAATGATTATGAAACTGAAAAATATACTTTTGGCAGCCGCCACAGCCTGCGGGATGACGGCATGTCAGTCGACAGGAAATCTGACGACGGAAATGCTGGGAGGAAATGACGGCCAGGAATGGCAAGTGATGAAAATAGGGCAGAAGTCGGTTACGCCCTCAGACGAAACACCCTTCTTGGGTTTCAAGTCCGACGGCCTTCTTTGGGGCTTTAATGGGTGCAACCGTCTGACGGGAAGCTACAAACTCAAGGCAAACGGGAAAATCGACCTGTCGAAGGTGGGATGCACCATGATGCTCTGTCCAGAAGATACGTATGAAACCATTTTTATGTCGGAACTCCGCAAAGTGAAGCAGGCCAAGATGCAGGACAACACGACGTTGCTTTTGGCCGACGGTAACGGCAATTCTCTTATTGAGTTGACACTGAAAAATGCGCTCACTCCTGAGACCCTCAACGGCAAATGGGTGCTGGTGGCTGGAAAAAACCTTCAGTTGCCGGAGGCAGAAGATGAAATCCCCACGCTGACCTTCGACGTCAAAGGGCAGACCCTCTCCGGATTCACCGGCTGCAACCGCTTGACTGGCTCCTTCAACCTTAAAGCTCTTCTTCAGGGAAAAACCTCTTTCGGCACATTGGGCATGACGCGCATGATGTGTCAGGACAACGGACTCGAACGGGCATTCATGGAAAATTTCAATGCCGCCGCGCGTGTGTCCGTCCAGGAAGGCGAGTTGGTGCTGCTAGACAGCAAAGGAGCCGAATTGCTCCGTTTCAAGAAAGCAGCAGATAAGTAGGTGTTCAGAATTAGTTTATATTGAATTGTCGTATTATTTTGTTCCTACAGCTGTCTTGAAGAAGGAGCGTAGCGGGCTACGTGACTGATGAAAGACAGTTGTAGGGGCAAAAGAATGCGGCAAGGCAATATTAAACTGGCTTATCCCTACATGGATAGTATAAACTAATTTTGAACACCTACTTAAGTAATAAGCCCCAGAAAAGGCTTCTGCCAACGCTCTGTAAAGACGCGCTTGGGGCATACAACCCGTTAGCGCCCTGTGGCAAGTACGCAATTTTTGATAGAAAAGATTGCGTACTTGTTTTTTTAATCTTATCTTTGCCCAAGATAGGCTGCGGCTCGGCAAAGCATTCAAACAAGTTTGATGCTCTGCTCTCGCCTTGCACTATCTTTGCCCAAGATAGGCTTCACCTCGGCATAGCGTTCAAACAAGTTTGACGCTCTGCGCTCGTTTTCCTCTACTGTCAAAACACCAGGCTGCAACGTCCGCCTTGAACCTCAAAACCAACCAGAGAAAGCGGGCGGGCTTGTACCAAATATGCCGCATTGCGCGAAACATCAGAAAACAGATAATCTTATAAAACCGATTTTATTTTATGTGTAAAACATTTTTTGGCGTGAAACGCCTGTGCACTCTGGCACTGTGTTGCATGGCTTTTGTTGCCTCCTATGCAGATGTCAATCCAAAGCCCTTCGTGATTCCCGAAATCCAGTCATGGAAAGGCGCAGAAGGGCAGTTCGTACCTTCTGGCCGCATCGTAGTAAAAGGTGGCCCGAAAGCCAAAGCTGTGGCCCAGCTGTTTGCCAGCGATTATAAAGCCATGTTTGGCAAGACCTTGATAATTGTTAGCGGAAAAGCCAGCAAGGGCGACTTCGTTATCCAGTTGAAGAATAACAAGAAAATGGGCAGCGAAGAATATGCCCTCGACATCGCCGAAACCGCAACCATCACCGCCTCCACCGAGCAGGCATTGATTTGGGGAACGCGCACAATTCTGCAAATCTCCGATAAAAATAGTGTGGCAGCCAGAGCCTTTGCAACGGAACCCGCCAAAAGCGCCGATTTGGCCCTGCCGAAAGGCCAGATACTCGATAAACCCGAATACGCCTTGCGTGGCTTCATGATGGACTGCGGACGCAAGTTCATCCCTATGAGCTATTTGCGCAACCTCGTGAAAATGATGTCATACTATAAGATGAACACACTCCATGTTCATCTGAACGACAACGGTTTCCGCCAGTTCTTCGCCGACGACTGGAACAAGACGCAGGCTGCCTTCCGCCTCGAAAGCACCACCTATCCCGGTCTGACCGCCAAAGATGGATCCTATTCAAAGGCCGAATTTATCGACTTCCAGAAACTGGCGGAAGAATACGGTGTTGAAATCATCCCCGAAATCGATGTGCCAGCCCATTCTCTCGCCTTCACGCACTATAAGCCCGAAATCGGCTCGAAGGAATACGGAATGGACCATCTGGACCTCTTCAATCCCGAGACCTATAAGTTTGTCGACGGCCTCTTCAAAGAATACCTCGAAGGCAAAGAACCCGTCTTCCGCGGCAAGAAAGTGCACATCGGAACCGACGAATATTCAAACGCCAAGAAAGACGTCGTTGAGAAATTCCGTTACTTCACCGACCGCTACATCAAATACGTAGAGAAATTCGGTAAGCAGGCCGTTGTTTGGGGCGCACTGACACACGCCAAGGGCGACACCCCCGTGAAATCGAAGAACGTCATCATGGACTGCTGGTACAACGGCTATGCCAACCCCAAAGACATGAAGGAACAGGGCTACAAGCTCGTGAGCATCTCCGACGGGTTGATGTACATCGTTCCCGCTGCCGGCTACTACTACGACTATCTGAACTGCCAGTACCTTTACGAACACTGGACGCCCGCCAACATCGGCGGACAGGTGTTTGAAGAAAACGACCCCGCCATCCTCGGCGGCATGTTTGCCGTGTGGAACGACCATGCAGGCAACGGCATCTCCGTCAAGGACATCCACGATCGTCTCTTCCCAGCCCTGCAGACCCTCTCTGTCAAATGCTGGACAGGTAAAAATACCACGCTCCCCTATGCAGAGTTCAACAGCCGCCGTGCCCGTTTGAGTGAAGCCCCTGCCGTCAACGAATACGGCCGTTTCCCCGAAGGTGCTGAATACAAATTGGCAGAGGTGAAACCCAATCAGAAAAATGCCGTTGAGGAAGTCGGTTATGGCTACACCGTAGAGTTCACCGTTGAAGGCGCAGCTGAAAAGAAAGGCGCCACATTGTTCACCTCCGAAAACGCCAAGTTCTATTTGGCAGACCCCGTAGAGGGTAAGCTCGGCTTTGAACGTGACGGCTATCTCAATACCTTCAACTACAGAATCCCCGCCGGACAGAAAGTCACCATCAAGATTCAGGGCGACAACACGATGACCCGTCTCTTCGTCAACGGCGAGAAAAAGGAAGAACTCGGCCCTCTCACCATCTATGCCATGAAGGCATCAGATAAGACGCGCTTCCAGGACACGGACGCCAACGCGTGGAAGCCCGAGATGTACAATCCTGGCACCAAGATGTTCTATCAGCGCACACTGGTCTTCCCGCTCAGAAATTCGGGCGACTTCAAGAGCAAGGTGTCAGATTTGAAGGTCAAGAATACGCTGTAACGATAAAAACTGAATACACCTGCGGGCGCACATTTATTGTGCGCCCGATTTTTATCTGCAGAACCATGCCACGGTGCTTTATGGAGGAACCGAAAGCACTGGCGGGTTGGACAGCGGCATACGCGGCTTATAAATCAATGCTTCGGCATTTCGCATCATTCTGATAGCCTATTAGAAAGGGGCGAGACAATAGGTCTTGCCCCTTTTTAGTAATGTTGAAAGAATAAATTCCACAATTTTGTACCTGCATTTTTGAGCTATTTTTGAGCTTATTCGAAGGAGCAATGCGAGCATTGTGACTGAGAATAAGTTCGAAAAGAGCCGAAAAGGCAGGTGAGGAAAAAATATTACTTGCCATCGGCAAAATTGTGGAAGTTATTTTTTCAACATTACTTAGGCTACAGGAAAAGTCAGTCAGTATAAATGAGCTTAATCTGTCAGTTTGGTGAGAGAAGAAAAACATCCTGTTTTTCAGAAGTGCCTTACAAATTATCTCCTCGCGGCCGCGATTCGCGCTCCTCGCGGTCGCAGTTCGTGCTACTCGCGGCCGCAGTTCGCGCTACCTTCGGTCGCAAGCAGCAAACTTTCAGCGGCAATGAAATGATTTGCAAACTTGAAGCAGCCTTCCCGACTTGCCTCCAGCTTTAGGTTTTGATGCAGCTCTTTTCTTATTCCTCCTCCATCTTATTAAGTAGGTGTTCAGAATTAGTTTATGTTGAATTGTCGTATTATTTTGTTCCTATAGTTGTCTTGAAGAAGGAGCGTAGCGGGCTACGTGACTGATGAAAGACAGCTGTAGGGTGTTCAAAATCCAGAGAAAATCAAGGTTAGCGGTAGCGCCCTCGCAACAGAAATTTACACTGGCCCGCATAATCGTCTGTTGCGGCGCCAGCATTGTAGCTCACTTTGCTCG
>ERZ1673698.452-NODE-452-length-64364-cov-8.599014_pt1 | contig 64364 bp, 49 predicted proteins | sample MGYA00580228_ERZ1673698 | MGnify/ENA primary metagenome ERZ1673698 (study PRJEB41218, sample SAMN15661768) | gut metagenome | host: Homo sapiens | place: Canada: London | collected 2015-08-20/2019-03-30 | study: EMG produced TPA metagenomics assembly of... | reverse complement strand
TCTTCCACAGTTCGTACATTTCGGAAAAATTGGGAGGCAGGGGCCTTGGTTCCCGGCGCAGGCCGCCTCCATCCCCCTGTTCGGGACCGTGGAGTTCCGGCGCCCTCTCGACAGCCTGCCCGCCTGGGCTGAGGTCCGCCGCATGAACGAGCTGGAGCCCATCTTCGTCAGCGGCAAGGTCTTCACCCGGACCGCCACCTGGGATTCCTTCAAACAGGGGGCGCAGGGCAAAAGCGGCATGGAACTGCTGCGCTATGTCAATACGTTCTGTAACCGCTTTCCTTACCGTGAGGATATCACCAACTGGGGCAAGGCCGACTACTGGGTCTGGCCCAACCTGTTCCTCAAAAAATCTGGCGACTGCGAAGATTACGCCATCGTCAAATATTTCACGCTCAAAGAGCTGGGCATGGATACGGACAAACTGCGTATCGTCGTCCTGCGCGATACCCTGCGCCGCCTGTCCCATGCCGTTCTGGCCGTCTACATGGACAATGACATCGTCATCCTGGACAACATCAGCAATGCCATCCTGCCCCAGGGGCGCCTGCGACATTATGTCCCGCAGTTCTCGTTCAACGAGAAGTCACGCTGGGCCCACATGCGAGGCAAAAAAACAAACGAGTAGCCCATGTACACTCCCGACCCCGACCTCCCTGCCAAGCCGCATCATTTCATGAGCAAACGGCTGGGCATCAGCATCAGCCTCGTGCTTTTCGTGCTGGTCCTGCTGCTCTCCTATGCCCTGTGTTCCCTGCAGGTCGACCGGAGCACCCAGGCCATCCTGGCGGACAAAAACCGCTTCCTCCTGTCCAAGATCGATACCATGCAGATCCGCCTGCAAGACTGGCGGCGGACCATGCTGGAACAGACCAATACGCTGGCCCTTTCGGAGAGCGTCCGTCTGTTCGCCTCGGACATGGCCGCCCTGCCCTCCGATCTGCTGGACAAGAGCTCCCGCACCGCCGCTCCCGGATCCGACAGCGACCAGCTTTCCTTGCTGGACCAGCGCGAATACATGCAGCAGCTGCTGGCGGACATCGCCTACCAGAACGATCTTGACCGCATCCGCATGTTCCTGCCCGATGGCCGCAAGATCGTGGACAGCGCCTCTGACGCTGCCGACAATCACGACGACGATCTTCTCGTCCGGCAGGCCGTCACATCGAGGACGCTTTCCTTTGGTGCCATCCACAAGCATGGGGACCGTTTCGCCCTGCAGGCCGGTGCCCCCCTGTTCGAGATCAGCGGCAAGGACAGGCCCCGTGTCGTCGGCTGCCTGCTCCTGTGCTTCCCCATGGACGCGGCCCTGACGAACATCCTCCAGGACAAGGAAAGCCAGCTCAGGCTGGTGGATCTTTTCCCGGACAGGAGCAGCGTCTTCCTGCTGCGGGAGGACGCCCTGCAACAGCTCCCCCTCCGTGCAGGCGTGGCCGGCGCCCATTCGCTGGACTTCAAAAAGCGTCCTGCCATGGCCGGAGGGGATGACGTCTATTCCCTGGCCTTCATCTCCTCGCTGCCCAATACGCTGATGCTGGTGGCCTCCCTGCCCGCTGCGGACATCGACCAGGAGATCCTCCACAAATCCATGCAGATCTATGCCGTCGGCCTGCTGACCAGCCTGGGGATCGGCCTGCTGCTGGCCTTCGGGGTCTCCTGCCTGGTGGGGCGGGCCCACCGGGCTTCGGCCGCCTACTTCAAGGCCCTGTACACGGTCATCCGCGACCAGAAGCAGGTGCTGGACAGCGTCAACGATTCCATGCGCCTGGGGCTGGTCCTGTTCAGTGCCACGGATGGCGTCCGCATCTTCAACCCCGAATTTGCCAAGATCTGCGGCGGCATCCCGCAGGAGGAGCTGGCCGGCAAGTCCCCCAGGGATCTTTTTCCCCAGGAGGCCGCCGACAAATTGCAGGCAGGCATCGAACGCAAGATCAAGGAACCGTCCTTCGACGGCGTGGAGCTGGCCTTGCCCGGTACTGACGGCAAGGAACATCTTTACAGGGTCTCCCTCTATGTTTTTCTGGACAGGCAGGAGCAGGACGCCGCCAAGGAAGCTCCCCTTCCCGGAAGCGTCGTGGCCATCTTCAAGGATATCACCCGTTTCCGCCGGCAGGCCCAGAAAGCCCAGGAACGCCAGCACCATCTTATGGAAGCCCTGGTGCGCGCCGTGGAATATGTGGACCCCAACCTGGTGGGCCATACCCGGAAGATGCGGCATGTGGCGGAGCTGCTGGCCAGGCATATGGAGCTGGACAATACGGCTGTCCTGACCCTGCGCATGGCTTCCCAGCTTTCGCAGATCGGCAAGATCTTCGTACCGCACCATCTGCTGCGCAAAAGCGGCAAGCTCACGCCCGAGGAGCAGCAGGCCGTACTGCAGTCTTCGGAGTATGCCTTCCGCGTCCTGTACGGGATCAACTTCGGGCTGCCTGTTCCCGAAGCCCTGCACGACATGAACGAAAAATTCGACGGCAGCGGTCCGCGGGCCCTGAAGGGCGATCAGATCAATCCCCATGCCCGCCTGCTGGCCGTGGTCAACGCCTTTTGCTCCATGGTCAGCGACCGGGCCTACAGGCAGGGGATGCCCATCGGCCAGGCCCTGGACATCCTGTCGGCCAGCCCCGCCTTCGATCCCGCCATCGTGCTGGCATTGCGGGAGATACCCGCGGAGGACCTGCGCTCCGCCCTGGCCGGGGAGGACAGCCCTTCCCGGGCCTAGACTGAAGATCACCCAAGGGGACGACGTGAAAACGCCGTCCCCTTGTCATACTCTCTGCCGGAAGCGTGCGTATCCTTTTTCCCGGAAAGCTGTTTTGACATCCCCGCAAGAGCTGACGTATACTGAAACCAAACATGAAGCGGCCGTCAGCTCCGGAAAGACGACGCTTTGCCTCCCCTGCCCTGCACTTTCGCGGATGCAGCGGCCCGCCCCTCTCCACGGTCTCCGCGGATATGTCCATCCTTTCCGGTTGAGGAGGATACATGAAATTCCAGTTTGACCGTCCCGCCTGCCAGAACCTGCGCAAGGCCCTCCGCAAGGAGTGGCTGGAGACCAACGGTCTTGGCGACTATGCCTCCAGCTCGCTGGTATGCTGCAATACGCGCAAATACCACGGCCTGTTCGTCACCGAGCTGGCCCGGCCCGCAGGCCGCCATGTGCTGCTCTCCACGCTTGAGGAATCCCTGCTCATGGCAGGCAAAGAGTTCTTCTTCTCCTGCCGCAAGCATCCGGGCGTGTACTTCCCGCGCGGGCATGAATACATGCAGGCCGCCTCTGCCGGGCTCTGGCCCTCTTTCCGCTACCGTTTCGGCGACGTGACGCTGACCCGCGAGCTCATGCTGCTGCCGGGACGGCATGTCCTCCTCATACGCTACAAGGCCAGTATCGCCAGTCCCGAGACCCCGCCCCTGCGCCTGCGCATCAAGCCCCTGCTGGCCTGCCGCAACATGCATACGGTCATCCGCGCCGACAAAGCCATCGACAGCAGCGTCTCCCCGACCCTGTACGGGGCATCCGTGCGCCCGGATTCCCAGCTGCCCGAACTTTTTTTGCAGATGGACGGCCCTTCCTCCTGGCAGACGGCCCAGGACTGGTACTACAACATCGAGTATCTCGTGGAACAGGAGCGGGGCTTCCCCTTCCAGGAAGACCTGTTCATGCCCGGGATTTTCGAAGTGGATCTTGTTCCCGGCCATGCCGTCTATCTCACCGTCTCCACGGAGAGCCTGCAAAAGGAACACAGCCGGCATGACTTCGAACGGCTGTGGCAGGAAGAGAGCCAGCGCCGGAGCGACGAAGAAGCCGAGACGGACAGCCTGCAAAAGCATCTGGCCCGGGAAGGGGAACGTTTCCTCATCACCACGCCCGGCAGCACGACCGGCCGGATCGACAGCATCGTGGCCGGGTACCACTGGTTCGGCTCCTGGGGACGCGACACCATGATCGCCCTGCCCGGCCTGACGTTTTTTGCCGGTCGCCAGGCTCTGGGCGAACAGATCCTTGCCAACATGGGCGCCGCCGTGCGTGACGGCCTCATCCCCAACGTTTTTTCCGCCGACGGCCGTCATGCCTACAACTCCGTGGACGCTTCCCTCTGGTATGTCTGGGCCGTGCAGATGCTGCTCCAGGTCGATCCGCAGCGCATGGACTTTGTGAAAGAGCTCTGCTGGCCCGCCATCAAGGAGATCCTCCGGGTCTATGCCGGGGGGCAGGTCCCGTTCGTCCGTGCCGACGAGGAAGGCTTCCTTGACGTAGGCGACGAACAGACCCAGCTCACCTGGATGGACGCCGTGGTCGACGGCAGGCCCGTCACGCCGCGGCACGGCCAGCCGGTGGAGATCAGCGCCCTGTGGTACAATGCCCTGGCCTTTGCCGACCATCTGGCCCGGCGCTTCGACGAACCTCACTGGCAGGATTCCGTCGACCAGCGGGACCGCATGCGCGCCGTTTTCGTCCACCGGCACTGGATCAAAGATTACCGGGGCGACTATCTGGCCGACGTCTGGCGGGATGGCGAGCGGGATTTCCGTGTGCGGCCCAACCAGCTGTTCGCCGTTTCCCTGCCCTTCCCCATCCTCGAAGAAGACAATTACGCCTCCGTGGTCTCGCGCGTGCGCCAGTGCCTGCTGACCCCCTGCGGGCTGCGCACGCTGGCCCCCAGCGCCAACGAGTACTGCTCCCTTTATGAAGGCGGGCCCGGAGAGCGTGACAAAGCCTACCATCAGGGCACGGTCTGGCCCTGGCTTCTGGGCGCTTACGGCGATGCCCTGCTGCGGGCGGCCTGGGATGAGGAAGGCGCGGCGCGCGACCTGCTGCATACCCTGACGCCCCTCTTCGGCAGCCATCTGGGCGGCGCCGGTATCGGGAGCATCTCCGAGATATTCGACGGAGACCCGCCGCATCTGCCCAACGGCTGCATCGCCCAGGCCTGGAGCGTGGCCGAATGCCTGCGTCTGCTGAACAGGCTGGAAAAGGTGGCTCCCCAGGCCTATGCGCAGTGGGAAAACGCCCTGCTGCAAGGAGACAGGTAATGCGCGTCCTCATGTTCGGCTGGGAATTTCCCCCCTTCAAGAGCGGCGGGCTGGGCACGGCCTGCCAGGGCATGGCCACGGCACTGGCCAAGAAAGGCACGGAGATCTTCTTTGTCCTGCCCCGTGCCGAAAGTGACCGCCCCGTCCATCTGCAGGACGGCCTGACCATGTTTTCCGCCTCGGGCACCCGGGTCTGCACCCGCAGCGCCCGTCTCCGACGCGAAGAAGACGTGCGCGAGATATGGCGTGACCGCCAGTACACGGAGCTCGTCCCCGGCTTCCGGGACGAGATCGAAGAGATCTGGCGCGAAAAGCTGCATCTGGAATATATCGACTCGCCGCTGCGCCCCTATCTGAACAGCGGCAGCTATCTGAAAGAGCACCGGGAGCTCCAGCGTCTGCTTTCCGAAAAACGTCTGGCCGACCCGACCCTGCGGACCGTCTTGCAGCATGAAGGCCCGGAGCGGGAGCACCTTCTGCGCGAGATCGCAGAGACCCGGGAACAGTGCGAGACCCTGACGCTGCACGGCGGTTACGGCGAAGACCTCATGAGCGAGGTCTACCGTTATGCCTGCGCAGCGGCCGTCATCGCCGGACGCCTGGAATTCGACGTCATCCATGTCCATGACTGGATGACCTATCCGGCGGGGATGCTGGTCAAGCAGCTGACGGGCAAACCGCTGGTGGCCCATATCCATGCCCTGGAGCATGACCGCAGCGGCGACAACCTCAACCAGACCGTGGCCGACATCGAAAAGGCAGGCATGGAGGCCGCCGACCGCGTCGTGGCCGTGAGCCACTACACCAAGCAGGAAGTCATGGCGCAGTACGGCATCCCCGAGGACAAGATCTCCGTGGTCCACAACGCCGTCTCCCGCAATGACATCCACAAGAGCGTGGTCATCCCCGAACACTGCCGTCATGAGAAGCGGGTCCTGTTCATGGGCCGCGTCACCTACCAGAAAGGCCCCGACTATTTTGTCGAAGCCGCCAAGCTGGTACTGGATCGCCTGCCCCACACGCGTTTCATCATGGCCGGCAGCGGCGACATGCTGCCCAACATGGTGCGCCGTGTGGCCCACCTGCGCATCGGGGACAGATTCCATTTCACGGGCTTTTTGCGCAACGGCGAAGTGGACCGCATGTACGCCATGAGCGACCTTTACGTCATGCCCAGCGTTTCCGAGCCCTTCGGCATCGCGCCGCTGGAAGCCATGGCCTACGACGTCCCCGTCCTCATCTCGCGCCAGTCCGGCGTGGCGGAAGTGGTACGCAACGCCATCAAGGTCGACTTCTGGGATGTGCGGGAAATGGCCAACAAGATCTGCGCCCTGCTGGCCTATCCCCTGCTGGCCGCCGAGGAAGTCCGCAATTGCCGTGAAGAACTGAAGAACATCCGCTGGGAGAATGCCGCCACCAAGCTGCGCGCCATCTACGACCAGCTTGTTGCGGGGAGGAGATAGCATGTCCGCCATCTGTTTCTATTTTCAGGTACACCAGCCGTACCGTCTGCGCCACTACACCTTTTTCGATATCGGCGCCAATTCCTGGTACGAGGACGAGAACGCCAACTGCGGCATCCTCCTCAAGGTGGCGCGCAAATGCTATCTGCCCATGAACGCCCTGCTGCTCAAGCTCATCCGGCGCCATGAGGGGCAGTTCAAGGTGAGTTTCTCCATCTCCGGCACGGCCCTGGACCAGTTCGAGACCTACGCCCCGGAAGTCATCCAGAGCTACCGGGAGCTGGTGGCCACCGGCTGCGTGGAGCTGCTTTCCGAGACCTACAACCACTCGCTGGCCTTCCTCTACTCGCCTGACGAGTTCCGGGAGCAGGTCCGCCTGCACGATGACCGCATCGAAGAGCTGTTCGGTGTGCGGCCCACCTCGTTCCGCAATACCGAGCTCATCTACAACAACGCCCTGGCCCGTACCGTGGAGGAAATGGGCTACAAGGCCATCCTGGCGGAAGGCGCCGACCATGTGCTGGGCTGGCGCAGCCCCAACTTCGTCTACAGGCCTTCGGGGTGCGACTCCCTGCGCCTGCTGCTCAAGAACTACCGCCTTTCCGACGACATCGCCTTCCGCTTCTCCAACCACGAATGGCCGGAATTCCCGCTGACGGCGGAAAAATTCGCCAGCTGGGCCCAGGCATCAGGGGCCGCAGGGGACATCATCAACCTGTTCATGGACTACGAGACCTTTGGCGAGCACCAGTGGGAATCCACGGGCATCTTCCAGTTCATGGAGGCCCTGCCGGACGTCCTGCTTTCCCTGCCGGGCTTTAGTTTCGTGACGCCCACCGAAGCGGCGGCCATGTTCCAGCCCGTGGCCAGTCTCGACGTGCACAATTTCATGTCCTGGGCCGACGCCGAACGCGACCTGACCGCCTGGCTGGGCAATGACATGCAGCAGGATGCCATCACGGCTGTCTACCGTCTGGAAGAAAAGGTGAAGGCCAGCGGCAACGAAGATCTGCTGCGCACCTGGCGACGCCTGCAGACATCCGACCATTTTTACTATATGTGCACCAAGTGGTTCGCCGACGGCGACGTGCACAGCTATTTCAATCCGTACGGCACCCCCTATGATGCCTACATCAACTACATGAACGTACTGGCCGACTTCGGCCTGACCCTGGATGCCCCCCTGCCCGCTGCCGGAGCGTCCCGCAGTTAGCGCACTCCCGGCACGGCCTGCCTGACGGATCATGCCCTGCGCGAAGGCATGGCCCGGACAGACCTCTCCGGGGGCTTTCATGAATGCAAGGAGATCCGTCTCAATGTCACAAGATCTGTCAAACGCGACCCTCTTCGAAGTCAGCTGGGAGGTCTGCAACAAGGTCGGCGGCATCTATGCCGTCGTCAGCAGCAAGATCCTGGAAGCCCTGGCTGCCTTTGGAGAAAATTATTTTCTCCTGGGGCCCGACCTGGGCAACAACCCCGACTTTGAAGAGACCGACGAGCCCTGCTGGCAGGAGCTGCGCCAGGAGACCGACCGGCGCAACCTGAGCTGCCGCTTCGGCCGCTGGAACATCCCCGGCCGCCCCAAAGTCATCCTGGTCGGGTACCGTGACCGTTACGACCAGAGCCAGCTGCTGTTCTCGCTCTGGAACCGCTACGGCGTGGACTCCATCTCCGGCGGCTGGGACTATGTGGAACCGGTCATGTTCAGCACGGCCTGCGGCGAAGTGATCGAAGCCGCCTGCAAGGCGCTGCACATCCCTGCCGACGGCCCGGCCCTGGCCCACTTCCACGAATGGATGTGCGGCGGCGGCCTGCTCTATCTCAAGACCAACGCCCCCTATGTGGGCACGGTCTTCACCACGCACGCCACCATGCTGGGGCGCTCCATGGCCGGTTCCGGCTTCGACATCTACAAGCAGATGCACCAGATCAACCCCAAGCATGAGGCCGGGGCCTACAATATCACGGCCAAATGCTCCATGGAGACGGCCTCGGCACGCGAAGCCGACTGCTTCACCACCGTCAGCCGCATCACGGCCGACGAGGCGGGCGTCTTTCTGGGGCGTACCCCCGATGTGCTGACCCTCAACGGTCTGGACTTGCGCGTCATCCCCGACTACAGCCGGGACAGGAGCCTGGCCGCGGCTTCCCGGCAGCGGTTGCTGGAGGCCGCCGGCCGTCTGTTGCGCCGCCGCCTGCCCGAGGATACCCGCGTCTTCCTCGTGTCCGGCCGTTATGAGTATCACAACAAGGGCATCGACGTGTTCCTTGACGCCCTCGGCATGGTCAATACGGCCCTCAGCCAGTCCCAGTCCAATGTGCTGGCCCTGTGCGCGGTCATGGGCGGACACAGCGGGGTCAATGCCGACGCAGTCAGCGGCGACCCGGCCAAACTCCCCGGCCAGGGCGGCTTCTGGATCAGCAGCCATCACGTCTACAACCAGCCCAACGATCCCATCCTCAATGCCTGCCAGCGCCTGGGCCTGGACAACAGGCCGGAGAACCATGTGCAGGTCATCTTCGACCCTGCCCTGCTCGACGGCAAGGACGGCTTCCTGAACATGCGCTATGAAGAGGTGCTGGCCGCCTGCGATCTGGGCGTGTTCCCCTCCTGGTACGAGCCCTGGGGCTATACCCCGCAGGAAAGCGCCGCCCATGCCGTGCCCACGGTCACCACCGACCTCTCCGGCTTCGGCATGTGGGTGCGCTCCAGCCAGCGCGATAAGAACGGCGTGACCATCATCTGCCGCCGCCAGACCTCGTATGACGAGACCGCGGCCAGCCTGCGCGACGTGCTCCTGCAGTATGCCTCCCTGCCCGAAGAGCAGATGCAGGAACACCGGCACATGGTGCGCCATGTGGCCGAAGGCTGCTCCTGGGAGCAGTTCTTCCCCTACTATGTGCAGGCCTACGGTCTGGCCCTGGACAAGGCACGCCAGCGCAGCTCGCAGCCCGCCGGCGGCAGCACGACCCTGACCCGTGTGCTGGCGGCCACCATGTCCACCACGCCCAACCTGCACAGCTTCACGGCCCTGACCTCACTGCCCCCGGCCATCGGCCGCCTGCGTGAGCTGGCCCACAACCTCTGGTGGAGCTGGCACCCCGAATGCCACTATCTCTTCTCGGCCCTCAACGAAGAAGAATGGGAACGCAGCAACCACAATCCCATCGCCACGCTGGAAAAAGCCACCCGGGCACGGCTGATCATCGTGGCCCACGAGCAGAGCTACCTGCGGCTGTACAACCAGACCATGGCGGCCTTCGATGCCTACATGGCCGAGGCGCCGCAAAGCTTCGGCCCCCTGGCCCCGCAGCAGCCTCTGGCCTATTTCTCCACAGAATACGGCCTGAGCGAATGCCTGCCCATCTACTCCGGCGGTCTGGGCGTCCTTTCCGGCGACCACCTGAAATCCGCCAGTGACCTGAACATCCCGCTGGTGGCCGTGGGCCTGCTGTACAAGAACGGCTACTTCCGCCAGATCATCGACAAGAACGGCGACCAGACTCCTGTTTATCCCGAAAACGATTTCGCAACCCTGCCCATAGAGCAGGTCAAGGATCAGGACGGCAAACCCCGCGAGATCTACCTGCAGATGCCGGGCCGCCGCCTGCACGTCCAGATCTGGCTGGTGCGCGTGGGACGGATCAACCTCTACCTGCTGGACACCAACCTGCCCTCCAATACGGCGGAGGACCGCAAGATCACGGCCCGCCTGTATGAAGCCGACCGCGACATCCGCCTGCGGCAGGAGATCCTGCTGGGCCGGGGCGGCGTGAGCATGTTGCGCGCCCTGGACATCCGCCCCGCCGCCTATCACATGAACGAAGGACATTCGGCCTTCCTCATCTTCGAACGCATCCGCCTGCTCATGCAGGAGAATGGCCTGTCCTTCGAAGAGGCGGGCGAAGTGGTGCGCGGCAGCACCCTGTTCACGACCCATACGCCCGTGGATGCCGGCAATGAGCGCTTCTCGCTGGAAAGCATGGAGGCCTATTTCAAGCCCTACATCCAGACCGTGGGCATCAGCTGGCAGACCCTGGTCAATATGGGCCGTTTCGAAGGCAGCGAGCGCAACGTCTTCGAGATGACCGTCCTGGCCCTCAAGTATTCCATGAAGGCCAACGGCGTCAGCGCCCTGCACGGTGTGGTCTCCCGCCATATGTGGCAGGAAGGCTGGCAGGGGGTCCCGGTGGCGGAGATCCCCATTTTCTCCGTGACCAACGGCATCCATGTGCCCTCCTACGCCGGTCCGGCCATGCGTCCCCTGCTGCAAAAGCACTTGGGCGAAGGCTGGCAGGAACTGACGCCCGACGACCAGAAATGGACCCGCATCGCGGACATTCCCGATGCCGACCTCTGGACGGCCCGCCAGACCCAGAAAAAGCACCTGCTGGAAGCCATCCGCTCCAGCCTGCCGGAGTTCTTCAAAAAATTCGCCATCCCCTACGAAAAGCAGCAGGAGATGACGTCCCGGCTGACCCCCGAGACCCTGGTGATCGGCTTTGCCCGCCGCTTTGCACCGTACAAACGTGCGACCCTGCTCTTTGCCGATGTGGACCGTCTGGCCCGCATCCTGGAAAAGAGCGGCCAGCCCGTCATATTCGTCTTTGCCGGCAAGGCCCATCCTGCCGATGGCCAGGGCATCGGCCTGATCCGGGAACTCTTCCAGCACATGCTGTCGCCCCGTTTCTTCGGCAAGATCTTCTTTATCGAGGATTACAGCCTGGCGGTCTCCCGCCTGATGGTCCAGGGCTGCGATGTCTGGCTCAACAATCCCCGCCGCCCCTACGAGGCCTGCGGCACCAGCGGCCAGAAAGTGGCGGTCAACGGCGGCCTCAATCTCAGCGTGGCCGACGGCTGGTGGTGCGAAGGCTACAACGGCACCAATGGCTGGACCATCGGCCCCCTGGTGGCCAAAGGCAGCCTGGGCCCCGAACAGAGCGACTATGACGATGCGGCCTCCCTGTATTCCCTGCTGGAAGACAAGGTGATCCCGCTGTACTTCGAGCGCGATGCGGACAACCGGCCCCACAACTGGCTGCTGCGCGTCCGCAAGGCCATGCAGACGCTCATCGCCCAGTACAGCTCGCACCGCATGCTGCGCGATTACCTTAGCGACTACTACATCCCGGCGGCCACCAGCCATCAGGAGATCCGCAGCAACCACTACGCCCTGGCCCGCCACCTGAGCCAATGGAAGCAGGACGTCAACGTGCGCTTCGGCTCCGTGCAGATGGATACCATCCGCATCGAAGGCATCAAGGAAGACAGCCTGCTGGACGGCCAGTCCCTGCATGTGGCCGTGACCGTGCATCCCGGCAGCATGAAGCTCGACGAGCTGCTGGTCCAGCTGGTGGCCGGTCCCGGCGACGGCTCCACTTTCACGGAAACGCCCGATGTGGTGGAGATGCAGCCAGAGAGCGAAGGGGTGGACGGGACCATGACCTTTGTCTGCACCTACACGCCTTCCCGCAGCGGGATCCATGTGTACGGTGTGCGAGTCATGCCCTGCACCGAAGGCCTGTCCTCGCCTCTGGAGACGCGCCTCGTTTTGTGGGGCTAGGACTCCATGGCCAGACCATGACAAAAAGGGGGATGCTGCTTGCGGCATCCCCTTTCCTCTTCTTGCGGGCAGGAAAACACCATCGGTATTTTCCCTGTGAAATACCCACGCCCGCGACTGCATCCTCCTAACGCGGCTGCAAAAACCACGTCTGCGAAGTCGGATGCGCTTCCGTCCAGTGCAACTTGTAGGCCATGGGCTCCCCGGAGGCCGTGCCCATATCGTAGCGGACAGCCCCTTCCTCGCACAGCCAGCGTATCTGCTCCACCTGCAAAAGGTTGCCGATGGAAAGATCCTTCCAGGCGGCATCATAGCTGAATTGCTGCCCGCGGTAACATGGCCCCAGCATCCCGCCGAAAATGAAACCGATGTCCTGGCCTTCATGCCGGGCGAACATGACGCGCGCCGTGCCTTGCGCGGCAAGACGGCGGATCATGTCGGCATAGAATTCCCGGGCCGGGGATTCCGTCATGCCGCAGTGCCCCACGCCCTTCCAGCTGCGCTGCTCCACGGCCAGCATCCGGGCATAGACGGCGTCGGCCCCGGCCGTATCGGTGGGACAGGAGCGCTCGAAAGTGACGCCCCTGTCGGCGGCCCTGCGAAAAGATTTGCGCCACTTGCTGCGCAGATTGGCGGAACGGCGGCTCAAAAAGCCGTCCAGCCCGCCTTCCAGCGAGGCCCCGGCCTGGATGCACTCCCCGGCCAGATAAATGGTGAACAGGGACTCACAGCAGGCATACAGCTCCCGGGCCCTCCTGCTCCCCGGCACTATCCCTCCCAGAAGCAGCGCCGGAAGATGCCCGTAACCATGTGACATGACGGCCAGCGCCTCAGCCAGCAGCCCGATCGCATCCGGCCCCAGCAGGGGACAGCCGAAGAGCCAATGGGCCTCCAGCGATGTCAGGAGCGGCTGCCCTGAAGACAGGAAGGCTTCCGCCAAAACAAGGACACTGTCCTCCGTGTGCTGTGCCAGGACACGACGCCCCGGCGCGAAAGCCCTGTGCGCGGACAACTGCCAGACAGGGGCACAACAAAAAGGATCCGGCTGTGCGGCCAGATCGACGCCCTGCTCCCAGATGCGGCACAGCTCGGGCCGCCAGGGAGACTCTTCTTCCGTGATATATTCCAGTTCCATGCCATTCTCTGCGGCTCCGGGCAAGGCCGGCTTTGGGCTCCCGGAGCAATGCTGCCGCCCTGTCGTCCTGGCAGCAGGATATGGCAAAACGGCCGATCCGTAACAGGACCGGCCGTTTCCATGTCAAAAGGAAAAAGCACGCTCTCAGCGGTGGCAGGCCGCCTTGAACAGCGAGGTCAGCCGTGCTTCCGTGGCCTCTTCGTCCAGCACTTCCCGGATGCGCTTCCAGGCTTCCGCCCCCAGATGGCGGCGCTTTTCCGCACTGGCGGACAGATCCAGCAAGGTCTGGGACAGGGCCGTGACGTCATTCTGCGGTACGACGATACCGTTGCGGCCGTTCTGGACAACCTCCAGCTGGCCGGGAAGATCGCTCACCACCACGGCCACACCAAAGGCCATGGCTTCGGTCAGGGCCGACGGCAACCCGTCCATATCGCCGCCCCGGGTCATATGACCGGGAGCGATGAAGATGTCCGCACGGCGGTACAAATCGGTCATGGCCTCGTGCGGCAGCTGACCGGGGAAGGAGACGAGCTTGCGCAGGCCAAGACGCCAGGCAAGCAATCGCAGACGCAGACGCCAGGGGCCCGTGCCCACCAAAGTTAGCCGGAAGTCGACTCCGGCCTTCTGTAGGGCCAGGCAGGCCTGCAGCAGGGTATCGTAGCCCTTGCGGCTGGTCATGGTCCCCACGGCCAGCAGCTGCAACGGCTCCGGCACATTGGACGGCGGCATGGAGACGTCTTCGTCCGGCGGGGTCAGGGTCAGGGCATCACGCAGGAGCACGATGCGCCGCGGATCCACGGAGGGCAGCAGCTCGCAGACAGCCTTGCGCGTGGCCTCCGTATCGCAGCGCACGAAGGCAGCCTGTTCGGCCTTCACCAGCCAGTCCTTGGCCGGTGAGGCAAGGTCCGCCGTACGCACGGCAAAGGCAAAGGGGATCTGCAGCATGCGGGCCGCCACCCAGGCCGCGGAGGCCGGAGCATGGGCGCCCGAGGCGTACACGAACTCGATCTTTTCTTCCAGGCACCAGCGGGCCAGCAGCGCCCCGCACCCCATGAGCCAGAGATTGTGGAAAAAGCTCCCCTTCCCGGAGGGGATGGACTTCCACAGTTCCCAGGCAGTGGCGGAGGTGCCGCGCAAGTGCGAGAACAGCATGCGCATGACGGAGAAGAAACGCCACGAGCTGATGTGCCGCACCGGCAGCGGCAGGGCATAGCCCTGCGAATCGCTGTTGAGGAAGCTGGCCCCCTCGATGGCGTAGATGCGGGAAAGCAGACCGGCCGCATGCATGCGGTGGGCCTCTTCCATCAAGCAGCGGCCCGAAGCTTCAGGGAATTTTTCCGCCACCAGGGCCCCACGAAGGATGGGCGTGGGGGCCGCCAGCAGGTTCTGCTGCTGATCCGGGCTGACAGGCACGGGCTCGTGCTTTTTGCAGACCAGGATGCCGTCTTCCAGCGTGTAGACGCTGTCGCAGAACTCGGCCATCTTGGGGTCGTGGGTCACCATGATCATGGCGACCCCGCCCTTGTGGCAAAGGGTGCGGAAGTTGTCCATGACCACACGGCTGGTACGGGCATCAAGGGCCCCGGTGGGTTCGTCCGCCAGCAGGATGCGGGGATTGTTCACCATGGCGCGGGCAATGGCCACACGCTGCTGCTCACCACCGGAAAGGCGGTTGCTGCGGTAATGGACGCGGGCGGAGAGCCGCACCAGCTCCAGGGCCCGGATGACACGCTCCCAGCGTTCCGCGGGGGGCACGTTTTCATAGATGAGGGGGAATTCCACATTCTCGAACACGGTGGAGTGGTCGAACATATTGCTCGACTGCATGACGAAGCCCATGTTGCCCCGCCGGAAAGCAGCGGTCTGCTCCCGGTTGAATTCCAGGACATTGGTCCCCAGGATCTCCAGCGTGCCGGAATCGGGCGCATGCAGCATGCCCAGCACGTGCAGCATGGTCGACTTGCCGCACCCGGACGGGCCCATGATGGCCACGAGTTCCCCCGCTTCCACCTCGATGTTGACGCCACGCAAAACAGGCGAGAAGCCCGCGTAGCACTTGTACAGATCTTTGGCAATGATAACCGGCGCCATAGTTCACCTACTCGAAACGCAAGGCGGAAACGACATCCATGCGACTGGCCTGAATGGCAGGATACAGGCCGCCGGCCACCCCAATGATGGCGGAGAAAAGAATACTGCCGGCACTGCTGGCCGCGAGCAGCGGATACGAGATGGAGGTGCCCAGAGACCAGGCCCCTATCTCGACACTGAGGGTACCCACCAGGATGCCCAGCAGGCCACCGGCCACGGACTTGCACAGGGCCTCGGCCAGGAACTGGGCCAGGATATCCTTGTCCGAACCGCCCATGGCCTTTTTCAGGCCCACTTCGCGCGTGCGGGCACGCACAGCCGCAAAGGTCCCGTACCAGATGCCGAAGCCGCCCAGCATAAGGGAGGCCACGATACCCAGCCAGAGCAGGGCCTCGACCCACATGAAGGTCGTCTTGATGCGGTCGAGCTGGTCATCCTGCGTGGCGATGACCAGATACGGCGCGTCCTGGTTGGCCCGGACCACAGAGGGGATCTGGCGCACCACCGGAGCCACGTCTTCCCAGCCGATGGCACGGACGAACAGGCGGGTGATCTTGCCGGAGCCCCAGTTTCTGTCCTCCATGACCGTGGTCGGCAAAAAGCCGCCCTGGTTCCACTCACCCAGCATGACGCCGGTCACCACGCCCACGACCTCGACGACGTCCTTGCCCAGGAAAAGCAGCTTGCCCACAGCCTGGGCGGGGTCTCCGTACAGATTCGTGGCGGCCTCACGGCCCAGCATACAGATGCGCCGATGGCCGCGCACGTCTTCCTCGGACATCATCCGGCCGGCCACGAGCTCCAGGGAATAGGTCGTGGCAAAATACTGGTCCACACCGATGAAATGGACCCCCAGCGTCCGTTCCCCGCTGGCACGCAAACTGAACGTTATCCCCTGACGCACATTTTCACTGATCATGCCCACACCGGGGATCTTGCGCAGCGCTTCCACCGTGCGGGGAGAGAAATCGCGTCGTGGCTGGCCGGGGTATTGCGCATCATCCATGTAGACACGGATGATGTTCACCCCGCCCATGAGCACCATGTCCTGACCCACTTTGTAGCGGATCTCCTGTCCCAGTACGGACAGGGCGATAAAGGCCATGATGCCCAGAGCGATGGACAGTATCACGCCAAAACCACGCTGGCGGACGACCTGTCGCAAGCTCACGCGAAAAAGGTCCGACATTGCAATCATGCTGTCACCATAAGGACTTGCATCCTGATTGTAGATAGCTAAGAGGTACCGGCTGCAGAAATGCCCTACTTCTGGCGGCGCATCCTGATGACGCGGCCCTGACGGCCGACCTCATACCAGATGCCCTGCCACAGGACGCCTTCCGCGAGGATGGTACCCAGATAAACCCAGACGAACATGCAGGCGCTGGCGCAAAAAGCGACCATCCAGCGCCAGACAGGAAAAACGGCTTCCTGAAAATGGGCCCAGCTGCGCAGCACCAGCGCCAGGGCCGCGGCATAGACCAGCACGCCCACAAGCCAGCCGAAGGAAAACTTGCCCAGCAGCACGCCCAGCACGGCCAACACGGCCCAAAGCACGGGCAGCAGCATAAGGCAGGCCAGCACGCCCAGCAGGACCCACTGGTAGGGAATACAGAACTTGAGGAACAGGATCTGACGGTCCATCCAATGATGCCAGACCCCCAGGTCATGCTCCCGGGCCTCGGTCATCAAAACGGCGTCACCGCTCAGACGGATGCGGGCCCCCAGATGGATGAGCCGGTCAGCCAGGGAACAGTCGTCCACCACATTGGACATCCAGAACTCGCGCACGCCATAACGGCGGAACGCCGACAAACGGAAGCACATGGCGCCGCCCCACAGCTGGGTGAAGCTCGAGATGCCCTGCAGATAGCGCATCAGCTGGACACACAGGGCATAGGCCATGGTGACGATGCCCGTATCCCGCGCCACGACCTTGTGATAGCCGGTGCTGAAATCCTCGCCGTCCACCACAGGGGCCACCAGACGGCGGATGAAATCACGGGGAGCGATGTGCGTGCTGTCGCAAAAGGCCAGCAGTTCGACCTCGTCCTCCACGGCTTCCACGCCCTTGAGGCTGTTATGGTTCTTCTGGCCACAGCCCTTGGCGAAACCGGCCACCACATGCCGCAGCTGCGGATAGCGGGCCTGCAGCTCTCGCGCGATACCGGCTGCCGGTTCGTCAGCGGTGGCCGTGACGATCACGGGGTACAGGGCGGGGTAATCCTGCTTGAGCAGGCTCTCCAGGGCCTCCCGCATACGCGGGTGGTTCCCCCCGGCAGGCACGATCAGACCGGTACGGGGCCAGTGCGTCCGCTGGGGAGCGGGCTTGCGTTCTTCGCGGTCAAGCCTGCTGCCCACCCGGGACAGGAAAAAAAGCAGGGCACACTGCAACAGCGCCAGAACAAAGAAGGTAGTCCCCATAACGACCTCAATCCTGTTGATGCGTTGATGTTTCAGGCAGGGGCGCACAGTCGTCCGTCAGCGGGACATCCCGGAAACGCTTGGCCACTGTCGTGAAGCGCATGCCGTTCCCCAGACGGATCTTGACCTCGACATCATCGCCGGGCAGGAAGCGCCCGGTGATCTTGTGCCCTGAACCATGGGTGGCAGAAAACGTGTTGTTCTGCACGGAACCATAAACATGATAGACATCGACCTGGCCGTTGGAGGAACGGAGCAGGACGACACCGCGTAATTTGCCGTCGGCGGCAAAACACATGCCCATACGGAAACTGGCTGTCAGGACATCGCCTGTCCAGAGTTCCGTCACTTCATAGGTCCCGGTATTTCCCGCAGGTGCGGCGGCAAAGCTCCAGAGCGGGGCTGCGCACAGGCAGCAGCACAGGCAAAGACAGGCCCAAAGACGCTTCATGCCCGCTCCCGTGCCGCCAGACGCATAAAGATGCCTTCATGCGCCGCCACCATGGCGTCAAACGAAAAACTCCGTTCCACCCGCTGCCGTCCGGCCCTGCCGAACCTGTCGCCCTGCGCGGGATCCGCCAGCAGCGCGGCACAGTTGTCGGCAAAGGCGGCACTGTCCCCCACCGGGGAGAGCAGACCGCTCTCCCCCCGGGTCACGAGCCGGGGGATGCCGCCGGTCTCCGTGGCGCATACGGGCAGACCGGCTGCCATGGCTTCCAGGATCACATTGGGCTGGCCCTCGCGCACGGAAGTCAGCGCAAAGATGCGGGCGGCCGCGTAATGGGCGCGCACATCCGGGGAGCCGGGGCAGAATTCCACGCCCCCGTCCGGCAGATGCTCCGCGACCCAGGCCTTGAGCTCCTTTTCCCGCGGGCCGTCGCCCACAAGACGCAGGCGGACGCCGGGATGCCGTTCACGCAGCAGAGCGAAGCCTTTCAGCAGGGTCAGATGATCTTTGTCTTCGGCCAGACGCGCCACACAGAGGATGAGCGGCGGACGCTCCGAAGGCGAGGGCTGCGCAGGCGCGAAACGCTCCGTGTCCACCCCGTTGGGCACATAGGTCAGCCGTGCGGCCGGGATGCCCAGGCCGGAAAGGACATCAGCGAGCGCCTCGGAATTGCAGACCATGTGGTCCGTCAGACGCCAGAGAAAACGCTCATGCTGCCTGCGCGGCGCTCCACCGCCACGCACCGTGCCCACGATGGGGATACCCAGCAGCCGTCCCCAGAGACGGCCCCAGATGTTGGGCAGAGCCGTGCAGGGGACGAGGACATCAGGTGCCAGGCGTTTGAGGGCCGCCGGCATGAGCGCAAAGAAGAAGGGATTCACCTTGCGGCTGCGCCCCAGATATTCCACGCGGATACCGGCCTGTTCGACCTGTGCATCAAGGTCGGTCCTGCCCGTAAGGACCAGCATGGAGACATGGAAGCGCGTCCTGTCCAGACGGCAGGCCAGCTCGACCATCTGGCGCTGGGTACCCCCAAAACAGAGATCTTCCATGACGAAGAGCACATGTATTTTATCAGACATGGGTGCATCCTCATGTATTCCGGGCAAATTTGCAAGTCCGTAGCCGCATTGCCTTGCGCGCGCCTTGGGCGTATCGTCTTTTTATGAGTACCCCCCATCCCCATACATCCGACAGCCCCCTGCGGGTGGTCGTCAGTCTCGATGTCGAAGAAGAAGGCCTGTTTTCCGGCCATTATGCCACCAGCGGTTGTGGCGTTTCCAACGTTTCCCTCCTGCCCAGGCTCGCGCCGCTGAGCAGGGATCTGGGCTTCCCGCTGACGCTGTTCTGCGCCCATACGGTCTTTGCCGATGCCGGGGCCTGCCGTGTGCTGGAACAGATGCGCGACCATTACGGCGCGGAGATCGGGGCCCATCTCCACCACTGGAGCACGCCGCCGGCCTCTCCGCTGGATCCCCCCCACGAAGGTCAGCCCACACGCACGGACAAACTGCCGCGCGACCTGCTGCGCCAGCGTCTGGCCACGCTGCTGGATGCCGGACGGGAATTCCAGGGCGCTCCCCTGACCAGCTTCCGCATGGGCCGCTGGGACCTCAAGGACTGCGTGCGTCCCCTGCTTTCCGAGGCAGGTATCAAGGTGGACAGCTCCGTCTGCCCCTTGCGCCATTTCCCGGGCGGGCCGGACCACTTTCTTGCCCCGGCGGATCCCTACTGGGTGGAAGGCTGGCAGGGAGCTCCCCTGCTGGAGGCACCCATCACGCAGATCCCCCTGCATCCCGCGCTTGCCCGGCTCTGGTACCGGGCCTGCCCTGCCGCCTCGCGGGACAAGTTCCATTTCTGGGGCGTCCTCAGTCCCAATCCGTTCTGGCATGCGCCCCGGATCATGCGCTGGGCCGCACGGTTGCACCGCCGGCGGGGCGGACAGGTGCTGAGCCTGTTCTGGCACTCTTCCGAGATGCTGCCCGGCGGTTCCCCGCATGTGCCTGACCAGAAGGCCGCGGACGCCGTTCTGGAACGCATCCATGCCTTCCTGTCCTGGCTTCGGGAGACCTTCCCGGTCCAGGGCTGCACCGCCAGCCAGCTGACAGAACTGCCTGCGGGCACCTTCCCTGCCCGCCCGGCAGGCCAGGGCGACTGGTAAAACGCGAACCGAACGGGACAGGCTCCTAGCCTGTCCCGTTTTTCCAGACGCTGTGGACCGACACAGCGTTTTTTTCATGGCTCCATCTGACCGAGGAATGACACTCATGGCCGCGTCCCTGCCTTCTCCCGTCTCCCCTTCCGCCCGCCGTCACGGCCTGATCCTGATCCTGCTGACCGTCTTTGCCTGGTCGGTCATCGGCCTGATCTCCAAAAACTGTCTGGCCGCCGGTGTCAGCCCGCTCGAAACGGCCTTCTGGCGTGCCGCCATCGGCGCCGCCTGTTTCATCACCCACGCGACACTGAGCAGGCAGATCCGCATCCCGCTACGCCACGCGGCCCTGTTCACCGTTTTCGGCTTCTGGGCCGTGGGCGTCTTCTACGCGGCCACGTTGTACGCCATCAAGCTCAGCGGCGCGGCCATGGCCGTGGTGCTGCTCTATACGGCACCGGTCTGGGTCGCCATGTTCTCCCGCTTTCTGTTCCATGAACCCATCACCACCCGCCAGTGCGGCATCATCGCTCTGGCCCTGGCCGGTACGGGCATGGTCTGCTTCTCCGGCGGCAGCCTGCCGGGGCAGACATCGTGGACAGGCATCGCCTGCGGCCTGCTCATCAGCGTGTGCTACGCCTCCCACTACCCCTTCTGCCGCTGGTGGCAGGACCGCTATCCCCCGGCCACCCTCTATGCCTTCATGCAGCTGGGCGGCGCGGCGGTCATCTTCTGCCTCACGCCTGTCAGCCTCGACCACAGCCTCTCCACCTGGGGCTGGCTGCTGATCCTGGGCGGCTTCACCGGCTATTTCGCCTTCTTTTGCTACGCCCAGGCCCTCAAGCGTCTGGGGCTGGTCCGTACGGCCGTGCTCTGCTACCTGGAGCCCATCCTCAGCACCATCTGGGTCTGGCTGTTCTGGGATGAGTTTTTCAGTCCGCTGGGCTGGGCCGGGAGCGCCCTGGTGCTGGCCGCCGTCTTCTGGCTGAACATGGACAAGAGCCGGGCCGCCTCCTAGCAGCCAGTGGCCCTGCTGCACAAACGGCGGTAACGGCCCACAGGATGCCACAAACTGACAGCCCGGGACCGCCTCAAAAAGATACGTGGCGACCGGCGTCCCAACGGTCCTATCCGTGGCGGTCGGCGTCCCTGCTCCAAAAGTCTGCCCCGGAAGAGCAAAGGGGCTCCATCGGCCATGATGGGACGAGGCTCGCCAACGGCAGCGAAGATGCCCACCCCAAAACTCCCATGGCAGAGGGCTTTCTGCCTGCCCCTTTGAGCATCGACCGGGGAAGCCGCACAAAAAATGCGCAGGATGGCATCACGCCATCCTGCGCATCGTTTTTCTCTTTCAGGGCTTTTTTATCCCTGCGGATCATCCTGCGGCAAAAGCAGGTTGAGGACCACACCGGTGATGGCCGCCAGACCGATACCGGCCAGCTTGAAACCGCCGATACTGACCTGCATCCCGCCCACGCCAAAAATGATGATCAGGGCCACGATGACCATGTTGCGGGGCCGCAGCAGATCCTGCCCGGCACGCACCAGCGTGTTCAGGCCCACCACCATGATGGCCCCGAACAGCAGGATCATGATCCCGCCCATGACGGGCGCGGGGATGCAGCTGAGGAACGCCCCCACCTTGGCGACCATGGAGAGCAGGATGGCGCACAGGGCGGCCCAGGTCATGACCGCGGGATTGAAGGCCCGGGTCAGGGTCACGGCGCCGGTCACCTCGGAATAGGTGGTGTTGGGCGGCCCGCCCAGCAGACAGGCGGCCATGGTGGCCACCCCGTCCCCCAGCATGGTGTTCTTCACACCGGGATCACGCAGATAATCCTTGCCCGTGACGGAACTGATGGCGATGATGTCGCCAAAATGCTCGATGGCCGGGGCCAGGGTCACCGGGATGATGAAGAGCAGCGGCTCCCATGCGAATTCCGGCAGGCTGAACGCCGGCAGGGCCAGCCAGGGACTTTTGCTCACGGCCTCCCAGCTGGTCACGCCCATGATCTCCGCCATCACCAGACCAGCGGCGATACCGCAGAGGATGGGCACCAGACGCAGCATGCCGCGCCCCAGCAGGGAGACGGCCACGGTAACGGCCAGCGAGACCATGGAGATGCTCATGGCCGTTGTCTGGGGCATGGCCGGGCCGCTCTGTCCCAGGGCCATCTTGACGGCCGTAGGCGCCAGTACGAGACCGATGACCATGATCACCGGGCCGGTCACGATGGGCGGCAGCAGACGCAGGATGAGCCCCATGCCGCGCCAGCGGATGACCAGGCTGATGAGCACATAGAGCAGGCCGGAAAAGACCAGGGCCCCCATGGTGCGGGGCATGCCCCAGGTCTCCACGCCATAGATGATGGGCGCGATGAAGGCAAAGGAAGATGCGAGGAAGATGGGCACCTTGCCCCGCGTGATGAGCTGGAACAGCAGCGTGCCCACACCGGCGGTGAACAGGGCAACATTGCTGTTGAGTCCTGTCAGCAAGGGGACAAGCACCAGCGCGCCGAAAGCCACGAAAAGCATCTGCGCGCCCAGCAGGCAGTCACGCAGACGCAGCCTGTAACGGCAGGGATCGAACTCCCCGCCTCCGGTGTTGAGCTGTTCCGCCATGCGGTCTCCTACTTGGTGCCGAAGATGCGGTCACCGGCATCGCCCAGGCCGGGGATGATATAGCCGTTCTCGTTCAGGTGCGAGTCCACCGAAGCGGTGTAGATCTCCACATCAGGATGCTTTTCCTGGACTTTGGCGATGCCTTCGGGCGCGCAGACCAGGTTGAGGCTGCAGATGTGCTTGCAGCCGCGTTTCTTGAGGATGTCGATGGTGGCGATGAGCGAACCGCCCGTGGCCAGCATGGGGTCCAGGATGATGGCCAGGCGGCTTTCGATATTGCGGGCCAGCTTGGCATAATATTCCACGGGCTCCAGCGTTTCCTCATTGCGGTACAGGCCCACCACGCTGATCTTGGCGCCGGGGATCATGTCCAGCACACCGTCCATGAGGCCCAGACCGGCACGCAGGATGGGGACGATGGTCACCATCTTGCCGGAAATGGCCTCCACTTCCACGGGCCCTGCCCAGCCTTGCACCGTATGCTTCTCGGTAGCGAAGCCCTTGGTGGCCTCGTAGATAAGCAAACGGGCAATCTCATTGGAAACACTGCGGAATTCACTGGTGGACGTACTGTCCTTGCGCAGGATGCCGAGCTTGTGACGCACCAGGGGATGATCCACTACATGGACTGCCATATCCAACTCCTTGCTGTAAATGAAAAAAGTTCGGGGCAATCCACGCTATGCTGCGCCCTGTACGCTGTCAAGGTCTCGTGCGATATCTGCGGGAAGGGACACGGTTTACAGCGTCCCGGCTTTGGCGTACCCATAACAGACTTTTTTTACTTTTTTAGAGGATCGTCATGCCCCCAGTTCAGGACGTTGCCACATTTCTGGCCATGCGGGACCAGGGCCTCCCGCTGCTGGATGTCCGCTCTCCCGGCGAGTTCGCCTTTGCCCATATCCCCGGTGCCCTCAACCTGCCCCTGTTCACCGACGAAGAACGCGCCAAGGTCGGGACGGCCCACGCCCGCAGCGGGCGCGAAGGCGCCGTCCATCTGGCCCTGGAGCTGGTGGGCGGTCATCTGGCCGCCCTGCTGGCCCGCGCCCGCCATCTGTGCGGCAGCAAGCGCGAGGTCCTGCTCCACTGCTGGCGGGGCGGCATGCGCAGCGACAGCATGCGCTGGCTGCTGGAAACGGGCGGCTTCACCGTGCACAGACTGGAAGGCGGCTACAAAAGCTACCGGACCTTCGTGCGCAGCGAGCTGGCGCGCCCCCGGCCCATCCTCGTGCTGGGCGGCTACACGGGCTGCGGCAAGACGGACATTTTGCTGGAACTGCAGCGCCTCGGTTCGCAGGTCATCGATCTGGAAGGCCTGGCCCATCACAAGGGCTCTGCCTTCGGCGCTCTGGGCCAGGCCGAAGACCAGCCCGGCAACGAATGGTTCGAGAACCAGCTCTATGAAGCATGGCGGCGCTGCGATCCTGCCCGGCCTGTCTGGCTCGAGGACGAAAGCCGCCACATCGGCCATGTGACCATGTGTGAGGAATTTTTTGCCCAGCTGGGCCGCAGTCCGCTGGTCCGCGTTTTCCTGCCGGATGAGGAACGCGTCGCCCATCTTGTCCGCGATTACGGCGGCCAGGACATGCGGGAAGGCCTGCTGGCAGCCCTGGAGCGTCTGCAGCGCCGTCTGGGCAGTGAGCTGACCCAGCGCTGCAGGCTGTGGATAGATGAAGGGAATTATGCCGATGCCGCCCGCGCGGTGCTCCATTATTATGACCGCTGTTATGCGCATCAGATAGAAAACCGCCAGGCCCCCGTCATCAAGGAGCTGACCTGTACCACCGACGATCCGGCCCTGGCCGCCCGCCTGCTCCATCAATGGGAACAGGACCTGCCGCCGGAAACGTTCACCGCCACCACACCTCTGTAACGGTTCCCGACAAGGAGGAACAGATGACCACACTTGCTGCGCTGACCACGCCCTGTCTGCTGCTGGAAGACGAAAAGCTCCAGGCCAATATGGACCGGCTGGCCCGCCGCCTGCATGAGCGCGGCGTCTCCCTGCGGCCCCACCTCAAGACCTGCAAGAATATCGAGATCGCCCGCCGCTGCATGGAAAGCCCCTCCGGCCCGGCCACGGTCTCCACACTGGCGGAAGCCGAATATTTCGCCGCAGGCGGTGTGCATGACATCTGTTACGCCGTCGGCATCGCGCCCAACAAGCTGGAGCGCGTGGCCGAACTGCGCCGGCGCGGCATCGACCTGAGCGTGGTGCTGGACAATGAGGAAAGCGCCCGGCTGCTGGTGGACTTTGCCCGGCAGCGGGACTGCCGTCTGGCCGTGCTGCTGGAGATAGACTGCGACGGACACCGGGCCGGACTGCGCCCCGACGATCCCCGCCTGACGGCCATCGCCGCCCTGCTGCGGGACGGCGGCCAGGAGGTCCGCGGCGTCCTGACCCATGCGGGCTCTGCCTACGACCTGCCCACCACGGAAGCCATCGCCGCTCTGGCCGTGCAGGAATGCGCCGCGGCCAATACGGCGGCCCGGCTGCTGCGGGAAGCCGGCTTCCCCTGCCCTGTGGTCAGCGTCGGTTCCACGCCCACGGCCTTTTTCGGTGAGGATTTTTCCGGCATCACGGAAGTCCGGGCCGGTGTCTATGTCTTCCAGGATCTTGTCATGGCCGGTCTGGGCGTCTGCCGCCCCGAAGACCTGGCCCTTTCCGTGCTGACCACGGTCATCGGCCGCCAGAGCGACGGCAGCGCCCTGATCATCGACGCGGGCTGGATGGCCCTTTCCCGTGATACGGGCCTGCCCTGGAAGCGGGAAGAGTTCGGCTACGGGCTCGTCTGCGACGAAGCCGGGAACCTGATCCCCGGCCTGCGTGTCACGGAGACCAATCAGGAGCACGGCATCGTCAGCGGGCCTTCCTGCCCTGCCCTGCCTGCGGGCAGCCGGCTGCGCATCCTGCCCATCCACGCCTGCGCCACCGCCGCCTGCTTCGACAGTTATACCGTCCTGCGTGAAGGACGGATCAGCGGCCGCCTTGAACGCTGCCGGGGCTGGTAAACAGCCGCATCTTTTGGCCGCACGAAACACAATTTGCCTTTCGTGCGGCCAAAAATCCAATGCTTTTCCCTGCTTGCCTTCTGTGCGACTTCGTGTAACCTACTCGTCACATCATTGACGCGAGGTCGTAACAATGGACGGACATGTCCTGCTTCTTGTGCTGGCCGCAGCCCTGCTGCATGCCACCTGGAACAGCATCGTCAAAGGCGGCTCCAACAAACTCTTCGAATCTTCCATGAACGCCCTGGGCGGCGGGCTGGGGGCCCTGCTCATCCTGCCCTTCCTGCCCGCACCGGCGCCGGAATCCTGGGGTCTGCTGGCTCTTTCCTGTTGTTTCCACCTGACATACTACATCTGCATCTCGCAGGCCTATGACAAGGTGGACCTCTCCATGGGCTATACCATCATGCGCGGCTGTGCCCCCATGATCACGGCCCTGGCTCTGCTGCTGCTCGGCAATCACATCAGCCTCACCGGCTGGGGCGGCGTCCTCCTGCTCTGCCTCGGCATCCTGACCCTGACCCTGGAGCACGTCCACAAGGGCGCCCGCGCCGCGGACATCCTCATCTGTCTGCGCACCTCCCTGGTCATCGCGGGCTATACGCTGGCCGACGGCTACGGCGCCCGTGCCAGCGGCAACGGCGTCAGCTACACCTGCTGGATCTTCTTCCTCAATATCTTCCCCATCCATGCCTATGTGCTCTGGCGGCACGGCGGCACCTACATCAGCTATCTGCGGAAGCGCGCGGCCACGGGCCTGTTCGGCGGCCTGTGCGGTCTGGGCTCCTACGGCATCGCCCTCTGGGCCATGACCCTGGCCCCCATCGCCCTGGTGGCGGCCCTGCGCGAGACCTCCGTGATCTTCGGCATGCTGCTGGCCGTCATCTTCCTGCATGAACGGCTTTCCCGCTCGCGCATCATGGCCATCCTCATCGTCATGGGCGGGGCCATGCTGATACGGCTCGGCTGATCTTTCCCGGTCTTTTCATCCGTTGTGCCGGGCAGGCCGCTCCGGCGGCCTGCCTTCTCGTCCTGCCGGAGCCCGCACCCTTTGCCGCGTTACGGCAACGGTCGCCTTTTCCCCGCCCAGACCCAAGGATAGCCATGCCCCGCCCTTCCAGAAAAATCGCCATCATGCAGGCCGCTGCCAGGCTCTTTGCGGCCAAAGGCTACAACGCCGTCTCGGTACGCGACATCGCAGCCGAGATGGAACTGACGCCGGCTTCGCTCTATTACTACTTTCCTGACAAGGAGACCCTGTACCGGCAGACCCTGGTCATGGTGTTCACCGGCGTGCAAAGCGCGTTCAAGGCCCCGCAGGGGACCACCGGCATCGAAAAAATGGAATGCCTCATCAGGAACGTCGTCACCTACTGCTGCGGCAATCCCATCTTCACCCGCCTTCTGCTCCGCGAGCTCAACGAAGGGCTGGAAGAGCGTCTCCACTTCCTTGCTGACAGCGTTTTTGCCACCCTCCACGAGAACTTCATCAAGATACTTGCCCAGTACGGGATCCGGGATACGGAACGGATCATGGAATCCATCGAAAGTTCCCTCATCGGCTACCTGCAGCTCAGCCGGGTATCGCACAGCCTCCGGCATTATGCCGGCCATCCCCTGACGGCCGCCGTCATCGCGGAACGGATATGCGCCCAGATCCGCCGGGAACTCCAGCCCTGAACAGACGCTGTGCCTTCCAGGCCGCCAGGACCACGGCATTGAGCAGGATCAGCTGGCCCCAGAATGGCAGGACATCGACCAGCGTCGCCCCGCGGAAGGCCATCAGCATATAGCCGGAAATGGCGGGGGTGGCAGGCACGAACTGGGCCAGACAGGCAAAAGGCAGGGGCATGGCCTGCAACGGCCAGATGGTGCCGCTCAGGAAGAGGAAGGGGATGGACGTAGGGAGCATGAGCAGCAGGACCGTATGCTCCTTGCTGAAATATTCCCCCAGCATGCTGCCCAGGAAATGGCATACGCTGAAAAAGGGCAGCAGGAAGAACAGCAGCACGGCAAAATCCCGGACAGGCAGCAGGTCGTCCACCTGCTGCAGCACAAACAGGTAATAGAACGCAAAGATCAGGCCAAGGCACAGGGCCAGCAGCACTCTGCCCGCTGCAGCGGCCATGCCGTCGGGGGCCTGGGGAAAGCGCTCCTTCCGGGTCACGGCCAGCATGGCGCAGCCGATGATCATGATCTGCTGCAAGATCAGCACGAACACGGGCGGGACCGTATTGCTGGCATAATTGCCCGCGGGATTGTACAGCAGCCGGGCATCGATGCGTCCCCGCACCTGCAGGGCCAGCGCCGCGCTTTCCGGTACGCCCTGTTTGCGCAGGCGCTCCACGCGGGCCCCTGCTCCCAGGTTTTCCGTGGCCAGCCGCCCTCCCTGTACCAGCATGCCGTAGGACAGCAGATGAGCCGCCTCACTGTAGAACGGCACCACGGTCTCCTGCCCGCGCAACAGTCCCCGCTCAAAATCCCGCGGTACCACGATGCCCCCCACCATGTCACCCGACCGCAGATCGGCAAAGGCCTGCCCCAGATCGGCATAGCGATGCAGGCGTATCCCTTCCGTGGCATCCAGACTGCGCAACAGCTGGCGGCTGCTGGTGCTGCCATCCTGATCCACGGCAAAAAACGGCAGATCCTGCGGGACCTCATAAAAATACGGGCTGGGATACAGCAGCGAATAGAACAGGATGCCCACGATGAAGATGGAACGGGCACCACGGGAGGCCGCCAATACGGCGCATTCCGCACAAAAGCTCTCCAGTACTTTCTTCATCGGGCGATCTCCTCTTCCTGACGGCGCGAACGCAGGCCATGGAACAGGCTCCCCAGTCCGCCGTACACGCAGGCCAGCAGGCATAGGGCCCCCAGGATGGGCCAGTGCTGGCCCAGGGCATCGCCCATCTGGATCACGCTGCCTTCCAGCCGCAGCAGCTGGGTGGACGGCAGCAGCCCCGACCAGAAACGGGCAAAAGGCGGCATGGCCAGCTGCGGGAAGGTGATCCCGGCAAAGGCAAAGGCCGGGGATGCCAGTCCCGAGACCATCATCAGGGCCAGAAGAATCTCGTCGCACAGGCCCGCGATAAAGACCGCCAGAGCCGCGCAGGCCAGCGAGAACAGCAGATAGATCGCGCAGACCGTCAGGATGGGAGCCTGCACGGGGAAGTAGCCGCGCGCAGCCAGCAGGCCTGTCTGGAGGCAGCCCAGCATCCCCACAAGCAGGGCCGCCGGACAGACACTGCCCCAGACCCGCGCCATGGAAGGCCGTTCCGGACGCAGACGGTGCAGGACGCAGACGCTGTACAGCAGAGAGGTCAGTTGCAGCAGGATGGGCAGGAAGGAATGGACGAGGAAGATCTTGTAATTGGCCGCGGGATTGCCCAGTGAACGCAGATCCAGCCCTATCCCCGCTGTCTGCCAGTCCGCCTGTACCGGAGGGACCCCGGATCGGCGCAGCGTATCGGTAAAGGCCAGCTTCCAGCCGGCAGTGCCAAGGTCCACCAGATCCCGGCGCAGGACGCTGCCCACCGGCATATGCTGCCCGTCGATATAGGCGATGGCCTGCACCGGACGCCGGCGGAGCAGATCCCGCTCAAAATGGCGCGGTATCACCAGCACGGCAAAGACCTCGCCACGGCGGATGGCGTCCCTGCCCTCGTCCGGTGAGGCGAGCAGCGCCGCAACACGCGCACTGGGCAGGGCATCCACCCGGCGAATCAGCTCGCGGGACGTACTGCTGCCATCAAGATCGCAGACGGCTACGGGCAAGCGGCGGAGCAGGCCATCCGCAAACAGCCCGTCAAGGATGACCATGCCGGACAGGGGCGCTATGAGCAGCAGCCAGATGAAGAGCCTGTCCCGTGGCCAGGAGCGGACTTGCGCCAGGGCGGCGGCCCAGAATGAGCCCATCAGTGTCCATCCTCCATGACGGGATCGAAAGGCCAGGCAAAAATGACGCTCATGCCCGGCCGCAGACCGGGGACGGGCTTCACGGGGCGGCCCCGGACTTCAAAGGTCTTCAGGTCGAAAGAATCCGAATTGTTGGTGGCGCGCCAGGTGGCGTAATTGCCCAGCGGCGCCATGTAATCGACCCGAAAGACCACCTTTTTGCCGGACAGCGCGGGGATCTGCCCCACCAGCAGCCTGCCCATGCGGACATCCTGCAGCTGGTCCTCGCGGACCTGGATCACCATCCACAGATCATCCAGTTCGATGAGCGTCACCAAAGGATAGCCCGGCGCCACCAGTTCCCCCACGTCCACAAGGACCTTGCTGATCTCCCCATCCACGGGCGAGCGCAGCTCCACATCCCGCGCCATGCTCTCCACTTCCTGCAGGCGCGCTTCCAGCGCCTGGGTGGCAGCCCTGGCCGCCGCAATGTCCTCCTGCCGCGAACCGGTGACGGCTTCTTCCAGCGCGGCCTTCATGGCGCGCTCACGGGCCCGGGCCTGGGTCAGGGCATTGACCGCTTCATCATACCGCTGGGTGGAGACGGCCTGCTGCGCATGCAGGACACGGCAGCGGGCGTGGGTCTTTTCCGCCAGGGCCAGCGCCGCCATAGCTTCCTGATGCTGCTGGTGCAGACGACGTATCTCTTCTTCGCGCGTCCCGTTGAGCGCTTTTTCCAACTGGGCCCGCGCCCGTTCCAGCTCCTGACGGGTCTGCAGCACACGGGCCTCCATCTCCGTCCCGTCCAGGCGCAACAGCAGATCGCCCTGCCGCACGGGCGCCCCGTCCCGCCCCGGTGTCGCGGCCACCCGGGCCAAGAATTTGGCCGCGACATCTATCCGCGTCCCATCCATCTCTCCCTGGATGAAGGTGTTTTCCCGGTCGACATCCAGCAGGCCGGACAAAGCCATGACCGCGATCCCCGCAGCCACCAGCCCCAGTACTGCCGGCAACAAGAAACGACGCATCATCTTTTCCTCCTTCAGCGGGCCAGGATCCCCCGGAAGAGCATCCCGGCCAGTTCCCGGGCATCCGCCTCCGCATCACGCGCAGGAGAGATAGCAGAGAACATGGGATAATCACGCAGGATGCTGAACGCCATATCCACCAGCAGGAAGGCTTTCAGGGCGCTGTCTTCTCCTGCAGGACCGGCCTTTGCCAGGATGCGGCCGATGACGTCCAGCAGGGGCAGGAACAGGGCCGAATGCAGCTCGCGTGTTTTTTCGTCGCCCACATGCAGCGAACGCCGCAGCAGCAGGAACCAGGACTGGTGGTGCTGCTTGCGTATGAACGTGGTCAGGATCGCCGTGATCTCCGTCTGCAACATGCCGCACAGGGCTGCGGCATCCGTCTCCTCAGCCAGGGCCTCCTCCAGACGGCGTGTCATGGGGCGCACGATGCTGCCCAGATTCTCGAAAATGACGGTACGGGCCGCATCGTACAGGCCCTCCTTGCCGCCGAAATGGAAAGAGATGAGCCCCTGATTGCAACCGGCCAGCCCGGCGATATCGCGGGTGCTCGTCCCCTCGAAGCCGCGTTCCCCAAACAGGACCAGGGCCGCTTCCAGCAAGGCCATCCGGGTAGCCTCTCCCTTGCTGCGTCTTTTATCCTCCAGCATATCGTCCATGCTCTTCCTCCTGCCCTGGACCGTAACGCTCCCTATAATTTTAGTCAATCAATCAATTAAAAAAGAAGGGGAGCCTTTGTCTTTTTTCTCCGATACGGCAAAGTTATCCAGGGAATACTGCCCATAAACCGGACTTCCCATATCTATTGACATTCGAACAATCGTTAAATAAAAAATACTCATCTGGTGAGATGGCAGGAAAGGCTCCTCTCCCCCCTTCCGTTCTGCACCAGGCCGGAGGCCTCCCCGCAACCTCCTAATCCCTCCTCTATCCGGCAGGCACGCCTGCCGGATTCTCTTGTCTACGGGATTCCTTTCCTGACGGCCCCGCCTGACATGAAAAACGCAGGTCCTAGGACCTGCGTCATCTTTTTTCTCCGGCTTTCCCCAGCGGGAGACACCGGAGCCTCTGTTGTTGCAGAACTGGCTATCTTCCTGCCGACACCCCGGCCAGATTCGCCCCCAGCCAGGCCGCGCCCCACAGTCCACTGTACGCATCCGTGTAACGGCGGACAGGGATACGCTCCAGCACACCCAGCTCCGGAGCCAGAGAAAAACCTTCCGCAAAAGCCGGATGCTCTGTGACCGCAGGATTGCGCAACACCATGCCCCCGGTGAGGAAAAGGCCGCTGTAACACAGCGTGGCCAGCCCCCAGTGCGCACATGTCCGCCCCAGGAAACGGGCATACCAGCGCAGGGTCGGCTGATCCCCCACCAGACCCTCGGCCGCCGCAGCGGCAGGCGTCAGATCCCGCCCCGTCAGAAAGTGGTGCAGCACGGCCAGACCGCGCCCCGTGACCATGTCATCAGGGCGCAGCAATGACCGTCCCAGCCGTTCACGGGCAAAGACCGCGAAGTCCTCTTCTTCCCGCCCCAGAAAGGCAAAGGCCTGATGCCCGGACTCTGACGGCAGGGGCGACCAGCGCAGCCGCCCGCCGTCCGCCTGCGGGACCAGCCAGCTGGCCCCCAGTCCCGTACCGGCCCCCAGAACGGCCACAGGCGCAGGCGCCTCCCCGGGAGAACGATGCGACGGACAAGGGATGTCAGCCGGTCCCAGCAGATGCAGGGACCGCTCCCCCACCCGGGTCAGGCAGGCGCAGGCCTCACAGACGAAATCATTGACCACACGGGCCCGGCGCAGACCGAACTGCGGCATGACGGCGTTCAGATCTATCCGCAAGGGAGCATTGCTCAGGCGGGCGCGCAGGCCATCCTGCACAGGCCCGGCAACGCCCATGACCAGCGCTGCCACCCGTGACAGCGGGGTGTGCAGACCGCTTTCCCACTGCTGCAGGACCGCATCACTGTCCTGCAGGCCAGCTGTCGGACACGTTTCCACAGCCTCCAGATCCAGCCCCCGGGGCGTGGCGGCAAAACGGGCAAAACGGCAGTGGGTCCCTCCCAGATCGATGGCGGCAAGCATGTGCATGGTCTTTTTCTCCGTACGACGTGTTCCCGCCAGCCTACGCAGGACGGCCCTGCAGGTCAAAAGGGCAGACACGGACGGCAGGAGCTGGCCCTGTATTGTCCCAGGACGGCACAGCAAATGCTGTTTGTCTCTTCCTCTATCCCGGCGGGATACTTTTCCTTCATGGCTGCCTGCTCGACTACGGACGCACACTCTGTCATACTGGCGGGAGCAGTGGCCGTCCCGTCCCTTTCAGCCCCGGAGTATCCATGGCCCGCAAAAACGACTCGCGTTTCCTTCAGGCGAACCGGGAAGCCCTGTTCGCCCTGGCCGCCTACGCCCTGTATTTCCTCTGGTGGTATCTGACAGCCTACGGACTGGGGAGCGATTCCCCGGACAACTACAGCTATACGCTGGGCATGCCGGACTGGTTCTTCTACAGCTGTGTGCTGGGTTACCCTGTAGCCTGTCTGCTCGTCTGGGGACTGGTGCGCTTTTTCTTCAAGGACATGCCCCTTGACGATGACGATGCGTCACAGGCATCGGGAGCGCCCTCCTCCGAAAACCATCCCGGCCGGGAGGAACGTCCATGACGGCTGCTTCCTCCACGCTGCTCCCCATCGTCCTTTATCTGGCGCTTTCCTTTGTGGTGGCCCTGTGGGCCGGAAAACTTTCCCGCAAACATGAGAACGCGTCGGGCTTCCTTGAGGAATACTTTCTGGGCAGCCGTTCCATGGGCGGCTTTGTGCTGGCCATGACCGTGGTGGCCAGCTACACCAGTGCCAGCAGTTTCATCGGCGGGCCTGGGGTGGCCTATACCGTGGGTCTGAGCTGGGTCCTGCTGGCCATGATCCAGATGCCCACCGTCTTCCTGACCATCGGGGTCCTGGGCAAACGCTTCGCCATGGAAGCCCGGGCCATGAATGCCGTGACCATCACCGACTACCTGCGCGTCCGCTATGGCAGTGACGCCGTGGCCATCCTTTGCTCTCTGGCCCTGCTGGTCTTTTTCGTGGCTGCCATGACGGCCCAGTTCATCGGCGGTGCCCGCCTGTTCCAGGCCATCACCGGCTACCCTTATGAAGTCGGGCTGGCGCTCTTCGGCATCACGGTCATCGCCTATACCGCGCTGGGCGGGTTCCGTGCCGTTGTCCTTACCGATGCCATGCAGGGCATCGTCATGACTGTGGCTTCCGTCGTGGTACTGCTGGCGGTGGTCCAGGCCGGCGGCGGCATGGAGGCCTGTATGCTGCGCCTCAAGGCCATCGATCCCGGCCTCATCACGCCCACAGGGCCCAAGGATGCCGTGCCCCAGCCCATGATCCTCTCTTTCTGGGTACTGGTGGGCCTGGGCGTACTGGGACTGCCCCAGACGAGCCAGCGCTGCATGGGCTACAAGGACTCACGGGCCATGCACAGCGCCATGATCATGGGCACGGTCATCATCGGCTTCCTCCTGTTGAGCGTCCATCTGGCCGGGGCACTGGGCCGGGCCGTCATCCCCGGCCTTGCCGTAGGCGACATGGCCATGCCCAGCCTGATACTGGAGCTGCTGCCGCCGTTCTGGGCCGGGGTCTTCATCGCCGGGCCTCTGGCGGCCATCATGTCCACGGTGGACTCCATGCTGCTCCTGGCCTCAGCGGCCATCATCAAGGATCTGTATGTACAGTACGTCCTGAAGGGCGACAGCAGCCGCATGCCGTTGCAGCGCATCAAGCGCTTCAGCCTGGGCTGTACGGCCGCCATCGGCGCCGTTGTCTTTATGGCAGCCCTGGAGCCGCCGGACCTGCTGGTCTGGATCAACCTGTTTGCCTTTGGTGGTCTGGAAGCCACCTTCCTCTGGCCCCTGCTGCTGGGCCTGTACTGGCGCAAGGCCAATGCGGCCGGCGCCCTGAGCTCCATTCTGGTGGGGGTGGCCTGCTTTTTTGCTCTGAGCGTCCTCAAGCCCTCCATGTACGGCATCCATGCCATCGTGCCCTCTACTCTCGCGGCCCTGCTGGCTTTCCTGCTGGGGAACAGGCTGGGGACATCGCGCTCTGCCTGAATCATCCTCTGACAACGAACCTGAAAACACAAAAGCATCTCCTGTGGGGATGCTTTTTTTATGGTGTACGCTCATCTTTGCCACCACCATCCGCAACAGGATACTGAGGGAAGGCCCCCTGACGGCAGATCAGCAAGAGGCAGCGTCCCCTCTTCCAGCTCCATCATGCCTGAAAGACCGCGGGCAGCGCCTGACCGGCGACGAAGGCGCGACGCCGCTATGCCTGCGCCTGCCCTTCCTCTGCCCGGGGCTCGTCCCTCCCAGCAGGAAGTCCCCAGCGGGTCTATCCCGGATACAGATTCCCCACCTCCGGCATGGCCGCAGCCGCCCATTTCTGATCACGGGGCATAAAAAAAGGGCCCCCGAAGGGGCCCTGCATGACAAAGATGCGGATCGAACCTAGCCGCCCATAAGCCAGTTGAGCGGCGTAAGGGAGAGCGAGGGGAAGAAGAGGAGCAGGAAGAGCATGATGATCTCCGTCACCAGGAACGGCAGCATGCCCTGCACCAGCTTGGTGATCTTGATGTTGCCCACACCGCAGACCACGTAAAGCACCGTACCCACGGGCGGGGTGATGACGCCGATGCCCAGGTTCAGGATGAACAGCAGGCCGAAGAAGTACGGGTCGATACCGGCCTGGGTGATCAGGGGATAGAACACCGGGGCAAAGATCAGGATGTTGGGGGTCAGGTCCATGACCATGCCCACCAGGAACAGGAAGATGTTGATGGCCAGCAGCAGGAGCACGGGGCTGTCGATGAGCGGCCGGAACAGATCGGTCACCTGGTTGGGGATCTGGGCGATGGTGATGAACCAGCCCACGGCCGTGGCCGTGGCCACGATGAGCATGACCACAGCGGTGGTCCGTGCCGCACGGGCGCTGACGCGCAGCAGACCGCGGAAGCTCAGTTCCCGGTAGTACCCCATACAGACGATGATGGCGTAGATGGCCGCAAAGGCGCCGCCTTCCGTGGGCGTGAACACGCCAAAGCGGATGCCGCCCAGCAGCAGCACGGGCATCATGAAGGCCGGGGTGGCGTCGCGGATGATCTTCCACTTTTCTTCACGCGTGAAGGTGATGGTCTCGTTGTAACCATCGATGCGCACGATGAAGAACCAGACCACCATCAGGGCCAGGCCGATGAAGATGCCCGGGAACAGGCCGATCATGAACAGCTTGGTGATGGACAGGCCGCTGATGGTCGCACCCAGCAGGATGAAGTTGGTGCTGGGCGGGATGATGGGGCCAAGGATGGCGCCCGAGGCGATGACGCCGCCCGCACGGCCGGGCTTGTAGCCCACTTCGGCCATCATGGGCAGCAACAGGCCGCCCAGGGCCGCGGCTTCACCCACGGAGCTGCCCATCAGACCGGCAAAGATCACGCTGGAGATGATGGCGGCATAACCAAGACCGCCGCGCACGCGACCGATCATGAGCTGGGCCAGCTGCACCACTCGTTTGGACAGACCGCCCTCGGCCATGATCTCGCCGGCAAAGACGAAGAAGGGGATGGCCATGAGGGGATAGTTGTTGGCCCCGTCCAGCATGGTGGAGGGAATGATCATGCTGTCCCACATGCCGGAATGCCACATGAGCACGATGGAGCACAGCACCAGCACCATGGAGATGGGGATGCCTACGAACAGGAACGCAAAGAGGCTGCCAAGGAAAAGAAAAAGCTCCATACCCTACAACTCCTTGCTGATTTCCTGCTCGATCTTTTCCTCTTCCGTCGCCTTGACGAAGCTGCTGGCGGGACGGCGCACGAGGGCGATCAGATCCCGCAGGCAGATAAGGATGGCCGTGAAGGCCATGATGGGCAGCGTGCTGTTGATGAAGGCCATGTTGACGTTGGTGGCGACCGAGTTGGTGTCGATGGTCTGCAGCACATAGGTGATGCCGCCGTCAAGCAGCAGCCCCAGGGCGCCCATGGTCAGCAGAATGGCCAGGATCTCTATGCATTTGCGGGACATGCCCGAGAACATGTCCACAAACATGTCCACCGCGATATGCTTTTTCCAGTAGAACGCCTCAATGGCACCGAAAAAGGTGATGTAGATGAAAAGAAAGCGCGCCCATTCCTCGCTGGGGGGATAACTTCCGCCAAATACATAGCGCAAAAAGGCATTATAGAAGACCAGACCGATCATCCCCAGAAAGATGACCGCACAGAAAATTTCAAAAAGCAGTTCGCCAGACAAACCGTGCCTGTTTTCGGCAGCCGGCTGCCCGGGAGCCGTCGCGGGCGTCGTTTTGGTTTCGCTGCTCATCGTATCCCCCTGCGTATCGGAAGAAAAACCGCTGTTGCGGTGTCTGCATGCGTGGTTCAGGGTCGAAAAAGGGGGACGCCGCCCCATGCGGCATCCCCCGGTGTTCAGATGTTACTTCGCGTCGCGGTAGCTGGCGGCGCTTTCCAGAATTTCCTTGGCATTGGGAACGGTGTCATAGAACAGCTTCCAGCTGCGCTTGCCCGCTTCCACCATGTAGTCGTGGAATTCCTTGGAAGGCGTGTTCACAGAACCCTTGGCGGCCTTGATGGTCTCGATGGCCTTGGCGTCGCCTTCTTCCACCATCTGCCAGATGTCGTCAGCAGCACGCTTGGCAGCTTCGTTGAACCAGGCCTTGTCCTGTTCCGGCAGGCTCTGGTAGAACTTTTCGTTGATGTACAGGGAGTGGATCACCAGGATGTGACCGGTCAGGGTGATCTGGGGGGTGATCTCGTACATCTTCAGAGCCACGATATCGGACAGGGGGCTGTCGCCGCCGTCGATGACGCCCTGGTCAAGAGCGCTGGGCACTTCGGCGAAGGGCATGGGCTGGCCGCTGATGCCGCATTCCTTGGCAAAGTTGGTGTACAGAGGGATGTTGGGCACGCGCATGCGCAGGCCCTTCACGTCATTGACGCTGTTCAGGGGCTTCTTGGTGTAGAAGTGACGGAAGCCCAGAGGGAAGGCGTTCAGGGTACGCAGACCGGACTTTTCGGTGAAGCCTTCATTGATCAGCTTGAAGGTCTCGCCTTCCATGGCGCGGCGGGCGTGGTCATAGCTGTCGTACAGCATGGGGGTTTCCAGCATGGCCATGGCAGGATGCAGGGCCGAAGTCTGGGTACCCGTGGCACACATCTGGATGATGCCCTTACGGGTGCTGGCGATGTAGGCATCTTCCTTGCCCAGGGTACTGTTGGGGAAGACCTGCACCTCGTATTTGCCGCCAGACAGTTCCTTCAGATACTGGCCGAACTTGTGCATGCCGATGGTTTCAGGTTCGCCTTCGGGCTTCATACCGGCGATCTTGATGACGACGGTCTTGGCAGCCATGGCAGGCGCAGCCAGCGCACCCATGACAAAGGCGCAGGCCAAAAGCAGTGCAACGATACGTTTCATCATCCACCTCTGCTGATTTGGGATTGAGATAAGGAGCACCTTTTCCGCACCCTGACGGCCTTTTGCCCGTCAGGCCACCTGTTTCACAAAGCAAACCATCCGGCCGGGCCGGATGCCCTATCCGGGGACCGATCCCGACAGGATGCCGGGAAAACAGGCGTATATACTTGTTTTTGTCATAAGCCTTAGACAGGCTCCGCGTCAATCAATTTTCGTTTTTTGATAATAGAAGTTCGAAAACGAAACCTTTTCATCCGATATCCGGGAGCGGCTTGCGCGGCCCCTGTCATTCCAGTATATTGCGGCATCCTCACCCCCATCAGGACACCCCATGACCAAGACAACGGAACGCCATCAGGCCCTGCTGCACATGCTCAACGCGCGCGGCTATGCGACCATCGACGAGCTCACCAAATGTTTTTCCGTGACCCCGCAAACCATCCGCAAGGACATCAATACCCTGGCCGGACAGGGCAAGGTGCAGCGGTTCCACGGCGGTGTCGGCATGCCGCTGAGCACGGAGAACATCCTTTACGAGCAGCGCAAAAAGCTCTTCCTGCCTGAAAAAAAGGCCATCGCCCAGATGCTGGCCAAACATATCCCCGACGGGGCCTCCATCTGCATCAACCTGGGCACGACCACCGAGGAGGTCGCCTATGCCCTGCTGGGGCACAACAACCTGAGGGTGCTGACCAACAACCTCAACGTGGCCGCCATCATGGCCCGCAATCCCAACTTCGACGTGGTGGTGGCCGGCGGCACGGTGCGGCATCACGACCACGGCATCATCGGCCCCAGCGCGGAGAATTTCATCCGGGAATTCCGGGTGGATTACGGCATCATCGGCATCTCCGGCATCGACCAGGAAGGCAACATGCTGGACTTCGATTACAGGGAGGTCTCGGTGGCCCGGACCATCATCGAATGCTCGCGCCGGGTCTTCCTGGCCACGGACAACTCCAAATTCGGCCGTTCCGCCATGGTCCGGGTGGCCAATGTCTGCGATATCGAAGCCGTGTTCTCCAATGCCCCGCTCGAGGAGCACTGGCAGCACATGCTCCAGGAAGCCGGGACGGAACTGTATCTGGTCTAGCCGCATCCCGGATATGGGCGGCAAAACGCCAGATCTTCTCTGCAACCGCCCCAAGCCACGGCCTGCCGAACTGCCTGGAAACCGCTTTTGCCCGCCGGCCGGCAAAAAAACAGCTTCCCGGCAGAGCATTTTCTCCAGTGCCCCGGCAAAGGACACACTGCCGGGCAATATGGCCTGACGCAGTGGGCGCCCCTGTTCAGGTACCCCCAAAATGGTAATGAAAAACCCCGACGCTTCCGCAGATGAAGGAAGGCCGGGGCTTTTTACATGCAGGACACTGCCGGGAAAGATTCCCCACCAGATGCCGGGGCTGCATACGGCAGGGCAGAAAAAACACGCGGAAAAGGACGCGGCCTCCTGCTCTCCCCTGCCCGACAGCCGCCAGGATACCGTCTTAACGGCGCCGCAGCAGCATGTCCGTCAGCGGCACCATATACAGATAAAAAGCATAAGGCAGGCACTCCGGTCCCACGCCCATGATGGCGCAAGGAACGCTCCCGGCGATGCTCCAGGGGATGATGGCCGCCAGCAGGACGATGCCGTTTTCCAGCGGCAGGACCATCTCCTTCCCGTTCTGCCAGAGAGGGGCGCACAGCTGCTTCGTCAGCATGATGCCGAGCGTCTGGTTGCAGCTCACGGCAGCCACGGGCAGGCCTGCCAGCACCGTGGTCCGAAAGGCCCCCAGCCCTAAGGACAGCCGCTTGCAAAGCGAAGAAAGACCATCCAACAGACCTGTGGCCTCCAGAAGGCCCGCATAGGCCGAAGTCAGCAGGACGATGCCCGCCACCTGTGCCATGGAGAGCAGGCCGCCCCCCGCCAGCATCTCCATGCCCGCCGGAGGCTCATAGCCGAACACCAGACAGCGCAGCAAGGCAGCCGGTGACATCTGCTGGACAGCCAGAGAGACCACGCATCCGGCAAGGATACTGCATGCCATGATCTTTTTGACATCCCAGCGCAACAGCAGGGGGACCAGCATGAAAACGGCCGGCAGCAGGGCCCGGGCATCCAGCACCAGCCCGTCGGCAAACAGACCGTCCACATGCGGCAGGCTCTCGGCCCGTGCCGACGGCAGCAGGACGTAGGCCAGGCAGACCAGAAAGAAGGGCAGCAGGGACGTACGCCACATGAGCCGTACGTTGTCATAGATGGACGTCCCTGTCAGGGCGCAGACCAGCGCCGCGCTGGACGACATGGGCGAACTTCGGTCCCCCACATAAATGCCGCTCATGACCGCCCCGGCCGTCAGGAGCGGATCGAGCCCGGCCGTGCGCGCCAGCAGCATGAAGACGACGCCCAATGTACTGGCCGTGCCGAACGAGGTCCCAAGCAGCAGGCTCAGCAGGCTGCACAGCAGGAAGACCCATAGATGAAAATGGGCAGGATCCACCCAGGGCAGGCAGTGGTGGATGATGTAGGGGATGGTCCCGGCCGAACGCCAGACCGCTGTCAGCATACCGATGAGGACGAAGATCTTCAGGATGTTGCCGATGGTCCGCACGCCCCTGCCGCACAGGCCCACGATCTCGCGGGGCCGAAAGCCCAGACGGAAAGCGTGCCCGGTAAAACACAGCAGGCCGAAGGCCAGAGCCCACAGCAAGGATGCGCCCGTGACGATGCACAGGGCCAGCCCACCAAGAAACAGCGATATGACGACGGCGTTCATGGACATGATTCCATTCCACGCCCGCCCGGGCCTGTCAAACGCTTTTCCGCCGGCAAAGCCCCTGTCTCGCCGGCAGACTGCCGTCTGTCTGCACTACCTGGACGATTTCCGATAAAAGCCGCTTACCGGCTCTCCCGTATGACGAAAAGCCCGGCCCCTCGTGTAAAGAGGCCGGGCTGATCTTCTTTTTTCTCTCTGCAGGCTTTCCCTCGCAGCGCAGAAACCTGGGTGCGTCCTCTCCGCTGCCCTGAACTCAGGCCATCCCGCAGACAGCACACAGGAAGGCAGGACACGGTCAGTCCTCCGCCTGCCCCTTGCTGCCGGAGGATACAGCCCCGCAAGAGCAGCCCTCCGACAACACGAGAAAGGGCTATGCCTACAGCGCCTTGCCGAAGAACTCTTTCAGGGCTTCCACCACCTGGGTGACGTATTCCGGCTTGTCGTACAGGTCCACGTGGCTGGCTCCTTCCACCACATGGATCTTCTTGGGCTCCCTGGCCCGCCGGTAGGCATCTTCCGTGAAATAGAGCGTATCCGCCCGGCTGCCCACGATGAACAGCAGAGGACGGGGCGACACCGTATCCAGATAGGCAAAGGCATCGAAGGCCGCCAGCTTGTCATTGCTGGAAACAAGGTAACGGTTGACGGACGTCGGATAACTGCAGCGCGACGTCCTGTAGTATTCGTAGGCTTCCCGCTGGATCACGGACGTATGCTCGTCGATCTCGTCCGGGCCGTCCGGGACATACTTCCAGCAGGGAGCTTCCTCTCCCCGGGCTGCCGCCGTTCTGGCGCGGGCCACTTCCTGCAGCAGCTTCTGCATGAAGTTCTCGATCTCGACACCGGGAAAGCCGTTTCTGGCGCTGTCGCCCACGTCCCAGGTGCTGATCCCGGCCGCCGCCTTGATGCGCACATCGGTCTGGATGGCGCTCATGGTATAGCCGCCCCCCGCGCAGACCCCCATGGCCCCGATGCGTTCTGCATCGACGTACGGCAGGGTGACGAGGTAATCCACAGCCGAGCGGATGTCCTCCACGCGCGAGAAAGGATCTTCCAGACACCGGGGCAGACCTTCGCTCTCGCCCTGATGGGAGGCATCGAATGCCAGGGCCACATAGCCGGCCCGGGCCAGATGCCAGGCGTAAAGCGAGGAACACTGTTCCTTCACGCCGCCGCCGGGATGGGTGACCACCACCGCCGGATATTTGGCGTCCGCATCAAAACCATCGGGCAGGAACAGCAGGCCCGCCAAATTGAGATCGAACTTTTTGAAAGAAACTTTTTTCCCTTCTTCGTAATGCGTCGCGTACTGCATATTCTTTTCCCCTGTCCGGCGTTGAGCCGGTTCATGATCCGGCGGGACGACCCGCAGGGCGGCGTCCTGCGCGCAACGGTACGGCAGGCCTAGGCGCCCTGCTCCACAGTTTTGATGATCCTGGCCGGGACACCAGCCACGATGGTACGCGGCGGAACGTCCTCACGGACCACAGATCCTGCCGCCACCACGGCGCCATCGCCCACATGCACCCCCGGCAGGAGGATGGCACCGGAACCGATCCAGACATCCTTGCCGATGACGATGGGCGCGATGTTGTGGACATGACGCCGGTCCGGCGGCAAACCGTGGTTGATGGTGGCCAGGGTCACCCGGTGCCCGATGAGCGTCCCGTCACCGATGCTGATCCCGCCCTGATCCTGGAAACAGCAGCAGGCATTGATGAAAACACGGCGCCCGATGCGGATATTTTTACCGAAGTCGGTATAGAACGGCGGGAACAGACGGAACGTCTCATCTATCGGGCGTCCCGTGATCCGCCCCATGATCTCCCGGATCTCTTCAGGCGTATGGAAGGCATTGTTCAGCTCCGCGGTCAGGCGCATGGCCTCGTACGAATAGCCATGCATGCAGTCAAAGGCTTCCGTGCCCGTGACCAGCGGCTGTCCCGCATCCAGGTGTTCCAGCAATGTGTCCAGAGACATCATGGCTTATTCTCCTTCATGATGAAGATCAGGCTGACCGCTGCCACAAGGCCTGATGGCGACCGCCTGCGTTTCCTGAGGAGATAGCAGAAAGGCAGTTATCAGGTAAAATACCTATATCAAATAGCTATCCATACATTTTAAGCATGATAAAGACTGTAGGCTGCGGGCCCTTTCCCGGCGTTTGCGGCCCATCGGCATCACTGATCCAGCAGTGACCAGGCACAGCCGACCAGCATAGCCCCCAGCAATCCATTCGTCACGCGGGCATGCCGCTGGAAAACGCTCTGCAGACTGGCTCCCGCCACGGCCCACACGATGGTGCCCAGACTGCCCATCATGGTCAGGAAGCACATCCCGGCAAGAAGTGCCGCAACAGAATCATGGTGCGGCAGGATGAAGGCGGAATAGGCCGTCATGCCGTAGACCATGATCTTTACGTTGACGAACTGGAGCACGAATCCGGTCATGAAGCCCGCACCGGCACGCTCGTCACTGTTGCCCCCTGCCTTCGGCATGGCGGTCTTCCATGCCAGCCAGAGCAGATAGGCACTCCCGATATAGCGCATGATCTGCAGGAAGGAGGCGGACAGCACGGAAAACGAGAAAGAAAGTACACCGCAAATGGCCATGACACAGAAAAAACCGCCGCAGATCCCGGCAAGAACAGGGATACTGCCCCTGAATCCTGCCCGGCCGCCCGTCGTAAGAGCCAGGATGTTGTTGGGGCCGGGCGTGATGGCCGTGATGAAGGTGAATACGAAAAAAGCCGAAAGTACCGATGCAGGCATGTGCCCCTCCGTAGCGTTTTGGGACGACTGTCGTATCTGTGACCCGATCCCGTACCGGGCCAAGCGACATCTCTGCAGGGTACGCTGATGACTTTATGCGAAAAAGCAAATATATTCGCAGTCATGATTCTATAATCTCGATATATTCTGGAGGGGCCTGTGGATACGCGCAGCATCGTCGTCATCAAGACCATCCTGGAAGAAGGCAGTTTCCAGAAGGCCGCGCAGCGCCTCAACTGCTCTCAGTCCACTGTGACCTTTCAGGTGCGCCAGCTCGAGAACGAGCTTTCTGTACGCCTTTTCGAGCGTCTTGGGAGGCGCATGGTCTTCACCCCTGCCGGCAAGAGCATCCTGCCTCATATGGAAGCTATCCTGCATTCCATGCAGGCCATCACGGCATGCAACGACCCTGCGTCCCTGCACGGGGAGCTGCGTGTGGCTGTGGCGGAATCCCTGCTCTCCTACAAGCTCCATGCCCTGCTCGGCGATTTCGTGGAGCGGGCTCCGGCTGTGAAGCTCCAGCTGCACAGCCTCAATTGTCACGACATCAGGGAAGGCATCCTCTCCGGCCAGTATGATCTGGGGGTCTATTATGATGTGGGCGGACATCCGCACACGCTGGAAGTACTGCCGCTCGGCCAGGCAAAAGGGATCATCGTCGCCTCCCCCCTGCTCGCTCCCGGGCTCCGGGACTTCGATACGCCCCACCAGAGGAAGGAGACCAGCTTCATCATCAACGAGCCTCGCAGCATCTACAGGGAACGTATGGAAGCCCACCTGCGCGCCCGGGACATCCTTTTTCGCAACACCATAGAGCTCTGGAGCCTCGAATCCATCAAAAAAACCGTGGCTGCCAACCTGGGGGTCTCCTTCCTGCCCACGTTTGCCGTGGAGCAGGAACTGGCCACCGGGAGTCTGATAGAGCTGCCGGTACGCATGTCTGGATGCATCGTCCAGGCCATCTGCGTCTGGCACAAGAACAGAGAAAGCACGCCCGCCATGCGCCTTTTCAGGGATCTGCTGCAAGCTTCCGCCCTGTTCCCGATGTAACGGCTGCTGCAGCGTCTACCATGCCGGAGCCCTGCCCCGTCCGCTCATGGCTCGGCCCGCCCCCTGCCTTCATTTCCGCATGACAAGCCCATGACAAAGCTGTAGGGTGCCCCCCGTAACGCTCAACGGAGGATGAACATGCCGGGTTCCAACGCTACCGGGTTGATGCTGGCCCTGCTCACGGCCTTATTCTGGGGGGCCCTGCCGCTGGCCCTCAAACACCTGCTTTCCACGGTGGACGCGCTTTCCATCGTCTGCCTGCGCTTCTGGGTGGCTGCCGCCTGGACATGGGGCCTTTCCTGCCGACATCCCGGCAACAGCACACCGCTGGGCCGCCGGGAAAAGATCCTGCTGGCTCTGGCCGCAGCGGGCCTGAGCTGCAACTTCGTGTTCTTCAACTCGTCGGTGGCCTATCTCAGCGCCTCCGCCTGCCAGATCCTGGCACAGGCGGGCCCCGTCCTCCTGCTGCTGGGCAGTGTGTTCGTCCTGCGCGAGCCCTTCCTCCCCATCCAGGGGGGAAGCGTCATCGTCCTGCTTGGGGGCCTTCTGCTGTTTTTCAATACCCGGCTGCTGGAGCTGGCCAACGGTGACATGTTCATCGGCATGGCGCTGGGGATCATGGCCGCCGTCGTCTGGGCCAGCTACGGCATCGCCCAGAAAGTCCTGCTGCGCACGATCTCGCCCGGGCGCATCATGCGTTTCATCTATCTTGCCGGTGCCCTGGCCCTGACGCCGCTCTCCACTCCTTCGGCCTTCCTTGAGCTGGACTCGTTGCAGACGGGCTGCCTGATCTTTGCCTGCATCAATACCATCGTCGCTTATGGCGCTTTTTCCACGGCCATGAAGAACTGGCATGCCGCCAAGGTCAGCGCTGTGGTCACCACCACCCCGCTGTTCACGCTTGGCCTGGAAGCCCTGGGGGCGCTGGCCCTGCCCCAGGTCTTTCCTCTGGAGCACCTGGGCCTGCTCAGCCTGCTGGGAGCGGTCGTCGTCGTGCTGGGGGCCATGGGCATCGCGCTAGGTCCCATGCTGCACCTGCCGCATAAGCGTTCCTGAGCTGGGCGCGTCATGCTGGCGGGATCGTTGTAGAGGATTTTCCTGCGTTGCGGCACAAAACGGCCTGCCTTCAGCCCCGGAAATACAGGACCTTCCGCCCGCCAGCTTCAACTTGACAGCGCGCGTCAGACTGCTTTACAAGATACGACGCGCGCTCGTAGCTCAGTCGGATAGAGCGATTGCCTCCTAAGCAGTAGGCCGCAGGTTCGATTCCTGCCGGGCGCACCAGAATTTCAAGCACTTATGGGGGGAGCCTCATAAGTGCTTTTTTGTGCATCATGCCATTATCTAGGCTGAAAAGCAGACAGGAGCGAGCCTGTTCCATTGGCAAAAAGGCCGCCTCCGGCTTTCCGAAAGCGGCCTTGGCCTCTGTCTGCTTGTCATTCTCAACTTTTTTTCAGCAACGCGGACATTTGTCTTTCAAATCCCAGCTCCGGCACACTTTCCGAAACCAGCAGGAACAGTCCGCGGCCTTTGCTTTTCTCCGCCCACAGCTCTCCGATATTCCGCTTTTCTTTGGTATCGTCATTGCTCAGCAGGTGCTTGCCCTTATATTCTACCAATAGAATACGTCCATCGGTCAGCATGGCAACAAAGTCAGGATAAAATTTGTCACTGGAAGTCGGCAGCCAGAAGGAACCCGCCTGTCTATCCACATTCCTCACCCACATCTTCACATCAGGATGAAGATCAATGGCCTGGGCACAATGAAATTCCTCGCCGTAGGCCTTCAGATCACGCGGTCTGTCATAGTAATGCTTTCCGAACTGGTATGCCCCGGCGTAAGGAGGGACACTTTCGGCATAGCCGTATCGAGGAAAAGAAAAGTCTGCATTGAAAGAAACTTCAATATTTGCTGATGCTGACAACAGAAGCTGCTGAAAACCGCGTTTCTTTGCTTCCTCACGAAGATACGCTATCTTTTTCCTGATACACTGCGCCAATATATCCTTTCCCAAATACAGAGTGGAAAGCTCTACCCCATCCCTGTCCATCAGACCCTGCACACAGCGGCGGCAGAACTCAAGCATGACGGGCTGATTGATATCATCAAACCTGCAGCTTCTATCCAGCGTCCGCGCCAGCAGGCCCACGCTCAGTTCTTCCGGTTCGTACAGCCACCCCTGCTGCTGTACATTCACAGGGCGCCAGACAAGTTTTTCACCTTCCACATCAAACTGGAACACATGCTCCCTAGCGTCGAACTGAAACTCTCCCTCGTCCAGAGGGCATGCCCCTTCCCCAATCAGCTCCAGAGGCGACCACACCCCCGCCAGCAGTTCCGGCTCCGGGGTTTCCAGTTCTCCATCCAGCTCCACCAGAAGCAGCGGCACAGCAAAAGTCATGCCCTGGCTTGCCGGAGACTTCGGCATTCGCGCTGCTACCGCACTGCGATGCAGCGCCACGGTCCGCCGTATTTCATCCCGCTGCTTTTCCGCCACGCAGGACAAAATGACGCTTTCAGCCTCTCGCGACAGCATGCCTTTGCTGACGACTTCAAAGCCCGAATCCGCTTGTCGCACTTCAATGCCGTCCGCGGCTTCCGCTATTTGAGAAAAGTCCGGCACTTTTTTCAGAGGAATAACCAGCGCAGGAACACTTTGTTTGCCGTTCGCCCACTGCCCCATGGGCGAATGCGCGAAACCACCTTTGGGATTCACTTCGGGCAGTTCAAGCTGCCGGATCTGCATTGCGGCTTCATCTTCGCCAAAGCCCATGTTCAGCATTCTGTCATACATGGCAGTAGCAGCCTCGCTGAAAGCGCGGGCCGTTACATGCGCATAGGCCATGTTCAGGCGGGAGTTCTTTCTCGCCTTCGCATACGGCATGCGCATCACACGCCCCAGAAGCTGCTCCACGTCTATGCCGGAACGAATATTGGCCACGGAACAGAACACATAGGCAAAGGAGCAATCCCAGCCTTCTTTCAGGGCTTCCACGGTAATCACATATTTCACCGGGCAGTCGCGGCTGAAAATATCCAGCGCATCCAGTTCCCTCTGTTCCCCTGTGGCCACGGCAATTTCCGCCGCCGGGATATCATGATCCAGAAGAAACTGCTTCAGTCTGTCCACCGTGCAATTCTGGTTTTTTTTCTCAGCCTGGAACAATACCAGCGGCCGGATGTACTCTTCATCCTGGGCGGCGAGTTCGGCCAGCGTTTTCCTTGTCTCCACCGCCCACAGCACGGCTTCTTCCCATGAAGGATGCTCCGCCACGTTGAAAGGCAGCTTGACCATGTCCTCCGCCTTCAAGCGGGACGGAAATACCCGGAACAGCACGTTGCTGTCCACAGGCGTTGCCGTGAACTCGATGACGCAGGCCGGATTGATGCGCTTCATGACCTCGCCGGACAGCTGGGAGATCATTTTATGCGCCTCATCCACCAGCACCAGAGGACGCAGCTGATGCACCATATTCACAAAGGAATACAGAACACGCCCGTCCTCCCCCCGATCAAGGTCTGAATCCGTATTGGGAAGGTGCTGGAAATGCTGCTCAAAATTTTCATTATGCCCGTATATCTTGCGGGCGTCCTTGTTTTTTTCCTCTACCCGCAAGGTCTGCATGGTAGAAACGACGATACAGGTTGTTCCGAATATGTCGGCAGGGCGAATATTGTTGATATCTTCCACATCAAAAACGGAGACTCCCTGCAAGCCGAATGCGGCATTCAATGCTTCCCGGCAGGGATGCGAAGGGTTCCGCAAGGCCTGTACTGTCTGTTTCCGTATGGTGTTGGTGGGCACAAGCCAGAGAACAAAAGGATGCTCCCTGTGAAGACAGGTTTCCGCAGCGACTCCCACGCTGTACGCGGCAAGCAGCGTTTTTCCCCCGCCTGTGGGAAGGCGCAGGCAGACATAGGGCACATTGTCCATACCCCAGCGCGCATGATAGGCCGACGGCCTCACATCGGAAGGATGCTTCGCCGTCACTTTTTCAAACGCCGCTTTCGGTCCCTGCAGGGACGCCTGTTCCAGATACTCCCTGAGTATGCCCAGCGTTTCCTTCTGATATTCCTTCAGCTCAAACATGGCGGCGCTCCTAACGGCCCTTGATGTCATAGGGAGTCTGCTTGAAAACCATGTCCAGCTCCTTCATGCGCTGCGGGCTGAGCATGTTCCTTTCGCCGTACAGCACCTTCGGGCCGTCCCATGGGGGAAGGCTTCCAAGAACCCGGCGGGTAAGCACGTTGCCGCCCTGGGGCTTCTTGTCACCCAGAATGCCGTTGTAAAGCAGATAGTAGGCCGTGCCTTCGTGAACACCCAGCAGCGGGGAATCAGCCCTGCCGGAAAGCGGTTCCCCTGTTTCACAGAACCATACATGTGCCGCAAGCTGGGCAAAGGTTATCTGTTCGCGGATGGCTCCGTCTTCGTCGAAGATGCTTTCCCCAAGTTTATAGAAGCGGAACCCGCCTCCGCCCTGCCAGTTCACGGCCTGCGATATGCCGCCCTGTTCACCGTCGACAACTTTCTGAAGACGGGGAACGCAGTGTGTTACCGCGTGTTCTCCCATTTCTATGCCGATGTAGCGGCGGCCCATTTTATGGGCCACGGCCGCCGTGGTGCCGGAACCGAGGAAGGAATCCAGAACCAGATCGCCGGGATTTGTGGCAATATGAAGAATTCGCTGAATAAGGCGTTCAGGCTTGGGGGTAGCAAAAACATCATCACTAAATATTTTTTTTAAATCAATACTTGCTTCTTTATTACTTCCACATTCACTATGCTCCCACCAACTATTAGGAGTTAAAGTATCATTCATTTCTTTAAGAAATTTCTTTAACATTGGCCGTCCATTTAATTTTTTACCAAAAGTAATTCTTCCATCATTTAACCACATTTTATATTTTTCTTCATTGCATCTCCAATATCTATTCTTAGGTGGGTAAAAAGATAAACCTGTCGGTCCAATAATTTCAAATTGTCCAAGAGAGTAAAATTTTCCAGATGATAAATTTTCAGCTTTCCATGGACCTCTAGGATCATTATCTGGATTTGAAAATTTTTCTTTCTGTTCTTGTGTTCTTTTAATTTTGTTTATTGATAAAAAATTTTCATTTTTTGCATATATTAATATATGATCGTGATTATCTGATATAAACTTAGCCGTTTGGTTAGAGGTATATGACTTATGCCAAACTATATTTACAATAAAATTTTTTCTTCCGAATACCTCATCCATGATGACTTTCAGGTAATGCCCTTCATTGTCGTCAATGCTTACCCATATACTTCCGTCTTCGCTCAGAAATTCCCGCAGAAGCTCAAGACGCGGATACATCATGGACAGCCATCGTGTATGTTCCAGGTTATCGTCGTAATGCTCAAAGGCGCTTCTGGTATTATATGGCGGGTCTATATAGATGCATTTCACCTTGCCCGCATAGTACGGAAGCAAGGCCTTGAGGGTTTCCAGATTGTCGCCCTGAATGAGCATGTTCTGAGGGGAGCCGTCGCCGTAGCGCTCAACTTCTTCCAAAAGCCGATAGGGCGCGCGTCCGGCGGCACGAAGGTCTTTTTCGCGGGTAAGCCATTGCAGAATGGGCATAGGGGTATCTCGACAGGTAGAGGTGAAAAAGTTCCTGAAAACTACCCCAGTCCTTGCCGATGGTCAAAAACAAAGGCGGAAACTTCGTGTCTTCGCCTTCTTCATCCTGCCGGGTCCACAGCGCGATCCAGACACTGGCAAAAGACAGGGGCAGCCGCGGCAGCCTCCCGGAATCAATCCCACCCGGCGCTACCAATGGCAAAGAAAACAAAAAAAGCGGTCAGCCTGTTACAGCTAACCGCTTGTTTTTGTTGTGGTGCGCCCGAAGAGATTCGAACTCCTGGCCTACAGGTTCGTAGCCTGTTGCTCTATCCAGCTGAGCTACGAGCGCGTCGTGAAAAGCTATGTATAGCAATCGCCCTGCCCTGTCAAACATTTTTGCGTAAAAAAATCAATTTTTATGCAGCCGCTCTTATCGGCCGTCCCGCTTTCGATGGGACCACATAACAGACCAGGCCCCTTTCCCCACACTTTCTGCCGCCATAGGAACACCGTCTGACGACGCAGGCTAGCTGCCGGATGTTACCGCAAAAGCCGGGAACAGAATCAGCCTGTGGAAAGGCTTGTTCCCCCTGGAACACGAACTGCCCAGCGACCTGGTCCCACCGATTGCGACAGTTCAAAAAAACTGGCCCCCTTTGGGCTGAGAGGCGGACTCTCCTTCCCCCCTCACGGGCACAGGCAGTACAAGGCAAGGGACACATACCGCTTGCAGCATAAAAAAAACGGGCTCCAGCTTCACTGGAACCCGTCTGTTTTTTTATGGTCGGGATGGCGCGATTTGAACGCGCGGCCTCAGCGTCCCGAACGCTGCGCTCTAGCCAAACTGAGCCACATCCCGTTGCAAGAGAGGACATTACACCGAAGGCCTGCCGTATGCAAGCTTTTTTTTCAAAAAAATTTTTCTCCGCTCATGTCAGGTGGTATCCGTTCCTGCCCGGCGGAGTCCCGGACATGGCGGTACATGTTTTGCGCATATCGGGCAATTAGGCTTTGACTTTATGAAAAAAGGGGCTAAAACGCACATACCGGTTCGTCTGCCCGGTAAAAATTTTTTTGAGGTTGCTTTATGTCGAACACAGGTTCCACGGACAATTTTGGCTACGGCCAGGAGCTGAAGCGCGAACTCAGCTTCAAGGACGTATTTGTTTACGGTATGCTGTTCATGGTGGTCATCGCCCCCATGTCCATCTATGGCTACATTTCCAAAGACAGCCATATGATGGCGCCCTTTGTCTACTTTGTGGGCATCTGCGCCATGTTCTTCACGGCCCTGAGCTACATGAAGATGAGTAACCGCTTCCCCATCGCGGGCTCTGTCTACGCCTATGTGCAGCGCGGCCTGAACCACCATGTGGGCTTCATCGCCGGCTGGCTCATCCTGCTGGACTATGTGTTCGTGCCCGCCCTGCTCTATCTGATGACCGCCAACTGGTGTGTGGAACTCTTCCCGGCCACCCCCCGCTGGATGTGGGTCATCGTGTTCGTGGGCATCAATACCCTCATCAACGTCCGCGGCATCACCTATACCGCTCGTGCCGACTGGATCATGTTCTATGTGGAAGCCGTGGTCCTGGCCCTGTTCATCGGCTTCGGCCTCAACTACGTCCTTGGTGAAGGCGGCGGCACCGGCCAGCTGGTCATGGATCCCCTGTACCGCCCCGGCGAGATGAACCTGCAGTTCATCGGCCTGGCCTGCACCATCGCCTGCCTCTCCTTCCTGGGCTTTGACGGCATCTCCACCCTGGCCGAAGAGACCCACCGCCCCGAAGTGACCATCGGCCGCGCCACCATGGCCGCCCTGCTCTGCATCGGTTTCCTGTTCATGCTCCAGACCTACGTGGCCACCATCATCCAGCCCGACATGAGCAAGATGAACCCCGACACGGCCTTCTTCGACGCTGCCGAGCTCGCCGCCGGTGACTGGTTCCGCAAGGTCCTGCTGGTGGTCAACATCCTGGCCGTGGGCATCGCCAATACCATGAACGCCCAGGCCGCCACCTCCCGCGTGCTGTACGGCATGTCCCGCGACAACGTGCTGCCCGGCGTCTCCGGCCTGTTCCGCAAGGTGCATCCCCGCTTCCAGACCCCCTACATCGCCACCATCGCCGTGGGTATCTTCTCCATCCTGGTGGCCGAGCTCTCCACCGTGGAAGACCTGGCCCGCCTGGTGAACTTCGGCGCCCTGACCTCCTTCATCCTGCTGAACCTCGCCGTGTACAATTTCTTCTGGCGTCGTGAAAAGATGCGCGGCGGCAAGGCCCTGCTCAACTATGTGATCTGCCCCTTCTGCGGCGTGCTCATCCTCGGTTATGTGTGGCTCTCCTTCGACAGCATGACCCAGATCGTGGGCTTCAGCTGGCTGGCCATCGGCCTGGTCATCGGCTACGTCAAGAGCAAGGGCTACAAGGTCGTCCCCGAAGCCTTCCGCAAGAGCGATATGGTGTAACCTTCATTGCAGGAGTTGAATCATGCAGTACTTTGACAAGGTCGTTTATACCTTCAGTGCCGACAACGAACCCACCGGCACCATCGATTCCGGCGAGATCGTCATCTTCCGCACCCAGGACTGCTTCAGCAACCAGATGCATTCCGAAAGCCAGCTGGTGACCAGCTGCGACTACAGCAAGATGAACCCCGCCACCGGCCCGCTGTTCGTGCGCGACGCCCAGCCCGGCGACGTCATCAAGGTGGAACTGCTGGACGTGCAGTGCGACACCATCGGTACCACCACCACCCTGCCCAAGATCGGCCCCCTCTGGGACAAGTGCGAGACCCGCACCAAGCGCATCCCCATCGAGAACGGCAAGGCCGTCTTCAATGACGTGACCTTCCCCATCAATCCCATGATCGGCGTCATCGGCGTGGCCCCCGAAAAGGGCAAGAGCGTGCCTTGCGGCTACCCCGGCAGCCACGGCGGCAACCTGGACTGCAAGCTGATGGTCAAGGGCAACACCGCCTACTTCCCCGTGCGCGTGGAAGGTGGTCTGGTGCAGATGGGCGACATGCATGCCGTCATGGGTGACAGCGAACTGTGCGGCACCGGTCTGGAGATCAACGGTACCGTCATCGCCCGCGTGAGCGTCATCAAGAACTGCCCGCTGGAATGGCCCGTGCTGGAGACCGCCGACACCTGGTACACCATGGCCAGCGCCGCCGGCTATGAAGAAGCCCTGCGCCACGCCAGCGTGCAGATGCAGGGCCTGGTGGCTGCCGCTACCGGCTGGGATGCCACCGACGCCTACCTGTACATGTCCCTGCGCGGCGACCTGGAAGTCTGCCAGGCCTGCAAGCCCTGCGAAGTGGACCTCATCGTGCGCCTGGGCGTGCCCAAGGCCGACATGAAGCGTCCCCTGGTTGGCTAGAGCAGCTGACCGTCCGACACGACGATACTGAAAAAGGCTGTCCGCATTTTGCGGGCAGCCTTTTTTCGTGTCCTTTTGTCTGAGGAACAGAAGACGCTATTTTTTCCTGTCGTGCCGGGAAAGCCGCTCCAGCAGGCGGTCGTAATAGGTGTCGTCATCAAGGTTCAGGGGACGCTGATGCTTCATGCGGGCCTGCAGGATCATGAACCGCAGCTTCTGCATCTGGCGCACGCGCTCCTGCTCGTCCTCGCAATGTTCCAGCATGTCGGCCAGATTGCTGATCTCCTTACGCTCGGCCAGTTCCGGCGGCACACAGCCGGCGTTGCGCAGCACCTTGTAGGCCATGCGCAGCTCCGGGGGAACATGGCTGTCGTCTTCCAGCTCCAGCGGTTTGCCCCGGCCGGGAAGGTCATCGAAATCGCCCTTGGCCATGGACTCTTCGATACGGCGCTCGGCAATGGACTGGATGACGGACCAGGGACTGACCTCAGACATGTTTTTCCTCCGTATCGGGAGCATCGGCCCAGAGCTTTTTCCACTCCATGATCAGCTTGAGGGCCGCCAGCGGCGAAAGCTCCTCGGGATCCAGGTCCCGCAGCAGCAGGACCAGCGGATGCGGCCCGGCGGCCGGTGCGGCAGGGATGTCGATGGGCAAAGACGGAGGCTCCTCGCGGGCGACCCGCTTTTCCATGCCGGGAAGCGCCAGCGTCTCCGTCTGGGGCGACATGCGCTTTCCCTCGCCCCGGCTTTGCTCCAGTTCCGCCAGGATGGCCCGTGCCCGCTGCACCACCGGCGCAGGCACGCCTGCCAGGCGGGCCACCTCCACGCCATAGCTGCGGTCCGCAGGGCCGGGAACCAGCTTGTGCAGGAAGAGGATGTCGCCCCCGTATTCCCGGATGGCGATATTCATGGTGAACACGCCGGGAACGCGCTTTTCCAGCGCCGTCAGCTCGTGATAATGGGTGGCGAACAGGGTGCGCACTTCGCCATGCGCCCGGGCCGCCAGATCTTCCACCACGGCCCAGGCCAGGGCAACACCGTCATAGGTGCTGGTGCCGCGCCCGATCTCGTCCAGGATGACCAGGCTGCGCTTGGTGGCCTGCCGCAGGATACGGGCCGTCTCCATCATCTCGACCATGAAGGTGCTCTGCCCCTGGGCCAGATTGTCCGAAGCGCCCACACGCGAGAACAGCCTGTCCACCAGCCCCAGGCGCGCCCGTGTGGCCGGGACCATGGAACCGGTCTGCGCCAGCAGGCAGATGATGGCCACCTGCCGCAGCACCGTGGACTTGCCCGCCATGTTGGGGCCGGTGAGCAGGCACAGGCGGCGCCGGGCATCCAGCGTGATATTGTTGGGCACGAAATTGGCCGCGCCTATCATGGCCTCCACCACCGGGTGGCGGCCTTCCTCGATGAAAATGTCGGCACTGCCGTCCAGTTCGGGACGGCACCAGCCGTTGCGGCGCCCCACCTCGGCAAGGCTCTGCCAGTAGTCCAGATGGGCGATGACGTCCGCCATGTGCAGGATGCGCTCCCGCTGCTGGGCCATGAAGGTGCGCAGATCCTGATAGAGCTGATATTCCAGCGTCTTGCGTTTTTCGGAAGCGGAAAGGAGCGCTTCTTCCAGCTCCTTGAGGGCGGGCGTGGTGAAGCGTTCGGCATTGGCCAGGGTCTGGCGGCGGATGAAATGTTCCGGCACCGGCCCGCTGTGCGCGGCCTTGCTCAATTCGTAATAATAGCCGAAGACCCGGTTGAACCCCAGCTTGAGCTTGGCGATGCCGGTCTCCTGCTGTTCGCGGGCCAGCTCTTCCTGCAGCTTCTGCTCGCCGTGTTCCACCAGATCCAGCAGACGGTCCAGCTCGGCATTGTACCCGGCCTTGAACAGGCCGCCGTCCGTGATGACCACCGGCGGGCTGTCCACCAGCGCGCTGCGCAGCAGATGCGCACAATCGGCCAGATCGTCCCAGCCCTTGAGCAGCTCATGGATGACACGGGGCGCGTCCTCCCCGTTCTCCTGCCCGGGCAATGGGTATTTCCCGTCCAGGGGCTGCGTCAGGGCCGCCAGAACGGCAGGCAGGGCCGCAAGGCTGTTGCCGAGGGCGATGAAATCCCGCGGGGTGGCCCGGTTGACCGTCACGCGCGTGGAAAGGCGCTCCAGGTCATAGACATCCTTCAGGGCTTCCCGCAACAGGGCCCGGCGGTTGTCATCATCGTGCAGCAGGGCCACGGCGTCCTGCACGGCCAGGATGGGGGCCGCTTCGCGCCACGGATGCCGCAGCATGTCTTCCAGCAGGCGGCCGCCCATGGGCGTCATGGTATCGTCCAGCACATGCCGCAGGGTCCCCTTGCCCTTGCGGCCGTTGAGGCGCTGGAAGATCTCCAGATTGCGTTCCGTCACGTCGTCCACCAGCATGTGACGGCCCAGGTCCAGCGGCTGGAAGGGCATCAGATGCTCGGGGCGGCGCTTCTGGGTCTGCTCCAGATAGACCAGCAGCGCGCCGCAGGCCCGCACGAGGCAGGGCTTGTTCTGCAGGCCCAGGGCTGCCAGTTCCTGCACGGACTGGGCTTCCAGCAAACGGCGTTCGGCCTTGCGGGCGTCGAAACCGGCCACGGGACGACGCAGCAGGCGCACGCCTTCCAGCAGGCATTTGGGCGGCAACTCCTTGTCGTCCGGCACCAGCAGCTCGCGCGGGGCCAGCTTCTGGATCCATTGCCAGAGCTCGGGCAGGCGCTTCACCTCCATGCCGGACCACTGGCCCGTGGAGATGTCCGCCCAGACGAAGGCACCGTTGTGTCCCTCCCAGAAAGCGGCTCCCAGATAATTGTGGCTGCGGGCGTCCAGGTTGGCGTCTTCCAGTACGGTGCCGGGCGTCACCACGCAGGTCACGGCCCGTTGCACGAGCCCCTTGGCGGCCTTGGGGTCTTCGGTCTGGTCGCAGATAGCCACATGGAAGCCCTTGTCGATGAGCTGGGCGATGTAGGCCTGTGCGGCATGCCAGGGCACACCGCACATGGGCACGGGGTTTTCCGTGTCCCGGCTGCGGCTGGTCAGGGCGATCTGCAGTTCCCGGGCCGCGGTGACGGCATCGTCGAAGAAGAGCTCGTAAAAGTCGCCCATCCGGTAGAACAGCAGCGCATCAGGGTAGTCGGCCTTGATGCGCAGATACTGCTCGAACATGGGAGTCAGCTTGGGAGTTTTTTCTGCCATATGCGTAATTGCGCAGCGGCGCCATCCAAGGACGACGCCGCTGCAGAAAAATGCGCCTGATGCGCGGGGGAAAGGGACTAGGCCTTGTCAGGATCGGGAGCGGTCACTTCTTCCGGCTTGGCCTCGGCCTTTTCCTTGGCGGGAGCGGCTTCGATGGCCTGGGCCTTTTCCTGGGAGACCTTGCGGAGGAAATCGCCGCGCGCGGTCTCACCGTCCAGGCTCTTCTTCAGCTTGGCCACTTCACGTTCCAGAGCGGACACACGCCACTTGCTCTTCATGTAACGGGCCGTCAGGTGCATCTTGTCCCACAGCAGCAGGGCCACCGCCAGCAGGGCGCCCACGAAGAAGGCCACGATGACGATGAAGTAGAACGGCAGCGGGATGGACGTCATCTCAGGCACGAAGAAGAGATTGAGTTTGAGCGTCATGGCCGTCGACAGGGCCGTCTGGTTCTGGAAGAAGAAGACCAGACTGAAGAAAATCAGCAGAACAAGTAACAGGACCTTTATATAGCGCATAGTCTCCTCCTCTGCGCGGTGGTGTTCAAAACCTGTCGAAATACGGCTTCAGATGAGCATAGCTGCTGCGCAGATGTTCCGGGATCGTGCGCACCTCGTCCATCACGGCCATGAAGGAGGAATCCCCGTTCCAGCGCGGCACGAGATGGAAGTGCAGATGTTCCCGGATACCGGCTCCGGCAGCCTGCCCCTGGTTGAGGCCGATATTGATGCCTTCGCAGTGAAAATGTTCCTGCAGCACCAGCGTGCAGCGCTGCATCAGGTCCATGATCTCGTGCGTCTCATCCGTTTCAAGCTGGGCCAGCGCCATCACATGCCGATAGGGACAGACCATGATATGCCCGTTGCTGTACGGGAATTTGTTCATGATCACAAAAGCATGCCTGCCCCGGTACAGGACCAGCCGCTCCTCGTCTTCATCCCTGCTTTCGGGAAGACAAAAAACACAGCTGTCCGGTTTGGGGCCAAGGATGTACTCGATGCGCCAGGGCGTCCACAATTGTTTCATTTTCTTTTCCTCAATACACGGCTTGCGCTTCAAGGGCAAGTCCTGCCCTGAACGCCGCTCTTTTATTTAGGAAATACGCCTTCCTGCCGGGCCATGTCCAGCGCCAGACGACGCTGGCTGTCCGCATCCGGGGTCTCCCCGTCCAGCTTGCCGACCAGTACGGCCCGCAGGATGCGCCCGAACAGCGGTCCCGGCGCGATGCCCATGTCGCGCAGATCCCGGCCGTCGATATCCGGCTTTTCACGGCGCCACTGGGTGATGTAACGGGAAAGGTTCTTTTGCAGCCCGCTGTCTTCCACACCGGCCATGATGTAGAGCAGGAACTCCAGCGAGAACTTTTCCAGCAGCAGATACAGCTCGCTGATCCTGCCTGTCCCGGCCTCAAAGGCCTTTTGCCAGCGGGCCAGCTTGGGCTGCACATGCCGCATGGACTCCCGCTGCTGCAAGATCTCCTGCTTGCGTCCTTCGGGCAGACCCAGGGCGGCGAAATTGGCGGAGACTTCGGCATAGTTCAGCCGGTGTCCCAGGGCCAGGAAGTAGATCAGCCAGTTCTCGACGCTCTCATCGAAATACAGCAGGCGGTACCAGTTGAGCATGGAACGTACCTGCTGCAGGATCTGGCGCTTGCTCGGCGTCAGGGTCAGGGAGGGCCCCAGGGCCCGCAACAGGCCCAGCCCATCCAGGCGCTCGAAACAGGCCGCGGGATCGTCTTCGTCACATATGTGGGTATATTCGTTGAAGATACGCTTTCCGGAAAGTTTGTCCAGCATATGCAGGCTGAGCAGGTTCTTGATGAGCTTTTCCGCGCTGGGCCCGATATGGAAGCCATACCGCTGTTCAAAGCGCACCGCCCGCAGGCTGCGTGTGGGGTCTTCCACGAAACTCAGGGTGTGCAGCACGCGCAGCACGCCTTCCTTGATGTCACGCTGCCCGCCGAAAAAGTCCACCAGCTGCCCGTAGGGCGTGCAGTCCAGGCGGATGGCCAGGGCATTGATGGTGAAGTCGCGTCGGAACAGGTCCATCTTGATGGACGAAAGCTCCACCGTGGGCAGCGCCGCCGGGGATTCGTAATACTCCAGGCGCGCGGTGGCCACGTCGATGCGCTGTTCCAGGCCGTCTTCGTCATGGTAGATGACCATGGACGTCAAAAACTTGCGGTGTTCACGCACACGGCCGCCCAGTTCGGCGGCCAGGGCCCGGGCAAAGGCCACGCCTTCGCCCTCCACCACGAAATCCACGTCATGGTTGGGCCGGTCCAGCAAAAGGTCGCGCACGAAGCCGCCCACCACATAGACAGGCATGTTCAGCCGCTGCCCCAGACGGCCCGCGAGCTCCAGCAAATGGCGCACCCGTGCGGGCAGACGGTCACGCAGCAGCTTGGCCACATTGCGCTCGCGCGAGTTGTTTTCCTGATAGTCCAGGACCTGACCGGGCTCGGAGGTCATGACGTTGATGAGGTCCGTGCGGGTTACCACCCCCACCACCAGTTCCTTGTCCACGATGGGCACCAGACGCTGCCGGCCGCCCACGATGATGGACGAGATGTCCCGCAAAGGCGCATCCGGGGCCAGGCTCTTGATATTGCGACGCATGTAGTCATCCACAGGCCGGTCGCCCAGCTTGTGGCTGGTGGCGCGGGAAGCCGTCTGGGCATCCAGGATGCCGATGCAGCGGCGTGTCCCTGGCTTGAAGACAGGCACGGCCTTGAGGCCGAAATGCATCATCAGGGTATCGGCCTCACGCATGCTGCGGTCCGACTCGATCCCCACCGCCGGTGACGACATGTAATCGCTGGCGGTCTTTTCCGGCCCTGCCTGCATGTGCAGATTGCGCACGATGGCGTCATGGACCTCGTTGAGGGTCAGGTTGCGGATGGAGGCCGACGCGGCATAGGCATGACCGCCCCCGCCCAGCTCCGCACAGATGCGGCCCACATTGATGGCATCGCTGCGGCTGCGGGCCACCACCTGCACCCGGTCTTCCATGCGGCCCACGGCAAAAAGCACCGTGAACTTCTCCATCTCCATCAGCCGATGGGCCAGATAGGCAAAATCCCCCAGGTAGTGTTCCATGGAGGCCTCGGCGATGACCACCGGCTCATTGTTGATATGGTAGACGCGCGCCGACTCCAGCAAACTGTTGAGGGCCCGCACATGCAGGCTGGTCAGCTCATGGGCCGCCATCTCGTTGATGGCGTTGACATCCATGCCCTGGGTCAGCAGCCAGGCGGAACTTTCAAAATCCAGCGGCGTGGTGGAACTGTAGGTGAAAGAGCCCGTGTCCCCGTAGATGCCGAGCCCCAGCAGGGTGGCGTCCGCGGCTTCCAGCACGATCCCCCGCTGCCGCAGCTCCCGCACCAGCAGGGCCGTGACCGAGCCCACGGTCTCCACATGGCTCGTCTGGGCCGGGACATCCTCGGACGAGGCCGGATGATGGTCCCAGACCTCGACGGTCACCCCTTCCCTGTCCAGCAGGGTCGACACATGCCGGACACGCTCCCGCTGGCGCGTATCCACCAGCACGAGATGCGTGATCTCGTCCCAGGGGATGTCGGCACTTTCGGTCAGATGGTAGCGTTTGGCATCCAGCGAGGCCACGACCTTTTGCAGGCCGCGCTCCTGCGTCCCGGGGAACAGCAGCAGACTGCCGGGGTAGAGGAAGTGGGCAGCCAGCATGGCCGCAAAGGAATCGAAATCGGCATTGGCATGGCAGGTGACCAGGATCCGGGGAGAAGATGCGGACATTACGACTGACTCCGTGGATGGAACTGCCTGTGCAGGGCATGGAGGCGCTCGGCCTGCACATGGGTATAGATCTCGGTGGCGCTGATGTCGGCATGGCCCAGCAAAAGCTGCACGGCCCGCAGGTCAGCCCCGCCTTCCAGCAAGTGGGTGGCAAAGGAATGGCGGAAGGTGTGCGGCGAGATGGAGCGCCGTATGCCCGCCAGCAAGGCGTATTTCTTGACCATCTTCCAGACATACTGGCGGCTCAGGCCCTTGCCGGAACGGTTGAGGAAAAGGTAGCGGCTCTGGGGCGAAAAGTCGTCACGCCAGAAGGACAACCACTGCTGCAACAGATCGAGCACCAGGGAATGGAGCGGCACCAGCCTGTCCTTGGCGCCCTTGCCCGACACCAGCACCAGCCCCCGCTGCATGTCCACATCCGCCACCAGCAGGTTGCAGACCTCCGAGACGCGCAGGCCCGCCGCATAGAGCATCTCCAGCAGGCAGCGGTCACGACGGCCGCATTTCTCGCGCATGTCCGGCAATTGCAGCAAGCGGTCCATCTCGGCCTTGCTCAGGACTTCCGGCAGATACTGGGGCAGACGCGGGCTTTCCAGCAGGCTGGCGGGATTGCTCTCCAGCAGGCCTTCTTCCACCGTATACTCGAAAAAGCCGCGCAATGCCGACAAGCGCCGGGCCAGCGTGCGTCCCGCATTCTTCCGGGCTCGCAGCCAGGCCAGATACAGGAACAGGTCATGTTCATCGAGGCTGGTCTTGTCGCCGGCGTCCAGCTCGTCGAGGAAAAGAAAAAAATTTTCCAGATCCTGCCGGTATGAGACCACCGTACGCATGGAAAGGCCCCGCTGGGCCAGCAGGTATTCCCCCCAGGCCGGGATCTGTTTTTTCAGGATCTGCAGGGATCGCTCCGTCGCCTCAGGCAATGCACTTTTTTCCGTCATGTCATCATGCTAGCTGCCTTGGACGGATTGGGCAAGATTTTTGACAGCATCCGGGCAAATGTCTACAAGGAGGCCATGACTGCACCGACCATCACCGTTTTCGTCTGTCTGGGGTCCAACACTCCCGATGCCGCCCATATGCTCTCCCTGGCCGTGGAGCGGCTGCGTGCCCTGCCCCGTGCCCGGGTGGATGCGCTCTCCGGCATCTACCTGACCGAGCCGCAGGACTATGCGGATCAGCCCTGGTTCCACAATCAGGTCGTCCGCATGGAGCTGGAGACCGACTGGACCCCGCAAAGCTTCGTCCGGGCCTTGCTGGCGGAGGAAAAACAGCTGGGCAGACAACGCAGCAGCGATCCGGCCCTGCGCTTCGGACCGCGCTGCATCGACATGGACCTGCTGCTCTTTGGGGACAGCCAGTGCGACGCGCCGGAAAGCATCGTCCCCCACCCGCGCATGTGCCAGCGCGCCTTCGTCCTCATCCCTCTTTGTGATGTGGGCGCCGCCTGCCGCATCCACGGCCGTACCCCGGCGCAATGGCTGGCCGGGCTCGAGTATCGACAGGAAGGTCAGAGAATTTTTCAGTGACGCGCAAAAACTCTTATGCTATCCTGGGTTGCGATAAAGAATGAGACCCTGCTCTACGCAGGAGAAGGAGAGCGACCATATGTGGAAATGGCTTGTGCTGGGTCTGGCCGTTTACGTCCTGTACCGACTGTTTGCCAATGATTTTCTGAAGAAGAAAAAGGAAAACGCCGAAGACCAGGCCGCTGAAGTCGAGCGCAAGGTCGCTGCCGGCGAAATGGTCAAAGACCCTGAATGCGGCACCTATGTCTCCGTGGACGGTAATATCTCCGTGCGCGACGGCGACAAGGTCTACCGTTTCTGCAGCTACGAATGCCGCGACAAATTCCTGGAACGTCTCCAGGAAGGCGGCCGTGAGCTCCCGCCCCGCGACTAAGCGGTGCGTTTATCCCGATCCCCAAAGCCCGTCATCGTACGGGCTTTTTCTTTTTGCAGGCAGCGGGCCCGAGCGAGGGAGTGCCGCAGGTCCCTTGGCTTGGGTATAGGGGACAGTGCCTTCCTTCTTCCAGGCAGGATTCCCTGGGCAAACAAAAATCGTCGTTTCCGGCCCCCAACCAACTGCCGATGTAGCTCCAGGCCCCAAACAGGAACTGCCCGGGATCCGGCGAATCCCGAGCAGTTCATCATCGTTCTGCCTAAAGATGGGGCCATGCGGCCCAACACCCGGAGACATGTGCCTAACTGGGCGATGTCCGCACTCAATCCCGCAGGCGTCCTCCGGAAATCATCCTGTATCTCCGACCTAGTAGCGAACGTCTACGATGGAGAATGGCTGGTCGTAGGAAAATCGTACCAAGTCTCGCTGAGTCGCTATCAAACAAACTGGGGCAGGTCTTCATCTATCTCTTCAGTGGTGCGGTGAATTCCATCCAGATCACCGCCCCCAGCTCCACATCCTTGAGTGCGCCCTGATGCTCCATCTTTTTCCTGTCCGTCTTCAGGGCCGCAAAACCCCACCAGCCCGGCCAGGGGGCGCAGTACGTAAAGACGCCGTTCTCATCCGTCTTGATCACCTGGGTCATGAAATAGACGTTGGGGGTCGTATAGACATCATCACGATTGTAGTATTCCACTTCCACCTCGGCACCGGGGATAGGTTTACCGTCCAGCAGCACACGGCCCTGGAAGATATTGCCGCTGTAGTTGGCAAAAGGACGAGTCAGAGGAATGATCTCCATTTTCAGCCCCAAAGGAACATCCCAGCCTTTCTCGTCGCCAAAAGCAGCCACGACAGTCTTGGTATAGTGGATGATGAAGCGGTCTTCCTCGGGATCGAAATAGGGGGCAGACTCCATGGCAAACTGGTACACGCCGGGCTGTTTGACCTCATAGACAGCCCGCCAGGCCTGATGCCCGATGATGGTAGCCGGCTTGAGCATCGCCTTGAGATTTTCCACCTTCCCGTCCCTGGTCATGGTCAGGGACTTGGGCTGCTGCATATCCAGGCCCCGCATCTCCATGGGATAAGCGGAGAAAACATCCAGCTTCAAGGAAGATTCTTTGTCTTCCATTACCGTCGAAGACGAGGGAATGAGCATACTGAACTGAGCTTCCGCCCGGCCACTCAGACACATAAGCAGGGCAACTGCCATGCATGCTATTTTCCACATACTGCTTTCTCCTTGGATTTCTCAAATAGGGATCTTCGCCCACTGTCCCGCGGATACCTGCAGGTACGAAAAAATAGCACATTGGCTTTGCAACTTGCTTGGGCTCTTCCCGCTTACGCTACATGTCAGCCAAAAGGCAAGACTCTGTCAATATTGCGGATCTCTCCCAAAAGGTGCCCAAAGGCATGACTGCAGCAGGGAACTCAGGCTCTGCCTGCTACAGATGGAAGCCGCCTGCTCTTCTTCACAGGCACTTCCATCCTCGCACAGACCCACCAGCAAAAGTTTTTGGAAGGGAGGGGCGCGGGGAGGGAGAACCTTTTTCCAAAAAGG
>ERZ1673698.444-NODE-444-length-65263-cov-12.763511_pt1 | contig 65263 bp, 56 predicted proteins | sample MGYA00580228_ERZ1673698 | MGnify/ENA primary metagenome ERZ1673698 (study PRJEB41218, sample SAMN15661768) | gut metagenome | host: Homo sapiens | place: Canada: London | collected 2015-08-20/2019-03-30 | study: EMG produced TPA metagenomics assembly of... | reverse complement strand
ATGGCCGGGGGAAGGGGGACGCTTTTGTAAAAGCGTCCCCCTTCCCCCGGACCCCCATCCCCCCGTAAAACTTTTGTTCGGGTCGGTATGTCAGGTCCCCGCCGTTGTCCGGCGGGCCTGCTATCGTGCCCCTCTTCGCGAAAAGGCGGGAAAGCAGGCGTATTTTGTAAATGATAGTGCCGCATTTGAAAAGAGCATCCGTTTTGCGGCATCCGGCAGGGACAGTTGCGGGAGAGACGGGAGGGGGAGGCACAGGGTGCCGGCCCTCCTGCGGTCTTCCGCCATCGCGAGGGGTACGGGCCATCCTTTTCAGAGTGTCACCGGGGGACCAGGGGCGTCAGAAGGGCCTGTGCGTCATGACGGCCTGCCACAGATCTGCATAAAAGTTTTTGGGAGGATGGGGGGAGCGTGAGGGGGGAAGGGAGACCTTTTTCCAAAAAGGTCCCCTTTCCCCCTCACCTGTCCTGACAGCATCAAAAAAGGCGGCCGGAAGACCGGCCGCCTTGGCGGGGAAAAGGGGGACATTCCCCGATGGGGGTATCCGTTGCCATGACCGGGGGCAGGCCCGGCCATGACACGGTTTGTCGTTGTTACGGGGTGGCAGCTTCCTCGACGGTCTCGAAGGCTTCGATGCGCCCATCGTTGCGACGCAGGAAGCTACGAGGGGCGACGGTCCGGCAGGGGACGGGCCGCCCGGGCCACCGCGGCTTACAGGGTGGCAGCTTCCTCGACGGTCTCGAAGGCTTCGATGATGTCGCCGATCTTGACGTCGTTGAAGTTTTCCAGGCCCACGCCGCATTCGTTGCCCTTGACCACTTCGCGGGCGTCGTCCTTGAAGCGCTTGAGGGAGCTGATCTTGCCGGTGTAGACCACCACGCCGTCGCGGAGCAGGCGCACGCCGGCGTTACGGGCGATCTTGCCGTCGGCCACATAGGAACCGGCGATGATGCCGACCTTGGGCACGCTGAAGGTGTTACGGACCTCAGCCTGGCCCAGGTAGACTTCGCGCTGCACGGGAGCCAGCAGACCGGCCATGGCGCTCTTGATGTCATCCACCAGCTTGTAGATGATATCGTAGAAGCGGATATCCACGTTCTCGCGTTCGGCGATGTCCTTGATGCGCGAGGTGGGACGCACGTTGAAGCCGATGATGATGGCCTGCGAGGCGGAAGCCAGCATGATGTCGGATTCGGAGATGGCGCCGGTGCCGCCGTGCACCACGTTGATGCGCACCTTTTCCGTGCTCTGCTTGTTGAGGGCCTCGGTGATGGCTTCCAGGCTGCCCTGCACGTCGGCCTTGAGCACCAGGTTGAGGGTCAGGGTCTCCTGGTCGGAGGCGCGGCGCGACAGGAAGGTTTCCAGGGTGACCTTGGATTCGCTGGCCAGATCGCGTTCGCGCTGCTTGGTGGCGCGCATTTCGGCGATGCGGCGGGCCAGCTTTTCGTCGGCCACGGCGAAGAACTCTTCACCGGCTTCGGGCACGCCTTCAAAGCCCTGCACTTCCACGGGGATGGAGGGACCGGCTTCCTTGACCTTCTTGCCCTGGTCGTTCATCAGGGCGCGCACGCGGCCGGAGAACTGGCCGCACACGAAGTTGTCGCCCTGGTGCAGGGTGCCTTCCTGGATGAGCACGGTGGCCACGGGGCCGCGGCCCTTGTCCAGCTTGGCTTCCACGATACGGCCGTGGGCGGGCTTGTTGGGGTTGGCCTTGAGGTCCATGATCTCGGACTGCAGGGCCACCAGTTCCAGCAGGTCGTCCAGGCCCTGACGGGTCTTGGCGGAGACCTTGGCCACGATGGTGTCGCCGCCCCAGTCTTCGGGCTGCAGGCCCATCTCGGACAGTTCACGCAGCACGCGGTCGGGATCGGCGCCGGGCTTGTCCATCTTGTTGACGGCCACCATGATGGGCACACCGGCGGCGCGCGAGTGGTTCACGGCTTCGCGGGTCTGCTCCATGACGCCGTCGTCGGCGGCCACCACCAGGATGACCAGGTCGGTGACCTGGGCGCCGCGGGCGCGCATGGCGGTGAAGGCCTCGTGACCGGGGGTGTCGAGGAAGACGATCTCGCCGCGCTTGGTCTTCACATGGTAGGCACCGATGTGCTGGGTGATGCCGCCGGCTTCGCCGCTGGTGACGTTGGACTTGCGGATGGCGTCCAGCAGCGAGGTCTTGCCGTGGTCGACGTGGCCCATGATGGTGACGACCGGAGGACGGGGCTTGAGATCTTCGGGCTTATCCTCCTGCTGGGGCAGCAGGTAATCTTCTTCGGAGAAGCCGGCCTTTTCCACTTCGTAGTCGAATTCGGCGGCCACCAGGGTGGCGGTGTCGATATCCAGCGACTGGTTGATGGTGGCCATGACGCCCAGACCGAAGAGCACCTTGATGATCTCGTTGGCCTTGAGGCCCATCTGGTGGGCCATGTCGGCCACGCGGATGGCTTCAGTCACGCGGATCTTGCGCTTGGCGGCCTTGAGCGGCTGGGTGGCCTGCACGGCGGCGGGCTTGCCGGGCTTGCGGCGGCCGCGGGTGCTGCGGTTCATGCGCGGCGCGTCATCATCGTCCTGATGGCGGCCGAAATCGCCCTGCTGGAAATCGACGGTGCGGCGGCCCTTGTTGCGCTTTTTCTTGCTCTGGCCGTCGCGGCTGTCCAGGGGAGCGGCAGGCGCGGGAGCGCTGTAGCCGCCACCGGCGGGACGGGGCGCACCGCCGCGGGGACGGTCACCAAAGCCGGAACGGTTGCCGCCGGGGCGGCCGGAACGGTTGTCACGACCGTCGCGGTCACGGCCGTCACGGCCGCCGTCGCGATCGCGTCCGCCGTCGCGGCTGTCACGGGCGGGCGTGGCGCCGGGCTGGGGACGGGAGATGACGCGCACCTGGGGAGCCGGGGCCACCACGCGGGCGCGGGTGGGCGTGGCTTCGGCGGGGCGGTCGTCACGGTTCTCGCGGGCCTCGCGCTGGGGCAGCGTGGGCGCGGAGGAGCCTTCGGGCATGGCCGAAGCGTCAGGACGGCCGGCGCGGGGCTTGGCGGCCTTTTCCGCGGCGCCGTTCTCGGCGGCTTCCTTGGCGTTGATGGCGGCCAGCACGGCGCTCTTGCGCACTTCGGGCTTGGCTTCGGGGGCCTTTTCGGGCTTGGGCTCGGCCTTGGCTTCCGTCTTGGTCACGGGAGCGGCGGCCTGGGCGGGCCGGATGATACGGGCCGTGGGCGTGGTATCGGGGCGGCTGATGACGCGGGCGCCGGCCGGAGCCACCACGCGGGCGGTCTGGGGCGTCGCCTTTTCCACGCGGGTTTCGCGCTTGGCTTCGGTCCTGGGTTCGGCTTTGGCTTCGTTCTTCACGGGTTCGGGCTTGGCTTCAGGAGCCTTTTCGGCCTCGGGGGCGGCCACCACGCGGGCGGCAGGCGTTTCCACCGGGGCGACGGGTTCGGGAGTCTTTTCGGCCTTGGGTTCGGCCTTCACAGGTTCGGGCTTGACCTCGGGAGCCTTTTCGGGCTCGGGGACGGAGATCACGCGGGCCGCGGGCGTCTCCACCGGGGCGGCCGGCTCGGGAGCCTTTTCGGGCGCGGCTTCGGCCTTGGTCTCGGCCACGGGCTGTTCTTCGGCCGGGGCTTCGTCCTTCACGCGGCGGCGGCGCACGATGACCGTGGGCTGATCGTCCTTGCGGTCGGCCTTGCGCTGGCGGTTCTCGGCCACACGGTCGCGAACCCCGCTCACTTCTTCCATGGGGATGGAGCCCTGGGCGCTCTTGACGTTGAAGCCCATGGACTGCAGCTCCTGCAGCAGTTCCTTGGCATCCATCTTGAGCTCAGTGGCAAGATCCTTGATTTTGATTTTACTATCCGACATTACTTTTCCCCCTTGCGCCGTCTGGACGGTCTGAACTTGGCGAATCGTGCCGCGCAGGCCGGATCGTCACACAGGTACCAGCCCCTGCCCGGACTGGTCTGCGGCGCGTCGATAATCAAATTTCCGTGCGCGTCGCGCACGTGGCGCGTCAGTGCCGCCTTGGCGAAACGGCGGCGGCAGATGACGCACATTCTCACTGGCCCTTCGCAGCCCTCGGCGGGCGCGTCGGGGCTAGTCTTCATCACCATCCTGGACTTTTTCGCCGTTGCCGGCGTCGGTCGTTTCTTCCTCAGCGGCCCGGGGTTCGGGCTCGGCCACGGGGGCCAGGAAGTTGATGGCCGAACGCAGGTCGGCGATGCGGCTGTCCGAGATGGCCAGCTTGTCGGACAGTTCCTCGTCAGTGGCCTGACGCAGCAGGTCCAGCGAGGTGTAGCCCGCTTCCAGCAGCTGGTTCATGGAGACTTCGGCCACACTGGCCACCTGCTCCAGACCGTGGCCGATGGCATTGGCCTCGTTGTAGCGGGTCTCGGTGAAGATATCGACCTTCCAGCCCAGCAGGCGGGCAGCCAGCTTGACGTTCTGGCCCTTGCGGCCGATGGCGTTGGTCAGCTGGTCATCGGGCACGATGACTTCCAGCAGGTTCTCTTCTTCGTCCACCACGATGCGGGAGACCATGGCCGGGGCCAGGGCGTTGCGGGCGTAGGTGGCGATATCGGGGCTCCAGACCACGATGTCGATGCGTTCGCCGCGCAGTTCCTGCACGATGTTCTGGATGCGCGAACCGCGCACGCCCACGCAGGCGCCCACGGGATCCACGTCGCGCTCACGGGAGAGCACGGCCACCTTGGCGCGGGAGCCGGGGTCGCGGGCCACGCCCATGATCTGCACCACGCCGTCGTCCACTTCGGGCACTTCGCGGCGGAACAGGGCGGCCATGTAGTCGCGGTGCGCGCGGGAGACGACCACCTGCGGGCCGCGGCCTTCCTTGCGCACGTCGATGATGATGGCCTGCACGCGGTCGTTGCGCTTGTAGTGTTCGCGGGGGATCTGTTCCTCGCGGGGCAGGATGGCTTCGGTGCGGCCCAGGTTGACCACCCAGCCGCCCTTGTCGCGACGCTGCACGATACCGGAGACGATCTCGCCCATGCGGTCCTTGTACTCGTCGTAGATGATCTCCTGCTCGGCGTCGCGCATGCGCTGGATGATGACCTGCTTGGCGGACTGGGCGGCGATGCGGCCCAGGTCTTCCACCTTCACGCGGAAACCGACTTCGTCGTCGATCTGCACGGAGGGATCATGGGTGCGGGCTTCGGTGATGCCGATGTGGGTGTCTTCGTTCTCGACCTCGCCGTCTTCCACCACGATCTTGAACTGGTAGACTTCGATGTCGCCGGTGTTGTCGTTGTACCGGACTTCCACATCCATATCTTCGCTGAAGCGGCGCTGCACCGAGGTGCGCACGGCATCTTCAAGCGTCTTGATGAGCATGTCGCGGTCAAGGCCCTTGTCTTTGCTGATCTGGTCAATGGCCTTTTTGAGTTCAAGGTTCATTGCTACCTCCGGCTGCCGCACAGGGCGGCATAAATTTCCTGGTGTACCGGCCGGGGCCGGAAACCGCCGTCACAGGCGGGTGATGACGAAGCGGCCTTGCGGCCGCGTGAGAGGACCGCAGGGCGTGCCCGTGCGGTTATATGTCTTCGGCCTCGTTGCGGCCGGGATGCTTGCTCTTGCCGCTCTTGCCCTTGCCCTTCTTGGGGGCGTCGCCCTGGGGCGCGGCCTTGGCGGCCTTGCGGGCGGGCTGCTTGCCGGGCTTCTGCGGCTGGCGGAAAATATGGATGCGGCTGGCGCGGCGCACCATGTCCCAGGGCACCAGGACCTCGTCCATGGCCTCGGGGCAGATGTCGCCCTCGGCCGAGACGCTGGCCGGGGCCACGCGCACGGCGCTGTCGGTGACTTCGCGCAGGACGCCGCGCCAGGCGCGACGGGCCGCGGGGGCGTTCTCGGGAGCGTAGGCGGAGACCATGCGCAGTTCCACCATGTCGCCCACATAGGAACGCATCTGGTCGAGAGAGAAGAGCAGACGGCTGAAGCCGGGCGTGGAGACTTCCAGCACATAGGCCTGTTCGATGAGGTCTTCCACTTCGAGGGCCAGACCGAGCTGGCGCGAGATCTCCTCGCACTGGTCGATGCTGGCGGAGCGGGCCGTCATGATGTCGGCGCTGTCCTCAAGGTCGTCGGCGGGATCGCTGTCGGCGGACAGCGCGGCCTGGGCCTGTTTGACCTCCAGCGGCAGGTCGACGAACACACGCACCGTGGTGCGGCCTGCCTGGGCGATCTCCACACCCCAGATTTCAAGACCCTGAGCCTGGACCAGGGGCGTGGCCAGACGGGTGACGGTTTCCTTGAGGCTGTTTTCGCTCATGTCCCTTCCTGGGCGTCTGCCCGGTCGCAAGTACAAAAAAAAGGGGGCCTGTTGAGGCCACCCCGTTGTGAACGCATGTTCTGCATCAGGATGATGCGGCAGTGACTGCCGCGCCATTTCGGACAACCATATAAGGAGAGAATCAGGTGCCTGTCAAGCCTTTTTCATGGCCTGGGGCGGAAAAATCCGCTTTTGGCGCGGATTTTTCAGGAAAGGCCGCTGCGGACAGGCCGGGCATCCAGTGCGGCGCGGACCCGTGCGACTTCACTGGGGAGAGGTGGACAGGGGCGGTCCGCCGTCCCGGACTCCTGCGAGCGCAGGTCATCCCGTCTCCGGTCCTGTGGTGGAGGGCGGCAAGGACGCGCTGCCTCCCCTGATAAAGCGCACTGAGGAGGGGGAGTTTGAAGGGGGACCCCCTCTCGCGCCAGTAGCGACCGGATGGCAGCCCGCAGGGCCGTGCCCGTTGGCGACGCAGGAGCCCTACGGGCATCGACAGCAGAGATGAGGGGTCCCCCTCAAAAAAAGCCCTAAAAAGCCGTCAGCAGCGGCCCTTTCGGCGCCGTGAGGCGGTCGGCCAGTTTGCGGTGGGCGGCGGGCATGGCCAGGCTCTCCAGCTCTCCGCGCTCCAGCCAGCGGCAGGCCGTGGCCGCCGTGAGCACGGGGGGCTCGGGCGGCCGGGGCGTATCGTCCGTGACCAGCTCCAGGGCGAAGCAGTGCAGGCGCACCCGGTAGGTGGTGTAGCCGTGGCGGATGATGCCCAGCGGGGCCGTCACCCGGACGGTGAAGCCCGTTTCTTCGGCGAATTCGCGCACCACGGCCTGTTCCGGCGTCTCGCCGGGCTCCACGCGGCCGCCGGGGAATTCCCACAGACCGCCCCAGGCACCCTGGGGCAGACGCTTCTGGACGAAGACGCGGTCGTGGCTGGAAAGGACGCCGGTCACCACCTCGATGGGAGTGATCTCCGCCTTTTTGCCCGGCACGGGGCGCTCATGCACGATGCCCAGATGCAGGGCCGTGCAGAAACGGGCCAGGGGACACTGGCCGCAACGGGGCTTCTTGCCGCAGACCAGGGCGCCCAGCTCCATCATGGCCTGGTTGTGGCGGCGGGCCTCGCCTTCGGGCAGGATGCGGCGGGCCAGCTCCGCGATGCGTGCGGCGGCCGGGCCGGATTTGACCGGGCTGTCCACATCGAAGACGCGGGCGATGACCCGTTCCACGTTGGCGTCGATACAGGCCACGGGCAGGTTGAAGGCGATGCTGGCGATGGCGGCGGTGGTGTAGGGGCCAATGCCGGGCAGGGCGCGGATGGCTTCGGGATCGGAGGGGAAGACGCCGCCGTGTTCCTGCATGACCAGACGGGCGGCGGCCAGCAGGTTGCGGGCACGGGAATAGTAGCCCAGGCCCTCCCAGGCGTGCAGCACGTCCTCCTCGGAGGCGGCAGCCAGGGCGGGCAGGTCGGGGAAGCGCTCCATCCAGCGCAAAAAGTAGCTGACGCCGCGTTCCATCTGGGTCTGCTGGAGCATGATCTCCGAGATCCAGACCTCGTAGGGCGTGTAATGGCGCCGCCAGGGCAGGGGCCGGGCATTGGCGTCGAACCAGGCGAGCAGGGCCTGCTGCAGCTCGGGGAGATGGTCTTCGGGCGGACGGTGGCCGGGCGGCGGCACGGCACCGGTGACGGGGACAAGGGACGGCAGCGTATGCTGGCCGGTGGTCTGGCGGGATCTCATGGCCGCAGTGTAGCCGCGCGGGCCCTTCCTGTCACCCCGCCGGGGCGGAGAGGGGCGCATTGTCTTTGCCGGCCGCTTGTCGTATAGAGACGGATGGCCGCCGTGTTGCATGGCCGCCGCAAATTTCCCTCAAGGAGTTACCATGTCCAATCCCACCGTGCTGCTGGAAACGACCTCGGGCGACATCCTGATCGAGCTCTTCCCCGACAAGGCTCCCGACACCGTCGCCAACTTCCTGCAATATGTGGATGACGGCTTTTATGCCAACACCATTTTCCATCGCGTGATCCCCGGCTTCATGATCCAGGGCGGCGGCCTTGGCCCCCGCATGGACGAGAAGGCCACCCGCGCCCCCATCAAGAACGAAGCCGACAACGGTCTTTCCAATGACCGCGGCACCATCGCCATGGCCCGCACCATGGATCCCCACAGCGCCACCGCCCAGTTCTTCATCAACCTGGTGGACAACGATTTCCTGAACTACAGCGCTCCCGTGCCCAGCGGCTGGGGCTACTGCGTGTTCGGCAAGGTCGTGGAAGGCATGGACGTGGTGGACAAGATCGCCAAGGTCAAGACCAAGAGCGTGGGCTTCCACGAGAACGTGCCCACCGACATGGTGCTCATCACCGGCGCCAGCCGCTTCGAATAGGCCGCGGCCTGTTCCTCACCGATTCTGGACTGTCAGCCCCACGCCTGTCGTGGGGCTGCCGGATTTTCAGGAGGAAACATGAAAAAATGGCTTTTGTGCTGCTGCCTGCTGCTGGCCCTGCCCCTGGCTGCCCAGGCGGAAGACGAAAAGATCGACCCCGCCAACTACATCTGCGCCGAATTCGTGGCGCAGGGCGCCGTCAGCCAGGATCCGCCCGTCTTCCAGGCCCTGCAGATCGACGGCTACGTGAGCTCCAACATCGGCTATACCGTGGCTGATCCGCAGGCCATCAACGTGCTGGTGCCCCAGGCCTACCTCATGTGCCAGGAGCAGCCCACCGCCGTGGTGGCCGAGATCTGGGAGCCCCTCAAGAAAAAGCTGCCCCGCCCCATCAGCGGCGAATGGGAAGCCGACGTGACCAAGTGCCGCGCCTATAACGAACATCCCGAGAACGGCAGCGGCTTCGTCATCTGGCTGGATGCCTACAACCGCCAGTACAATGTGACGGAAAAGTCCATCCTGGCCAAGCAGGAGACCCTGGACAAGTTCCTGGCCGCCTGCGCCAAGAATCCCGATGCCTTCATGATCGACGTGCTCCAGGAGACCCTGGGCAACAAGTAAGAAGTCGGGATCTCTTCCGCAAGGAAAACGACAGGACCGCCTCCCCGTATGCCTTTGGGCTGCGGGGATGGCGGTCCTGTTTTTTTCAGGGATGCGCTGCGGTGTCGCCGCAGCGGCGTATGTTCGCAGGGGCAGGCCCCGGGACGCAGGGGGCGAAGGGCCGGCGGTCAGGCCATGCCCGTCACGGCAGCGCTCCGCAGGGGAGGCTCCCGGAAGTTCGCCAGCCTATTCCTGGACGAAGGGATAGACCCGGACGCTCAGGGGCTGCTTGCTCTTGTGGGACATGGCGGAGATCACATAGGTGTACTGGCGGCTCTGGCCCGCCGGCGGGCAGGGGCCGGTGTAGACCCGCGTCAGGGCGCCTTCGGGGATGATGCCGGTGCCGTCGTTCTCCCAGTTGCCGCCGCCCAGCAGGCGTTCCTGCGGCTCGTTCTCCAGCAGGCGGACATCGAAGTAGTCCGTGCCCTTGGGCACGTTGGTGACCACCATCTCGGGCGAGATGCGCGAACAGCGGTGCAGGGCGCGCAGCTTCACGTCCACCTGCATGTCAGGGGGCGTTTCCGGCTGGGCGGGGGGCTCGCTGCTGTCCTGCCACAGGCCGCAGGCCGAGAGCATCAGGGTCGCGCCCAGCAGGAGCGGAGCACGGTACAGGTTTTTTCCAGAAAAACGCTTGCGCATGGGGGGCCTCCGGGTATTTGCTATTTCCAGCCTTCGCAAGCTATACTGGATAGTCACCAGAATGACAATAGGATCAGCAGTCTGACGAGCCCTGTGCGCTCCGCCAGGATTGCGTGGACAACAACTCAGGAGAAACCCATGTCCCTTCTTGCAGAAAGCGTTTCCGGCTATCTGGAAAATGCCTCCTGGATCCGCCGCATGTTCGAGGCCGGCGGCCAGTTGAAAGCCCGCTACGGTGCGGAGAACGTCTATGACTTCAGCCTGGGCAATCCCGACCTGCCCGCCCCCGCCGCCGTGGGCGAGGGCCTGCGCCGTTTTGCCGAACATGCCGGTGAACCTTTCGCTTTCGGCTACATGCCCAATGCCGGTTTCCCCTGGGCGCGCGAACAGCTGGCCGCCCATCTGAGCAAGGAGCAGGGCGTGGCCCTGGAGGCCAATGACGTGCTGCTCACCTGCGGTGCCGCCGGCGGCCTCAATGCCTTCCTGCGCGCCGTCATCAATCCCGGCGAGAAGATGCTGACCTTTGCCCCGTATTTCGTGGAATACGGCTTTTATGTGGCCAACCACGGCGGCAGCCTCCAGGCCATCATGAGCAAGCCCGGGACCTTCGAGCCCGATCTGGACGCCCTGGAAGAAGCCATCGACGAGAAGACCCGCGTGGTGCTCATCAACTCGCCCCACAACCCCACGGGCGTGGTCTACAGCCGCAAGGCCGTCACCTCCCTGTGCCGCCTGCTGGAGAACAAGAGCGAGCAGTACGGCCATCCCATCTGGCTCATCGCCGACGAGCCCTACCGCTTCCTGACCTACGACGGCGTGGAAGTGCCCTCGGTGCTGCCCCTGTACCAGTACGCCGTGGTCATCAGCTCCTTCTCCAAGAACCTGTCCCTGCCCGGCGAACGCGTGGGCTATGTGGCCGTTTCGCCCAAACTGGCCGACCGTGCCAAGCTCATGGCCGGTCTGACCCTGACCAACCGCATCCTCGGCTTCGTCAACCCGCCCGTGGTGGGCCAGCACATCATGGCCGCCGCCCTGGGCAGCCAGGTGGACGTGGAGATCTACGCCCGCCGCCGTCAGGCCATGGCCGAGGTGCTGACCGATGCCGGCTACAGCTTCCAGATGCCCGCCGGTGCCTTCTACTTCTTCCCGCAGGCCCCCGGCGGCGACGACGTGGCCTTCGTCAACCGTCTGGTGGAAGAGCGCGTGCTGGCCGTGCCCGGTTCCGGTTTCGGCTGCCCCGGCTATTTCCGCCTGGCCTTCTGCGTGGACGAGACCGTCATCCGCAATGCCGCCGAAGGCTTCGCCCGCGCCTACGCCGCGGTGGCCGGCAAGTAACGTCTTTGGGGGGCGGGAGGGCGTGCGCCTTCCCGCCCTTTTTGTCTCCTGCGTCTTCCGGAGGTATCGTGTCCCGTCTTCTTTCCCTTTTTGTCCTGCTGTGCTGCCTCCTGCTGCCTGCCGCGGGCGTCCTGGCCCGCGACATCGGCCCGGACGAGGCCCGTCAGGTGCTGGCCCGGCCGCCCGCCGGTCTGGTGGTGCTGGACATCCGCACCCCGGAAGAGTTCCGGGACGGGCATCTGCCCGGCGCCCGCAACCTGGATTTCTTCGCCCCGGATTTCCGGCAGCAGCTGGAAGCCCTGGCGCGCAAGGACGTGCCCATCCTGCTCTACTGCCGTTCGGGCAACCGCTCCGGGCAGGCCATGCGCCTGCTGCGGCAGTGGGGCCGGGACGACGTGTTGCACCTTGCCGACGGCTTCCGCTCCTGGCGGGCCGCCGGGCTGCCCGAAGAATAACGTCCCGCACGGCCCGGCCGTGCCCTCTCCTTCATGGAAACTGCCTTATGTCCGCTTTCATCCCCTCTTCCCTCTATGGCGTCATCGGCTGGCCCCTGGCCCAGAGCCTGAGCCCGCTGCTGCACAACACCGCCTTCCAGGCCCTGGGCATCCCCGCGGCCTACATGCTCTGGGAGCTGCCCCCGGAAAAACTGCCGCGATTCGTGGACAGCATGCGCCTTTTGGGCATCCGCGGCTGCTCCGTCACCCTGCCGCACAAGGTGGAGATCCTGCCCCTGCTGGATCACCGCAGCGAGCGCGTGGAGCTCATGGGCGCCGCCAACACCCTGTACTGGCGGGACGACCGGCTCTGCGGCGAGAACACCGACGTGACCGGCTTCATGCATCCCCTGCTGGAACGCGGCCTCGACCCGGCCACCCCGGTGCTGGTGCTGGGCGCCGGAGGGGCCGCCCGCGCCGTGGTCTGCGGCCTGTGGCTGCACGGCTGCCGCCGCATCTTCGTGACCACGCCTTCCGACCGTTCCCATGCGCCGCTGGTGGAGCGCTTCGGCGTCACGGCCGTGCCCTGGGCCGAGCGTCATGACGTGGCGGCCTCGCTGCTGGTCAACACCACGCCCCTGGGCATGCACGGCAAGGCCGAGGACCAGAGCCCCTATGATTTCGACCGGGCCCCGGCCCCGGCGGACGGCGGTGTGTCCGTGGCCTACGACATCGTCTACAACCCGCTGCGCACCCTGTTCCTGCGCGAGGCACAGGCCCGCGGCTGGGCCACCATCAGCGGCCTGGAGATGTTTTTCCGTCAGGGCGAGGCCCAGTTCCGCCTCTGGACCGGGCAGGACATGCCGCAGGCCGCCCGTCTGGCCCTGGAACATCAGCTGGGCGCCGCGCGCGCCTGAGTCAGGAGGGATACCATGCACAAGATCCTCGTCCTCCACGGCGTCAATCTCGACATGTTCGGCAAACGCGACCCCCGTCATTACGGCCATGCCACCCTGGCCGACATCGACGCGGCCCTGCAGGGGCTGGCCGGTGAACTGGGCGTGGCGCTGGAGACCTTCCAGACCAATCACGAGGGCGTGATGGTGGAACGCATCCACGCGGCCCTCACGGACGGCACGGACGCCATCGTCATCAATGCCGGGGCCTGGACCCATTACAGCTACGCCATCATGGATGCCCTGGGCATACTGTCCATCCCGGTGGTGGAGGTGCACATGTCCAACGTCCATGCCCGGGAGGAGTTCCGTCACCATTCGGTGCTGTCCACGGTCAGCGCGGGCAGCATCGCGGGCTTCGGTGTGGACAGCTATCTGCTGGGCCTGCGCGCCGCCTGTTCGTTGTTGGAACGCAAGGATGCCTGACGTGGCGGGAAATGCCCGCCAGCCAAGACTTTGCGAACTGTGCGGAACGTAAAAAACATGTGTGCTTTGGCTGGATTTTTTCATGCAGACGCGCTAGTCTGCTGCAAATTGGTATGTCTTTGTCCTTCAGACTCTAACCTTGAGAGTTTCCATGAACGACGCCATTGATCTGACCCGAAAGCGTGACCGCGACTTCACCGCCGCGGTGGAAGCGCAGAGCGGGCAAAACGTCTCCACCTGCTACCAGTGCGGCAACTGCTCGGCTGGCTGTCCTGCGGGCTTCGTCTATGACCTGCAGGCCAACCAGATCATGCGTGGCGTGCAACTGGGTCTGAAAGACCAGGTGCTGAACTCCCGCTCCATCTGGATGTGTCTGTCCTGTTCCACCTGTAGCCTCCGCTGCCCCAACAACATCGATGTGGCCGAGGTCATGGAGACCCTGCGTCACATGGCCCGCAAGGAAGGCCGCGTGGCCGTGCCCAAGGTGGAAAAATTCTGGTTCTCCTTCCTCGATACCGTGCGCAAGTTCGGGCGGACCTACGAGATCGGCACCATGGTCCTGTACATGTTGCGCTCCCTGCGCGTCTTCACGGACGTGGACCTGGCTCCCCAGGCCCTGGCCAAACAGAAGCTGGGCTTCAAGCCCCATTCCATTCCCAACGGCGGCGCCGAGGCTGTGGGCCGCATCATGACCCGCTACAAGGAACGCGCCAAGCGTGAGGGGGTGCGCCCATGAGACTTGCCTACTATCCCGGCTGTTCGGCCAAGGGCTCCTCGGCCGATTACGAAATGTCCACCCAGGCCGTGTGCGGCGCCCTGGGCATGCGTCTGGAAGAGCTGCCCGACTGGAACTGCTGTGGTTCCACGCCCGCCCATGCGGTGGATACCGAACTTTCCGCGGCCCTGTGCGTGCGCAACCTGGACATCGCCGCCCGCACCCAGGCCGACATGGTGGTGACGCCCTGTCCGAGCTGCCTCTCCAACCTGCGCCATGCGGCCAAGCGCATGGAAAAGCCGGAGTTCCGCGCCCGCGTCAACGAGCTGCTGGACAACCCCGCGGCCGAGAGCTTCCCGCCCGTGACCTCCGTCATGCAGGGCATCGCCCAGATGTACGACGCCAAGGCCATCGCCAGCCGTGTGAAGCGCAGCCTGCGCGGCCTCAAGCTGGTGGCCTACTACGGCTGTCTCATGAGCCGTCCGGCGGAACTCATGCAGTTCGGGGATCCTGAGAACCCCACCCTCATGGAAGAGCTGCTGGGCGCCTGCGGCGCCGAGATGCTGGACTTCCCGCTCAAGACCGAGTGCTGTGGCGCCTCCTTCGGCATCCCGGAACGTCCCATGACGGCGCAGCTGTCGGGCCGCATCCTCGAAGTGGCCACCAACATGGGCGCCGACGCCATCGTGGTGGCCTGCCCCCTGTGCCAGATGAACCTGGACCTGCGCCAGAAACAGGCCATGAAGGGCGTGGACCGCTATTTCAATATGCCGGTGCTCTACTACACCCAGATGATGGGCCTTGCCTTCGGCATGCTGCCCAGCGAACTGGGCCTCGACAAGCTGGTGGTCAGCGCCAACGCCCTGGTGGAGCGCATCCTCGACACCCAGCGCGAAGACGCCCAGAAGGCCCAGGCCCCCGAAGGAGATAAAGCATGAGAATAGGCGTTTTCATCTGTCACTGCGGCAGCAATATCGGCGGCACCGTTGATTGCGCCAAGGTCGCCGAGACGGCCCGAGCCTATCCCGATGTGGTCTACGCCGTGGACCTCATGTACTCCTGCGCCGAGCCCGGCCAGGCCGCCATCGAGGCGGCCATCCACGAGCACAAGCTGGACGGCGTGGTGGTGGCCTCCTGCAGCCCGCGCATGCACGAGCCCACGTTCCGCCGCACCGTGGAACGCGCCGGCCTGAACCGCTACATGTTCGAAATGGCCAACATCCGCGAGCACGTCTCCTGGATCGGCAAGGACAAGGTGGCCAACACCAACAAGGCCGCCGAACTGGTGGAGATGGCCGTTGCCAAGCTGCGCAACAACAAGCCGCTGTTCTCCAAGTCCTTCGACATCAACAAGCGCGTGCTGATCATCGGCGGCGGTGTGGCCGGCATCCAGGCCGCCCTGGACTGCGCCGACGGCGGCGTGCCCGTGGTGCTGGTGGAACGCCAGCCCACCATCGGCGGCAAGATGGCCAAGCTGGACAAGACCTTCCCCACCGTGGACTGCTCGGCCTGCATCCTGGGCCCCAAGATGGTGGACGTGGCCCAGCATCCCAACATCACCCTGTACGCCATGTCGGAAGTGGAAGACATCTCCGGCTACGTGGGCAACTTCACCGTCAAGATCCGCAAGCGCGCCACCTATGTGGACTGGAGCCTGTGCACCGGCTGCGGCGCCTGCACGGAAAAATGCCCCAGCAAGAAGACGCCTGACGCCTTCAACGAATTCACCGGTCCCACCACGGCCATCAACATCGCCTTCCCGCAGGCCATCCCCAAGAAGGCGGTCATCAATCCCGAATATTGTCGTCAGATGACCAAGGGCAAGTGCGGCGTGTGCGCCAAGGTCTGCCCCACCGGCGCCATCAAGTACGACATGCAGGACGAGGTCATCACCGAGGAAGTGGGCTGCATCGTGGCCGCCACCGGTTACGACCTCATGGACTGGACCATCTACGAGCAGTACGGCGGCGGCAAGTACCCCGACGTCATCACCTCCCTGCAGTACGAACGCCTGCTGTCCGCCTCCGGCCCCACCGAAGGCCACATCAAGCGTCCTTCCGACGGCAAGGAGCCCCAGAGCGTGGTCTTCATCCAGTGCGTGGGCTCGCGCGACAAGTCCATCGGCCGTCCCTACTGTTCGGGCTTCTGCTGCATGTACACCGCCAAGCAGGCCGTGCTGACCAAGGACCACATCCCCACTTCGCAGTCCTACGTCTTCTACATGGACATCCGTGCCCCATCCAAACTCTATGACGAGTTCACCCGCCGGGCCATCGAGGAATACGGCACGGAATACATCCGCGGCCGCGTGTCCAAGATCTACCCCGACGGTAATGGTCAGTACATCGTCAAGGGCGTGGACACCCTGCTGGGCCAGCCCGTGGAGATCCGCGCCGACCTGGTGGTCCTGGCCGTGGGCATCGAAGCCAGCAAGGGCTCCCCGCAGCTGGCCGAGAAGCTGCGCATCTCCTACGACAGCTACGGCTTCTTCATGGAGAGCCATCCCAAGCTGAAGCCCGTGGAGACCAACACCGCCGGCGTGTTCCTGGCCGGTGTCTGCCAGGGCACCAAGGACATCCCCTCGTCGGTGTCCCAGGGCTCGGCCGCCGCGGCCAAGGTGCTGGCGCTCTTTGCCCGCGACAAACTTGAAAATGACCCGCAGATCGCGCAGGTGGACAACAAGCGCTGTGTGGCCTGCGGCAAGTGCATCCGTTGCTGCCCCTTCGGCGCCATCACGGAAGTGGAATTCCGCGGCGAGAAGAAGGCGCAGGTTATCGAAACCGTATGTCAGGGTTGCGGTGTGTGTACCTCCACCTGTCCGCAGGGGGCCATCCAGCTTTCGCACGCTACTGACAATCAGATCCTTGCGGAGGTGAATGCCTTATGCCAGTGCTGAATGGCAAAGAACTGCGGATCGTAGGCTTTCTTTGCAACTGGTGTTCCTACGGCGGTGCCGACACCGCCGGGGTCGCCCGTGCCACCCAGCCCACCGACCTGCGTATCATCCGTGTCCCCTGTTCGGGCCGCATCGACCCGCTGTTCATCGTGCGCGCCCTGCTCAACGGTGCGGACGGTGTTCTGGTGTCGGGCTGCCACCCGCGTGACTGCCACTATTCCGCCGGCAACTACTATGCCCGCCGCCGTCTGGAAGTGCTCAAGCAGTTCCTGCCCGTGCTGGGCATCGACGAGCGCCGCTTCGAGTACACCTGGGTCTCGGCTTCCGAAGGCCAGCGCTGGCAGCATGTGGTGACCACCTTCACCGACCGCATCCACAAGCTGGGCCCCGCGCCCCGCTTCGAGGATCCCGAGCCGCTGCTCAAGGTGGTGGACATGGCCCTCACGTCCCTGCGTCCGCTGGGCACCGGCCAGAACGCCAAACTGGACGAGCTCAAGGCCGCCATCAAGGCCAAGCTGCCCGAACTGGACTGCGTCATCGGCTGGCAGCAGGGCTACGACGCCGTGCATACGGTGCCGCTGTTCATGCGCACGCCCGAAGACGTGGACAAGCTGGTCTGGGGCCCCTTCAACGTCAACAACCCCGCCACCTACCTGCCCAGCTTCAAGGGCAAGAAGGTGGGCATCGTGGTCAAGGGCTGCGACTCCCGCTCCGTAGTGGAACTGTTGCAGGAAAACCTCATCAACCGCGACGACGTGACCATCTTCGCCATGCCCTGCGAAGGCACCCTGGACATGGCCCGCGTGGACAAGGAACTGGGCCGCTACAACAAGATCGACAGCGTGGTCTATGACGAGGCCGGCGTGACCGTCACCGCCGACGGCAAGGAACACCGCTTCTGCATGACCGAATGCGCCCAGGGCAAATGCTACGGCTGCACCATGCCCACGGCCCAGCTGGCCGATACTCTGGCCGGTGCGCCCACCACGGTGGAAGGCACCCCCGGCACGCCGCCCGAGCTGGCCCTGCTGGACTCCATGACCCTGCCCGAACGCATGGCTTTCTGGCGCGGCCAGATGGAACGCTGCCTGCGCTGCTACGCCTGCCGCAACGCCTGCCCCATGTGCGTGTGCCGCGACTACTGCGTGGCCGAGAGCCGTGATCCCCACTGGATGACCCAGGAAGACAGCGTGCGCGAAAAACTGTACTTCCAGACCATCCACGCCCTGCACCTGGCCGGCCGCTGCACCGGTTGCGGCGAATGCCAGCGGGCCTGCCCCGTGGGCATCCCGATCCTGGCCCTGCGCCAGCAGATCGGTCGTGCCGTGAGCCAGCTCTTCGACGGCTACAAGGCCGGTATGGACCCCGAGGCCGTGCCGCCGCTGCTGGGCTATGAGCTGGAAGAAAAGAACATCCATGAGAGGGAGTGGAAATGAGCATAACCCGTTTCGTCACCGCTGACGGCCTGCCCGCCTTTCTGGCTCACCTCTCCAAGAGCGCCCGCGTGCTGGCCCCGGTAGAGAAGCCGGGCAACAAGACCGCGGTCGTGTTCGAGCCCTGGAAGGAAGGCAAGCCCTTCACCCTGGCCAAGGCCACCGTGCCCGCCAAGGAAGCCGTGCTGCCCCAGTGCGAAGTGCTGGTGCGCTACAGCAAGACCAAGGATCCCAATGATCCGGGCAAATGCACCATGACCCTGGACGATACGCCGCAGGCCGAGCCCACCGTGGTCTTCGGCAGCCGTCCCTGTGACGCCCGCGGCTATGTGACCCTGGACCGGCCCTACCTGCACGGCCCCTTCGCGGACCCGTACTACAAGGCCCGTCGTGACCAGCTCACCGTCATCACCCTGACCTGCCCCAGCGGCTGCAGCACCTGCTTCTGCCACTGGGTGGGCGGCGGCCCCACCTCGCCGGAAGGTTCCGACGTGCTGATGACCGAAGTGGAAGGCGGCTATGTGCTGCAGGCCATGACCGACAAGGGCGCGGCCCTGCTGGAAGGCAGCAGCCTGGCCGACGGCGCCGACCGCTTTGCCGATGCCGAGGCCGCCCGCAAGGCCGCCTGGGCCAGCCTGGAAAAGGCGCCCAGCCTGGCCGAAGCTCCGGCCAAGGTGGCCGCCCGCTTCGAGGATGTGGAGTTCTGGCAGCAGGAGACCGACCGTTGTCTGTCCTGCGGGGCCTGTACCTACTTCTGCCCCACCTGCTACTGCTTCAACATCACCGACGAAGGCGACGGCCTCAACGGCCGTGAGGGCCGCCGTCTGCGTACCTGGGACAACTGCATGTCGCCCCTGTTCACGCGTGAAGCCAGCGGGCACAATCCCCGTACGGCCAAGGCCCTGCGCATGCGCAACCGCGTGTCGCACAAGTTTGCCACCTATCCCGAGAACTGGGGCGCCTTCTCCTGCAACGGCTGCGGCCGCTGCGTGAGCAACTGCCCCGTGCATCTGGATATCCGCGCCATCGTGCTCGACGCCATCAACAAGTAGGAGTTCGTTCATGGCTACCAAGAAAACTACCACCCGGAGCAAAAGCACGAAGGCTGCCGCCAAGCCTGCCGCCAAGCCCGCAGCCAAGACCAAGAAGGCTGCCGCTGCGGCTGCCCCGGCAGAAGCCGCGGAAGTGGCCGTGCGCGGCACGGACAGCCCCGTGCTGAAGGAAAGCCATGCGCCCGTGGTCAAGGAAAGCCCGGTGCCGGCCGAAGCCGTGAAGGCCGAAGCCCCCGCCGTGGCCGAACCCGCCCAGGCTCCCGCCGTGGCTGAAGAAAAACCCGCCCGTACCCGCAAGAGCAAGGCCGCTGCCAAGCCCGCCGAAGCTCCCGCGGAAGAAGCCCCCAAGGCTGAAGAAAAGCCCGCCGAAGCTCCCGCCCCCGCGGCGGAAGCCAAACCGGCCGCCAAGCCTGCCGTCCTCAAGCCCCGTGCCGACGGCGGCATGCTGCGCGAGATCACGCCCCGTCCCCAGCAGGCGGGCAACCCCTACAAGCCCATGCTGGCCACGGTGGTGGAGACCATCCAGGAGACCGGCAACATCAAGACCCTGCGCGTGGTCCTGGACGATCCCGAGCAGATGGCCAACTTCACCTATGAGCCCGGCCAGGTGGGCCAGCTCTCGGTGTTCGGCGCCGGTGAATCCACCTTCGTCATCAACACCCCGCCCTCGCAGAAGGAGTACCTGCAGTTCTCCGTCATGCAGGCCGGTGAAGTGACCTCCGCCATCCATCGCCTGAGCCCCGGCGACAAGGTGGGCGTGCGCGCCCCCCTGGGCAACTTCTTCCCTTACAATGACTGGAAGGGGAAGAACATCTTCTTCGTGGGCGGCGGTATCGGCATGGCCCCCATCCGTACCATCATGCTGCACGTGCTGGAGCACAAGGCCGACTACGGCAAGGTGAGCCTGCTGTACGGCGCCCGTTCGCCGCGCGACATGGCCTTCAGCTACGAGCTGGACGGCTGGCTGGCCAATCCCGACCTGGATTGCACGCTCTGCATCGACAATCCCTACGAAGGCTGGCCGCACAAGGTGGGTCTGATCCCCAACGTGCTGACCGAGCTGAACCCCAGCCCGGACAACTGCGTGGCCGTGCTCTGCGGCCCGCCGATCATGATCAAGTTCACCCTGCAGGCCCTGGAAAAACTGGGCTTCCAGCCCGAGAACATCGTGACCACGCTGGAAAAGCGCATGAAGTGCGGTATCGGCATCTGTGGCCGCTGCAACATCGGCAGCCACTATGTCTGCGTGGACGGCCCGGTGTTCACCATGGCCCAGCTCAAGGAACTGCCGCCCGAACTGTAGGCCGGCATCTTTGCTGCGTTTGAAGGAAGGGGTCTTCGGACCCCTTCTTTTTTTGTGCCCTGGCCGGGGAGCGTCCCGGTACGACGGCGGCAAAAACGTCTGTCCGGGAGAGGTGTCCGTCCCCCCTGCCGGGCACGGGGAAGAAATGCCGTGATTCCGCTGGGCAAGATGTACTATGTCACGATTTAATGACTTAAAAATCACTATTTTGTGACAATCAATCGTGATTATCTTTTTTAAACATGATGAAATAATTTATTTTTTCTTAACTGGTAAATTTTCCTGAAAATTGTCTGTCAAAAAGCGTGAATTTTCATCCGGGGACGTTTACGTACCCTTTACAGCCCCTTTCCTTGTGCGTATATCCCCCTTGCGTAAGTACTCAACCTCCCACCGACATAAGGAGAAAAAATATGGAAACCAGCGCTCGCAATACTTTCTGGGGCACCATCAGCTCCGTGCGTCCCGGCGCCGTCAATGACGAGATCGAACTGACCATGCCTTCCGGCACCAAACTGGTGGCCTCCATCACCAAGGCCAGCACCGAACGTCTGGGCCTGGTCGAAGGCAAGGAAGCCTGCGCCCTGGTCAAGGCCAGCATGGTCATCCTGATGAACGATGCCGACCAGTACATCCTCTCCACCCGCAATCAGTTCTGCGGTACCGTGAAGAGCGTGACCCCCGGCGCCGTCAACGGCGAAGTGGTGGTGGACCTGGGTGCTGACGGCGAAATGACCTCCATCATCACCATGGGCAGCATCAGCAAGCTGGGCCTGGCCGAAGGCAGCAAGGTGACCGCCATCGTCAAGGCCACCAACGTGATCATGGCCGTCAAGAAGTAAGTCCTGTCGCTACGCGATATCCGAGGGCCGTCTCCGCAGGGAGACGGCCCTTTTTTCATGTTCGCTGCGACGCCAGATGTCCTGTTGTCAGGGAAGAGGGCGTGCCCGTGCCCCGGCCTTGCCCGGCCGGGAAAGGTCGGGGAGGCCCGGAAAAGGGAAGGCGCCTGGGCAGGGACGGTAGCGCTGCCCGGAGCCACAAAAAAAGGCTGCCCGCGGGCAGCCTTGAAATGTCGAATCCGGGAGGGGATCAGCGGATGGCGCAGTTGCCGTCACGGCAATCCTGCGAGGGGACCACGGGCGTGGCCTGGAAGAGGACGATCTTGGTCTCCTTGCCGACCTTGTTCAGGACCATGGTATAGCGCATCAGACCCTGGGGCAGGGGGGGCGTGGCCGAGCCCTTGAGCTCGCCGTTGGCCGTGACCAGGGTCACGTCACCCATGACGGTGCTGCGCATGTTGCTGAGGCGGATACGGTCGATGACCAGCTTCCTTTCCTTGAGACTCGCCAGGAAGTGTTCCTTGTCCTGGATATGCCCGTTGGCGCTGACATGCCAGTAATTGGGGGCCAGGAGCTTGTCCAGGGACTCCACATCACCGGTCATGAGGGCCTCGGCATACAGTTCGGTCACATCAGCCTTGGCCAGGGCCGCACCGGCAAAGATCAGGCTCAGGGCCAGCGATACAAGGAACATACGGAACAGCTTCATGATGCATCCTCCTTTGGAGCTAGGGATGGACGGTACCTGTTATAAAAAACGGTACGGGGCATCATGAAAGCTGTCAAGCTGCGTCCCTTGTCAGGCCCGGCGCCGATTTGCAAAACATGCCCGGCTGGCATATATTGATGTTCTTCTTTTTATTCCCTGACTTTTAGCAAGGATACAGCATGCTCACCAATATTCTGCAAAGCATCGGCAGAACACCTTTGCTGCGTCTGAACGCTCTCGGCGCAGATCTGCCCGGTACGGTCTGGCTCAAGCTCGAAAACCGCAATCCCGGGGGATCCATCAAGGATCGCGTGGCCTTCCATGTGATCGACAAGACCATGGAGTGGGGCGACATCGAAGCCGGCGGCACCATCGTGGAGGCCACCAGCGGCAACCTGGGCATCGGCATCGCCCTGGTGGCTGCCGTGCGGGGCCTGCACTGCGTGCTGACCATGCCCGATTCCATGAGCGTGGAGCGCCGCAACCTGCTGCATGCCCTGGGCGCGGAACTGGTGCTGACCCCGGCCGCCGAAGGCATGAAGGGGGCCATCAAGGTCGCGGAAAAACTGGCGGAAGAGCGCAACGGCCTGCTGTTCGGGCAGTTCTCCAACCCGCTGGCCGTGGAGGCCCATTACCTCACCACCGGCCCCGAGATCCTTGCCGACAGCGTGGGCCATATGGACGTGCTGGTGGCCGGTGTGGGTTCCGGTTCGTCCATCACGGGCACGGGCCGCTTCCTCAAGGAGAACATCCCCGGCTTCAAGGTCATGGCCGTGGAACCGGCGGAATCCCCCGTCCTTTCCGGCGGACAGGCCGGACAGCACGGCATCCAGGGCATCGGGGCCAATTTCGTGCCCTCCATCCTGGACCGCAGCCTGCTGGACGAGATCATCCAGGTGCCCACGGCGGAGGCCATGGCTACGGCACGCCGCCTGATGCGCCTGCAGGGCGTGTGCGCGGGCATCTCCACCGGCGCCAACGTGCTGGCCGCCCTCAGCGTGGCCGCCCGTCCCGAGATGCAGGGCAAGAACATCGTGACCTTCGCCTGCGATACCGGCGAACGTTACATGTCCACGCCCCTGTTCCGTCAGGACTAGTTTTTGCGGGAGGCCCCGGAGCCCCCTGATGACGAGCCGTAAAAAAGCCCCCTCCATGAGGGGGCTTTTTTTGTGGCCTTGGTGACGACCATGCATGGCCGGGTACAACGCGCCGGGGGGGCCAGGGAGGGCCCTTGCCTCAGGGCCGTCGCCGGGCAGTCCGCAAGGGTATCTGGAGGGATACGGGGACTTTTGCGGCATCTGCGCCAACGCCGGGGGACCTCACCAGGGCACAGCCGAGGCCTCCCCCGTTGGGCGTCACCGGATCCTTCTTAGCCCGCCTGCTGCAGCAGATCGCCCAGGAAGGCGTAGGCGAAGGCAAAGTAGATGAACACGCCCACCAGATCCATGATGGAGGTGATGAGGGGCGAGGACAGGGTGGCGGGGTCCGTGCCGATGCGCCGGGCCACGAAGGGCAGGAGCACCCCGATGATGCCGCCCAGCACGGTGCAGACCAGCATGCTCAGGCCCACCACCAGCAGCACGTCCAGGTCGATGCCCTTGGAGAACCAGGCCAGCACGGTCTCCATGGCGGCCACCACCAGGCCCAGGGCGGCGGCTACGGGCAGTTCGCGCCGGACGACGCGCCAGACGTCCTGCCAGCGCAGGCTCACGTCGCCCAGCGCCATGGCCCGGATGACGAGGGTGGCCGACTGGCTGCCCGCATTGCCGCCCATGTCCACGATGGGCGCGATGAAGGCCGCCAGCACGATGACCTGCGACAGGATCTCTTCCTGCGCGGCCACGAAGGTGCTGGTGACGACGCCGAACAGGGTCAGCAGCACCAGCCAGAACACGCGCACGCTGAACATCTTGCGGAAGGGGGATTCCAGGATGTCCAGGTCGGTGCCGTCGGTGGTCACCGTACCGCCAAAGCGGGCCAGCTGGGTGGCGTCTTCCTGCTTTTCGATGTCCATGGCGTCGTCCACGGTGACGATGCCGACCATCTTTTCCCCGCCGTTGATGACGGGCAGGGCCAGCAGGTCATAGCGGCCGATGAGCTCGGAGGCCTTGCTCCGGGGCCACTGGGCCCGCGCGAACACGGGATCGCGGCGCATGATGTTCCTGATGGTCAGGGAGTCATCGGCCAGCAGCAGCTCGCGCAGGGAAAGGGTGCCGCACAGATGCCCTTCCTTGTCCTGCACATAGATGACGTAGATGGTCTCCTTGTCGGCGGCGGTGGCCCGCACATGGGCCAGGGCCTGGGCCACGCTCATGTCCGGCAGCACGGCCACATAATCCGAGGTGGTCACCGAACCTACGCTGCCTTCGGCATAGGCGGCCAGACGCAGGATGTCTTCACGTTCGCCGTGGGCCAGGGCGGGCAGCAGGCGCTGGCGGGCGGCTTCGTCCAGATCGTGGAACAGGTCCACGCGTTCGTCGGCGGCCATGCCTTCGAACAGGGCCACCACGGTCTCGCGGGGCAGTTCCTGCAACAGGCGGCTCTGGCGCTCTTCGGAAAAATACACGAATACTTCGGCCAGCGCCCCGGCCTTCAGGCAGGGCAGCAGGCGGGCCACGTCACGGCTCTTCAGGGTCTCCAGGGCCTCGGCCATGTCGGAGGGGTGGACGCTCTCCACCAGTTCGGCAAAAGCTTTGGTGTCGTGGCGGGCGGACAGGTCGCGCACGGTGCGCAGCAGATCTTCACGGATCATGGTCTTTCTCCTTTTTTTCTTCAGCGTGCGGGATGGGGACGGCAGCAGGAGGACGGCAGGGGCCGCCCGAAGGCCGCCTGCGATCCGGGGTCATGCGGCCGGGCACGGAAGAGGAGAAAACCGTTATGCGTCCGGGGGACGGAAGGGATCAGGTTCAGGTCATGGACGGTGACGCCAGAGGCGACCCGGCGGGCCTGCTGTGGTTTTTTGAGGATCATGACAGACCTCCCCAAGGTTGGAATGCTGGGGGCAGGCGCGTGCGAAAGCAGGCGCGACCACGGACGACGGGAGGGGGGCAGGGTGACTGTCCATACGTCGGCTCCTTTGGTTGGGGGTGTTCTTGATGAAAGCCTTCCTGCGGACGTCAGGGCAGACGCGCGGCATGACGGCAGGTCGTGCCGTTGCGTACCGGTACGGGACGTGTGCGGGCCGTGCCGCAGGCTGGTTGCCTGCAGGCCTGACGCCGCAGGCAAAGATGAACGATGACGGAAGGCCATCCCGCAGGGCAGGGCCCGGCAGGATACGGCAAAGGGGACGTGACGGCCTGTCAGCAGGCAGCGCGCATCACGGACGTCCGGCCCATGACGGGGATGGACGAGCGGGAAGGATGCAGGACATGACGACGTGTCCGGAAGATGATCCGGTCACGGACGGGGCCGTACTGGGAGACAGACGGCGGGAAAAGACGGGAACGGGACATGGAGACCTCCTCGCAGGGCTGGTGCCGCCTGCGGGAAGGTGGACGCAAGGCAGGCGATCAGCGTGACGGGACAGATACCTGGATACTGGGAGGGATGGGACTGTCAGATGACATGGGAACTCCTTGCGTGACATGGCCGTCAGCTCGACGGCCCGTTTCCTATGGCACAGATAGGAATAGAAGTCCAGCAAAAAAGCCGGGATAGCGATGACGTCACAAAAATGTCGTCACGGCGCAGGGCTGCAGGGAGCTTTCCGTCGCATATGCGTTCTTCGCCGGAAGCCAGGGCCTGCGGCGTCTGCCCGGACAGGGAGAGGCCTGTTTGTCCGGGCAGGCATCCTGCAAGAGCGGCAGGCGGCAGCCTTAGCCCTGCACGGCATCCCGGCCGCTGCGCCAGAACTCGTGGAGCCGTTCCACCTGGCCGGAGCAGAGCAGGGGCATGGCCGCGTTGATACGCTCCAGCGGCCAGTCCCACCAGCGCATCTCCAGCAGCATGGCGATCCGTTCCGGGCTGAAGCGTCGGCGCAGCTGACGGGCGGGCATGCCGGCCACCACGGCATAGGGCTCCACGTCCGCGGTCACTACGGCGCGTGCGGCGATGACAGCGCCGTCTCCGATGCGTACGCCGGGCATGATCATGGCTTCCGTACCGATCCAGACATCGTTGCCCACCACGGTGTCCCCGGCGCGGACGAAGCCGTCTACGGCCCCCTGGAAGCCCGCCTCTTCCGGCATGTAGAAAAAGGGGAAGGTGGCGATCCAGTCCATGCGATGGCCCTGATTGCCCGCCATGATGAAGCTGGCGCCGCTGCCGATGGAACAGAAGGAACCGATGATGAGCTTGTCCACGTCATCGCGTTCCGGGCTCAGATAGCGGGCGCAGTCGTCGAAGCTGTGGCCGTGGTAATAGCCGGAGTAATAGCTGTAGCGGCCCGCACGGATGTTGGGGTTGCGGATCTGCTGGTCCAGAGGGACGCCCTTGAAGGGACTTTCAAAAAAATTCATGGCGCTTCCTTGCGGGAGGCAGGGGGGAGAAGGAGTTTTTTGAAGCATTTCGTTCCTTTTCCCGGAGCATCGTCGTTCCTGACGGCCACGGTCTTGCGGCCACCATCCGGTCAGCTCCCCCCTCCCCAATACGTTTATCCGGTTGCGTATGGCGGTCCCGTCTTCGGGCAGCGGGGCTGTTGTCGTGCGTTGCCGCGATCGGGCCGGGAGTCGGGAGAGCATGGTAGCCGGGGCCTGTAGAGGATGCAATGGCTGTGGCCGGTCGGGCCACGGGAAGGCGGCGTATCCATGCACGCAGAGCATGCCGCAGGGCACGACAGCCTGCCGTATCGGCACAGGGCCGCAGCGGACGGGCTCTCTGAGATCGCTCCTCTGTGCGAGGATGGTCGAAGCAAAAAAAGCCTGTGCCCCGTTTTGGGACACAGGCAGGAAAAGCAGGCTGGTGAAGGGGAGTTTGAGGGGAAAGCCCTCTCGCATCGACAGCAGAGATGCGACCGGATGGCGGCCGCAGGCCGTGCCCGTTGCGACGCAGGAAGCTACGGGCATCGACAGCAGAAGAGATGCGACCGGATGGCGGCCGCAGGCCGTGCCCGTTAGCGAGAAAGACGCCTCACGGGATCACCGGCAACAAGGAGGGGGCCCTAAAACTCAGCACCGTTGGCGATACTGGCCCGACGGACATCGCCGGCAGGATGCGGGGTAGCCTTTCTTCCTCCAAAGCAGGATGCCCCGGCCGTTATGCCTTGCGGGGCAGACCGGCGCGCTGGGCAAAGCCCATGAGGGCGTGGGTGAGCTTGGCGGCGGTGAAGTCCGCATGATGCAGGCCCGGCAGGGGAGCCAGCTCCACCACGTCCATGCCGACCATGCTGCGGCCCTGCAGGCAGCGCTCGATGAGCAGCAGGGCCTGATGCCAGAACAGGCCGCCGGGCGAAGGCGTGCCCGTGGCGGGCATCAGCGAGGCGTCCAGACCGTCCACGTCGAAGGTGATGTAGAGGCGGCGGGGAAAGTCCGCGGGCAGGGGCTGTTCCGGCAGGCCCTGGCGGAAGAGGACGTCGGCGTCATAGTGCAAGACATTGTACTGGCGGCGCACCTCCACTTCTTCGCGGCAGAAGTCGCGCATGGCGAACTGGGCCAGCGGCAGGCCAAGGTCGGCCACGGCCCGGTGCATGACGCTGGCGTGGGAATAGATGGAGCCTTCATACTGGGAACGCAGGTCCGCATGGGCATCGAACTGCACCACGCCAAAGGGCTCGCCCGTACGCGCGGCCTCGGCGGCCAGGGCACGCAGGGCGCCCAGGCTCACGGTATGCTCGCCGCCCAGGATGACGGGCAGGGCCTTGCAGCGCAGGGCGTGGGCCGTGGCGGCCTCGATGCGGTCCAGCACGGTCTCGATGGGGGCATCACAGTCCACGGCAGGGGCGGTGTACAGGCCCGCTTCTCCCGGGGCGCTGATGCCGTCCCAGGCCTCCAGCTGCTGCGAGGCGGAAAGGATGGCGGCCGGGCCGTGGGCGGTGCCGCCCCCGTAGGAGACGCTTTGCTCCAGCGGGACGGGGATGATGTGGAAGGCGGCCTGTTCCGGCCGGGCCGGTTCGTATTCCGAGGCCAGGAAATGGCTTTCGTCGAATTCCTGATGACAGACGGTGACGGGGCTGGACATGCTCGTGTCTCCAGACGGAAAAACGGCCTGCTGGGGGGGCAGGCCGTTTAGGTTGAACTGTCAGTAAGAAAGGAAGGTACTTAGCTTACTGCATAAGGCGTGCCAAAATATCCAGCGAGGAATGTTTTTCTATCTTGCTGTTTTTGTTGTTTTTATTGTTCGCTATGAGCGAAAAGGCCGTTTAATTTTTTTTACATAAGCCCTGCCGGAGCCATACGGGGGGACAAAAATATTGCACACTCCCCTTTCTAGGAGGGGCCGGTCAGGGCTGCGGCGGTCCGGTACGGCCGCCGGCTGCGGTACTTTCCGGGCGTTTTTTTGCCCTTTCCGGGCAGGTCGGGCCCTGGGGACACGCCGTCCTGCCTCCCATACTATGGGGAGCGGGGCCGCTGCAAGAAAAAAGCGGGAGCGGTCAAAAAAGCTGGCTTCGGGCGCGGCAGCACCGCCTTGCCGGTTCAGGGATTTTGTCCCTGGACCGGCCATGTTTTGGGAGAGGCGTGCGGGCGGGAAAGACGCTTGCGGAAGCGGTCTGGGCCGCTGTCCGGGCAGAGCTGCCATAGCCGCCGGACGGCAGCGGGGAGCCCATCGCGGCAGAAGGCCGCCAGACACAGGAAAAGGGCCCCGGAAGACCGGGGCCCTTGCCGACGTTGGTCTGTCAGGCCCTCAGGCCTGGGCCATACCCGTTAGGGCAGCATCCAGGAAAGGGGACCAGCCTGCAGGTAGGCCAGCACGCAGAGCACCAGGGTCATGCCGATGCTGTGACCGATGGTGAAGCGGAAGAGCTTGCCTTCCTGACCGGCATTGTTGGTGGCGGCGGTAGCCACGGACAGGGACTGGGGCGAGATCATCTTGGCGGTCACGCCACCGGAGGCGTTGGAGGCCACGGCCAGTTCGGGGCGCATGCCCACGGCCAGGGCGGTGTCCTTCTGCATGCCGCCGAACAGGGCGCAGGAGGACGTGTCGGAACCGGTCAGGAACACGCCCAGCCAGCCCAGCAGGGGAGAGAAGAAGGGGAACAGCCAGCCGGTGTGGGTGAAGGCCAGACCCAGGGTGGAGCTCATGCCGGAGTAGTTCATCAGGTAAGCCAGGCCCAGGATCATGGCGATGGTCAGGATGGGGAAGGTCAGCTGCTTCAGGGTACGCATGAAGCAGGCGATGGCCTTGCCGTAACCGTACTTGGGCATGAAGGGCACGGACACCAGACCGGACAGCAGGATGGCGGTACCGCCAGCGGACAGCCAGTTGAAGGTGAACTTGGCGCCGTACACGGCGTCAGCCTGCACGATGGGGGCGGTCTTCATGACTTCGCCATCCAGGCCGGGCCAGGAGATGTTGAACACGGTGCCGGGCAGGCCGTTGAGGATGGCCTTGAAGGAGCCCAGGCCCCAGAAGAACACGAACACGGCCAGCACCAGGTACGGGGCCCAGGCGCGCAGCACGATGGCCAGAGGATAGCCCTGGCCTTCCAGGTTGGAGGGAGCTTCGCCTTCGAAGCGGAAGATGCTCTTGGGCTGCCAGACCTTGAGCAGCAGCATCAGGGCCACGATGGTGGCGATGGCGGAACCGATGTCGGGCAGGGTCGGGCCGTGGAAGTTGGCCAGCAGGAACTGGGCGCCGCCAAAGGCCACACCGGCCACGATGATGGCGGGCAGCACTTCCATGGAACGCTTGAAGCCGCACATGACCACGCAGACCCACAGGGGCACGATCAGGGACAGCAGGGGCAGCTGACGACCGGCAATGGCGGAGACGGTCATCTGGTCAAGGCCGGACACCTGGGCGGCCACGATCAGCGGCACACCGATGGCGCCGAAGGCCACGGGGGCGGTGTTGGCGATCAGGGCGATACCGGCGCCCCACAGCGGGGTGAAGCCCAGGCCCACCAGCATGGCGGCGGCGATGGCCACGGGGGTACCGAAACCGGCGGTACCTTCGATGAAGCAGGAGAAGGCGAAGGCGATGAACAGGGCCTGCAGACGACGGTCGTCCGTCAGGCGGGCCAGGGAGTCTTTGATGATCTCGAACTCACCGGATTCCACGGTCATGTTGTAGACCCACACGGCCGTGATGACGATCCAGACGATGGGGAACAGGCCGAAGCAGGCCCCCAGCGCCACGGAGTTGACTGCCAGGCCTACCGGCATCTTCCAGACCAGGATGGCCACCAGCAGGGCGCCCACCAGACCGGCCACGGCGGCGATATGACCTTTCGCCTGCCGGAAAGCCAGCATGTAGAACAGAATGATCAGCGGTACGGATGCCGCCAGTGCCGACAGGCCGATGCCTCCCAGAGGTTCGTAAACCTGAGTCCAAGCCATCTTTCTCTCCCTTCTACTAGAAAAGCGTGCCGTCGGTCCGTCCGGCCCCTGCCCGAGGACAGGCGACACAAATACATCCTTAACGCTAAGATTATGCTGGCAATGATGAAAATGCAATAGGTTAGGGATAAAAAGGGGGGTTATTTCCGTTATTTTCAGGCTTGGCCAATTTTTTTAATTTATTGAATTTAATAGCTATTTTTACGTTATGAAATAGTTCATGAAATATTTTTTCAAGCTTTTTCTGACAGGAAAATCCTGTAAAAAAAGCCCCTTCCGGGGCTCTTCCTGTCTGCGGATCAGCGCTGCCGTACCGGCAGGCGTTCGGCCAGCAAAATACTTTCGCTGTGGGTCTCCCGGTTGGCGTCCCGGCAGTGCAACACACGCCAGCGCCGCGGCTCCAGACGGGCCAGTCGTTGGGCAAGGGCGGCCTCTTCGGCGGCGCCGCCTTCATGGCCGGTATAGCAGTGCAGGCTCAGGCAGCCCTGCGGGGCCAGCCGCTCCAGCAGGGCATCCACGGCCGCCAGACTGCCCGACGCCGTGGTGGTGCAGCGCTTGTCCGTGCCCGGCAGGTAGCCGAAATTGAAGATGCCCGCCAGCAGGGGGTGTTGCCTGTCCGCTTCGGACAGGGCGTCCAGCAGCTCCGGCAGGGCCGCATGGGAATGGAGGACGAGACGGATGTCCGTCGTCCCGGAAGGGAGGGGAGACAGGGCGCAGGCCGCCGCTGCCGAGGCACAGCAGCGCGCCGCCATGCCTGCCTGCTCCAGTCGTGCCCGGCTGGCCTGCAGGGCGGCCTCCTGGATGTCCAGGGCCAGCAGCAGGCTGCCCGCCGGGGCCTGACGGGCCAGGAAGAGGCAGTCGTGGCCGTTGCCGGCCGTACCGTCCAGCAGCAGGGGGGGCTGCCCGCCGCCGTTATCGCGCCAGGCCGCCAGGGCCCGGAGCACGGCGCTGTGCGCCACGGCGTCCAGAAGCGAAGGCCGGGGCGGTCGCAGGACCGTCCCGGCGCGGAATGGGCTTGCCGCCCCGGAGGCGGCCACAGGATCTGCCATGACTAGTGGGTGGTGCCGTTACCTTCGGCGCGCGGCGCGGCCATGCGGGTGGCCAGTTCCTTCACCTGGTCCGTGGAACACCACTGGGCGAACAGTTCGCGCCAGCTGCCGAACTCCATGAAGTTCTGGTCCAGCTGGTTCTCGTGCATCTGCACCCAGGCGTTGAACAGCTGCATGCGGGTCTGGAAGGTGGTGCTGTCGAACACGGTCTCGGCCATGCGCTGGGGCATGACCTTGCCGTCCAGGTGTTCCATGACGAAGGAACAGACGGCCTGCTGCGACAGGGCAAAGCTGATCTCCTTGCCGTTCAGGCTCTCGGCCAGGGGCAGCAGATCGGGGTACAGCTCCTTGATGCGCTGCATGCCCTGCTCGGGGATGGCCACGAACAGGGGCTTTTCCGCGCCTTCTTCCACCGGCGCATCCAGCTTTTCAGTGAGGAAATAGAAACGGATCCAGTTCTCGAACATCACGGTTTCCAGGATGCGCAGGACGGCATTCTGGAATTCTTCTTGAGGCGTAGGCATGGAAAATCCTTTGTGCAAAAAATTTCAAGCTACTTTACGATTCCCGTCCGGCGGCGTCAACTGGTGGAGGGATTTTCCTTTTTTTACTGAAAGGGAGACCGGATAGGGGAAGGATGCGCCGAGGGCTGGAGCCTGTGGAGGGACGACCCACCGCGGTCCCCCCCGGCGGGATGGCCCTGTGGGCTCCTCTGGCCTGCCCAGCGCCTTTATGCTAATCTGTAACGATGATTGATTACGCGCACGCGCTCAACAGCGCCCAATACGAGGCCGCCACCTGCGGCGACGGGCCGGTCCTGGTAGTGGCCGGCGCCGGTTCCGGCAAGACCCGCACCATCACCTACCGCCTGTCCTGGCTGGCGGATCACGGCGTCCCGCCGGAATCCATGCTGCTGCTCACCTTCACCCGCAAGGCGGCGCAAGAGATGCTGCAGCGGGCCGCGGCCCTGTCCGACCATGCCCTGAGCCTGGTGCAGGGCGGCACCTTCCACTCCTTCGCTTTCGGCGTGCTGCGCCGTTACCGTCCCGACTGGCTGGAGGACCGCCCCTTCACGGTCATGGACAGCGCGGACATCAACGCGGCGGTCAAGGCCTGCAAGGACGATCTCCGGCTGGGCAAGGGCGACCGCTCCTTCCCGCGCACCCAGGCCATCGTGGGCTTTTTGAGCAAGGCCCGGAACAAGGAGATGCGCCTGGACGAGGTCCTGCAGCGCGAGGCCTTCCACCTGCTGCCCTATGCCGAGCCGCTGATGCAGCTGGGCGAGGCCTACGATGCCTACCGCAAGGAAAAGGGCCTGCTGGACTACGACGACCTGCTGTTCGAGCTGGAGCATCTGCTGCGTACCAACGAGCGCGCGGCCGAGAACCTGCGCCGCCGCTACACGCACATTTTGGTGGACGAATATCAGGACACCAACCTGGTTCAGGCCCGCATCGTGCGTCTGCTGGCCGGGCCGGAGGGCGAAGGCATGCCGCCGGGCAACGTCATGGCCGTGGGCGACGAGGCCCAGTCCATCTATGCCTTCCGTGGCGCCAACGTGCGCAACATCCTCGATTTCCCCAAGCTTTTCCCCGGGGCCCGCATCATCCGGCTGGAGGAGAACTACCGCTCCACCAAGCCCATCCTGGACGTGGCCAACAACCTGCTGGAAAACGCCACGGAATCCTTCCGCAAAAAACTGTTCACCCGCAAGGAGGGCGGGGCGCCGGTGCGCCTGGTGACGCCCCTCAGCGACATGAGCCAGGCCAAGCTGGTGGTGCGCCGCATCGAGGACCTGCTGACCCGGCACCTGCCGCACGAGATCGCCGTGCTCTTCCGGGCGGGGTTCCATTCCTACCATCTGGAAATGGCCCTCAACCAGGCAGGCATCGCCTTCCGCAAGTACGGCGGCCTGCGCTACACCGAGGCGGCCCACGTCAAGGACGTCATGGCCTACGCCCGCCTGCTGCTCAACCCGCTGGACATGCCCGCCTTCTCGCGCGTGGCCGAGCTGCACGAGGGCATCGGCCCCAAGACCGTGCTCAAGCTCTACAACGTGGCCCAGAGCGCCGACGGCCCGGCCCTGGACAAAGCCTGTGCCCGCTTCCCCTCCTTCCGCGAGGACCTGCGCTTCATCGCCGAGATGCGCGCCCGCCCGCTGCATCCGGTGACGGCGCTGGAGCTCATCGTGGACCATTACCGCCCCGTGCTGGAGAGCCGCTATCCCGAAGACTGGCCCCGCCGCCAGCAGGGACTGGAAGAGATCCTGCAGATGGCCTCGGGCTACAACGATTTGGATCTGTTCCTGGCCGATCTGGCCCTGGATTCCCCCGACGAGGAAGACGAGGACAACGAGGGCCGCATCACCCTCTCCACGGTGCACTCGGCCAAGGGCCTGGAGTGGAACGCCGTGCTGATCATCGACCTGGTGGAGGACCGCTTCCCCTCGCGCCACGCCCTGGCACGGCCCGAAGATTTCGAAGAAGAACGCCGCCTGATGTACGTGGCCTGCACCCGCGCCCGGCAGGAGCTGGACCTGTATTCGCCGGCCACCATCTACAGCAAGGCCGAGCAGGGCACGCAGCATGTGGCCCAGAGCCCCTTCGTGCGCGAGCTGCCCGCCGGGCTGACCGAGGAGTGGGTGGAAAGTTACGGCGGCGGCCTGAGCAAACGGGCGCGCGGCGGCATGTTCGCCGATCCCTTTGGCGGCCGTCCGGCCCCGTCCGGCCCCGGCGCGGGCTTTGGTCGCGGCCGTCATGCGGGCCTTGCCGCCCCTGCCGGGCTCAGCCCGGCCCAGCGTCTGGCCGCCACCCGCGCCCTGCAGGATGCCGATGACTGCCAGCTGCCCCCGGACGAACGGCCGGGAGGCACCGCGGGAGGGCGTCCGGCTGCTGCGCCTGCCGCTCCCGCCGCTGACGCTGCCGGAGGTTCGGTACTGGCGGCCGCCGGGGCCGTGGCCGCGGGCAAGCGCCCCTGCTTCTGTCGCCACAAGATCTTCGGCCGGGGCAAGATCCTCGGCCTCATGCCCCCGAACAAAGTACAGGTGAGTTTTGCCGGTTTCGGGATCAAGGTCATCCTGGCCGACTATCTGCAACTGGAGGACTGATATGTCCCAGCCTTCGCGCGCTTCTGAAGACAGCATCCTTGCCTGTCTGGCCCGGCATTTCCCGGCCACGCATCCTTCCCTGCTGCTGGGCAGGGGCGACGACTGCGCCGTGCTCAAGGCCGGCACGCCCCTGTGCGTGAGCAGCGACCTTTTTCTGGAGGATGTCCACTTCCGGCGCTCCTATTTCACGCCCGAAGAGATCGGCCACAAGGCCCTGGCCGTCAATGTGAGCGACATCGCGGCCTGCGGCGGCCGCCCGCTGGCCTTCACCCTGGCCCTGGGCCTGCCCGATGACGTGGATGCGCTGTGGCTCGACCGCTTTTTCTCCGGCATGGCCGCTCTGGCGCAGGAACAGCGTCTGGCCCTGGCGGGCGGCGACTTGTCCCGCAGCCCCTTCCTGCACGTGAGTATCACCATCTGGGGCGAGTCCTACACGGGCGGGGACTTCCTCGTGCGGGGCGGCTCCATGCCCGGGGACAGCCTGTTCGTGGTGGGCCGTCCGGGCCTGGCCCGCGTGGGCCTGCAGGTATTGGAAAAAGAAGGCCGGGCCGCGCTGGAGCACTGGCCCGCTGCCTGCGCCGCGCATCTTTTGCCCGTGCCGCAGGTGGATGCCGGGCTCATGCTGGCCCGTGCGGGCGCCAATGCCCGGCCCCCGGCACTGATGGATCTTTCCGACGGCATCATGCGCGACCTGCCGCGCCTGCTGGGCCGCACCGGCGAGAGCCGGGCCCGGCGCGAAGGCGACACGGGCACCGCCACGGACAGCGGCCTGGGCGCGGCCATCCTGCTGCCGCAGGGCATGCTCCATCCCGAAGTGGTGCGCCATGCCCGCGAGAACGGGCTCAATCCCGTGCACGAGGCCCTGCTGGGCGGCGAGGATTACGCCCTGCTGGGCTCCTGCGCCCCGGACATGCTGCCCATCCTGCATGCGGCCATCCCCGGCTTCATGAGCATCGGCACCATCACCGATGACGGGGAGCTGACCTGCAACAACGAGCCGCTGGACGCACTCCAGGGCTTTGACCATTTTGCCGTATCCGCGGAGGCCTAGCCATGCCCTTTCCTTGTTTCCATCAGCGTCAGGGCCGGGACATCGCCCTGGCTGCCCTGCCGTCGTCCATCGTCCGGGAGCTGGCCGAAGTTTGCCGTGAAGCCTGGCACGGCGGCATGCTGGCCGGTTGCAACGGTAACGCCAGCTACCGCTGGCAGAGCCCCGAAGGCGAGCGCATCGTCATCACCCGCAGCGGCGCGGCCAAGGGACGCCTGACGCTCCGGGACCTGTGCGTGCTGGATGCCCGGAGCGGCGCCACCCTGTACGGCGGGCCTTCGTCCAGCGAAGGGCTCATGCATCTGGAAGTCTATGCGGCCCGGCCCCGGTGCGGGGCCATCCTGCACACCCATCCCCGGCAGCTGCTGGCCCTGGCCCTGAAGCTGGAAAGCCAGCCGGACTGGCAGGATCGCTTTTTGAAGCTGCCGGTCTTCGAGTCCGGCGTCTGGCGGGCCCGGCTGGGCTACGCCCCGGCCTTCGAACCCGGTACCCGCGAGCTGGCCGAGGCCGTGGGACAGGCCGCCCGTGACTTCGAGGCCGTGTGGATGACCCGCCATGGCCTGTGCGCTTCGGCCCCCTGCCTGGGCCAGGCCCTCACCCTCAGCGAAGAACTGGAACATCTGGCCGCCATCCAGCTGCTGGCCGGATCGTGTTAGTTGTTTGAGGGGGCCCCTTCGCTGTCGATGCCCGTAGCTTCCTTTGTCGCTAACGGGCACGGCCCTGCGGGCCATATTTTGAGGGGAGGGGAGCCCCCTCTGCTGGCGCGAGAGGGGTCCCCCCTCCCCTCAAGCTCCCCACCCCCTCCCCAGCGCGCTTTATCAGAACGTACGGCCCCGGACTGCATGGCAGTCCGGGGCCGTACGTTCGTCATGGCTCTGGGCAGGTGCCGACAAGGGGCATCCTGTCGTTATGGGGAGACATGGAGAAAAAGGGGCGGGCCATCCCTTTGTCCGTAGCGGCGGAAGGCCGCCGCAGGCCATACCCGCTGGCGACACAGGCAGCTGTGGGCGTGGGCACGTCTTCCTTGCCGGGCAGCGTCAGGCGCGAGGCATCAGGGAGGAGCCTCTCGGAAAAGGCCTATTCCACGCCGGTGAGGATGAATTCCAGCATGGCGTCGGCCAGCAGGGCCGCGGCCTCGGTCACGCGCGGGGCCAGGGGCGGATACTCAAGGATGTCGGTCTCGAAGTCGCCCACCAGCACCAGATTGCCCAGCACGCGTTTTTGCATGGGCTTGCCGCCAAAGCCGCCCATGCCCGAGGCACTGGCGATGCGGCGGCCCGAGAGCATGGCCTTTTCCACCAGCAGGCGCTTGTCCGCCGCGCCGTCCAGGGCTTCCAGCCACAGGGGGCAGCGGGCCACCACTTCGTCCACGTTGGCGGCGTCGATACGCAGGCGGCAGGTCTCCACCCGGGCGTCGGGGTTCAGCTCCCGCACCAGCTCGGCCAGGGCCTCCACCTTGGGACGGCCCAGATGCCGGGGCCAGAACTGCTGCCGGTTGAGGTTGGACGCGTCCACCACGTCGTCGTCGATGAGCAGGAAATGCTCCACACCGCTGCGGGCCAGCATCAGGACGGCATTGGAGCCCAGACCGCCCGCACCGGCCACGCCCACCCGGGCGGCCCGCAGGGCCTCCAGCCGGGCCGGGGAAAGATAGCGCGTCAGGCCCTGACGCAATACGTTCTCACTCATGGCAGACTCCCTGAAAAACGGTTTACGGATGGATGCGTCCAAACTTCATCCTGAAACAGCCCTTTCCGGGCCGCAGTCACGGAATGGACAGGGACCCGGCTACAACGGGCGAACCCGGCCCCCATGAAGAGGTGGACTGCCCCGCCCCCGTATGAAAAGGAGGGACGTCTTTCCGGCGGAAAGACGTCCCTCCCGAATAAAGCGCGCTGGGGAGGGGGCCCCCTCCCCTCACAACACTCAGCCTAGGCGTGGGTCAGGGTGGGGTCTTCCCAGTCCTTGATGACGGCCTGATAGCCGTTCTTGGTCAGGTCGGCGATCATCTGTTCCACGCTGCGGTGGTCGGTGATGTCGAACTGGCCGCTGTTGTCGGCGTGGGTCTTGCGGCCGCCCACGGCGGTGGACACACCGGCCGAGACGCGGGTCACGCCCAGCGGGATCAGGTGGTCACGCATGAAGGCGCTCTCGCGGCTGGAGCAGGTGATGGACGAGCGCGGCAGGAAGCAGCGCAGGGCCGTCACATACTGCACGAAGCGGCGGTCATCGAGGGCGTGCGGGATGTCGAAGCTGCCCTCGTGCGAGCAGATGCGGGGGATGGACAGGCCCACGTCCACGCCGGGGTAATGGCGCAGCAGCCACCAGGCGTGCAGGCCGGTGGCGAAGGCGTCCTGTTCGAACTCGTCCAGGCCCAGCAGGGCGCCCAGGCCCAGGGAGCGCATGCCCGCGCGGGCGGCGCGTTCGGGGGCGTTGAGACGGAAGGCGTAGTCCTTCTTGGGGCCCACCGGATGCAGCCAGTCGTAGAGCTCGGGATTGTAGGTCTCCTGGAACATGGTCATGCTGTCCACGCCGCTTTCCACCATGAGGCGGTATTCGTCCTCGGTCATGGAGTAGACTTCGATGCCCACGCTGGCGAACAGGGGCTTGATGCGGCGGGCGACCTCCGCGATGTACTCGGGCGAGGAGAGTTTGCGGGCATCGCCGGTGAGCAGCAGGATGTGCTGCAGGCCCATGTCCGCGATGGCCTTGGCTTCGTCGTAGGCCTCTTCGGGGCTCAGGTGGCGGCGCGGCTGCTTGTTGTTGGCGTTGAAGCCGCAGTAACGGCACTGGTTGGTGCAGTAGTCCGACACGTAGAGCGGCGTGAACAGGTTCACGGCCCGGCCGAAGTAGCGCAGGGTCAGCTCATGGGCGCGCTGGGCCATCTGCTCCAGCAGGGGCGCGGCCGCGGGCGAGAGCAGGGTCAGGAAGTCGGCGGGCTGCAGGTAGTCCTTGCGCAGCACGGCGCGCACCTGGTCTTCGGTGGCGCTGGCGGCTATCCGGCTGCGGCGTTCGCGCGGCCAGTTGTTTTCCAGATATTGCTGAAAGTTTTCCATGTCCGCCCCCGACCTAGCGCAGGAAGCCCGTCAGCGGAGAGGAGGCCTGGGCGCCTTCGCCGCAGGCACGCACGGCACCGGGACCGGCCAGCCAGGCGGCACGACCGGCTTCCACGGCCTGACGGAAGGCACGGCCCATGAGCACCGGATCGGTGGACGAGGCGATGCCGGTGTTCACCAGGCAGGCGGCGGCGCCCATCTCCATGGCCTCGCAGGCATGGGAGGGCAGGCCGATACCGGCGTCCACCACGATGGGCAGGTCGATCTCTTCGATGAGGATGCCGATCATCTCGCGGGTGCGCAGGCCGCGGTTGGTGCCGATGGGCGCGCCCAGGGGCATGACGGCGGCGGCACCGGCATCCGCGCAGGCGCGGGCCACATAGAGGTCGGGGTTGATGTAGGGCAGCACGGTGAAGCCTTCCTTGGCCAGGATCTCGGTGGCCTTGGCGGTCTCGTAGCCGTCGGGCAGCAGGTGGCGGGTATCGGAGATGACTTCGATCTTGATCCAGTCGCCGCAACCGGCGGCGCGGGCCAGACGGGCCAGGCGCACGGCCTCTTCGGCGGTGCGGGCGCCGGAGGTGTTGGGCAGCAGACGCATGTGGGAGGGGATGTGGCCCACGATGCCCTGCTGGCCTTTTTCCACGCGGCGCATGGCCACGGTGATCACCTGCGCGCCGCTGCTGGCGCAGACGTCGGGGATGAGGGCGTCATTGCTGTATTTGCCGGTACCGATGAACAGGCGGCTCTGCAGTTCCACGCCGCCGATGATGAGGGGATCGTTGTTCTGAAAATCGCTCATGATGGTCTCCTGCGGCCGACCGGGCCGCGCGGTGCGCACTGGGCGCAGAGGAAGAAAAAACGTCGTCGTGCCGGCGGCTAACCGCCGCCCACGAACTGCACGATCTCCAGCACGTCGCCCTCGTTCAGGGCGGTGGCCGCGAAGTCCGCGGCGGGCACGATCTGGCCGTTGTGTTCCACGACCACGGCGGTGGCATCGTGTTCCCGCTCCCGCAGCAGGGCCGCCACGGTCAGGCCTTCGGCACAGGTACAGGCTTCGCCATTGATGGTGAGTTGCATACTGCCTCCACAAAAAAACCCGTCCACCTTGCAAGAGGGCGAAACGGGCACGTTGGGCGCAAAAAGAGCGCACGTTGCCAGCTTCCCTTCGACAGCACTATCTGCATCAGGTGCAGGACCGCACGGCGGCCCTAGGGGTCAGGGTCCTTGCACCCTTTCTCAGCCCGCAGGCTCCCCCAGCCGGAAGCAAAAAACTAGTCCCGGGACAGAAATATTGCAAGGGGGCAGGGGCATATTGTTGGAAGTTGTTCTGTATATGGAACTTTAATCCTAAATATTGACATTTTCCCCTCCTTTTGCGCTATAGAGGAAGAAATCTCCCAAAATAGTGGAGGGAAGAATGAGCATAAGGCGTACAGAATTTGAAGGTGTCGAAGGCATCTGCCTTGAGAATGACAGCATCTCCCTTGTTGTTTGTCCTTCTGTAGGCGGAAAAATCGTCAGTTTTTGCCTTAAGGACACGGGCCAGGAGCTTCTTTGGCGAAATGAGAACCTTGCCTTGCGTCCTTATCCCGAGGGAACAGCGTATGATCCGCATTTTTATGGCGGCATAGACGAGCTTCTTCCCAATGATGAAAAAGAAGTCATCGATGGTATCCAGTATCCTGACCACGGTGAACTTTGGACAACGGCGCTTGATTGCGTGTCCGGACAGGATTCCATCCTGCTTTCAGCCACGCTTCCTGCATCCGGTCTGCGTTATGAGAAAAAGATGACGCTGTCGGGGGATGCCGGGACTGTTGTCATGGATTATAGGATAACGAATACATCCTCAAAAAAGAGCCATTTCCTCCTCAAGATGCATGCTGCTCTCCTGTTGCATGAGGGAGACAGGATCATCTGCCCTGCAAAGCGTGGCGAGATCGGCGATGCCGATTTCACAGGGCGCCATGAAAGTCGCTTTTTCCCCTGGCCCGACTATCACGGCGAACGCCTGGACATCGTCGGTTCCGCCCAGGAAAAGCGCAGCGAATTTTTCTTCCTTCATGATCTCGAACGGGGCGAGATGCGTATGGAAAGCCCCGCGGCCCGCACGTTCTTCAGCTACAGCTTCGATACCGGGGTCTTCCCCTATGCCTGGTATTTTGCCAGCTACGGCGGCTGGAACGGTCTGTATACGGGCGTCCTGGAACCGGCTACCGCCATCCCCTGTTCGCTGGGGAAATCCATAAAGGACGGGACCTGCAGCACGCTGGCCCCGGGTGAGACCCTGTGCACCACAGTAACCATCAACGCAGGAAGGTTGTCATGAGCACGACACGCAATGTTTTTGTCACGGGAGCTGCCTCCGGCATCGGTGAGGCGACCGCCCGCCTGTTCGCGGCCAATGGCTGGAATGTCATGGTCAATGCCAGAAGGCAGCAGTGCCTCGAAAAACTGGTGTCGGAATTCCCCGCCGGCAAGCACCTTGTGTGCGCGGGCGACTTCAGCTGCCAGGAGACCATGGATCGCGCCGGGGCCCTGATCGATGAGGCCTGGGGCGGGCAGCTCGACGCCGTGGTGAGCTCCGCCGGTCTGTTCCGTCGTACGTCCATGCTGGACACGCCCCTGGAAGAATGGCGCAGCATCTTTGACATCATGGTCAACGGGGCGCTGCTGACGACGCGCCTTGCCGCCCAGAAGATGAAGAACGGGGGCAAGATCGTGCACGTGACCTCCATCCACTGGAACCATGCGGAAGCGGGCAGCAGCGCCTACAGCATGGCCAAGGCCGCCATGGCCCAGATGGTGCGGGCCGGCGCTGTGGAACTGGCGCCGCTCAACATCAACATCAATGCCGTCGCTCCGGGCTTCGTCAAAACGCCCATGGCCCTCGACCCCAACGGCGTGGACGAGACGGAGACCCAGTGGTTCCGCGACAACTATGTGACGGGCCACCACATGCCGGCCAAGCGGGCCTGCATGCCTGAAGAGATCGCCAGCGTCTGCTACTTCCTGGCCGGCGATGGCGCCAGCTACATGACCGGTGAGACCGTCCATGTGGACGGTGGCCTGACCATCACTTTCTAATCCTTTTCCGGGCCGCCCGGCGGCCCGGAAAACATACCCCAGTGGTACTGGGAGATCGTCATGAAAATAGAATCTGTTGATTTCTTTTATCTTGCCCTGCCCCATATTCGTGACATCGGTGACGGCAGCCAGGATGCCCTTCTCGTCCGCGTCCGCGCGGGGGGCCTGGAAGGATGGGGGGAATGCGAAGCCTCGCCGCTGGTCTCCATCGCGGCCTATGTGACCCCCATGTCGCACTCGGCCTGCAAATCCGTCGGTTCGCAGCTGGAAGGGGAGTCCGTGGATTCTCCCGCCGACATCCTGCGCATCCGCCGCAAGGTCCAGGCCAACTGCCTTGACCTGCTCCAGGCGCCGCACACGCTGTCCGGCATCGATATCGCCCTTTGGGACCTGCTGGGGAAAAAAGAGCAGGCTCCCGTCTACAGCCTGCTGGGCTATGACCGCGCCCTGCCCAAGACCGCCTATGCCTCCATGCTGTTCGGCGAGACGCCGGAACAGACCCAGGCCAATGTGGCGGAAGCCGTGCGCAGGGGCTTCCGGGCGGTCAAGCTGGGCTGGGGCGGCTACGGCAGCGATCTTGAGACGGACATCGCCCATCTGGAACTTGCCCGTAAGGAAGCCGGAAGGGACGTGCTGCTGATGGTCGACGCCGGGACGGTCTGGACCCAGGCCGAAGATCCCGTGCAGGAGGCCGCGCGGCGTCTGCCCTCGCTCAAGGCGGCGGGCGTCCTGTGGCTGGAAGAGCCGTTCTCCAGCTATGACTTCGACTATTACTCCCGCCTGGCGGAACTGGCCGGGCCCGTCAACCTTGCCGGTGGCGAGGGCGCCCACAATCCCGAGATGGCAAAGCACATGATGCGCTACGCCTCCCTGGGCTTCGTCCAGATCGATACCGGCCGCATCGGCGGCATCACGGCGGCCCATGACGTGGCCAGGGCCTGCATGCAGCAGCATGTGCGCTACGTGAACCACACCTTTACGACCCAGCTTGCCCTGAGCGCCTCCATCCAGCCTTTTGCCGGCATGGCGGACAGCACGCTGTGCGAATACCCGTTCCAGCCGAGCGACCTTTCGCTGGATCTGACGGAACAGCCCATGCAGCTCGATGGCAACGGGACCATCTCCCTGCCGGAAGCTCCCGGTCTGGGCGTCGTCCCGCGTGCCGAGGCCATCAGGAAATATCAGCGTACGGTAGAAATGAGCGTCGACGGAAAGAACATCTATACATCACCGGTCATCTAGTAGCCTACAAGAGGGAGGGCTGCCATGAAAGCACTCAAAGGGTTTCGTGCAACAGATATCTCATTGATGGTTCTGCTTTTCTTCCATGCCATCTGTGCCATCATCACAGGGACGCTGTTGCCGCAGATTATCAAGGAATTCAGCATCGACTATGCGACTGCAGGAAGTATCGAGACTCTCAGAAGCTACGCCATCCTCTTTATCCTCGTCATCACGGTCAAGCTTCTGCGGGTGGTCAGCGCCAAGACCCTGTTCGTCCTGTCGCGTTTCGGTATCGCCGTCGGCTTCGTCATGTCTGCCCTGTCGGGGAACTATTCCTTCTTCCTTGCGGGTGTGATCCTGGCCGGCCTTGGGGCGGGCTTTGTCGAATCCCTGATCGCCCAGACCATCACCAACCTGCATCAGGCCGAGAACAATACGGAAAAGTTCTTCAACGCCATCCAGGGCGTGTTCTCCATCGCCGTCATCCTGATCCCCCTGCTGTACGGCTATGCCATGGAGCACGGTGTGACCTGGCGCCAGATCTTCCTGTATACCTCCATCATGCCCGTCGTCGTGGCTTTCATCCTGCTGTTCTCCGACCTGCCTGCTGTCGAAGCGGAAGAGGGCGGCTACAGCGAAGCCCTGAAGGCCGTGTTCTCCAAGGCGGCCGGGCGTCTGCTGAGTATCGGGATCTTTGTCTCCGCAGGCATCGAGAACATGTTCTATGTCTGGAGTGCGACGTATATCAGCCTCTATCTGCATGATAACCAGCAGTATGCAGCGACTGGTCTTGCCATCTTCGGCTTGTTCATGTGTCTTGCAAGGTTTACAACAGCGTTGCTCAACGGGAAGAAGATCGCTTACTACATGATGTATATCGCACAGATCTGCGGTTTTACATCGGCAATCCTCCTGTTTACTATGGAAGGTATCGAAATATTTTATATTTCGCTGGCGCTTGCCGGTATCTGTGCCGGTCCCATGTGGCCGTCGATCACCGGTCTCATCTCCGATATGGAGCCGGGCGCCAAGGCTGGCTACTTCATCATCATCGCTCTGATCGGTTACATCGGCTACGCCAATGCTCCTCTGTTCATGGGCCTGATCGGTGACCTTTCCGGCGACCTGAAAAACGGGTTCTACATCCTTCCTGTATCGACGCTGATCCTTGTCTTTGTTATTTCTGGATTACGTAAGCTGGCCATAAAGAACGGATCTTACTACAAGTAATCTCAGGAAGCCGTCATGACGCAATCGAAAGGATACCGTAATCCGCTTGTGGGGCGTATTTCCCAGTTGCTCGACTATCTTGCGCACAATGAAGCCACCTTGCAGACCATCGTGCGTGACTTGTCCATCCCCAAGACCAGCGCCTATGTGCTGCTGCAGTCCTTGCTGGATGTTGGCTATGTGCGTCTGCTGCCGCAGAGCAAGACCTATGCGCTCGGCTTCAAGCTCTATGAGATCGGGATAATCGCTGCGGGCCGCATCAATTTGCGGGACCAGGCCATGCCCTATCTTGAAAAATTGCGGAATACCGTTGATCTGACGTGCCATCTTGGTTGCCTTGACGGAACAGAGGCGTTTTATCTCATCAAGTTGCAGCCCATGAACAGTGCCCTTCAGATCAACTCCTGGGAAGGCAAGAGGATCTCTCTTTACTCTTCCGGGATAGGAAAGACACTGCTCGCCTGGCAACCTCTTGAAGAGCAGAAGAATATCGTGAGCCGTCTGCATCTCGAACCCATCACCGTCCATACGATCACCAGCAGCGATGTGCTGCTGAATCATCTGGCGGACATCCGCCGCCAGGGATGTGCCATGGATAATGAGGAAGACGGACTGGGGATACGCTGCATGGCCATGCCGGTCTTTTCCGTGGATGGCCATGTGACCGCAGCCGTCAGTATCTCCGGCCCGCTGCTGCAGATGGGAGATGCCAGCCTGCCCGGACTGCGGGCAGAGCTGCGCAAGGCTGCCCGGGGCATCACTTCCGCCTTGGGGGGAAGCTATCCGGGAACGTTTGAGGACAAACAACTTTAGGAAGGAGCAGACAATGTTTTATCCGGCGGGAGTTTATTCAGCCATGCTGACGGCCTTTTCGGCAGACGGGAGTCTGAACGAGGAGGTCAACCGCCAGCTGGTGGAAATGCAGATAGAAGGCGGGCTGGACGGTATCTTTCCCGTGAGTTCCAGCGGGGAATCCGTTGCCATGGATTTCGCCTCGCGCTGTCGCCTGATGGATATCGTCAAAGATCAGGCCCGCGGCCGGGTGGCTGTCCTGCCGGGCATCCCCGGCTGCGCTCCCCAGGAAGCCATGGCTCTCGGCAAGCATGCCCGTGAATGCGGCTGTGATGGGGTCGTCCTGATGTCGCCCTATTTTTATCACCTTACGCCGGATTCCCTGGCTGCCTACTTCCTGCAGGTCGTACGCTCGGAAGAACTGGGAGGACTGCCCGTCATCCTGTACAACATCCCCCTGTTCTCGCCTTCGATCCCGTATGATGTGATCTGCCGCCTCGCCAAGGAGCCCAATGTCGTGGGCATCAAGGACTCCAGCGGCTCTCTCATCGACATGGTCAACTATATGGATGCCATCGAGAGGGCCGGCAGCAAGGCCCACTTCCTGACGGGCCGGGAAGAAGCCCTGCTGGCCACGCTGGACATGGGGGGCTATGGCTGCTTTACGGCCACCTGCGCCGTGCTGCCTGAGTATATGTCCGCCATCTACCGGCTCTGGAAGGAAGGGGACCACGAACGGGCCCTGTTCCTGCAGAAGAAGATGGTGCCCGTTGCCCGCGCCATGATGCAGGCCATGCCGTTCCCGGCGGGCTTCAAGCTGGCCCTTGAGGTGCGCGGCTATGCCATGGGGGCTCCCAAGCTGCCTTTGGGCGCCGGCGAGACCGCAGGACGCGAAGAGGCCGCTGCCAGGCTGAAGGGCATGATAGACGGCCTTCTGGCGCTTCTGTAGCGTTATCCCGGACGTTATCGTAGAAGAGCCGCCGAAATTTCGGCGGCTCTTTTCGTTTGGGTGATGGCGTGCGGAGAGCGGGATCAGCGTCCCAGGCGGGCACGCAGCTTCCGGATCTTTTCGTCCATCTCGGCGCGGCTCATGCCCAGCAGCTGGGGGATGAGCAGGGCCGTGAGCGCGGCGGCCAGGGTGTAGACGACGCCGGAGATCAGGAAGCGCAGCAGGGAGTCGATGCCGCCCAGGCCCAGCATGAGGGTGAGCTCGCGGCAGGCAAAGGCCACGGCGGCCAGCACCAGCACACACCAGATCTCGTGCAGCATGATGGGCAGCAGCCGGATGGGCACGAAGCGCGAGGCGCGCCAGAGGCAGATGTTGACGGTCACGCACTGCACGGCGATGGTCTTGATGGACAGGCCCACGGCCCCCAGATGCAGTCCGCCGTAAGCTTCGGGCGCCAGCAGGAACCAGGCCGTGGTCATGCCGTAGACGCATTCCAGCAGGGTGAGGTTGCGCAGTTCGCGGGTACGGCCCGAGGCGTGGAACACGGAGCTGGCCAGCTGCAGATAGGACTGGTGCAGGGGGTAGAGGGCCATGATCTGCACGGGCAGGATGGCGGCGGTGAACTCCGCGCCCCCGAAGATGCGCACCAGGGCCGGGCCCTCGGCCATGCTGAAGCAGGCGAAGTAGGCGGCCACGGCATAGATCAGGGGGGCGAAGCGGTTGACCAGGCGGCCCATGAGCTGGAGGTCGCGCTGCCCCCAGGCGATGGAGAGCTCGCGCATGACCAGCGGCGTCATGGCCGAGACGAACATCAGACAGGCCAGACAGACCTTGTGGCCCAGGGCGAAATAGCCCTGTTCGGCGCTGCCGTCGAACCACTGCAGCAGCCAGCGTTCCGCGGCGGCCATGAGGAAGATGAGCAGGGCCTGGACGAAGAGCGGATGGCTGTAGGTGAAGAATTCGTGACGGTAGGCCTTGTTGCTGTCGGCACTCAGGCGCAGGCAGAAGGTGGCGTCCGGGCCGCCGTAGCAGCGCTCCCAGTGGCGCCGGGTGACGATCCAGTAGCCCAGGGCCGTGACGCCCAGCATGGCGTATTGCTGGCCGAAAAGGCTGAAGATGTTCAGCCAGTCCAGCAGGAACAGGCCGATAAGCAGGAACACGGCCGAGAGCGAGACCACGGTGCGCACCATCTCGGACTGCACGGTGGCGCCCACGGCATCGTTCATGGAGCGGAGCACGCGGCCCCACCAGGTCAGAAAGGCCCAGATGGCGGCCAGCGGGGCCAGCCACAGGGGCACGTCGGGCATGAGCCAGTTGCCGACGAGGGGCACCTGCATGGCGCCGGCGATGAGCAGGCTGATGACGGCGATGAGCAGGCTGAGCCGCATGTAGAAGCTGATGAGGCCCGTTTCGGACTGGCGCCGGGACAGGGCATTGTAGAAGCAGGTGGACGTGCCCATGTCCAGGAACATGAACAGCTGCTGGAAAAAGTTGGTGGCAAAACTGTAATTGCCGTACATGGCCGGGCCCAGGGCACGGGGCAGGATGGCTTCCATGGCCAGATAGACCGGCACGGAAGCCACGTTGGCCAGCAGCTTGCATATATAGCGACGCGCCAGGCTTGGCGTGGAGGGGGGAGTCGTCCTGTTTTCCATGCGGGAAAACCTAGCCCACTTTGCGGCGTGCCACAAGCCGGGAATGGGGCGCGGCGTGCCCTGCGGACCGGCTGCCTGCCGGGGACAAGTGTTTACGGCCTCCGGCTTTTTGCGTATGAAAAAACATTGAGCGCACGCACAAACAGCGCACCGGAGGACGCGGCCCAGCCGCTCCGGGAGCGGCCGCCTTACCGGCGGTCCCGCCCCGCCCTCAACGCCACCATGCGGCGGGCTGCCGCGCCGCTGCCCCCGTGACGCCCATGCACAAGATCCCCGCGCGATCCTTTTGCGGCCTTCTGCCGCCGCGCGGGCCGCTGACAAACGTCCAAAGGATACCGTCATGGAAGAGAACAGCAAAAAAATGAAATCCGGCCTGGAAAAGGCCCCTCACCGTTCCCTGCTTTATGCCCTGGGCCTGACCCGCGAGGAAATGGAACGTCCTCTGGTGGGCGTGGTCAACGCCGCCAGTGAAGTGGTGCCCGGCCACCTGCACCTGGGCAAGCTGGCCGAGGCCGTCAAGGCCGGTGTGCGCATGGCCGGCGGCACCCCCCTGGAATTCCCCGCCATCGCCGTGTGCGACGGCATCGCCATGAACCACGAAGGCATGCGCTTCTCCCTGCCTTCGCGCGAGTTCATCGCCGACTCCATCGAGATCATGGCCCGCGCCCATGCCTTCGACGCTCTGGTCTTCATCCCCAACTGCGACAAGTGCGTGCCCGGCATGCTCATGGCCATGATGCGCCTGAACATCCCCTCGGTGCTGGTCTCCGGCGGCCCCATGCTGCCCGGTACCCTGACCCCCGGCAAGCAGGGCGACCTCATCACCCTGTTCGAGGGCGTGGGCCGCGTGCGCAACGGCCAGATGAGCGAAGAAGAGCTGACCCAGTGGGAAGAACGCGCCTGCCCCGGCTGCGGTTCCTGTGCGGGCATGTTCACGGCCAACTCCATGAACTGCCTGGCCGAGACCATCGGTGTGGCCCTGCCCGGAAACGGCACCATCCCGGCCGTGCATGCGGCCCGTGTGCGTCTGGCCAAGCAGGCCGGCATGCGCGTCATGGATCTGGTGAAGCGCAACATCCGTCCCCGCGACATCGTCACCCGCGGCGCCGTGGAAAATGCCATCGCCGTGGACATGGCCCTGGGCTGCTCCACCAACACCACCCTGCACCTGCCCGCCATCTTCCATGAAGCCGGTCTGGACATCGACCTGTCCGTCTTCGACGAAGTGAGCCGCAAGAGCCCCAACCTCTGCAAGCTTTCCCCCGCCGGCCACCACTACATGGTGGACCTGGAGAACGCCGGCGGCATCCCGGCCGTCATGAGCGAGCTGGACAAGCTGGATCTGATCCGCAAGGACTGCATGACCGTCACCGGCAAGACCGTGGGCGAGAACCTGAAGGATCGCAACGCCCATATCCTGGATACGGACGTGATCCACACCATCGACAACGCCTATTCCAAGGAAGGCGGTATCGCCATCCTGCGCGGTTCGCTGGCCCCTGACGGCGCCGTGGTCAAGCAGTCCGCCGTGGCGCCCGAAATGATGCGCCGCGAAGTGACCGCCCGCGTGTTCGAGAGCGAAGAAGACGCCATGCACGCCATCCTCGACGGCAAGATCAAGCCCGGCGACGGCGTGGTGGTGCGTTACGAAGGTCCCAAGGGCGGCCCCGGCATGCGCGAGATGCTGTCCCCCACCGCCGCCATCACCGGCATGGGCCTGGGCAAGGACGTGGCCCTGTTCACCGACGGCCGCTTCTCCGGCGGTACCAACGGTGCGGCCATCGGCCACATCTCGCCCGAAGCCGCCAACGGTGGCCCCATCGCCCTGGTGCGTGACGGCGACCGCATCCTGGTGGACATCCCCAACCGCAAGCTGGATCTGCTGGTGGACGAAGCCGAACTGGCCCGCCGTCGCGCCGAGCTGGTGCCGCCGCAGAAGGAATGCCCCTATCCCGTGCTGCGCCGTTACGCCAGCATGGTGAGCTCCGCCGACAGCGGCGCCATGTACAAAAAAGTCTAGGACGCTTTCCCGGCCGGGACAGGCGCCCGCAGGGGAAAGACGCCGTGCCGCCGTTCCCCGTGCATGGGGCTCCTGTTCCTTCCGGGCGTCCGTCCGGCTCTTCGGGGCCGGTGTGATACCCGGAACGCCGGAGGACGTCCGTTCCTTTGCCGATGGTCCCGCATTGCCGCCGGTGCAGTGCGGGACCATCGCTTTCTGGCAGGGCCTCTTCCTGCCGCACAGGTGCCATCATGGTTTTTCTGCACGCCCTTCAGGGCATCCTCAGCTTGCAGATCATCGTCTCGATAGCGTATGTGCTGGCCCGCAAGGGCTGGTTCTCGCCCGAGACCCAGATCCTGCTGCCCCGGCTGGTCACTACCGTGGCCCTGCCTTCCTACCTGTTCTATACCATCACCCATTCTTTCGGCCGGGACGACCTCGTCCACCTGATCTACGGTTCGATCTTCCCGCTGTTCAGCATCCTGCTGACCTTTGCCGTGGCCCTGCTGGTGGCCAAGGTCACGCGCGTGGAACGGCGGCATTTCGGCCTGTTCTGCGCCAGCTTCACCACGTCCAATACGGTCTTCATCGGGCTGCCCGTCAATCTTGCCCTGTTCGGTGATGCGGCCGCGCCCTATGTGCTGCTGTATTTCTTTGCCAATACCACCTTTTTCTGGAGCATCGGCAGCTACATCATGAGCCATGACAACGAAGCGTTGCGCGGTTCCGCCACGCTGCTGGACAATGTGCGCCACATCTTCTCGCCGCCCATGCTGGGCTTTCTGGCCGGGCTGGCCATGACCCTGCTGGGCCTGCGGCTGCCGGAGTTCGTACAGGAAGCCCTGCGCTACATGGGCAACCTCACCACGCCGCTGGCCCTGATCTTCATCGGCATCTGCCTCTACAAGATGGACCTGCGCCATCTGCATCTGTCGCGTGACCTGGTGCTGGCCCTGCTGGGCAAGCTGGTCATCTGCCCCCTGATACTGGCCGGCATGCTGCATTTTGTGGAGCTGCCCGAGCTTATGGAAAAGGTGTTCATCATCCAGGCCGGTCTGCCCTGCATGATGCAGATCTCCATCCTGGGCGCCGTCTACAAGACGGATGCGCCCTTCGGGGCCCTGCTGGTCAGCCTGTCGACCGTCCTTTCCGTCATCACCATCCCCGTGGCCATGACCCTGCTTTCGCTGTAGCGGCGAAGGGATGTCGGCGAGAGGGGGACCGGATTTTTTGAGGGGGGAAGGAGGGACCTTTGGCTCGCGCGCAAAGGTCCCTCCTTCCCCCCTCAAGCTCCCCCCATCCTCCTTCAAACGCGCTTTATCGGTCAGGCCGCTCCGTCAGGCGCGGCCTGGCTTTCTCTCCGGCTGGACCATCACTCCTGCTTCTGTCCGGCCCTGCCACGCATGGCCTGCCTTCTTTATGTATTGCGCCGCTTGAGCAAGGTCGTCATCCCCTCCATCGAACCCCCGTTCCAAGGCTTTCCATTCCCTTGTTCTTCATCCAGCATACTGCCCCACGATTTCTCCAACGCCCTTCTCCCCCCATTGAGCTCGCCGCTTTGGCGGCGTACGCCGAAGGCGTGGTGCCGCTCCGCCTTCGGCGCGCCGTGACGAAACCGGGACCTGACGCGGGGCACGGCGGGGCAGGAGGGCTGGGGCCGCGCAGGCCCCGCCCACTTGCCGCTTCGCCGCGGAGGCGACCAGGCCCTGGGCCCGGGCAGCGGCCGTCCATCGGACGGCTGGCTGTCGCGCTATGGCTCCCCCTCATCCCGGGCAGGGGGCACTGCCCCTTTTACTCCGCGCTGGGCGACCACGAAAAAAGGCGCGCCCGCCGGAACGGACGCGCCTTGAAAGGCGATGCCTTGACTTGGGACTAGAAGCCGAAGCCGTCGGAGTTGGCGCCGCTGGTGCCGAAACCGAAATCGTCCGGCACGCCGCCTTCTTCCTGGGCGGGTTCTTCGGCGGCGGCTTCACCGGCCACGCCGGCAGCAGCCACACCCACGGTGATGTTCTTCAGGTTGTCCTTGATGGCGTCCTTGATGCTCTGCATCAGTTCGTCATGGTTGATGGCGACCTTGCCCTGGAATTCGGCCACCTGACGGCGCAGACCGCCCATGTCGGTCTTCATGGTCTTGATGGTGTCTTCCAGCTTGTCGCACTTCTTCTGCAGTTCTTCAGCCTTGCCCTGATAGGGGGCCAGGGTCTCCACCTGCTGGCGCAGGGTGGCGATCTCGGCGCGCTGGCTGACCATGGTGCCGTGCATGTCGTCCATCATGTCGAGCACGGTGGCGACGGCGTTCTTCAGGCAGTCGTCCATGGGGGTCAGGGAGATGGTGTCGCCCAGCAGACGGGCACCCTGGTTGACGAAGTCGCCCCAGTTGTCACCGTCTTTGTAGTTCATGTCCAGGAACTTGGGGGACAGCTTGGCCAGCCAGGCAGCGGCGAAGGGAGCCACGGCGGCGGCGCAGGCGTCACAGACGATGCTGCGACCGGTGATGTAACCGGCGATATCTTTCACGTCCGCGCCCTTCTTGGCGACGGCCAGGGCCAGGACGGTTTCCACAGGGAACATTTTGCGAGCGGTATCAGACATTTTCGGCCTCCTCCTCGGAGAACGGTGTTTTGCAGTGTGAGCCTGTGCGGGCCGTCGTCACGGGGCGACGGCCCGGAAGACCATCCTAGTAGCCGCGTCCGTACATGCGGACGAACAGCAGGGCCGCGGTGCGGTACACGAAGTGACCGAGCTTGGACCACGGCAGGTAGGCAAAGAGCATCCACACAAAGACCAGATGCAGATAGTACACCACAAAGGCGGGCTGGATGGCATCGGCCAGGCGGAAGACCTGGGACAGGATGCCCGTCACGGCCACCAGCCAGATGATGCCCAGCAGGTACCAGTCATACCAGCTCGAACCCTGATGCTTGGGGTTCAGCTTCAGACGGCGGGCGGTGAGCATGGCCAGGCCACAGACCAGCATGATGGCGCCGAGGTTGGCCAGGATCTTCACAGGGTACAGCAGCGGCATGGGGGTCTCGATCTTGATGAGCGGGATGATCTTGCCGCCCCAGTGGCCCAGAGCCACAACGGCCGTCACGAAGGCCAGGATGACGAAGCTGTAGACCAGGATCATGTGGCCGGCCTTGCGGTTGGGCACATAGGTACCGGTCTTGGGACCAGCTTCGCAGTCGTCGAACTTGCGGTGGGTGACCACTTCGTCGATGAGCACGTCCAGCAGGTGCCAGTACCAGGCCTTGGTCTTGCCAAGCACGGTCAGGCGGCCTTCAGGCTTGAACATGCCCCAGAGCTTGCGCACGCCCTTGTAGAGGATGAAGCAGGCCCCGAAGAAGGTGATCATGAAGATGGGGTCGATGGTGTAGTCACCATAGAACACCTGACCGAACACGATGCGGCCGTCGGCGGCGCGGGGGAACCAGTTGCCGTCATTGAAGCCGGCGCGGATCCACCAGATGAAGAGCCACAGCAGGGCCGGGATGGCGAAGAGGAAGGGCAGACCGGAGGGCTTGCTCATCCACTTGCCCACGATGGTGGGCTCGGTCAGATCGCGGTAGACCATGTTGCGGGCAGCGCCCATGACGTCGGCGGGACGGGCACCACGGGGGCAGAGGTCCGCGCAGTTGCCGCAGTTGTGGCAGAGCCACAGGTCCACGTCGGTGGCCAGCTTTTCCTTGAGGCCCCAGGACGCCCACACCATTTCCTTGCGGGGGTAGGGAGCGTTTTCCGGAGCCATGGGGCAGGCCACGGAGCAGGTGGCGCACTGATAGCATTTTTTCAGGCTTTCGCCGCCCGCTTCCATCAGCTCCCGCGTAAAGGTGGAATCCGGCTTGAGAATATTCTGTGCCATTGCAGCCTTCCTCCTACATGCCCTTGAACGGGTTGGGGCCGAGTTCCACGATGCGAGCGACGAATTCGTCGATCATGTCCGGCACCTTGTCATATTCGTCGATGGCCACTTCGAGCTGGTCAACGCGCTCGGGCTGCACGCCCAGACGGTTCAGGGTCTCGGCGATGTTTTCCTTGCGGCGGTTGCAGATCTCGGAACCCTTGATGAAGTGGCACTGGTAGTCTTCGCCATATTTGCAGCCCAGCAGCAGCACGCCGTCGAAGCCCTTGCTCATGGCGTCAGACACCCAGATGGCGTTGACGGAGCCGAGGCAGCGCACGGGGATGATGCGGCAGTACGGGCTCCAGGCCTTGCGGCGCATACCGGCCATATCCAGGGCGGGGTAGGCGTCGTTTTCGCAGGCCAGGATGAGGATGCGGGGGCCTTCCTTCTTGAAGTCCTTGGGCACCACAACTTCGCGGATCATGGAACCGATCTGGTCGATGTTGTAGTTGGCAAAGGAAATCACGCGCTCGGGGCAGGCGCCGAAGCAGGTACCGCAACGACGGCAGCGGGCCGGGTTGGGTTTGGGCGTACCCTTTTCGTCGTCGTCCAGGGCGCCGAAGGGACATTCTTCGGTGCAGCGCTTGCACTGGGTGCAGCGCACGAAGTTGAACACCGGGTAGGAATTGTCGCCGGAGCGGGGATGCACGGCCACACCGTGGGAAGCGGCTTCCACACACTGGATGGCTTTGAGCACGGCACCGCGGGCGTCTTCTTCACAGGCGTCCAGGGTCTGGGGCTGACGCACGCAGCCGGCGGCGTAGACACCGGTACGGCGGGTTTCGTAGGGGAAGCAGATGTAGTTGGAGTCCGCGAAACCGTCGAAGAGCTGCAGATCCGGGAAGTCGGGGCCCTGACGGTAGTCGAATTCCACCACCACGTCCTTGGCGGTCGTGGGCACGACGCCCGTGGGCAGCACCACCAGATCCACATCCAGATCGAAGTCCATGCCCAGCAGGGTGTTCTTGCAGCTGACCACCATGTGGTTGCCGGCATCACGGATGTCGGTCACGTCGGCCTTGGTCATCATCAGGCCCAGACGGTCCTGCATCTTCTTGTAGAAGCGTTCCAGGATGCCGGGGATGGTCATGTCCTTGTACAGCACGAAGGCCTGCACGGCGTCATCGGTCTTGTCACAGATGATGTTGGCCATGCGCAGCATGCCCACGCTGTTGACGGCGTTGGAGTAACGCAGGTGCTTGATGCTTTCCAGGTTCTCCTTGACGAAGCCCTTTTCTTCTTCCTCGGCGGGAGCTTCGGCGGCGGGGGCTTCGGCCTCGGCAGCGGCGGCTTCGTCAGCGGCCTTCTGCAGGGCTTCTTCAGCGATGGTGGTGTCGAGCACGAAGGCGATGCGGCGGGCGTCGACCTTGCCTTCGCCCAGCATCTTGGCGAACTGGGCGGCATGGACGACCTTGGGGTTCACGCCCAGGCCCATGCTTTCCAGATACTTTTCAGCCAGCGGCACCCAGCCGGTGGCCAGGACCACGGAGCCGATGTCGAAGGTCTGTTCGCCGTTGGCGGTGGCCACGGTGGCCTTGAACTCGCCGGGCTGGCCTTCCAGTTTGGCCATGTGGGAGTTCAGCAGCACGGTGATGCTGCTGTTGCCGGTCACAGCGGCGATCTTTTCGGCCAGGTTGGTGGGCTGGCGGTCTTCCCAGGGAGCCTGCAGGGGCGAGCCCATGGGCATGTTGTTGACCGCGCCGCCGAGCTTGTCGGCCTTTTCCACCAGGATGACTTCATAGCCGGTCTTGGCGGCTTCCTGGGCGGCGGTGAGGCCGGTCCAGCCGCCACCGATGACCAGGATGCGCTTGATGCCTTCGATGGCCGCAGATTCGGGCATGTTGCTCTTCTGCAGTTTGACCACGCCCATGTTCACGTAGTCGGTGGCCATCTGGGTCAGCAGGGCGGGAGCCGCGCCGCTGACGGCGGAACCGTCGGGGTTCTTGTAGGCGAGCACGCACTGTTCGCGCAGGTTCACGTGTTCCACCTGCACGGGCAGCTGCCAGGGGGTAGCTTCGTCGCGGGGGCTGGCACCGCAGAAGAGCACGCCGTCAAGGCCGTTGGCTTCGATGTCGGCACGCACTTCGTCTTCGGCCACGCTCAGCATGGGCAGCACTTTCACCACAGGGGTGAGGTCGCTCCATTTGCTGCGGACCTGTTCGGCCAGGGCTTCCACATCCAGGCCGCCGCCGATGTTCTGTACGTCAAAATAGACGCCGATCTTGCTGGCCATGCCGCCTACCTCCCTTTCACCGTTTGCACCGCCTTGAGAGCGGCGGCCGTGCCGGACTGCGCGGTACGCATCACGTCCAGCGGCATGCGGGCGCAACCGGCGGCAAAAATGCCAGCCTCTTCACCGCCCATAACGAAACCGTCTTCGTCCAGGGGCAGGGGCAGGGGCAGGCTGTCGGTGGCCAGGCTGGGCTGCATGCCCGTGGCCAGCACCACCATGTCATAATCCAGATGCAGCTTTTCGCCGCGGATGGCGTCTTCAACGGTCACGGTGACGTTGTCGTCAGCGGCCTGGGCCACGTCGGCCACCTTGCCCTTGATGAAGCGCACATTGGGGGCGGCCTTCACCTTGTCCAGAACCTTCACGTAGCGGCCCGGAGCGCGCAGGTCGATGTAGAACACCGAGATCTGGGTCTCGGGGTACTGCTCGCAGATGTACTGGCACTGCTTGAGAGTGGCCATACAGCAGATGTAGGAGCAGTAGTTCAGGTGGTTCTGGTCACGGGAACCGGCGCACTGCACGAAAGCGATGCGTTTGGGACGACGGCCGTCGGTAGGACGGACGATCTTGCCGCCGGTGGGGCCGAAGGGGGAGGCCAGGCGTTCGAGCTGCATGTTGGTCACGCAGTTCTTGACCTTGCCGGCGCCCAGGTTGGCCAGGTTGGTGACGTCGTAGGGCTTCCAGCCGGTGGCCACCACGATGGCGCCCACATTGAGTTCGATCTCGCGGGCGGGTTCGTTCTGGTCCAGGAACTTCTGGCCGGCGACGCGGGCGGCGTCAGCCTTGCTCAGGGCGTCGGTGTCCAGCACGAAGCGGTTGGGGAACGCGAAAGGCATGGATTTGTACAGAGCCTTGCGCTGGGACAGCCCGAAGTCGAATTCGTTGGGCACGGTGCCTTCCAGGCTGGAAGCGAGGAGGGTGAAGTCCACGTTGTGGGCGGCCACCTTGCGGGGCTTGATGCTCACGGTGGCGGTGTAGTCACCCTTACAGCCGACCAGCTTGGTCACTTCGGCCATGGTGAAGAATTTGATGCGGGGGTTCTTCCTGATGCGCTGGAACTGGATTTCCAGACCGCAGGAGGGGGGACAAAGTTTGGGGAAATATTTGTTGAGCTGGGCCACACGGCCGCCCAGGTAGGGCGACTTTTCCACGATATACACATCGTGGCCCAGTTCCGCCGCTTCGATGGCGGCAGTAAGGCCTGCAAAGCCGCCGCCCACGACGAGAATGGAGTTGGACATCCTGGATATCCTCCTGCGTTGCAGCGCCGTGGCCCCTCTGCGGGGCGGCGCGCACGCCTGCCCGGTTGTATGGGATTGCCGGGCGGCGCAATTGAGAGCCAAGGGCCCTGCCGCGCGGCGCATATTCCAAGGCGCGGCGGGGAGCTTGCATGTCGCACACCCGCCGCGCCGAAAAAAATGGGGTGGCCTAGGCGGCCACCCCAGGGATGTTCTTCCGCCTACTAGTCAGGGATGATCTGGTAGTAGGGCTTCTTGAAGATCTTGGTTTCGCCGGTGGCGGGATCGTACTTGGAGTTCACGAAGCACTTCCACTTGCTGTCGTCGATACCCAGGAAGTCAGCGCGGTAGTAGAAGCCGGGGTAACGGGACTCTTCACGGAAGGCGATGTGCTGCATGTGCAGGCGCACGGTCCACAGGCGATGGTAGTTTTCCCAGCAACGCAGCAGTTCGTGCAGGTCGCGGGCGGCCAGCTTGGCGGAGTCTTCTTCCATCATGCCCAGCAGATAGAAGCCGGTGTCCAGCAGAGCCTTGGAGGTGGTGTAGTAGGTACCCACGCCGCCGCCGTATTCGTCGGTGCACTTCACGAGGCGCATCATGAAGTTCTTGGGCGTGATGTAGTTGGGGTTCACCACGGGGTCGGTGGAGGCGTCCTTGCCGGCCAGGTAGTTGTAGTAAGGACGGTAGATCAGCTGCTTCAGTTCTTCGGCGGTTTCCTTGAACTCAGGCTTGAAGTCCTTGTGGTCCAGGCACCAGCGCACCATCTGCTTACCGGCGATACGGCCTTCAGCGTGGGAACCGGAGGAGAACTTGTGGCCGGAAGCGCCCACGCCGTCGGCGCAGGTGAACAGGCCTTCCACGGTGGTCATGCGGTTGTAGACCTTACCGTTGGCAGCGCGAACCTTGTAGTCTTCGGGCACCCAAGCTTCGTCGGGACCGGAAACCCAGATACCGCAGCAGCCGGAGTGAGAGCCGAGCAGGTAAGGTTCGGTGGGCATGATTTCGGAACCGCGTTCTTCAGGAGCGGTGTTGGTGGCGGCCCACAGGTTGGCCTGACCAACGCACATATCCAGGAAGTCTTCCCAAGCTTCGGACTCGAGGTCTTTCTGCTGTTCTTCGGTCAGGGTGGCGAAGGTGGTCAGCAGAGCGGTCTTGGTGTCCATGTAGATGGGGCCGCGGCCTTCGCGCATTTCACGAAGCATCATGTGGTTACGCAGGCAGGTGGGGATCACGTGACCCTTGGCGTAGCCGCGATCTTCGTAAGGCTTCAGCATGGCGCGGTTGGTGGCGCAGTAGTCTTCGCCCTTGCAGTTGGTGGCTTTAGCCTTGAACAGCAGGAACCAGGCGCCCACAGGGCCGTAACCGTCCTTGAAGCGGGCGGGCACGAAGCGGTTTTCCATCATGGTCATTTCGGCGCCGACCTGAGCGCACATGGTGTAGGTGGAACCGGCGTTCCACACGGGGTACCAAGCGCGGCCCATGCCTTCACCGGTGGAACGGGGACGGTACACGTTAACGGCACCGCCGGCGGCCACCATGATGGCGTTGGCTTTGAAGATGTGCACTTCGTTGGCACGCAGGTTGAAGCCCACGGCACCAGCGACGCGGTTGGGGGTGTTCTTGTCGAGCAGCAGCTTCACGATGAAGATACGCTCCATGATACGGTCTTCACCCAGGGCATTCTTGGCAGCTTCGGCCACGATGCACTTGTAGGATTCACCGTTGATCATGATCTGCCAACGACCGGAGCGGACGGGCTCGTCGCCGTTGCGCAGGCTCTTGCCGGCGGCCTTGGCGGCGGCGCCGTTCATGTTGTGGCCGTTTTCGTCCTTGATCCAGCAGGGCAGGCCCCACTCTTCGAACAGATGCACGGAGTCGTCAACGTGACGGCCCACGTCGAAGATCAGGTCTTCGCGGACCAGACCCATAAGGTCGGTGCGGACCATGCGGACGTAATCGTCGGCGGTGTTTTTGCCGAGGTAGGTGTTGATGGCGGACAGGCCCTGGGCCACGGCGCCGGAGCGCTCGAGGGCGGCCTTATCGCACAGCATCATTTTCAGACCGTGTTTGTCGCCCCAGCGCACGGCTTCGAAAGCGGCACCGCAGGCACCCATACCGCCGCCCACGATCAGCAGGTCGACGTCATGTTCCTTCACTTCAGGTTCAGCAATGGCAACGCCTTTCATCGCTTCCTTGACGGGAATCATAGGCATAGTGATTTCTCCTTAAGCTCTACGCGGTTACTGCTCTCTAGCGGCCCTGTTCCATAGCGGTGAAGACCTTGTCGGCTTCAGTCACTTCGAACTTCTTGCCCAGGACTTCGATGGGGGTGGCCAGCTTTTCTTCGGTGAACAGCAGTTCGTCGTCGAGGTTGGCGCCTTCCGGTTTGCCTTCGAAGGGCTTGATGGAGCCTTCAGGAGTGGTACGGATGGGGAACTTGAAACGTTTCACGCTGCCGTTGCGGAACTGCACGGTCCACATGATGGAGTCGGCAGAGCGCATGGGGATACAGGTGCCGCCCATGGGAGCAAAGTCGGCGTAGGGACGAGCGGTGATGGCGCCCTGGGGGCAGATCTTCACGCAGGAATAGCATTCCCAGCAGGCGTCGGGTTCCTGGTTGTACGCCTTCATTTCCTGAGGATCGAGGATCATCAGGTCGTTCGGGCAGATGTACATGCAGGCCGTCTTTTCGCCACCCTTGCAGCCGTCGCATTTGGACGGATCGACAAACGTAGGCATAACGTATCCTCCAACTCTTAAAGTGTTTCAGGTCAATTTTGACCGTATGGGCAGCCACTCGGGCCGCCCGAGTGCCGTCTTGATTGGGGTCACGACCCTGGGCAACAGCGCTCAGGTCGTGCGCTTGTGTATTTAGTAACAAGCTACCCCTCTTCACGTCAAGCCCCCTTTTGAAAAATTCGTGGAAACTCTCGGTGGAAAACGGCACAAACCACTATAATCCTTGCACATTCTCCCTAGCATAATTTTTATGCTGTGTAAAGATGCTCCGCGTTTTGGACGGCTTCCATGTCCAAGATCTGTGTTTGGCCAGGAAAAGGCATGTTTATCAGCCGGTTATCCTGAATATCTCCCTGTTCCTGTTCATGGAGCGCTTTAGTAAAATCATTTAATTTCAAATAGTTAACGTATCGATGCTTTCCATGCCGGACGGGCGGCTTTTTTATGACGTTCCGGTGTCGCCCTGATCTTGATGAGAAAAAGAAGCAAAAGTTGAAACAATTATCCAATAAAATCAAATGGTTGATTGTATCTATTGGGAATAGTTGGTTTTTTATCGAAAATACGTCGTAAGGCACCCGGTACGCTCTTTGAGGCTTCCTCCAGTGCTCGCCGGAGCTTGCACTCTCTTTCACATGGAGCCGGAAAAGTCTTTTCCGGGGGCTTGCCAGTGAGGACGTTTCGGGATACAGCATCCCCCACAAATTCATAGAGCGACGCGCCGTCCGGCGGTCGAGAGGAGCATCCAGCATGAACGAGCACCACGAATTCCGACCTGCCCAGAGGCCGGACAAACGCAGCGACCGCCCCGAAGGACGTTTCGAGGCCAGAACCGACGGCAAGCCCGAGCGTCCGCGCCGCAGCCTGCGCGAGACCGTCTGTGACATCGACCGCGATATCCTGCGCATGCTTATGCGCCGCCACAATCTCATCAAGCGCATGTACAATGCCAAGGGTTTCCTGGAGCCCGCGGAAGAAAAAAGCATCCGCGAGTCCTGGGAAGCCGCCGTTTCCCGCGTCAGCCGCGACCCGCGCCTGAGCGGCCGTTTCTTCACCCTGATGCAGGAAGTGGAATTCCTGCCCCGTCCCGGTGAAGACGGCGAAGCCCAGCGCCCCGCCTTCAATCTTGCCCCCGCCGACATGCCCGTGCGCCTGTCCATGCCCGCCCCGCGCTCCTGTCGCCTGACCCGGGCCTGGGCCACGCTGGCCGCCCGCACCGGCCAGGCCGTGCGCATTGCCCCCGCCCTGATGAACGATCCCGTCGTGGATTGCGTCAAGCTGCTCAACCAGCTGGGCGCCCATGCCAACCGTGACGACGGTGCCGTGCATGTGGCCGCCGGCACGCCCCTGGGCACCCCGGACAAGGTGCTGCATGTGGGCGACAGCTCCTGGAACTTCTATCTGGCCCTGGGCCATTACCTGGGCCGTCCTTCGCGCACCAAGTTCACCGGCGGCGCGGCCCTCAAGCTGGCCGACCTCAGCGCCACCCGCCGCTTCCTGCCCCTCATGGGCGCGCGTCTGGTGCATGTGGTGCCCAAGTCCGACGGCTTCCCGGTGCGCATCGAATGCTCCGGCGTGCTGCCCGGCAAGGTGGTCTTCCCCGCCGATGCCCCGGTGGAACTGGCCGAAGGCATCATGCTGGCCGCGCCTTCCTATGAGCGCGCCATCACCCTGGACCTTTCCGCCATGCCCGAGCGTGCGCTGGCCTTTGCCCGCATCCTGCCCGTGCTGAACGCTGCCGGTGCCGACGTGCGCCGCGAAGGCGACGTGCTCCACTTCCAGCCCTGCGCCCTGAGCATCCCCTCCGAGCCCAGCCTGCCCGTGGAACCGGAACTGGCCGTGTTCCTGATGGGCCTCGCCCCCGCGCTGGGCGGTGAAGTGCGCCTGGAAGGCCAGTGGCCCACCTGGCCCGGCACCGAAGCCGGCCTGGACCTGCTGCGCCAGACCGGTGCCAAGGTCGAATGCTCGGCCACCGAGATCCTGGCCCGCAGCCTGAAGCCGCTGGCCGAACTGCCCGCCGCCTTTGCCTTGCCCGAAGGCCTGCCCGCCTCCTGGCGTCCGCTGGCCGTGGCCCTGAGCACCATGACGGCCCTGCGCGGCGGTCGTGCCGTGCTGCCCGCCGGTCTGGAAGCCGAAGAGAACGTTGTGGAAAGCTACCTGCACGCTGCCGGTCTGGCTCTGGATGCCGAAGGCTGCCTGGTGGCCTGGAAGCCCGGTGACGACATGGAAGAAGCCGAAGAACAGGACGAGGAAGGCCGCCCCGTGCGCAAGCCCCGTCCCGCCCTGCAGGCCCGCGGCTGGAACGCCCCCGACGCCCCCTGGGCCGTGGCCCTGGCCCTGGCGGCCTGTGCCCGCGGCAAGCAGGAAGGCTTCAAGCTGGGCAACCCCGGCGTGCTGACCGAGCTCTATCCGCCTTTCTGGGTGCTGTACAACAACCTGCCCGAACCGCACATGACGCGTGAGAACAAGGAAGTGCCCGCCGAGCCGGTGAAGAGCCGCCGCCGCGTCATCACCAGCGCCGTGGCCGTGCCGCCTCCGCTGGAAGACGAAGATTACTAGGACCGGGCAGCTCCCGCCGTCCGGCTTGGCCGTGAGGGCCGGGCCGTGGCGGCTCCCGGTATCGAAGACGAAAAGGGCGCCCATCCTTCGCGGATGGACGCCCTTTTTCATTTGCGGGAAGCGGCGGTCGGAGCGTCTGCCGCCCGGCCCTGCCTGCAGGATAGGCCCGTCAGGCCAGCTCTTCAGGAAGCTTGCAAAGGTCGACCCATTGCCCGCCGGTGACGGCGGCCAGCTCGTCCGGGGTCAGCTGCACGGCGTTGTTGGGCGCACCGGCGGCAGGGTAGACCACGTCATAGCGCTTGAGGCTCTCGTCCAGGAACACGCGTACCCCTTCCGGCAGGGCAAAGGGGCAGACCCCGCCCTGGGGATGGCCGGTCAGGCGCTCCACGTCCTCCACGGGGATGAAGCGGGCCTTTTCGTGGAACAGATCCTTGAACTTGCGGTTGTCCAGACGGGCCAGTCCCATGGCCACCACCAGCACGGGACCGGTGGAGGTGAGGATGGACAGCGTCTTGGCGATACGGCCCGCCTCGCAGTGCAGGGCTTCGGCCGCCAGCGCCACGGTGGCGCTGGAGACGGTGAACTCGCGGTAGCGGTCGCCCAGACCGTGGGCGGCCAGTTGGGCCCTGACGGCTTCGGTGCGCATGGCTGGATGCTCCTTGGCTGAAACATGCTCCGTTGTTGCCGGTGATGGCAGCATGCCGGAGGGGGGATCTCCCCGTCCGGGCGGGGATGAAAAAAGGGGCCTGTCGGGCAGGCCCCTCCGGTATGGTTACAGGGTGATGGGCAGGGGGCCGAAGCTGGCCTCGTAGCGCTTGCGGAACTCGTCCTTGCTGAAGTGGTGCTCCTGCGTGCCCAGCTGCTCGATGGCGTAGCAGGCGCTCACCGCGCCCAGCTTGGCGGCTTCGGGCATCTCCAGGCCGCAGACCAGGCCCTTGAGCAGGCCCGCGCGGTGGGAGTCGCCCGCGCCGGTGGGATCCTTGACGCCGTCGCAGGGGATGGCGGGCACATGCACGTCCACGCCCTGGGCATTGCGGATGCGCTGGCCGTCGCCGCCCAGCGTGGTCACCAGCCAGCCGGTCATGGCCACCAGTTCTTCCTCGCTCTTGCCCGTCTTCTTGCAGACCATGCCCAGCTCGTAATCGTTGGTCACGCAGGCATAGGAACCGCGGATGGCGTCGCAGAGGTCGTCGCCCGAAAGCACGGGCAGCTGCTGGCCGGGGTCGAAGATGTAGCGCACGCCCTTTTCACGGAAGAAGCCGGGCAGGCGGCGCATGTCGTCCACGCTGCCGGGGGAGACGATGGCCCAGTCCTTGGCGGGATCGAGGTTGGGGAAGGTGTAGGTGGCGGGCTGGCTCATGGCGCCGGGGTAGAAGCCCGTGATCTGGTTGTTGTTCTGGTCCGTGGTGATGTAGCACAGGGCCGTGAACACGTCGGAATCGCGCCGGATGCCTTCCAGCGACAGGCCCAGCTTTTCCCAGGCCGCCGCGTAACCGGTGAAGTCACGGCCGGCGGCGGAGACGACGATGGGTTTTTCGCCCAGCAGGGCCAGCGTGTAGGCGATGTTGCCCGCGCAGCCGCCGCGGCGTTCGTCCATGCTGTCCACCATGAAGCTGACGCTCAGCATGTGCAGCTTGTCCATGAGCACATGGTCCTGCAGGTTGCCGCCAAAGGTCATGATGCGGTCAAAAGCCAGGGAACCGGAAACATAAATGGCCATCTTCGTTCCTTTTATTCGTTGAGCTGCCCTGCGGGCAGGCTGTTTTGGGCGATCCAGTCCAGGAAGGGCGCGTTGCCCTTCTCCAGCGGCATGCCCACGATACAGGGCACTTCATAGGGATGGGCCGCCTCCACGGCGGCACGAAAATCTTCCCACGCTGCCCGGCTGACCTGGGCCAGCAGCAGGCATTCGCGGCTTTCGCGGACCTTGCCTTCCCAGCGATAGATGGAAAGGGCTCCGGGCAGGATGTTCACCCCGGCGGCCAGCCGTCGTTCCACCACCAGATGGGCCAGGGTTCGGGCAGTCGCTCCGTCGGGCACAGTGACACAGGCAAGCAGGCTCATGGCGTCCTCCTGTTCGGGAAGTGGGAAAAGCGGACAGAAGATACACCAGCGGGCCGTAAAAACCAAGCGTGCCCCGCCTTGCTCCCCCTGTCTTCCTGTGGCATAGCAGGCCCATGAGCGCAAAAAAATCCCTGCCGCGCGGTGCCCTGGCCCGCGCTGAAAAAGTCCTGGCGGCCCTTCAGGCCCGCTATCCCCGTCCCGCGACCCATCTTGAAGCCGACAACGCCTGGGAGCTGCTGGTGGCCACGGTGCTGGCCGCCCAGTGTACCGACGCCCGCGTCAACACCGTGACCCCGGAGCTGTTCCGACGCTGGTCCGGCCCGGCCGAGCTGGCCCTGGCCACGCAGGAAGAGCTGGAAAGCGTCATCCGTTCCACGGGCTTCTATCACAGCAAGGCCCGCAACCTTCTGGGCGCGGCGCAGCGCGTGGTCTCCGTCTATGGCGGCGAGGTGCCGCCCCGTCTGGACGAGCTCATCACCCTGCCCGGCGTGGCCCGCAAGACGGCCAATGTGGTGCTGTTCGGCGCCTTCGGCATCAACGAGGGCCTGGCCGTGGATACCCACGTCAAGCGCATCAGCTATCGTCTGGGCCTTACCGCCCACACCGATCCCGTGGACATCGAACAGGATCTGATGCGCCTCTTCCCCCGTGCCGAATGGGGCGACGTCAATCACCGCATGGTCTGGTTCGGCCGCGATGTCTGCCACGCCCGCAGCCCCCGCTGCGCGGAATGCGAGATGGCCGACTTCTGCCCCCGCCGCGAACCGCCCAAGGGAAAATAGCTGTTGGGGAAAAGAACGTGGGGGAAGGGGGGGAACTTTGGCTAGCGCACAAAGTTCCCCCCTTCCCCCACACCCCCAT
>ERZ1673698.440-NODE-440-length-65449-cov-22.583769_pt1 | contig 65449 bp, 78 predicted proteins | sample MGYA00580228_ERZ1673698 | MGnify/ENA primary metagenome ERZ1673698 (study PRJEB41218, sample SAMN15661768) | gut metagenome | host: Homo sapiens | place: Canada: London | collected 2015-08-20/2019-03-30 | study: EMG produced TPA metagenomics assembly of... | reverse complement strand
ACTGCGGGAGCGAGCCATCAGCTCAATGTGTTCGGCTGAGATCGGAAATCAACCGGGCCCATACTTGCACTGCGCAATGCTGCCAGGCTGCGTTGCGCAGCGCATGAGCTCGCTAATCGGCTATTATTTGTTCAGACAACTTGAGTTGTAGAGGAGTGACCGGCGATGGTGCAGGGCGCCAAACATATGAAGAGCAATAACGCCGCGGCCAACGGTGGCTCAAGCCCTCAGCCCAAACCTCAACAAAAGCCCAAGCGCCGTCGAAAGCGACTGCCGCGCTGGGCCGACCGGCTCATCACCATCGTCATCATCCTTATTGGCGTGGGCCTTATGACCTGGCCGTGGATCTTGGACCGGCTCGAGGCCTCGGGCGTGTTCAACCAGATCAGCACCGTGTCCAGCACCGTGGACGCGCTGTCTGCCGAGGAGCGCGAACGCATCCTGCTCCAGGCGCGCTCCTTTAACGAGCAGCTGGCGGGCGAGGCCACCGAGCTTCCCGCCGACCAGATCGAGCCCTACGCCCAGCAGCTCATCTTTGACCGCGACCCCATGATGAGCTGGGTCGAGATCCCCTCCATCGACGTGAGCATGCCCATCTACCACGGCACGAGCGAAGAAGTCCTCATGGCGGGCGTCGGCCACCTGGAGGGCACGAGCCTGCCGGTGGGCGGCACCTCGACGCATTGCGTGCTCACTGCGCACTCGGGCATGCGCAACCTGAGCATGTTCGACGACATCCACTCGCTGGAGCCCGGCGACCTGGTGCTGCTGCACACCATGAACAAGACGCTCGCCTACAAGATGGTGGACTCCGAGGTGGTGCTGCCCGAGGAGATGGAGTCGCTGACCATCGAGCCCGGCGCCGACAAGGTGACGCTCGTCACCTGCACGCCCTACGGCGTGAACGACCATCGCCTGCTGGTGCATTGCGTGCGCACCAAGTACAGCAAGAAGGACGTCGACAAGCAAAAGTCGCTGGCCGGCCGCCACTGGGGCAAGCGCGAGTTTGCCGTGCTCATCGTGGTCGTAGCCATTGTGTTGTTGCTGCTGGACATCGTGGTCCACGCGGTCCGCAAGCGCCGCAAGGCCAAGGCCTCGGCATAAGACATTCTCCAGAACCGCCACGGTGGGGACAGGCACCTTTGCGGTGGTCGGGACTTCCAAACCATCACAACATTCGATGAAAATCGCGATTTTGGCGAAAAACGTCGAATGTTGTGATGGTTTTCGTCGCGGGCGAGACGGTTTTCGCTATGGACGGTGCGGTTTCACTGCAGAATCGCCAGCCCGCCGCCTGCCAGCCGCCGCCCTCGTTACGTTTTCGCTGCATTTGGGTAAAGCGCCTGCTCCAAGCCGGCGTTGCCCTGTATACTAGAGCGGTTTAACTGTTATGCGGAAGGGAGCGCCTATGGCACTCAGCGAGAAAGACGTGCGCGGCATCGCCGAGTACGCAAAGATCGCACTGACCGATGACGAGCTTACCCAGATGACGTCCTACATGAACGACGCCGTCCAGATGCTCGAGCCCGTCCTGCAATATGACTTGCCCGACGTGGAGCCCACGTTCCATCCCATCGGAAGCCTGTCCAACGTGATGGGCGATGACCTGCGCGAGCCCGAGCGCGACCTGCCGCTCGACGTCGCGCTCGAAAACGCCGGCAACGCGCGCGACCGCTACTTCCGCGTGCCGTCCATTTTGGGAGAGGGGGAGAGCGAGTAATGGCGCTAAGCTTCGATTCCCTTACCGCCGCCCAGATCGCCGCGGGCGTTGCCGCCGGCGACTTTACCGCTACCGAGGTGGCCCAGGCCTCCCTTGCCGCCATCGAGGCGCGCGAGGGCGGGGTCCAGGCATTCCTGCAGGTGGCGCCCGAGCTCGCGCTCGAGGCCGCTGCGCGCGTGGATGCCGACCGTGCCGCAGGCAATCCGCTGCCCCCGCTCGCGGGCGTGCCGCTGGCCATTAAGGACAACATGAACCTCGTGGGTACGCGCACCACCTGCGCTTCCCGTATGCTCGAGGACTACCAGAGCGTCTACACCGCCACCTGCGTCCAGCGCATGCTCGATGCCGGCTGTCTGCCCATGGGCAAGGCCAACATGGACGAGTTTGCCTTTGGCAGCTCCACCGAGAGCTCGGCGTTCCACCGCACCAACAACCCTTGGGATACCGAGCGCGTGCCCGGCGGCTCCTCGGGTGGCTCCGCTGCAGCTGTCGCCGCGGGCGAGGTCGCGCTCTCGCTGGGCTCGGACACCGGCGGCTCCATTCGCCAGCCGGCATCACTGTGCGGCGTGGTGGGCTTTAAGCCCACGTATGGCGCCGTGAGCCGTTACGGCGTGGTTGCCTTTGGCTCGTCGCTCGACCAAGTGGGCCCCTTTGGCCGCACGGTCGAGGATGTCGCGTTGGCCATGAACGCGCTTACCGGCGCGGGCCACGATCCATACGACTGCACCAGCCAGGATTGCGCCGTCGACTTTACCGAGCACCTCAACGACAGCATTGAGGGCAAGCGCGTGGGCATCATTCCTGCGTTTATGGAGGCCGAGGGCCTGACGCCCGAGGTCAAGGCCGCTGTTCAGCGCGCCGCCCAGGAGCTGCAGAACCAGGGTGCCGAGCTGGTCGAGGTCGACCTGCCGCACCTGGATGCCGCTATCGCCGCCTACTACGTCATCGGCCCGGCCGAGGCATTTTCCAACCTGGCCCGCTTCGATGGCATTCGCTACGGCTATCAGGAGGAGGGCTGCGCCAACCTGTCCGACCAGAGCTCGCTTTCGCGCGCCCACGGCTTTGGCGCCGAGGCCAAGCGCCGTCAGATGCTCGGCGCCTATCTGCTGAGCTCGGGCGTGTACGACAAGTACTACTACGCCGCGCAAAAGGCCCGCACGCTCATCACGCAGGACTACGACGCCGCGTATGCCAAGGTGGACACCATCCTCATGCCCGCCTCGCCGCGCACGGCCTTTAAGTTTGGCGAGATCAGCGACCCCACGCAGATGTACCTTTCGGACCTGTACACCATCTCGCTCAACATCTGCGGCAACGGTGGTATCTCGGTACCGCTGGGCCTGGGCGAGGATACTCAGCTGCCCGTTTCTGCCCAGCTGGTGGGTCCGGCCTTTAAGGACCGTCAGCTGCTCACGTTTGCCCGCGCCCTGGAGCGCGGCTTTGCCGATGCCGCCACGGGCGCGCCCGCGCTTTCCGTCGCGCCCGATTTTGCCGGGAAGGGAGGCGAGCTGTAATGAAGGAGCTTTCCGAGGTCCTGCAGAATTGGGAGGCCGTGATCGGCCTGGAGATCCATACCGAGCTCACCGCACTCGATACCAAGATGTTCTGCAACTGCAGGCTCAGCCACGATGACGAGCCCAACGCCAACGTGTGCCCGGTGTGCCTGGGCCTGCCCGGTGCGCTGCCGGTGCCCAACAAGCGCGCCATCGAGAGCATCGTCAAGGCCGGTCTTGCCACCAACTGCGAGATCCAGCGCCACTCGATGTTCTACCGCAAGCACTACTTCTATCCCGATATGGCCAAGAACTTCCAGACTACGCAGGGTCCGATCGCTTTTGCCATGTACGGTCACCTGGATCTGGACGTGACCGGTCGCGGTGCCGCCGAGCGCCCCGACTGCGCGTTTGGCGAGGCCGAGGCCCAGAGCCTGGCGAGCGCCTCGGCCAACGCCGAGGGCCTGTCCACGTCCATGACGTCGACCATGCGCGAAGGCAACCAGCGCGCCGGCCATCTGGCCAGCTATGATGCGTCCAACCTGCAGATGCCCGAGCGTCGCGAGGACGGTTCCTACACGGTGCCCATCCGCATCCTGCGCATCCACATGGAGGAGGACGCCGCCAAGATGGTGCACGTGGGCGGTGCCGAGGGTCGCATTACCGCTGCGGCCGAGTCGCTCGTCGACTACAACCGCTGCGGCACGCCTTTGATTGAGCTCGTCACCGAGCCCGACTTGCGTACGCCCGAGGAGGCTCGCCTGTTTATGGAGAAGCTCCGTCGCATCTTTGTGACGCTGGGCATTTCCGACTGCTCCATGGAGAAGGGTTCCATGCGCTGCGACGGCAACGTGTCGCTGCGCCGCCGCGGCGAGACCAAACTGGGCACCAAGACCGAGCTCAAGAACCTCAACTCGTTTAAGAGCCTGCATGACGGCCTTGCCTACGAGATCTGCCGCCAGGCCGAGGTGCTCGAGGAGGGCGGCATCATCTATCAGGAGACCCGCCACTGGGAGCCCAGCCGCAAGCGCACCGTGGTCATGCGCGTCAAGGAGACGGCCGATGACTATCGCCTGTTCCCCGATCCCGACCTGGCGCCGTTCGATTTGGACGACGAGTTCATTGACCGCTGCCGTGGCGAGATCCCTGAGCTGCCCGATGCCAAGCGCGTCCGTTTTGAGGCCGACTTTGGCATTAAGGCGGCCGATGCCGAGCAGATCGCCGGCGACCCCGAGTTTGCCGAGTTCTTTGAGGCGGCCGCTGCCGGTATGGCTGGTAAGGAGGCCCAGACGGTCGCAAACCTGCTGGTGAACGAGATGATCGCCTACCTTAAGGGCGCAGGCGTGTCGCTCGCCGAGTCCGGTATTGCGCCGGCTCAGGTTGCGGCGCTTGCCAAGTTGCTCGCGACCGATGCCATCAGCTCCAACCAGGCTCATGAGGTCTTTGAGGCCATGGCCCAGACCGGCGACGACCCCAATAAGATCGTCGACGAGCGCGGTATGCGTCAGGTGAGCGATGCCGGCGCGCTGCAGCCGATCGTGGACGAGGTGTTGGCTAACTGTGCCGATCAGGCGCAGCAGTATCGTGACGGCAACCAGAAGGTCATCGGCTTTTTGGTGGGCCAGTGCATGAAGGCGAGCCGCGGCAAGGGCAATCCGAAGCTCTTCAACGAGTTGCTGAGAACGTCGCTCTCGTAAACGGGAACCCGGGAGTCCCGGCAGGGCGGGTGCTTCCTCAAAATTTCGAACAGTCCTGCGCAAGACGAAGGCCACATTAAGTGGCCTTCTTTGCGTGCGGAACTCATTTTGAGCAAGCACCCGCCCTGCCGGGGCTCCCTGGTTCCGTGACGACTCGGCCGTTCGGGTCAGGCGGGCTGATAGGAAAGATGGTGACGGAGGCGCAAAATGCGCCTCCGCCTTTTCAATGTGATGAAAGTGTGGCGAAATGAGCTTAAAACTTCTGTAAATGTGATAAATGTCACGTTTTACCTAGGGTAAAATGTGGGAAATATCACGTTTTCGGAAGTTTCTTTGCGGGAGGTTCGGCCATGCAGCGAGATATCATTGCCAAGCTTAACGCTTGGAAAGCGTCAGAATATCGTAAGCCGCTTATCCTTAAGGGGGCGCGCCAGGTTGGAAAGACGTGGGCGCTTAAGGAGTTCGGCCGAACCTCGTACCTCAATTTTGTGTATCTGACGCTCGAGGAGCCGTCACCTGGGGTACAGAGCGAGTACGCTCAGTTTTTCGAAGGTACGCGCGATCCTCGACGGATCATCTCAAATCTTTCCCTGGCACTTGGACAGCCTATCGATCCCGGCGAAACGCTGCTTATTATTGATGAGATCCAGGATTGTCCTTCTGCAGTCGGCGCCCTTAAATACTTCTGTGACGAGGCCCCCGAGTATCACGTCGCATGCGCAGGGTCTTTGTTGGGCGTTCGCTTGTCCCGTGAGACCAGCGCTTTTCCGGTGGGAAAGGTCGAGTTCATGGAGATGCGCCCCATGAGCTTTTCCGAGTTTCTGAAAGCCGAGGGCGCTGCAAACTACGACGAATACCTTGGCGGCCTGGATCAGATCGAGACAGTGCCCGATTTCTTCCATGTCCGTCTCGTCGAGCATCTTCGTCGTTATTTTGCATGCGGCGGCATGCCAGAGGCTCTTGGCCGGTGGGTGGAGACGGGCGATATCGTTCAGGTCGATAAGGTGTTGTCTGATCTCTTGGATTCCTACGAGCGCGATTTTGCCAAGCATGGTGGCCGTGCGCAGTTCGCCAAGCTTTCGCAAATATGGAACTCGATTCCAGCTCAGTTGGCGCGCGAGAACAAAAAGTTCGTTTGGGGTGCGGTGCGCGAGGGGGCTCGTGCTCGAGAATACGAGGATGCTCTGGAATGGCTTGCCGATGCTGGGCTCATCACGGCGGTTCGCCTTAATGCTGCCGGTGGTGTGCCGCTCTCTGCGTACGATGACCTCAAGGCATTTAAAGTCTACTGTCTTGATGTCGGCTTGCTGCGCCGCATGGCAAGGCTGGATGCGTCCGCTTTTGCCATCTCGGATGCGCTATTTTCGGAGTTCAAAGGTTCGTTCGCCGAGAACTATGTGCTTCAGGCATTACTTTCACAGTTAGATGCTGCTCCGCGTTATTGGACAAACGAGAAGCCGAAGCACGAAGTCGATTTTTTGATTCAAGTCGGAAACGAAATCGTTCCCGTCGAGGTCAAATCGGGAGAGGTCGTTCATTCCAAGAGCCTTAAGTACTATGCCGACAAGCATGCGGAGACGACTCCATTGAGGGTCCGCTACTCACTTAAGAACCTAAAGCTCGACGACGGGGTGCTCAACATTCCGTTGTATTTGGCTGATCGATCTGTCCCTCTTATCAAAAAGGCGCTTGATTGTGCGCATCTTGACGTTTAGATCCTGGGTGAGCTGACGGGCGGCGGCTAATTAATCGCTCCGTTACGGCCAGGGAGCTTGGGCCTTAGCGATGCTTGCTTCGCCAAGCCGTGGGTGTCATGCCGGTGTATTGCTTGAAGGCTTGGGCGAAGGCGGCCTGCTGAGGGTAGCCTAGACGCTCTGCCACCTGCGCTATCGTGAGCGCGCTATCTGCCAAAAGGTCCTGCGCTCGCTCCATACGGCGTCTGCGAATGTAGGCGCCCAGGGACTCGCCGGTTTGGGCCTTAAAGGTGGCGCATAGTTTGGAGCGGCTTGTGTAGAGCCTCTCGGCCACCTCGTTGATACCCACATGTCTGCCTTTGTCGAGCGTGCGCTCAATCATTGCCGTTGCTTCTTCGGCCATGGTTATGCTGACGCGTGTGTCTGCCGCCTGCCGCGCCTGCTTGTGGGCCGCGCGCGAACAGGCGAGCTCCGCGACCATGGTCTCCACGATGCCCTGCATATAGACGTGTCCGCCTACGGTTTGGGCACGGTCCTCGTTAATCCGGCGCAGCGTGTGATAGATGGCAGACGTCGCTTCCTCGTGCCATGGCTCGGCAAACGCCTCAAAGATTCCCGCGAACTCGGTGGGATAGCGGTGCTCCAGTTCGTCAAAATATCCAGGCAAAAAGAGCACCGAGCGCGAGTGATAAAGTTCCCCCGCAAACAGCGGGCTTAATTCCTCGCCACAGCTATCTTGGATAAAGCTGCAAACGGCATTGTTTGGCCACGGTCCATGCGATGGTTTGAGGTTCGCGGGCGTTATGCCAGTCTCGGGCATGCATGTAAGTGTGGGCGCGCTGACTTCGCTCACGCAGGCGTACGGCTCGGGTGTGTATTCGGCCAGGTACATATCGTGCGTCGGGGTGATGAAATGCTCCATGACAATGCAGGCAGGGGAGAGAGGCATGATCCATGCGCGTCCGTGCGCCCGATCGTTTGCCACCTCGCCGGTAAAGACGGCGCCCTTGCCGGTAAGCTCCAGGCCAAACTGCTCAAACTGCGGTGCGTAGAGCTCGGTTATGTCGGTCGCTGCCCGATGCATTTTCAAAAGCGTCCCCTTCCTTTGCGAAAACATCCACGCCTGGCTCGATTGTGTGCCTTGGCTAACATATCAATGATAAGTTGAGTACGGTTAACTCTCAAGCCGTTAGAAAGGAATCTCATGGCAAAGGGATCAAAAAGGGAAGGTGGAGGCATCGGCGAGTTGCTCGCGTATGCCGGTGACCGCAAATTCCTAACGTATTTGGGCATGGCGCTCTCGGCGCTCTCGCAGCTGCTGAGCTTTGGCCCGTACGTGTGCATTTGGCTTGTCGCGCGCGATCTGATCGCCGTGGCGCCTAACTGGAGCGAAGCCTGCGACATCGCGATGTATGGCTGGTGGGCCGTGGGTTTTGCCCTGGCAAGCATCGTAGCTTATTTCGTGGGGCTCATGTGCACGCATCTGTCCGCGTTTCGCTGTGCGTCCAATATCCGCAAGACTACGAGCGAGCACCTGCTTAAGCTGCCGCTTGGCTACTTTGACACGCACGCCACCGGTGAGCTGCGTCGTGTTGTAGACGGATGTGCCGCCTCCACCGAGACTTTGCTCGCACACATGCTGCCCGATATCGCAGGCGCCGCCGCCATGGTCGTGGGCCTGCTCGTATTGCTTTTCGCCCTCGATTGGCGCTTGGGCGCGGCATGCCTCATCTCGGTCGTCGTTTCATTTGGCGCCATGGCCACCATGATGAGCGGCAAAGGCGCCGAGTTTATGAAGGCCTACATGGGCGCACTAGTCAAAATGAACAAGACGGGCACCGAATACGTACGCGGCATCCCCGTGGTCAAGGTGTTTCAGCAGACGGTCTACTCCTTCAAGGCCTTCCACGATGCGATTGCCGAATACGCCGACATGGCACAAAGCTATGCGGGCACGTTCTGCCGAGGTCCACAGGTACTCAACCTTACCGCGCTCAATGGCCTTGTGGCATTCCTGCTGCCCGTGGCGTTGCTGTTGGCGCCGGGCGAGACGGACTTCGCGCATTTTATGGCAAACTTCACGTTTTACGCGATATTTTCGGCCGTGGTGCCGACGGCCATGACCAAGCTCATGTTTGTGGGCGAGGCCTCTCAGATGAGTGCCGATTCGCTGGCTCGTATTCGAAGCATCATGGATTCCAGGCAGCTCTCCGTGCCCGCCCAACCCAAGCACCCTGCCAGCAGCGACGTGCGATTTGAGGATGTGAGCTTTACCTACGAGGGCGCCGAAGCGCCTGCCGTCAACCATGCGAGTTTTAGCGTTTCCGCTGGTAGCACCCTCGCCCTGGTGGGTCCCTCGGGTGGCGGTAAGTCAACCTGCGCAAGCCTGATCCCGCGTTTTTGGGATGTTTCCTCGGGTCGAGTGCTCGTAGGCGGTGTGGACGTTCGCGATATGGATCCGCACGAGCTTATGGACCAGGTCGCCTTCGTGTTCCAGACCAACCAGCTGTTCCGGCAAACACTTGCCGATAACGTGCGCGCCTCCAAGCCTACGGCCACTGACGACGAAGTGCGTGCAGCTCTCTCCGCAGCTCAGTGCGACGACATTGTGGCAAAGCTTCCACAGGGCATCAATACCATGCTCGGTGCTGGCGGAGCATATCTTTCGGGCGGCGAGGTCCAGCGCGTGGCACTCGCCCGCGCGATCCTTAAAGACGCGCCTATCGTGGTGCTCGATGAGGCCACGGCGTTTGCCGACCCCGAGAACGAGGCACTCATCCAGCGCGCCTTTAGCAAGCTGGCGGCGGGTCGCACGGTCATTATGATTGCGCACCGACTCTCGACTGTAGTGGGCGCAGACCAAATCGTGGTGCTCAACCAGGGCAGCGTGCAGGAGTCGGGTACCCATGCCGAGTTGCTGTCCCAAGAGGGTCTGTATGCCAAGATGTGGGCCGAATACGAACAGGCCGCGAGCTGGAAGATCACTGCTGCGACCGCGGATGCCGCCGTCACGAAGGGAGGCGAGGCCTAAATGTTCGCCTCATTCCAAAAGAAGTATTTCCTATCCGATAAAGGCGTCGCCGGCGTAAAACGCGGCGTCTTCTGGACCACGCTCACCAATCTCATTACCATGGCCGGCATGGGCTTTTTATTCCTGGTTATGGCCGGCTTTGTCGAGCATCTCGCCAGCGGGGCTGACCTGCCGGATGCCCTGCCGATCGTGGGCGGCCTCCTGGTCTTTTTCGTGTTGCTCTTTGCCTCTAACTGGCAGCAGTATTACTACACCTACTGCATCTTTTACGAGGAGTGCGGCAAGCAGCGCATGGAGATCGCCGAGCGCTTGCGCAAACTGCCGCTGTCGTTTTTCGGCCGTCGTGATCTGGCCGATCTAACCGAAACCATCATGGGCGACGTTCAGACTATGGAGCACGCCTACAGCCACGTGCTGGGAGAGCTTTGGGGTGCCGTCATCGCAAGCGCCATTGTGTTCGTGGCGTCGCTGTTCTTTTGCTGGCAGCTGGCGATCGCGGCGTTTTGGAGCGTGCCCGTGGCCTTTGCCGTGCTGTATCTAACACGCGGCCCCATGACCCCGGTGTTCGACCGCGTGCGCGCCGAGAAGGTCAAGGTCACCGAGGCGATCCAGGAGACGCTCGACTGCGTGCGCGAGATTCGCGCCACCAACCAGGAGGCCCATTATCTTGAGGGGCTCAACGCCGTGATCGATGCCGAGGAGCGCGAGACCACCAAAGGCGAGCTCGCCAACGGGCTTTTGGTCAACTCCGCCTTTGCCATCCTGCGCCTGGGGATTGCCACCACGTTGGTCACGGGCGCTGCGATGGTCGCCTCCGGCCGGGTCGACTTTTTGGTGATGTTTGCCTTCCTGCTCATGGTGAGCCGCATCTATGCGCCCTTCGATCAGGCACTGATGCTGATGTCCGAGCTGTTTGCCGCCGAGTCGTCGGCCAAGCGCATGCGCTCCATCATGGAAGAGCCCGTGGCGCGGGGCAGCGAGCAGTTTGAGCCCGTAGGTCATGACGTGGTGTTCGATCACGTGGCATTTGGTTATGGTGCGGGCGAGGACGGCCGCGCCGGCGAGAAAGTTCTTACCGATGTGAGCTTTGCCGCCAAAGAAGGGGAGGTCACGGCACTGGTCGGTCCTTCGGGTTCCGGTAAGTCCACGGTGAGCCGCCTGGCCGCGCGCTTTTGGGACGCCACCGAAGGCACGGTCACCGTGGGTGGCGTGGATGTTGCGAGCGTCGATCCCGAGGTGCTGCTGCGCGACTACGCCATTGTGTTCCAAGACGTGCTGCTCTTTGACGACACAGTGATGGGAAACATCCGTCTTGGTCGTCGCGATGCCACCGATGAGGAAGTGCTTGCTGCCGCGCGTGCCGCCAACTGCGACGAGTTTGTGAGCCGCATGCCGCAGGGCTATGACACCATGATCGGCGAGAACGGCTCCAAGCTGTCCGGCGGCGAGCGCCAGCGCATCTCCATCGCCCGCGCGCTGCTCAAAGATGCGCCGATTGTGTTGCTGGACGAGGCGACGGCGAGTTTGGATGTGGAGAACGAGACCGTGGTGCAGCAGGCGCTCTCCCGCCTGCTCGCAGGAAAGACAGTTATCGTGATCGCCCACCGTATGCGCACGGTAGAAAATGCCGATAAGATCGTTGTACTCAAGGATGGTGTGGTTGCCGAGCAGGGCACTCCGGCACAGCTCAAGGCGGCAGGTGGAGAATTCGCCTGCATGGTTGCGCTGCAAAAGGAAGCGGCTGCCTGGCAGCTGTAAGAAGGGGCAAAGGAACAGTCCCTTTGTCACATTGACAATCGGTTACTCCGCATCGTTAATTTTCAAAAGGTTAGCTATGGCTGACCTAGATAGTTAGATAGAATTAAGGTATTTCAAAAGCGTGCTCGAGCAAACTAATGAACTCGGGTGCTAAGGCACCATGCCGCGCTTGTGCGGCAAAAGGGAGAAGCAACATGAAGAAGTCGACGTTTAACACCCTGCTTGTCGGTGGCGGTTTTCTGCTTGGCACGGCCGGCATCAAGCTGCTTACCAGCGCTCCGGTAAAGAATGCCTGCGTGCAGGGTATCGCGTGCGGCATGCGCATCAAGAACGGCTACCAGGACATGGTCGAGCAGGCCAAGGCTAATGTCGACGACATGGTTGCCGAGGCTGCTTACATCACCCAGAGCGAGGCCGCTGCTGACGAGGCAGCCGAGTAGCGCTCCCAGGCACAAACTATGAGATTCTCGATTATCAGCGAGATCCCTGGCAGGACCCGCCTTCAGTTGGCGGGTCCTGTGCCAGAGAGCGATCTCGATGCGCTTCTAAAGCTTGGCGGCGACATCGATGGCGTGCGCAAGGTGCGCGTGTATGGCCGCATTGGCCAGATGGCGCTGGAGTACGACGAGCCGCGCCGCGCGAGCGTGCTCGATGCCTTGGGCGCGCTCGATGCTCAAGCTATCGCCGATGCCAAGTCGGGCTACGTGATGCAACTCGAGCCGCGCAAGCACAAGCTCGTCATGGATCTTGCCACACTTATCGGCGCCCACTACGCGCGCCGTTGGTTCTTGCCGACGCCTCTGCGTGCGGTGTTTGTCGTGGCCGGTTACATGGCATTTTTGCGCGCTGCCCTTCATGAGCTGGCACAGCCGCGCCTGACCGTTCCTGTGCTCGACGCTTCGGCCATCGGCATTTCGTTCGTCAAGCGTGATGTCGACACCGCGGGCCAGACAATGTTCTTGCTCAACGTGGGCGAGCTGCTCGAGGACTACACTCGCGCCATGAGCGAAAACGAGCTCATCAACTCGCTGCTCGATGTGCCCGACAAGGCGCAAAAGGTTGTCGGCGACACCGAGGTAAGCGTTGCCGCGACCGAGCTCGAGCCCGGCGATTTGGTCGCCGTGCGCACTGGCATGTCCATTTGCATCGACGGTGTTGTCGAGCAGGGGAGCGCTATGGTCAACCAGGCGACCCTGACCGGCGAGCCGCTGGCCGTCGAGCGCAGCGTGGGCGACGATGTGTTCGCCGGTACCGTCGTGGAAGACGGCAGCATCTTGGTGCGCGTGCGCGCCAACACGGCGCAGACCAAGCTCCGCTCGATCGTCTCGCTCGTGCAGACGGCCGATTCGCTCAAGTCCGAGGGCCAGTCGCACATGGAAGACCTCGCCAACAAGATCGTCCCGTGGAACTTCCTGCTCGCGGGCCTGGTTGCGCTTACCACCCGCAGCCTCATCAAGACCTCGGCGGCACTGATGGTCGACTACTCGTGCGCACTCAAGCTCACGGGTTCCGTCGCCGTCATGACTGCCATGAGCGATGCTGCCAAGATGGGTGTTATGGTCAAGGGCGCCAAGTACTTTGAGTCGTTTGCCAAGGCCGACACCATTGTGTTTGATAAGACCGGCACGCTTACCGAGGCGCAGCCGCGTCTTGCCTGCGTGCTCACCACCGATGGTTGGAGCGAGGACGAGATCCTGCGCCTTTCCGCTTGCTTGGAGGAGCATTTTCCGCATCCGGTGGCGCGTGCCGTGGTCAACGCCGCCCGCGAGCGCGGGCTCGAGCACCGCGAGCGCCATGCCGCCGTCGAGTACATCGTGGCGCACGGCATCGCTTCGTCCATTGAAGGGCGTCGCGCCATCATCGGTTCCGCGCACTTTGTATTTGAGGATGAGAGCGCGCAGCTCGAGTCCGACATTAAGGAGCAAATCGAGTCCCAGATGCAGGGGCTGTCGCCGCTGTACCTGGCGGTCGATGGCACCGTTGTGGGCGTGCTCGGTATCGAGGACCCGCTTAAGCCCGGGGTTCGCGAGGCCATCGCCGACCTGCACGCGTTGGGCGTTAAGCACGTGGTCATGCTCACGGGCGACTCGGAGCGCACGGCCGAGCGCATTGCGCGCGAGGCGGGTGTCGACGAGTTTAAGGCCGAGCTGCTGCCCGAGGACAAGTACGCGTATGTTGAGCGCATTAAGGGCGAGGGGCGCCACGTTGCCATGGTGGGCGACGGCGTCAACGATTCGCCGGCACTCGGTTTGGCCGACGTGGGGCTGGCAATGGGCGGTGGAAGCGACATCGCCAAGGAGGTCGCCGATATCATCCTGACCGATACAGATCTCGCCGCGATCGTGCGCCTGCGCCGCATGAGTCAGGGGCTTATCGACCGTCTGACGAGTTCGTATTCCAAGGTGATGCTCACCAACTCGGCGCTGTTGGCATTGGGTATTACCGGCATGATTACTCCGCAGGCGTCGTCGCTGCTGCACAACGGCTCAACGATCGCCTACAGCCTGGGCAATGCAAAGGCTTACCTGCGCTAGCGGACGTGTTCGCCCACGTTATCTGGCCTGCGCCCAGACGGCATCGGTGTCGTCCGGACGCAGGCCTTTTGCATTTGACCATTTGCTAGCTTCTCTATATAGTGTTGCTAGCGGTGCTAGCATTTGAAGGGAGCGGGATCAACGTGGGTGCTGTTAGCGGCATGGCGCAGGTGAACGTTCGCGTGGATCGCCAGGTCAAGGACCATGCGGAGGAAGCGTTGCGGCTTTCGGACAGATCACTGCCCGAGCTCATCAAAAAGGTCGTGGCCAAGGTCGCGCAGGGCGGCGGGCAGTGCGAGGAAGTGCTTGCGGCCGTCGACGACCGGCAACAGACCGTCGCGCACGATACTCCGTTCGCCGCGTCGTGGGCAGCGGCAGACCGGCTTTATGCAGATTTGGGCATCGCTGCGTCGCCCGTATCCGACGATCGCGATTGGGACGCAATCTATTCCGAAGCCATGGACGAGCGCTATCGCCAAAAGGGGATGATCCTGTGAGCGGAGCCCCTCTTAAAATCATGGTGGATGCGAATGTGTGGGTTGATTCGTTTTGTGTTGACCATGCCGAGTCGCTTGCCGCGCGTGCGTTTATTGGGCAGGCGACGGAGGCGGGGGCATCGCTGTTCTTTCCGGTGCATATCGCTAAGGACGTACTGTACGTTGTCCAACACGAGCTGAAGCGTGGCGTTCTTGCCAGCGGGGGAGCGCTCGACGAGGCTTCTGCCCGCGCGATTGGCGATGCGGCGCTGGCGTTTGTTCGGAATATGACCGAAAACGCTACGGCCGTGGGTGCAGATGCGTCGGACCTTTGGCTGGCCGACAAATACTTAGCGCTCCATCGCGATTACGAGGACAACTTGGTGCTCGCCGCTTGCAAGCGCGCGCAGGTCGATTACTTGGTGACCAACGATCGCAAGCTGCTCGAACATGCCGATCTTGCAGCAAAGATCCCGCGCCAAATGATGCCGATTCTTGCTTTAGCCGAACGCGGCGGCGCGGCTATCGGTTGACGCGAGCTGTTTGCGGGCCTCTTGGACGACGATGCGCCAAGGGGCCCGCGTCTGCTATTTACAAAAGCTCGGCCTTAATGGCGGGGCTTTCTGCGAGCTTTTCGGCTGCCTTTTCGTCGGAGCTGTCGAGTGCTGCCAGACTGCGGTAGACCCACTCGTTGACCTGGGTGTTCTTGACGCCTGCAGTCTGCATAAGGGCGCCTACCTCGCGGATTGCTGCGAGCAGATCGGCTTTGGGACCCGCGAGCTCGACCTCGATGCCGTGGTAGGCGGCCACGCCGCGGTTTTCACTCACGTGGTCGATAAAGCCCTCGACGGTCTCAAGCTGCTGGGCGAGAGCTGCATCATCGTCAGCGTCCAGCGCAACAAGGGCGTTCGAAACCGTGAGGGCGGGATGTCCGCAGGGGACAAAGCCTTCGATGACATCCATAGCTTCGGTAATGGTTGAACCCAGGCCTGCGAGGGCATTGACGAGTTGCTGTTTGGTATCCATAACGGTCCTTTCGACGGGGCAATTTTGCTTGGCGAAAATATACGTGACGCGATCGGTAGCAAAAGTGCGAAGTGCGGCGCACATTGGGGTCTTCACAGCTCGTGCATAGAACAGCTGTCCGCTTTCAGAACGTGGTAAGATAACACTCCACAAGCGGGGCTCGCCCTGCATGTTCCTTGAAAAGTCGACGGGTGTTGGGCGCTCGTGCCCAATGCCATCCAGACTTTCCCAACATTCGGGGGCGACTGGTTTCGACACGATAGCTCTGAGAGAGGAAGCAAGCCGAGGTCTCCTCGCCTCGTTAAACAGGGGTACCGTCAAATTGAATTGACAACAACTCTTCTTTTGAGCCTATGGCTCTCGCTGCTTAGTTTATAGCGGCGCGTCAACCCGGTGATTTCCCCGACACCGGCGCGACGTCATGTTAGGGGAATGCTCCCGCGCACGTAATCGGTATGGCGCGGGCTAAGACCGAACCGGTTGGGATGCCGCGAGCGTGTCGCTGCGCGCAAAGCGTCCGAGACTAAACCAGCGACTGAGCTTGGAGATGCCAATCAGGGGGCTTTCGTGGACCGGAGTTCGATTCTCCGCGCCTCCACCATAAGAGAATTGGTCGAACTATGCCCTTCGGGGCATGGTTCGACCTTTTTCTGTTTTGGCCTGAAATCATCGCCGTAGTGGTCAAAGGCAAAGTAGACGTTAAGCGTCTTCCCGTCGATTTCAACGAATCTAACGAAGGTGCCTAAGATCACTTCTGGCGTTAGGTTTTCTGCCGCATCATCGAGCCACAGCATGAGTTCGTCAACGCCGATATTGAACGCTTCTTCTCTCTCGGCAATGCGCAGCTCGGCTTCAAGCTCGCTCTTGCGCTGCTTCAGCTCTTCGGTGCGCTCCCTGCCACCGGGCGGCGCTATGCCGTCTTCTATCGCTTGCCAAATGCGTTCAAAGGTGCGGTCAATCCGCTTCAATTCCTTCTTTATCGCGTAGCTTCTCGATTGCTCTTTCGGCTGCTCGGCTTGAAACGCAACCATGCCGCTTGCTATGCGCTGTCTAACGTCTTCGCGCGCCACGGCTTGCAGCGTCATATCGCAAACAACGTCTTCTATGAGATCACGCCGAACGGTTCGGCGGCACTTCCGGCACTTGTAGTAGTGATACGTCGCGCCAGTGCATGACGTGCCGCTTGTTCCCGCCATTGGAGCGCCGCACTTTGCGCAGTAGAGCTTGCCGGACAACGGGAACTCTAGCGTTGAGTTGATCTTGCGGCGCGGCTTGTGGCGGTCGCCAAGGATGTTGTCTATCATGTCTTGTTCGACCTGCGACCATATGGCGGGCATCCCGTCCGGCACCTCATGATCGGCGTACTTGTATACGCCCGCGTTCTGGACGCGCTTTAGCAGCTTCGTGACGGTGTCCTGATTGAACTTGGCACCGCGCTTGCTTCTCTCAGTGCTTACGGCGCGTACGATGTCGGCGACAGAGCTACCGGCAAACAACATGTTCTTCATCCTGCGAAGCACTGATGCTTCACGCTCGTTGATGACGTAGCGGCCTTCTACGATATCCCACCCGTACAGAGTGCGCCCGTTCGCCATGCAGCGTTCGGCGTTCTTCTGGATACCGTCTCTAATTCGCTCGCTATCAAGCGCGCTCTCATACTCGGCGAGAACTTCGAGCATGCCGAGCTGCAACACGCCGCTTGACCCGCTGGAAATGTCTTCGCCAGCGTATAGGATTTCTACGCCAGCCTTGCGAAGCATGATGCGGGCAAGCGACATTTCGTCTCGGTTGCGCATGATGCGCGTAACCTTGTAGATCACTACGTAGTCAAACAGGCCGTGTCGTGCATCACTCATCATTCGCTGGAACTCTGCGCGGTCGATATTGCGCCCCGTCTGCGCATAGTCGCAGTATTCGCGCACGACCTGCAAGCCCTCGCGCTCGCAGTATGCACGCGAGTTCTCAACTTGTATCTCTATGCTCTCTGAACGCTGATTGTGCGAGCTGAAGCGCGCATATATGGCGGCGCGGTTCTTTACCATGCTAAAATCACCCCTTAGAGCGAGCGCGGTAAAGCGCTCTGCTTCTTGACCAGCCCCGCGCGCGTTCCGCCAAGTTCCCGCGCGGGGTTTCTCTTTGAAAACGGCACATTAAGTTGCCGTCTTTTCGTCTTTCAAATCCCCCTTACAATCGAATATCACCAGCTAAAACGCATAGAGCCGACAAAGATAACGCTTGTTTTCGCCCTGGCTATGCCAGGATTCAATCAAGGTACTTTCGATGCTTGTTCAGATATGATCTCCATTCCGGCGTTAGCTGGTACGTATCGGTGTCGTAAACATCATCAATGGGGAATGCAAAAGAGAATACGCCGTGCCCCTCCCGCTCAAAAGCAAGTATCGACTCGAACTTATCACCCATGACAACCGACCCCGGCGAATCGAGCGATTCTAAGGCCGCGCGCTTTATCTCTGGGGAAAATCCCTTGGCGACAACGCGCTTCGGAACCCAACCGGCAAGCTTCTTGTTGACGAAGAAACCAACTGCAAAACCAGAGGTTAGAGCAATCGCCGTCCACAAGATAAAAGGCAAGCCGTCGCCATCCCTGAACTGGTCAACGACCCATACTGGGTCTAGCCATTGCATGATGGTGTTCAGTAGGTCAATCACGCCTATACCGCCGCCCGTTCTTCGGTGGCAGATACACCACATTTGGCAGTCTCTTTAGATTCACCCGCAGCAGCGCGGGCAGTCATGGCTATGTTCTGCCGCCATTGCGGCGTGCTCTCGCGGTAGCAACCTACGATCTTGCGCTCTTCAGACGTTAGGTGCTCGCCGCTATCCTCGCGCGGGTGGTCTTCGTACCAGCCGAGAATATCGTTAGGTGTGCAGCCAAGAGCGACGGCGCAATTCCAAACCTGTTCGGCATTCATCATCGCTGCGCCAGATTCCCAAGAACGGTAGGTGTACTTGTTTACACCTATCTTCTTAGCGAACTCATCTCTATTTGAATAGCCCGCAGCCTTTCGAAGCTTCATTAGTTGGACGTTCACCGCTACCCTCCTTCGCTATTCGTACAAGTGCATAGTACAACGTAGTTAGCTAATTCACAACGAAATTGTTTGTTTTCACTTGACAGAGCTATTTTGCTTGTCTATTGTTCCGTTACAGTTGCTAACGTGGTTAGCACTTATTGGTGAAGGAGGTGAAGACGCATGGGATTCAACAAGGAGGTTTTCGCTGCGAACCTTCGAGCCGCCCGCGCGGTACTCGACATGTCGCAGGAAGAGCTTGCTAAGGCCGTCGGCGTGTCCAAAGACGCAATCGTTAAGTACGAGAGCGGCGAGGGTTATACGCCCGGCGCTGACAAGATCGTTGCCATCTGTCGCGTAGTGCGCAAAAGCCCTAACGAGCTTATGGGATGGAAGGAGACGGCCTAATGCTCGCTCTCGGCATCGCTCTTGTCGTTATCGCCCTGTTCAGCCCTATGAGCGTTCCGACGTTCGTTGTCTGGCTCATAGGCATTGCCGCACTGGGCTTTTGGATGGGCAAGAGCGCAGCGGAACCCGTAAAGAAAGCGAAGGTTTCCGAACATGAAAACCGATAAGAAAACCGTTGGTTTTGGAGGTGGTTTTACGGATGCACGAACCGTGCGGCCTAGATGCCGCGCAACGGCAGTTCTACCGGGCGATTGCGGTTCTCGTTATCGCGTGGTGGCAGCGAAGAAAGATGCCCGCCCGAAGCGGCAACTTCGAACGGGCGCGTCAAATGGGGCTTACCAATTGACAGAAGACAGTATAGCGCGCATGCCGCGCTACCAGCGCTGGGGATTGTATGCAATCGCCGCCCTTACGCTAACCGGCATCCTTCCTATGGCCGCTGCTGCCCTTCTGGGTTGGTTGTGCGATCTCGTGGGCTGGTGGCTTCTCATCCCGCTTTACATCGTGGTTGGGCGCGTCTTGTGGCGCGTGATTTGGTCATGAAGGCCGAAGTCTACCGCGACAACGCGGGCTTCTGGATGGCGCGCATAGAGGAAGACGCGAGCACGCCCGAAAACCGGGGCATCGGCACCGTGTATCGCCGCCAGATGCTACCGGTAGCGCCCTCGGCGAGCAGGGCGGAAGCAGAAGCGGCCTTGCGCCGCGTCATGAGCCGTGAAGCGAGGTGCCCACATGGACACCGATAACTACACGCAACCGCTCGAATCCGTCATGCGCGAAGAGCGCAAGCCGCGCTCGCTGCCGCTGAAGGCGCGCGACCATATGGAACTTTTCGAAGAGTGGGTGCGAATCAACCCGGACGCTATGCGCGAAATCGAGCTTACCGCGCTCGCTATCGACGCTCGCGGCATCCGAGTTTCGACTAAATACCTCATCGAGAAGCAGCGTTACGAAGGCGGCGCGAAGCTCAATCCTGTGACGTTCTACGACGATCAGGGCAACCCGCACACATACGGAATCTGCAACACCATCACGCCGCTTCTGGCGCGTTGGCTGCTTGAACGTCACCCCGAAATGAACATCTGGACTAAGCACTCACTATTTGACGAAATGGAGAACAACCATGAAGCGTAAAGAGATCACCGAGACTATCGCCAAGGTTGGCGCTGGTACCTTCGCCCTCAACGGCAGCATGTCGCTCATCAATCCCAAGACCGGCGACGACTTCGAAGTTGATATGGGCGCAACGCTCGCAATCGTTCGCGGCACCCTCGCATGGGTTGACACCCTGTTTGAAGAGGACGCGAAGCCGGAGCCGAGCACCGTTAAGAACATGCACAAGCTGCTCACCTACGTTGGCGGCTCGATTGCCTACGACATTTCAAGCGATGAAGAGGAATAGCGCGCAGGAAACCTTGCCGCTCGATTTCGGCGAACCGTCCATGCCAGACCCCGAAGCATGCGAGTTCGAAAGCATGCGGCATCGCGGCAAGACGTGCTGCACGTTCGTTGGGCGCGACGTTTGGACGAACTGCCGCGAAGTGGGGCACTGCGTATGGGACGGATGGCACCAGCAGGGCGCGCCAGACGTGATCTGCGACGAGGAAGACGGTTAGGAGGTGACTACATGCCGACGAGGGAGGAAACGACCGCTGCGCAAGAGCCTATGGCCTTCTTCTCGCACGATTCCAACGCTTCGCAAGACGTGAAGTGCCAACGGCTCATTCACCGCCGGGGATATGACGGCTACGGGCGCTGGTGGCGGCTCTGCGAATATCTGGCGGCGACCAAGGGGCACCGCATCGCTTTCGAGACGGAGGAAGACGCGCTTATTCTCGCGGGCGTTCTGGGCTTCGGAAGCACTGGCGCGTTCGATGAGTACATGGCGATTGAAGACTGCAAATCATTTGTCGAAGAGCTGTTGGATATAGGGCTTCTCGAACGCGACCAAGACGGCTTCTTGACGAACTTTCGAATGCTCAAAAACGCGCTTTATTTCGGTCGCCAACGCGCAAACGGGCGCAAGGGCGGTAGACCGCGAAAAAACGCCAAGAACAACGAATCAGCAGGTCAGGAGGTGTAAACGCATGTCAATTAAACCCAATGCAAAACCGACGGTTTTAGGTTGGCTAAACCCACCCGCAAATGGTCGCCTAACCATAAAACAAAACAATACAAAACAAGACAAGGTGGGTTTTGGTTCCTTGAACCAAAACCAAAACCCACCGTACTTGCTTGTTGAGTTGACTAACAAGCAAGGTTTCTTCTCTTGCTTCTTCTCTTTGCGGTCTTGTTTTGCGCGGCTGATTCGAGCGCCAGCAAAACGGCTTTCCACAGGTTTTCAACAGAGTTTTCAACAATGGCGCGAAATGGGGGTGATTGCATGATTGCGCCGACCACAAGAGACGAAGCGCGCGAGCTGTTCGCAAGCAAGCTTTCCTATGAGCAGATCACGATGAACGACATTCGGGCGCTAGAAGGATTCCTTGCAATCGAATACGCGCGGCACGAGCGCGACGGGCACCACATGGACATGCGTCCGTCATACCGAAAGAAGTACCAGCCGCAAATCAACCCTGCCGAAGACGGTAAAGGCATCAAGAGCGCCTTCCTGCGCGTGAGCGGCTTCTACTTCCAAGGGCGCGAAGCTATCTCGTTCAACGAAGACGGGTTCATAGGCATTGCGGGCTGGGCTGATGACACGAACGTTCAGCCATTTCTAAGGGCGTTTCACAAGTGGGTTTGCGAATGGATGATTGGAGTTGTTTACCGATGATTGAGACGAGGAACGCGAAGAGCCTTGGCGAGCTTTCGCGCGGTAACGCCGTCGAGCATCCCGACCATTACGCGGGTGACGGCAAGATCGAGTGCATGGACGCTATGCGCTCGATGATGAGCGGCGACCAGTACGCCTTGCCGCCAATCGCCGCCCACTGGTGGGCGGAAGCCTTCAAGTACATCTGGCGCTGGCGGCGCAAGGGCGGTGTTCAGGACTTGCAGAAGTGCAAGCAGTGCATCGACTACCTGATTCAGGAAGCAGGGGGCGCGGATTGAAACGCTACCAGATCGTTCTCTGCGCCGTTGCCACCGCAGCGACCGTAGCCGCGTTCTGGTGCGTCTGCTACTGGGCTTATCAATCGCTGCTGGCAATCGCCCTTTTTCTAGTGTTCATCGCGCTTATAGCGCTCACGTTTTAGGAGGTTTCCAATGCTGAATGAAGACAAGGACATGGAGCAGGGTGTTTTCGGATGCGCCGTAATCGCCCTTTTTGCCGTTCTGTCAATCGTTGTGAGCATCGCCATCGGCGTGTTCTTTGGGGCTGGCTTCGGTCTTATCGCATACGCGCTCTTCATCGTGTTTTCGATTGCGTGCGCTCTTCGAGCCTTTAAGAAGGCCGGTAATTAGCATGGGCGGCAAGTACGAGGTTCGCGGCGCGATGAGCGGACTTTGCCCGTTCTGGGACGGCCAATTTACCAACTCGCTTGCTCATGCCCTGCTGTTGCTCATCCGGTTTTCTCTGAAGTACCGGATCATCGAGTTCAACATCAGGAAAGAGCCGTTGGATTGCGCGGACTGCCCCGACGATGACTGCCCTTCGAGGATTCGTGGAAACCGCGAGTGGTCATGATGAACGCTAAGGTCAAGCGCGGTGCTGATGGTATCTGGTATACCCGCCCGTATATCGGTCTTGACGAGCGCAAGAAACCCATCAGGCCGTACAAGCGCTTTCCCACGGCGAAGACCGAAGAGGAAGCGCAGGCTATGGCCGACGCATGGGCTGCAAGGCTCTCAGCTGACGGCGAGGTTCGAAGCACGCGCATGCCCGACCTGCTGGCCGAGTACGTGGCAACGCGAGAACTGGGCGGCATATCGCCCCACACCGCCAAGTCTTGGCGGCAGTTCACGCGCTATGCGGCTAAGTTCATGGGCGGAATGCTCGTGCCTGACGTTTCCGGCGCTGACCTTCGGCGTTTTCAGAATCGGCTTCTTATGTCGAAGGATGACGGAGGGCAGGGGCTTTCGTGCAACAGCGTAGTCAACGTGCATAACTTCCTTCGGCTGGCTTTCGCATATTTCGCTGAGATCGGCGTTTGCGAGCGGAACGTGATGCTGGAAGTTGGCAAGCCGGTCGCAAGGTACAAGGAAGCGTTCGCCTTGGACAGCTACGATTACCCGCCGACCGCCGCAGCCCTCGAAGGGATGTGGAGGGAGGACGCGGGCGCGACGGTGAAGATGCGCACATACGCGTTCGCCGCATGGCTTGACCTCAAATGCGGGGTTCGCGTCGGCGAGATGTGCGCGCTGAAGCGCCGCGAGATCGTGCGCATGCCCATTGGCGATGAGCACGTTCACGTAGCCGGGAACGTGGTTAAGCTGACCGGCAAGGATCCGTTCCGCCGCGAATGGACGAAGGGACGCAAGACCCGCTCAATTCCGTTGAGCGACGAAACGCTATCCGCGATTGATGACTTTACGAAGTTACAGGCTTCGTGGGGTTTGGAGGTAACGCCCGACACGCCGATTATCACCGTTGACGGCTCTTGGCTCAGCCCCAATGCGGTATCGGATGGCTTGTTACGCATCCGTGACCGCTGCGGGCTTCCGAAGGCACTCACGTTCCATAAGCTCCGGCACACCTTCGCAACGTGGGTGCTCGCCAACGGGATAGCGGACATAGTGACCCTTTCCAAGTGGCTAGGGCATGTGGACGTGGCAACGACGCTTCGCAAGTACGGGCACGCCCTGCCTGAACACGACAAGGCGGCAATCCAAGCTCTCGAAAGCGCCTATTCGTCAGTGCGGGGAGTGTGACAAATGACTGCCAAACGGTGTTTTGAGGGGTGCAGGGAAAGCGGGGCTTACGCGCAGATAAACCGCTGGTTTTCATCCTTCGGTGAGCCTGCACCGAGAAATACAACCTAAGTATTCAGCGGACGTTACGAAAGGGGGTGCCAGTGGAGCCGCAAACGTTCGATTTCAAGCCGGATGCGCCGAAGCTGAGCAAGGAGATGCAAGCGACGTTGGCGAAGACCGAAGCCGCCCTGAAGCAGATGTGGGCACGCGAGAAGCAGGAAGCAAAGACGATCTATGAAATCACGATTCCCGCCCAAACGCTGACTATCGTTGGCAAGGAGCATGCCGAGCAGGTTCTAAAGATGCTCAAAGGATTGCGGCTCTCAGGCACCTACCGCGTCACGAGAAAGTGAGGTGCGATGAAGACCATTGAGCTTAACGACGATGATTGGGCACGTCTCAAACGCAAGCTAATGAGCGGCAGCGTTGACGATGCCCTGAAGGACTACACGCCGCCCGTCAAGCTGACGCACGGCACCGAATACATTATCTACGAAACAGGGGGTGAAGAAGACAATGAGCGGCCTAACGAATGAGCAATGGCAACTAATCTTCAAAGGCGTTGCCGAAAAGGCGCCGGAAGCCTTCAAAGACTGCGATTTACCGTTTTCCATTTCCGTTCGAAACGAGGACGGCACCGAAACGACGATTTACGAACACGAAGGGAAAACCAATGATTCCGAATCTGACCACTGAGCAGCGCCGTGAAAACCTCGAAAAGGCGAAGACGGCACGGCAGCGACGCGCCGCGATCTTGAAGGGCGTTGCCGACGGCTCTTACAGCGTGCCCGACGTGCTCAACATGGCTGGTGACGATGAAACCGTGGCGCGAATGAAGGTCTTTACGCTCATCAAGGCAGCACCGGGCTACGGATTCGCCCGCACGCAGCAGACCATGCGGAAGCTGCACATTTCCGAATCGCGCCGTCTTCGTGGTCTTGGTGCGAACAAGCGTGCGGCGCTTGTTGAGCTGTTCGGCGGTGGTGCCCGATGATTCAGAAGTTCGTTGACGCGTGGATGAAGAACCGCGATCTCATCCAAAGCTGGCTTGAACCGATATGTCTTGATTGCGATTACTCAGATATCGTCAAGGCGACCGTCAAGGCAATTGCGCTTGAAGCGACGGGCGACTATGGCGACCCAAAGCCAGACTGCGAGAACATCCATGAAATCAATGATGGTGACTATCAAGGGACGCTTGTTTACGTCATTCCCGAAACTGGCTATCAGCCTAGCGAATACTGGTACGTCCGCGTTTGGTATGGCTCTTGCTGCGGTTGCGACACCCTGCAAGGTGAGCAGATGGGGAGCAAAGAAGACTGCATCAAGGGCGTTATGACGCTCAGCCTTCATATCGTGCAACAAATGCGCAAGATGGGCGGCGATGAGGTATGAGCCTAAACAAGATCACGCTTTCGGGCAATCTCGGCGCAGATGCCGAGCTGCGATATACGAAGAGCGGAAACCCGGTTGTTTCGTTTTCTCTGGCAGTCAATGAGCGCACGCCGAACGGTGACGGCTCATGGGGCGAATATACGAACTGGCCTGATTGCGTCATGTTCGGAAAGCGCGCCGAAGCGATCGCGCCGTTGCTTCGCAAGGGCACCAAGATTTCGCTTATCGGGCGCATCCACACGCGCAGCTATCAGAAGGACGGCCAGAGCATCAAGCGCTGGGAAGTTCGCGTTGATGACGTGGAACTCATGCAGTACAAGCGCGATGCGCAATCGCCGGCACCAGCCAACGCAGCCGCGCCCGGTCTTGCGATGGCTACCGGCGACCCATCGCCCGTTGCGCCAGCGCAACCGGCAGCACCCGACCTTTACGACGATGACATTCCGTTTTAGGAGATGAAGGATGTTCGGATTCAAGAAGAAAATCAAGCAGCCCGTTTCTATCGTGATTGTGCCAGAGGTAGCGGCTTATGCCAGCGCTTCATCGTTCCCGGTTGATGTAACGGGCGCTCTCGTGTTCCTCAATGACACGGTGGAGTACGAAGGCAGCGAATATCAGGTTGTGGCGATGAGCCACCGCAACAAGGTTGTTATTCGCCCGAAGGGTCAGACTTACGGCGGCAAGTGGGTTAAGGCTGGTAGCGTGCTCGTCACGCGTCATGTTCTGGGGGTGCGCTAATGATTGGCAGGAAGCTTCGCGCTAAGAAGGTCAACGAGGGTATCGACATGCCGACGTATGCCCATGAGGGCGACGCAGGGCTTGACCTCCGAATCACCGAGACTGTCACGCTCGAACCGATGCAGAAGTGCGTTGTCGGTTGCGGCCTTGCCGTTGAGATTCCCAGTGGTTGCGTTGGGCTGCTGTTCCCTCGAAGCGGCCTTGCATCAAAGCAGGGAATCACGCTTGCGAACAGCGTCGGGGTTATCGACAGCGGCTATCGCGGCGAGGTGTGCGCGGCGCTCATCAACCTGAGCTACGAGACGGTTACGCTCGAAGCGGGAACGCGCGTCTGCCAGTTTGTCGTGATGCCTTACGTTCCTTGCGAGATTGTACCGGTCGATGAGCTTAGCGACACCGAGCGCGGCGCGGGCGGCTTCGGCAGCACGGGCGTTGAGTAGGTGACGCGATCTTGAAAGCCAAGGAGTATTTCGAGGGTATCCGCGCCGAGGTGGTGAAGACCGATAGGGCACGGGATATGCTCGAACGCATGAAGGCCAAAGAAGGTGCCAAGGTGCAGAGCTACACGGAGGGGCGCGGGGGCGGTGAGGTTTCCGATTGGTCGCTCTCGATATTGCAGCGTATCGACTTCGAAGACAGGTTGCATCAGCGAATCAATGACGCGCAAGGCATGATTGACGAAGCGTGCGAACTGCTTTACGGGCAAGACGGGCGCGGAGGTCTTGCCAAGCTCAAAGGCACCAGATACGCCGACGCAATCTGCATGGGCTATCTTCAGGCGCAGGAATGGGCGGAGATAGCAGACATTATGCAATGCTCGCAGCAATGGTGCCGCGAACTCTGCAAGGCTGGCTTCGCCTACATCGACCGCGTAGGATGGGCGAAATTGAAGAACGCCTAAGATTGGCACTTGCGTTCACTTTCCGCCTTCTGCTAAAGTTCGGTACGGTGGATTAGGTAAGGCCACGGGCGGCAGCGCTCGTGGCCTTTTTGTTTGGGGGTGCGCATGGCTAAGGACTTCTCGCGCGCCTTCTACGCTTCCGCTGATTGGGAACATGCCAGAGACGCGGCGCTTACCCGTGATGCTCACCTATGCCAGCACTGCTTGCAGCAAGGTGAGATCACGCCCGCAGTCATGGTTCACCACATCACAGAGCTGACACCGGCGAACGTCAATGACCCGAACGTTGCGACCAACCTAGACAACCTCGTTAGCCTTTGCGACCGATGCCATAAGAAGGTGCATGGTTGGATAAGGCAAGGTGCAACAAGGCAAGGGCTGGCCTTCGACAGTGACGGCAATTTGATATCGCTTGGCGAGTGACACACAAACGCGACACAACACAGGGCGACCGCGAGAAAGCGGACGCAAAAGCGCAGGTAAACCCGCGAGACAATCCCCCCGGTCTGCAAAACGCAGGTGGTGCCTAGGGCACCAACGCCGGGAGGTAATTTCTTGCGCGTGACGGATTTTCGAAAGGGGGTGGTCTTGCGATGACGGCAAAAGTAGGCAATACTTCGAAAGTTTCGCCCGCAGTCGCGGGGAATAGCCCGCCGAAGCGGCGAGTTGCCAAGGAGAAGCGCGTAGAGAGCGAGCTTCGAAAGCTGCGCGAGATCACCAAGGGCGCTATCCCCGACGAGAAGCGAAAAACCGTCATGCCGCTGCTTGCGAACCTCGCTTTTCTGAAGGTCAAGCTTGACGATGCCCGCGCCGATCTGCTCTACGAAGATATCTTCACCGAGTATGACAACGGCGGCGGGCAAACCGGGCTGCGCGAGCACCCCGGATTCAGTGCATACAACAAGCTGTTCACTACGTTTTCGCGCGGCGTGAAGCAGCTTACCGACATGATGCCGAACGGCACCGCCGCTGCCGACGCGCTCATTGACTTCATCAATGAAACGCGGTACGGCTAGGGCGAAGTCTAAGGGCGGCTCGTGCGAGCGCGCGATACGCGAATACTTCGGCGGCATACTGAGCGGCGAGATCATAGCGTGCGAGAAGATGAAGCAGGTTGCCGCTCATGTCCTGCGCGACATGGACAACACCGACCCGCTCTATCCGTACCACTACCGCGAAGAGTTCGCGCAGAAGCACGTTCGGTTCATCGAAAGCTTCTGCCGCCTACCGTCCGGGCGCTTAGGGCACGATTTCAAGCTAGAGCTTTTCCAACGCGCCATTCTGTCGGTTGTCTTCGGCTTCGTTGATGCCGAGGGCGTGCGGCAATACCGCGAAGTGCTCTGGATTATGGGGCGCAAGAACGGAAAGACCGCGCTTGCGTCTGCGATAGAGCTTGACTTGCTCGTGAACGACGATGAGGGCGCGCCGGAGGTATACAACGTCGCAACCGCCCACGATCAGGCAGCGAAGGGCTTCAACAACGCGTGGCGTATGGTTCAGACAAGCCCCGCGCTCGCAAAGCACATCCGCAAGCGCGTTGCAGACCTCTACTGCGATCTGAACATGGGGAGCATCCGCGCGCTGAGCGCCAACACGAACCATCTTGACGGATTGGACATTTCCGGCGCTATCGTTGACGAGCTGGCCGCGATGAAGAACCGCGACCTATACGACCTGACGATGCAGGGAACGTCCGCGCGCCGCCAACCGCTCGTGTTGGAGATCACGACTAACGGATTCGTCAGAAACAGCATTTTCGATGCCCAATACGAGTATGCGACTAAGTGGCTTGACGGCAAGGCGACCGGCGAGAAGGCAGAGCGCTTCATTGCGTTCATCTTCGAGCTTGACGAGCGCGAGGAATGGCAGGACGAAGGCGCTTGGGTCAAGGCGAACCCCGGCCTAGGCACCATCAAATCGCTTTCGGCGCTTCGCCAGAACGTTTCCAAAGCGAAGGACGATGCGACCTACCTTCCTACGCTGCTGGTTAAAGACTTCAACCTGATTGAAAACCAGTCGCAAGCTTGGCTCACGTGGTCTGAGATTCACAACGAAGCGACATTCGACCCCGGAGACGGAACGTTTACGTATGCCGTGCTAGGAGTTGACGCTGCGGATACGACCGACCTCACCGCTGCGTGCCTTCTCATGCAGCGACCAAACGACCCGAACATATATGCGCTTCACATGGCTTGGATTCCGCTTTGCGCGCTGGAACAGGCAGAGCGTGAGGGGCGGCGTGGAGGGCGCGACGGCGTGCCTTACGACGCGTGGATTGCGCGCGGGCTTATGCGAACGTGCGAAACGCCCATCATGGACAAGCGCGACGTTCTGGATTGGGTGGCAGAGATTCAGGACAAGTACGGAATCTATGCCGTTGCGTGCGGTTACGACCCGTGGCACATGCGCGACGTTCCGACCGTGGAAGCATACGAAGACTACTTCGGGGCTGACAACCTGCAAAAGGTAATTCAGGGCGCGCAAACGCTTTCAATGCCGATGAAGGAGCTTCGAGCGCTCTACAAGGAAGGGCGCATCGTGGACAACGCCAACCCGATTGCCGAATGGTGCCGCTCGAACGTCGCCATTCGAACCGACGTGAACGGAAACATTCAGCCCGACAAGAAGAACCAAGATCCGCGCAACCGCATAGACGCTTGGGCGGCTGAGTGCGACGCGTTCATTGCGATGAAGAACATTGCGGACGATTACCGCGCGATGATAGGAGGTTAGAGTTGAGCAGATCACAACCGTTTCTGCGCTCGCTCTTCGATGCGGTGTTCCACCGTCCGCAGATGCAAGCCGTTAACGGCTACTTCTCCACGTTCACGGCCTATGCCCCGTCGTTCACGACGTGGCAGGGCGGGCTTTACGAAGCCGAGCTTACGCGCAGCATCATCGAGAGCGGCGCAGACCACGCAAGCAAGCTGAAGCCGGAGGTTTCCGGTTCGGCTCAGCCTGTCGCGGCGCGCGCTCTCAGGCAGCAGCCTAATCCGTGGATGACCACGCCGCAGTTCATCAAGCGCATTTGGACGATTCTTCAGGTCAACGACACGGCGCTTATCGTGCCTATCGACGCTGGCGACGGCCTTACGATCACCGGGTACTATCCCGTGCTGCCGAGCCAGTGCGAAGCATACGACGTTGACGGCGAGCTTTGGCTAAAGCTCACGTTCCCGACCGGCGACAGCGTGCTTGTCGAGTGGTCGCGCGTTGGCGTGATGACGCGACACCAGTACCAGAGCGATTTGTTCGGCGACGGCACGAACGTTCTTCAGCCGACGCTCGAACTCATGCACGCTCAGAACGAAGCCGAACAGTCGGCTATCAATCAGGGCGCAGCAATTCGCTTCATCGGCAAGCTGAGCCAGAACCGCAACGAAGGCGACCAAGAGCGGGCGCGAAAGGCATTCAACGCTCAGCTTTCCGCTGACAACGCGGGCGGAATCGCGGTCTATGACAAGCTGTTTTCGGACGTTGAGCAGATCACGCCGACCAGCTACACGGTCGATGCGGTGCAGATGGAGCGAATCGAGAAGAGCGCTTACCGCTTCTTCGGCTCAAACGAGGATATCGTCACGAATTGCGCGGACGAAGACACCTTCAACAGCTACTACGAAGGCCGCATCGAGCCTTTCGCTGTTCAGCTCGGCTTCGTCATCACGTCCATGACTTACACGGCAAACGAGATCGCGCACGGAAACTCAATCATGTTCAGCGCGAACCGCCTAGAGTTCGCCAGCAACACGACGAAGCTTAACGTTTCCGTCGCGCTGTTCGACCGTGGTATCTGGAACGGCAATCAGGTAGCCGATGTGTTCCAATCCCCGCACTACGAGGGCGGAGAACGCCACGTTATACGCGGCGAGTACATCGACCTTGCACTCATCAGCGAGCATACGGCGGAACAGGCGGCGCAAGCCGCAGAGACGAACGCGAACATTGCCGCTATCGACGCGAGCAGCGGCTACGGCGATAAGAAGGAGGTAGACGATGCCAGCGAAACCGAGTGAGCGGCAGTACCGTTCCCTTGCCGTGCCGCTCAACGTGCGTGCGGCTGACGGCGTAACCAAGAAGCGGTTTGACACGGAATACTACGTTGAGGGCTACGCTTCGACCTTCAACGACCCATACGTTCTGTTCGAGGACTTCGATGGGACAAAGTACATCGAGGTTATCAGCCCCGATGCCTTCCGCGAAGCCGACATGAGCGACGTTATTCTTCAGTTCGACCATTCGGGCAGGGTGTACGCCCGCATGAGCAACGGGACGCTCATTGTGGAGCCGGACGAGCACGGGCTTTTCATCGCCGCCGACCTGTCGCGCTCTCAGGGCGCGCGCGATCTCTTCGAAGAGATAAAGGCCGGTCTTATCACGCGCATGTCATGGGCTTTCACGGTCGCGGCAGACGAATACGACCGCGAGACGCACACCACGACCATTACGCGCGTCAAGAAGGTTTTCGACGTGTCCGCCGTCAGCCTTCCGGCTGACCCGAACACCGAGATATCAGCAAGAAACCTGCTCAACGGAGCGATTGAGCAGTCGCGCAAGGAGCTTGCGCGCCGTAAGAGCGCCCTTGCAATCGCTAGGGCAACACTGGCAATCGCCGCAACGAGAAAGGTTTAAGGAAATGGACGAACTGACTATGGACGATCTCATTGCAGAGCTTCAGGGGCTTATCGACAAGTACAAGCCCGCCGAGGACGGCACCGAGACTGAGCCGACCGAGCAGGACGCGGAGCGTATGAGCGCGCTTACCGCCGAGATCGAGAAGCGTAACGCCGCTGCCGCGCAGCGCCGCGACAGCCGCGCCGCGACCGTGGCCGCAGCCCGCGCCGCTATCGAGAACGGCACCGCCCGACGTGTCGATTCCGTGCCGCTGGGGACTTCCGCGAGCGCTCGCGGTGCCCTTCCGAAGGTGTACGACACCACCGACTACAGCTCCGCCGCCCGCCGAGCATGGGTGAAGGACGTTGCCCGCCGTTCTGGCGTTCAGCTCATCGAGGGAACCGATTTCACGCAGGTTGAGCGCGACGCGTACAACCACCTCATCGAGCAGCGCGCCGCGTTCACGCACCTTACCAGCAACACCGATGCCGTCGTTCCCGTTGAGATTCAGCAGCAGATCATCAGCCTTATTGACAACACCGCCGTTCTCTTCGGAGACATTCACAAGGATGACTTCCCGCATCAGTTCGAGCTTATCCGCCATAAGGGCATCAAGGCTGGCGACGCTGCGCAGACCGAGGAGGGGGCAGCGCCCGCCGATGAGGAGCAGAACGAGTTCGACACCATCACCCTTACGGGCGAGGAGATCAAGAAGACTGTGAAGCTGAGCCGCAAGATGGCCGTTCAGTCTGTCAACGGCTTCGAGCAGTACATCGTCAACGAGACTGGCGCGCGCCTTGCCGTTGCTGCAAACGCCCGCACGCATGCGCTTACCCTCGACGCCAAGCTTGGCATGGCTGATGGTAACAAGATCACCTGCGCGACTGCGGGGACGCTCACCAAGGGCGACATTACCAAGCTGCTTAGCCTTCTCTACACCTTCGGCAACCCCGCACCGAAGGGCTGCACGATCTACGCGAACAACAACACCATCTGGAACTACATTGCGATGGTCGAGGACAAGCGCGGCGTTTCCTACTTCATTGACGAGAAGACCGAAGACCCCGCAGTTGAGGGTCATATCTTCGGCAAGCTCGTTAAGCGTGACGATTCGATGGCCGACGGCATCATCAAGGCCGGTTATCCCGACCTGTTCCGTGGAAACATCTTCGACGGCGTGGACGTTACGCCATACGTCGAGCCGGGTACGCAGAAGCGCTGCTTTGACGGGTATCTGCTTTTCGACGGCGGCCTTGCCGTCCCGCAGGCGTTCGCGCAGCTCACCATTGGCACCGCCGCAGCCGCAAAGGCTTAGGAGGTGCCGCATGGCAGAGAAGCCGAAGCTGCTTGACGCGTGCCGCGAAGCGCTGAGGATTCCCGCCGAATGCACCGACTTCGACGCTGAGATCGAAGACCTCATCGAAGCCGCCCGCGCCGCGATGCGCGCGGGCGGCGTTGCCGATTCCGTAGCCGCCGACGATTCGAACGGCACGGTTCGGCTCGCGGTGAAGGTCTACTGCAAGGCGAACTTCGGCATGGACAACCCCGATGCCGACCGCCTTAATCAGAGCTTCGACGTGCTGCTTACCATGATGCGCGGCAGCTCGGAGTTCGGGGGCGCGTCATGAGCATGTGGGCTGGCACGTGCCAGCTCATCGCTAAGACCGTCAAAAAGGACGAATACGGCGTGCAGCAGGTGCAGGAGACGAAGCGCAAGGTCTTCTGCAATGTGTTCAGCATGGGCGACGCGGCATACTACGCAGCCGCCGCCGCTGGCATCCACCCCGAAGCCGTGTTGCAGATTCGGAAGAGCGCCTACAACGGGGAGCGGCTAGTCGAGTTCGACGGTGCGCGGCTCACGGTCGCACGCGTTGACAGGTCGAGCCCCGACTTCGTGCGGCTGACTCTCGCAGAGGTGGTGGGCGACCGTGGCTGAGCAGAGCATCGAGCGCTTCATACGAAGCTGCATGAAAGAGTGCGTGGACGATAACGTTTCCGCGCTCGCGGAGAACTCGGCGGAAGCCGGAAAGCGTGCGGTGAAGCTCCTGAAGCAGAAGAGCAAGGTTCGCACCGGCGCTTACAAGAAGGGCTGGAAGGCCGACGTAACGACCGACGAGACGGGCACCGAATGCACCGTGCATAACCGGCGATACCAGCTAACGCACCTTCTGGAGAACGGCCACAAGATCACGAACCAGACCGGCGAGTATTACGGCGACGTTCCCGGCGACGGCGTTATCGCCGAGGTGGCAGACCAGGTGGCGCGCGAGTTCGCGGACATGGGGGGCGATGGCAGATGATCGGGCTAGACGAGCTTTGCGGCGTTCTCGATTCGCTCGGCATACCGTGGGCTAACCAGCGCTTCGCGGACGGCGAGGAACCCGCGCCGCCCTTCATCTGCCTTGTTGCTGGGTACAACGAAGCGGCCTATGCGGACAACAACACCTATCTTTCGTGGATGCCCTACGATATCGCGCTCTATACGCGCCACCGCGACTACGCGAACGAGCGGCGCATACGCGATGCGCTCGAAGCCGCAGAGTGCCCTTACACGCTGGGCATTACCGAGATTGATTCAGAAGAGCTTACAGAAGCGGCGTTCACGGTGAACGTCGATGAGGGTTAGGAGAACAGACAAATGCCTAAAAACGGATTCTTTGGCGTGAAGAACTCTCACTTTGCGCTTATGACCGACGAGGACACGCTTACCTACGAAACGCCCGTGCACGTCAAGGGCACGGTCGCTATCAGCATGGAGCCGAGCGTTGAGAGCGCCACGAGCTACGCGGACAATGAGCCGTGGATTGACAAACAGCAGGACAACGGCGGCAGCGGCACCATGAGCTTCTACGACGTGGAGAGCACGCCGGAGCTTCGAAAGCTCATCGCTGCTATGACCGGCTACGCCGTCACCAAGGACGGGCGCATGAACCTTAAGGCCAACAAGAAGCCGAAGCCCTTCGCCTTCATGTGCGAACAACCCGGCCACGTCATGGGAAAGCGCCGCTGCCTTCTGCGCTGCGAGATGGGCAAGCCCACGACCGAGGCCAACACGAATCAGGACAGCCCGGAGATCACGCAGCTTGACTACCCCTTCACGTGGCGACCGGTTACGCCCCCGGGCGGCAAAGACGAAGACCGCACGAGCGGCTACGACAGCTATTCCGACCTTCCCGACTACGAAACGTTCTTTGATGCGGTCAAGCTCGAAGGTCTTACCGAAGATGCAACCGACAGCGAGGGTGTTGGTGCGTGATGAAGATTAAGGTTGGAGACAGGGAGTTCGAAGCAACGTTCAACGCATTCACGCCGATTGCCTATTCTCGATGCTTCAATGAGGTTGTCGAGGGCGGGAGGAAGCGCCCGAAGGACATTGCGGACGCGGTTTCTAAGATCGCCGGTTCTCTCATGACTAGCGACGTGCCAGCTATCGTCCCGCTGCTCGAAATCTTCTACGCGTGCATCAAGACCGCAACGCCGAAGTTCGATACCGGATTCGATGAGTGGGTTTCGTCCTTCCCATCGGACGCGTACAACTTGGAGCGCAAGGACGGTTGGGCTTCCGACGTGATGCGAATTGTTGAGGACAACTTTTTTCCTTCGGCGAAAGAGGACGTGGAAGCCGCGCCCGCCGAAGAGGAAAGCGCCGCCGCTGCCAAGCGAGCTTAGCGACGCGTGCGACGCTCGATACATCTACAACTGCCAGAAATGCGGCCTGACGCTATCAGACCTTCAGATGATGAGCTACCGGCAGGTTCAAGACCTGTTGGAGATCAACGCGTTCTACGCCGACGCTGCGGAGCACTACGACGAGGACGATAAGGTGCGCAAGGCCGAAGCCGCGTTCTGGTCATGACGTGAGTTCCTGACGGCAGCGCACCCGCGCGGGCGCGCTGCTTCAAGCACTCATGGGCACTTTGACAAACGAAGAGGGGTGATTACGTGGCTGTTTCCTACAAGGGTCTTGTTATCAAGTTCGGCGGGGACACGACCGAGCTTCAAAGCGCCCTGAAGAAGGTTCAGCAGGAATCGCGCAACACCCAAAGCGACCTGCGCGACATCAACAAGGCTCTCAAGTTCGACCCCGGCAACACCGAGCTGCTAGAGCAGAAGGTAAAGGCGCTCAACTCGGCATACGACGAGACGAAGCAGAAGCTTGACGCTTACAAGCAAGCGCTCGCTCAGTTGGAGAGCAAGAAGCAGAGCGGCGCGAAGCTCACGGCTCAGGAAGAACGGCAGTACGACAGCCTGAAGCGCGCGATCATGCAGTGCGAGCGCCAGCTTGACAGCTACGGCACAGAGCTTGCGGACACCGCGCGACAGGCCGAAGGCTCGAAGACTGCTCTTGGCAAGCTCGGCCAGACCATCGAGGACAACGCCGACAAGATTTCAAGCGCCGGTTCCAAGGTGTCGAGCGCAGGAACGGCATTGTCTGGCGGCATCATCGGCGCTGCCGGTGCACTTACCGGCCTTGCATCTAGCCAAGAGGAAGCCATACAGCAGAGCGGGCAGTTGGAAACCGCTTGGGTGAGCGCTGGCGGCACTGCCGAACAGGCTTCATCGACCTACGCGATGTTTTACCGCATCCTTGGGCAGAGCGACACGGCGACGGAAGCGAGCCAGAACCTAGCGCGCCTTACCACCAACCAGCAGGAACTTCAGCAGTGGACTGACATTGCTGCGGGCGCATACGCGACGTTCGGCGACGCGCTGCCGCTCGAAAATCTTGCGGAAGCCGCGCAGGAGACGGCGCACACGGGAACCGTCACAGGCGGTCTTGCCGACGCTCTCAACTGGTCTACGGCATCAGCCGATCAGTGGAGCGCCGCCCTTTCCGGCCACTCTTCGGCTCAGGCCGCCTTCAATCAGGCGGTCGCCGAGGGTCAGACCAAAGAAGATGCCTTCAACGCCGCGCTCGCGGCGTGTGGAAGCGAGCAGGAGCGGTCGCAGCTCATCACCGAGACGCTTACCGGGCTTTACGCCGACGCTGGGCGGCAGTATCAGGAGACGAACAAAGACCTGCTGGCATCCCGCGACGCTCAGAACGAGATGAACGCGGCCATGCAGGAACTCGGCGAAGCCGCGATGCCGGTTCAGACGGCGGTAACGGAGATCGGCACGAGCCTTCTTAACACGCTTGCGCCCGCGCTCGAAACCGTCACGGGTTGGTACAAGAACCTTACGCCGGAGCAGCAGACGCTTGTTAACAATCTCGCTCTAGGAGCTGTCGCCTTCGGCGGCGTGACCACTGCCATAGGCAAGACGATGGAAGCCGCCGAGGGCGTGGGAAGCGCCTTCAAGACCGCCGGCGAGCTTTGGGGCGGCGCTAAAAAGGTAATGGGAGATTCGAGCTTCCTAACGAAGATCGGAACCGGCTTCTCGAACATCGTCACCAAGGCGGGCGGTCTGGGAAGCATGCTCACCGGCACGCTCTCTAGCGGATGGACGGGCTTCACCGGCCTTATCGCCGCGCATCCCATCGGCCTTGGCGTTGCCGCCGTGTCAGCTGCCGTCGCTGGCCTTACGTGGTTCTTCACGCAGACCGAGACGGGTAAGCAGATGTGGTCTGACTTCACGGGCTGGATTTCGGAGAAGTGGCAGGGCGTGCAGGATTTCTTCGCTGGCGTGCCTGAGTTCTGGGGCGGAATCTGGGAGCAGGTGAGCACCGGCGTTTCGGATTTCTGCACCGGCGTTGGCGAAAAGTGGGAGCAGCTGAAGCAAGGGGCTTCCGACACTTGGGAGAACATCAAAACCGGAGCTTCGAACGCTTGGAACGACCTTAAAACCAACGTCGGGAACCTCGCGCAAGGCGCGGTCGATACCGTGTCTAACTGGTGGAACAACCTTACGAGCAACACGAAAACGGCATTCTCGAACATCGGCCAGACCGTGCAGAACGACATGAACACCGCGAAGACCGTCGGCAGCTCTGAGGCTGGCGCTCTGCAAGCCGCGATGAAAGGCGACTGGGAGACTGCGAAGAGCCAAGCGGCAAACGCCTTCAACGCGATTAAAGACAACATCGGATCGAAGCTTGACGCTGCCGAGAGCACGGCGGTTAGCATCGCAGACCGAATCGGCGACAAGCTGGGATTCCCCGGCCTTGGCTCGAAGGTGCAAGGCGTGTTCGACGGCATCAAGGGGTTCATTCAGAATCCCATTGAAAGCGCGTGGAACGCGATTTCGAGCATCCCGAGCAAGATCATGAACGCCTTTGGCGGCATCAGGATACGCATTCCGAAGCCGAAGCTTCCGCACTTCAACGTGAGCTGGAACGACTTCGGCCCCGTGAAGCTGCCGAGCGTAAGCATCAGCTGGTACGCGAAAGGCGGTATCTTCGACGCGCCTTCGGTCATCGGCGTTGGCGAAGCAGGCCGAGAAGCGGTCTTGCCAATCGACCGCCTTTCCGACCTCATGGCCGATGCGCTCAACCAGATTGGCGCTTTCAGGCAGCAGCCCGCGTCTCAGGTTGTGTCCGTCAACGTCGAGCTTAACGCTCAGATTCGCGACGGCGCGGACGCATACGAAACAGGCCAGCAGATAGGCGCTGGCATCGCAAGTAAGCTGAAGCAAAGGGGGGTGCCAGTTGCAACTTAGACGGACTAGGAACCAGCATGACCGAATCATCTTCAACGGCACCGACCTTTCGAAGCTGGTTTACTGCAAGGTGCGCCGCCCCATCATGGCGACCGTAAACGCGACGTTCGAGAGCGTGCCGGGGCGGCATGGCGAGGTCTTCAAGAGCGCCTACCGTGGCGGCTACGACCTTCCCGTTGAGATTTGGCTTAGGACTGAAGACCGCCGCGAGGTCGCGGAGATGCGGCACAAGCTCGCGGCGGCTCTCTGGACTGACGAACCCGCGCCGCTCTACCTTCCCGATGACCCGACGCGCTACCTGCTCGCAATCGTGAGCGGCAGCACCGACCTAGACGAGATCACGGACGATTGCCCGACAACAACCGTGACTTTCCATGTCGGCGACCCCGACTATTACGGGCAGAAGCGCCGCATGGAGGTTTCGGCTGGCAACATCTACGTAAACGCTGGCGGCAACCGCCCCGCTTACCTGAAGGTCACGGCGAAGCCCTCCGCTGGCAGCGCGTGGCGGATTACGAACGTCGATACCGGCGAGTTCGTGGCTATCAACACCGCGCTCACGTCTTCAAGCACCATCAGGCTTGACATGGCGACCGAGCACGCGACGGTTAACAACCAGACCGCGCCGGTTACGATTGATTCGGATTACTTCGAAATCAACGGGCGGTGCCACCTGAGCATCACCAACGGCACCGCGATTCTTGAGTGGGTGGAACGATGGCTTTAGTTAGACGTATCAGCTTCACCCGCTTCAACCGCTGGGGCGATAATCTGGGGCGGCTCACGGTGAGCGCCGCGACGCACACCGACGCGCTGGACGGCACCGACGAACTCAACATCACGTGCGCCGAGGACCTCGTGAAGGGCGACCGCGTAGTCTGGATCGACCTTCAGGGAGTTTGCCACGAACACATCGTTGACACCATCGACCGCGTACACGATGATGACGGAGCGCCCGCGACGCAGGCGGTCTGCATCAACTCGGTTAACGAGACGTGGGATGACTGGCTGGACGATAAGCGGCCTTCTGGCAGCGTGTCGGTAGCCCTCACATCAATTCTCGCAGACACGCGCTGGGAGGTTGGCACGTGCGATCAGGGCGGCACCGCTTCGCGTACCTTCTACCACATCAGCGTGCGCGAGGGCATAGCCGAGCTGCTGGAAACGTGGGGCGGCGAGCTTGAAACGACCATCGTTCACAACGGCGCTGGCATCGTCGCTCGCCGCGTGAACATTCGCGCCCTTCGCGGGAACCAGAGCAGCGCAAAGCGCTTCACGTGGACTAAAGACCTCGTTTCGGTCAAGCGCTCAATGGCGAGCGACAACCCGAAAACGCGCGTATACGGCTACGGCAAGGGCGTTGAGACGGAGGGCGGCGGCTACGGTCGCCGTCTCACCTTCGGCGACATTAACGGCGGCAAGGACTACGTGGAGGACGCCGAAGCCACCGATATTTGGGGGCATCCAGACGGCAAGGGCGGAGTTCTGCCAGCCGTTACCTCATACGTGAACGAGCAGTGCGAGGACGCGGCGCAGCTTTTGCAGGAAACGCGGGACTACCTAGAGCAGGTCAAGGAACCGAAAGTAACCTACACCGCCGACGTTATCGACCTCTACGCCTTCGGGCGCTCTTGGGAGGGCGTTGGCGTGGGCGACGATGTGGCTATCATCGACAAGGGCTTCTCAGAAGAGGGCGTGCGGCTCCATGGCCGCGTGTCCCAAATCGAATGCGACCTGCTCACCGGCGACGCTACCGTTACGTTCGGGACGCTCACCGACACGATGGCCGACATGTGGCAGAGCGTCAGCAACGCCCTGAAGGGTAACAGCCAGCAGAACGCGCTCTACGACGCTGCGGCTGGCACGTCCGTTTCGTGGCTCATTCAGCTTCAGCAGGCGCTAAACGCACAGTTCAATTCGGTTGGCACCTACAAGGTCGAGACGTTCGAGCTGGGGACAATCTACAGCAACGTTCCCATAGACGCGCTGACCGGCCTTCCGCTGCGCAGCACGTCGGGCATGTGGGCTGTCAACCTAAACGGCATGGGTCTTCGCCTTGCATCCGGCCTGACCTCAGAAGGCCAATGGGACTGGAAGACGTTCCTTACCGGCGGCATGGTGACGGCAGACCTCATCAACGCGGGAACCATGCGAGCCGAGCGCGTGCGCGCCGGTCTTCTCACCGACGAGGAAGGTAAGAACTTCTGGGACTTGACCACTGGCGAGTTCTCGCTTTCGGCGGCGGCGACCGTCGGCGGCGACACCGTGCAGTCAATCGCCGACACTGCGGCGAGCGGCGCGCAGCAAGCGGCGGTGAAGGCCGCTGAGGAAGCGGACGCGAAGCGCCTAGAGGAAGCGAAGAAGTACGCCGAAAGTCAGGCTTCTTCGGCTGGCACCGACGCTAAAGACCAAGCGAAGAAGTACGTTGACGCGCTCGATGAAGCGCTTGGGCAGAAGAGCATCTTTGACCGTCTCACCAACAACGGTGAGACGCAGGGCGTTTACCTCAAAGACGGCAAGGTCTATATCAACGCAACCTACATGGACACCGGCGTTCTTGACGCAGACCTTCTGAAGGCAGGAATCATAACCGACAAGGAAGGTAAGAACTTCTGGGACTTGACCACCGGCGAGTTCTCGCTTTCTACCGACGCTTCGGTTGGCGGCGGCTCAGCCGGTAGCAATGTCGTTGGCGTTGATGTGCAGTACGGCAACTCTTCGAGCACATCGACCGCGCCCACCACATGGTCAACGAACGCGAGCTGGAAGCAGGGTCAGTACCTATGGATGCGCTTGAAGCTCACGCTGTCCGACGGTTCGGTTGAGTACACGAGCGCAAGGCGCGTTGCCGACACCGACGGCATGGGCGTTGCTCAGGTGCGCGAGCAATACTATCTGAGCACGAGCAGCAGCGCGCAGACGGGCGGAAACTGGTACTACTACCAGCCTACTTGGGTGAGCGGTCGCACATATTGGACGCGAAACGAAATCACATGGTCTGACGGGACGAAGACATACACAACACCCGTTGTCGCGCGCGCCCTCACGTCAGGAAACCAGTCTACCGACGATCTGGACGAAGAGCTAGACCAGCGAGAGGTGTTCAACCGCCTTACGAACAACGGGCAAACTCAGGGGATATACCTGAGCGGCGGTCTGCTCTACATCAACGCGAGCTACATTGAAACGGGCATCATCAGCGACCGTCTGGGGCGCAACACGTGGAACCTGAACACCGGTGCGCTGGCGACTAACTACATGACCGCTACCAACATCGACGCAAGCGGAACCTTTGAGTGCGGTTCGGCATCTAACCTGCTTCGTCTCGTAAGCGGTGAGATTAGAGGTCTTGAGAACGGGACGCAAATAGGCGTTATCGACTTTTCATCTCATATGATCGACGTGAACACCGGAGCGAGAACGACCGGTCTTCAGCTTACCGGCAGTAATCATATTCGAGTAACAACGCCGCTTATTTCGGCAGCGTCTTCTAGCAGTGAGAGCACTACGTCAACTCATGCGATCACAAAAGAAGCAACGCTTCACTACATAAGTCAGATAGACGATTTGGGAGACGGTCGCATCCAATGGTGGAACGCGACAAGATCAATTGACTTCGTTGATGGCTTTTGCACGTATTGCGGTTTCGACTAAAAGGAGGTTCCGAATGGGACGAATCGTTAGGTATGTCGCCCATGACCCTATCGGTAATTGCGAGGGTTACGTGACCGAGTTTGACCCCGAAATCTTAAAGAGGGCATCCGATGGCGGAATCATCTTCATAGCCATTGACGATGAGGGAAACCGAAGCGTTGTGGGCGTTGATGAGGTAAAAGAACCGGTCAATGATGACAAACCGTTCATCGTCGTTCAGCCCGTTTATGTCGATGACAGGGTTAAAGCCGTCGTTGACGTGTTCGACGCGCTGGCGGCGAGCGTGCCAGCCGTGGCGGCGAGCGCAGAAGTTCAGCCGGTTTCGAGCAAGGCGCGAAGCGCTATGAGCTTCGCGCAAGCACTGGAAGCGCTCAGGAAGCTTGCCCATCCCGATAGCGAGGAAGGCGGCGCGCAATGAGCAACACGCGGACGCTCGAACTCGATATCTCGAAGGAGGGGACGGGGACCTGCGTCAAGGTAGGTCAGGGCGACGATGGCGGAACCACCATCAAGGCGCTTATCTACGACAACGGAGCCGAGTTCTCGCTTTCGGGCGCTACGGTGTGGCTCGTGGTGCTTCTGCCTAACAAGCTCAACTACTATCGCGGCCAATGCTCAGTGAGCGGGAACGCCGCCACGATCACGGTTGACGAATCAAAGCTTTGCAGCGTGCCCGGATACACCGACGAAGCCTACTTCACCGTAACGAAGGGCGGAAACACCTACTCAACGGAGCGCTTCGCGCTCGATATCCTACGCAGCGCTCTTGACGGGCAGCAGCCCGCGCAGAACTGGGACGATGCCGTTCAAGACCTCATCGACCGTGGCGAGACGGCGGTAACGAACGCAAACGCTGCGGCGAGTTCCGCCAACAGCGCCGCGAGCAAGGCCACGACGGCTGCGAGCACGGCGAACACCGCCGCCACCAACGCCAACAACGCCGCTAAGGCCGCTAACGACGCTGCATCTGCGGCGAAAACAGCCAAGGACAACGCAGACAAGGCGACCACGGCGGCGAACAACGCCGCATCCGCAGCAAACACCGCGAAGGCAAACGCCGATGCCGCCACATCAAAGGCAAACGCGGCTGCGAGCGCGGCAAACACCGCAGCTTCAAACGCCAACGCCGCCGCTGCGGCGGCTAACGGCGCGGCGGACGATGCGACGGCTGCGGCTCAGAACGCGCTCAACATCGCAAACAGCATCGCCGCTATCGAGCCGCCTTCTGACGATGAGGTTGAAGAGCTGCGCGACGCTAACGCAGTGCTCGCTACCGCAGTCGCTGAGCTTCAAGACGATTACGTGATTATCAAGGAAACGGCCTACATGCCCGCGAGCCGCCGAAGCGCGCTGTCGGGCGAAACGCTCACGGTCGCGCAGGCGAGCATGAGCGGCGAGACGGCCACGCTCAACTAAAGGGGGTACCATGGCTGACCTTTCCAAGTTCTCGATCGGGGGAACCGCCTACAACCTGAAGGACACTTCGGCGCGAAACTCGGCAAACGCCGTCACCACCGCAGAGGAATACGACCGCCAGCACATCATCAACGCATACGGCGGGAGATCGCTCGCATCGGTCTTCGCAAGCGAGATCGGGAGCCAGAGCATCTACACGTGGCTTCGCAACCGCGCGAGAAACGCCAACTTCGCTGGCCTGCGCATCGGGGACTACATCGACGTTCCCATCACGGCTGGCGCGAACGTTCCCGCTCAGACGGTGCGCTACCGCATCGGCGCTATCGACCAGTATTACCAGTGCGGCGACACCGCCAAGGGGCACCATATCGTCATGGTGCCGCGCGCGCCCGTGAGCGTCACCGGCAGCAAGGCGGTAAACACGAGCTACCTTCAGTGGCGCGACACGAACGACAACAACGGAACGGCCGACGAGAAGCACCCCTACCTGTGCTCGAAGCTGCACGACTGGGAGATAAACGATTTCCTGCCAGCCCTTCCGTCCGCGCTCCAAAGCGCGATCATGACGCAGCGCGTGCTTCTCGAAGAGCGCTATTCGTCTTCGGGGAAGTTGACCGAAGCGAGTTCTTGGAGCTGGGTTGACTTGGGCAAGATTTGGTCGCCCTCAGAGATGGAGGTTTACGGGTGCCCGGTCTGGGGCAGCAAGGGCTACTCGGTCGGCTTCGATTCGCAGTTCCCCATCTTCACCGACACGGCAAGCCGCATCGCGGGTCGTCGCGTCACTTGGTGGCTGCGGTCGGTCATGGGCGGCTCTTCGTCCTACGCGTGCTACGTCAACAGCAACGGCAATGCCAACAACAATGCCCCGACGAACGACTGGGTGCGCCCCCTGCCGTGCTTCCTCCTAGGCTGATAAAATCAGCCGTACATGGTACTGGTCTGGCGCATGCCTTGCGCATGCGCCTATACTTCCCCGCGCGAAGCGCGGGCGAAGTTTTTTAGAAAAACACGGAGGGGGGGGATGTTGCAAATTGAGCGGCGTATATGTGCGGAACCGCAACCTAAGCTCGTTCGAGTATTTCAACACTGCGGTTGCGATCCGAAACGAAGTGACGCGTCTTGTCACTTCGGGCGCGGTGCCCAAGTCATATCGCTTCATCTTCGCCGTCCCTATGGCGGAGACGGCGCGAAGCGTGGTGTTCAACCTCGTGAAGGCTGATGCCTTCTACCCGAACACCCCGCGAAACGTCGAAGAGCGCAAGCATTACATGACGCTTGCCTTGGCAGACCTAAACCAGCTTTACCAAGACCTGCAATGCCTTCTGGCGATGAACCTACCCGTCAAGGTGGCGAGGTTCGAAGAGATATCAGAGAGCATCGAGAACGACATTAAGCTCATAAAGGGCGCTCGCGCGGGCGTGAAGCTCATTGGAAAGGGGTAGAATGGTCGCGCGTTGTCCCTTGGAAATCATCGCGTCAATTGGTGGCTGCGGTCGGTCATGGGCGGCTCTTCGTCCAACGCGTGCTACGTCAACAGCAACGGCAATGCCAACAACAATGCCCCGACGAACGACTGGGTGCGCCCCCTGCCGTGATTCCCAAGCCTTGCCAGACCGTGCGGCCAGAAGCGCCGCGCGCCGTGCATTTGAGGAAGGAAGGGGCGACCATCGGGCGCAAGCCCGTAAATATGCACCCCGCGACGGTTGCCGTTCGCTGCTTGCATGGCGCGGTTCTCGGTGTTCGACCGCGTTTCATGGTCAACCGTCAAGCGGCTGCTGGATGCCGATTGCGAGCCGCGCGGGGTGCCCTCATGAACTCTGAAGAGCGCAGGGCTGCGCGGCGCGCAAGGCGCGATGCCAAGCGCGCTGAGAACCGGGCTAGGCGCATCGAGGGATGCACGCTAGAAGCCGTCGCCGACCTCGATAACCTATACGATGCCGCCAACGGCGCTGCCGCTGGCGTGCGCTGGAAATCGAGCGTTCAGCGCTACATGGCGCGCATCGTCCCAAACATCGTGAGGGCGCGGCGCGACCTTCTCACGGGCGCTGACTTCCGGCGCGGCTTCATCGAGTTTGACTTGTTCGAGCGCGGCAAGCTGCGCCACATCTGCGCCGTCCACTTCTCGGAGCGCGTCATACAGAAGTCTTTGAGCCGTCACGCCCTCGCGCCCGCGATCTGGCCTACCCTCACCGAGGGGTGCGCCGCGAACGTCAAGGGGCGCGGCACCGACTACGCGATTCGGCGCATGAAGCGCCAGCTTGTCGAGCACCACCGCAAGCACGGCACGGAAGGCTACATCTTGCAGGTCGATTTCGCGGACTACTTCGCCAACATCGACCACGGCGCATGCAAGCGCCTTATCGACCGCGCCATTGACGATGAGCGGGTTAAGCGCGTCATGGGCGACCAGATAGACGCTCACGGATCGCGCGGCCTGGGTCTTGGCAGCGAACCGAACCAGATTCTAGCGGTCGCCCTGCCTTCGCCCGTTGACCATCTGATGCTGTCCCTTCCGGGCATCTTGGCGAGCGGGCGCTACATGGACGATAGCTATTGCATCGCGCTTGACAAGCAGACGCTTTGGGACGCGCTTTCGAGAATCGAAGCGCTCTGCGACGATCTGGGAATCATCATCAACCGCAAGAAGACGCGCATTGTGAAGCTCACGCGCGGATTCACGTTCCTGAAGAAGAGGTTTTCGTATGGCGAGGGCGGAAAGGTTGTCGTTCGCCCATGCCGTTCCTCCGTGACGCGGCAGCGGCGCAAGCTGAAGAAGCAAGCCGCGCTGGTCGCCAAAGGGGTTATGACCGTCGAGCAGGTCAACCAATCCTACCAGTCGTGGCGCGGAAGCATGAAGCGCCTGAACGCGCACGAGATGGTAAAGCGCATGGATGCGCTCTATAAAGAGCTTTTCGGCTGACACAAGCGCACATATAGAATCCGGCACCCAAGCCCTCGCTTTCGCGGGGGCTTTTTTCGTATCGAGAGAAAGGGGAACACATGGCATTCACCGAAGAGGAAGAGGGGAAGCTGCGCGCGATCATCGCAATCTACGACGGGCAAGCGCCGTCGCTGTCTGATGACGTGGCCGCGAGGTGCCCCGCGCTTTTCGCGGCGTGGGACGGTAACGGCCACTCCTACGACGATGGCGAGCGCGTGAGCCACGAGGGCGTGCTTTACGTGTGCCTTCAGGCGCACACGTCGCAGCCCGATTGGTCGCCCACGGCAGCGCCGAGCCTTTGGGCGAAGGTCGTTGACTACGCGAGCGGCGGCGATGACCCTTCGGGCATCCCTGAGTGGGTGAAGCCCGACAACGAGAACCCTTATCCCAAGGGCGCGGTAGTGCGCCACAACGGCAAGGTCTGGGAATCGCTCGTTGATAACAACGTGTGGGAACCGGGCGCTCAGGGAACAGAAACCGTCTGGCGCGAGATTTCGGAGGTCTGACGTGGAGGCATCGGAGCTTTTTCTAGCGCTCTTCTCCGCCGTCCTGACGGCAGTTGTCGGCGCGCTGGCGGCAGCGGTCAAGATGCACAAGGAGCGTGAGCGCAAGGCCGATGCGAAGTTCGACGCTGAGCACGATTTGCTGCTGCACGGCATGCGCGCCCTCATGAAGGCGGAGCTTTTCAGGCTCCATGCCGAGTACGTGCAAGCCGGTAAGCCCGTTCCGCTCGATATCAAGGAACAGGCGAACAGCGTTCACGAGGTATACGCGGGGCTTGGCGGCAACGGCGTTGGCACCCATCTATGGCAAGAGCTTATGGATGCTCACGCATCCGAGTAGCACACAAAGGAGAACAGAAATGATTAACTTCACCGCACGAATCAAGAACAAGACGTTTTGGCTGACCCTCATTCCCGCCGTCCTCCTGCTCGCGCAGGTGGTCGCTGCCCCGTTTGGCTACCAATGGGATTTCGGCGTGCTGAACGAGCAGTTGGCCGCGATCATCAACGCGCTGTTCGCCGTACTCGCAATTCTGGGCATCGTGACCGACCCGACAACGGCTGGCGTTGGCGATTCCGCGCAAGCGCTCACCTACACCGAGCCGAAGCGCGATGAGTAGGCTAAAGGCTGTCGCCCTCGTGCTCTCTGGCGCGCTCGCGTCAATGCTCTTCTGCGGCTGGCTCATCGTAGGCCACGTGGATGGCGACGCGGGCGCGCTCGCGGAAGCGCGGCAAGAGGGCTACGAAGCGGCGGAGCGCGACCGTTTGGCAATCGTGAGAGACAGGCCGATCGCGGAGGGCAACAGCATGCCGCTATGGCTTCAGACCGACCCGCAATGGGACTACGTGCCCTACGCGGGCGGAACCATCGGCGACTACGGCTGCGGCCTTACATGCGCGGCTATGGCTATCAAATACATGACGCTTCAGGACATTACGCCGCTCACGCTCGCTTCGTTCGTCGGCGACGCGTGCCTTACCGATGGAGTTAACGACCCCGGCAAGTTCTGCACGTGGATTGCCGAGCATTACCCGGAATACGGCATCGAGAGCACGCCCATTTCTTACGATCTCGCGCCCGTCCTTCAGAACGTTTCTGGCGGATGGCTTGCCTTCGCTGGCATGAGCGGGACGCTTGGCGATAGGGACTACGGCGGGCACGTGGTGCTGATCTGGCGCGCCGACGAAGACGGCTATTGGATACGCGACCCGGCGAGCGCCGGGAACTCCGCGCGCGCCTTCACGCTCGAAGAGCTAGAGCAGGTCGATTTCACATACTTCTATTGCATCAGGGGTGGTTTCTATGGCGCTTAACGGCATCGACATTTCCAACTACCAGCGCGGGCTTGACCTCGCGCAGGTGCCCTGCGATTTCGTTATCTGCAAGGCGACCGAGGGAACGACCATCGTTCACAACACCTGCGACTCGTGGATTCAGCAGGCTATCAAGCCCGGCAAGCTCTGGGGCTTCTACCACTTTATGAACGGCGAAGACCCCATCGCTCAGGCTAAGCATTTCGTCGCGAGTTGCCGTAACTACTTCGGCAACGGCGTTCCCGTTCTCGATTACGAGATGTACGGACGAATCGGCACAGACAAGGCAAAGCAATTCCTCGATTACGTCTACGACCAGACCGGCGTTCGCGGCATCGTCTACATGAGCCGCAGCGTTTGCACCGAAGAGGATTGGTCGGAGATCGCGCCGAATCACGCGCTCTGGGTGGCGCAGTACGCCAACAACAACCGCACCGGCTACCAGTCTTCGCCGTGGCTTCCCGATGGCGGCTTCGGAGCTTGGGGGAGCTGCGCAATCCACCAGTACACTTCGAATGGCCGTCTCGATGGCTTCAACGCGCCGCTTGATCTCGATATCGCCTACATGACGCGCGAAGCGTGGGGCAAGTTCGCCAACCCGTCCGGCGCGGCAACCCCTGATGTTCCGCCCGCAGAGGTCGCCGAGCCTTCGCCGGAGGGCACGACGCTTGAACTGGCGGCAGCGGTCATGCGCGGTGAGTACGGCGTTGACGATGAGCGCCGCGAAAAGCTCGGCGACCGTTACCAAGAGGTGCAAGACCTCATCAACTACGTTGACGGCGCTTCCGCTTCTCAGCTCGCAGACGATGTGGAGCGCGGCATGTTCGGCGTTGTGCCTACGCGCAGCGACGTTCTGGGCGACCGCTTCAACGAGGTTCAGGCTATCGTCAACCAGAGGGCGGGAGTTGGCACCTCGCGCGTCTACACCGTCAAGAGCGGCGACACGCTCAGCGAGATTGGCGCTACGCTCGGCATCGACTGGCATACCATCGCAAACAAGAACGGCATCGGGGCACCTTATACGATCTACCCCGGCCAGAAGCTTTCTTATTAGCGTTCAAGCGGGGCACCCTGACAAGGGGTGCCCCGCTTTCTGCCGTTATACGGGCTTACAGCAAGCCGCCTATCTGGTGTTTTGCGAACACCAGAAATGGCTATTGCTGGTACGTCCCAACGACAACAAACCAGTTTTTCGATACTCTTACAATGCAAGTATCAAGCTGGATGGCTGCGCGGTTGGCGGTGCTGGTGGAGTTCGCCGTTTTTCTCATAAGCTCCACCATAAGTAACAGGCAGGTAGATACTTATATCTACCTGCCTTTTTATTTCTAGTCCGTACCGCGGAGAATCGAACTCTATGCAGGGCGCGGGCGTAAAGAAAACGCCTCAGTGACGCAGAGTGGGACGCGCTTTCCCGATGGCAGCCCAGGCGGAAAGCACGTCCCGGAATCCACGCTCAGACTGGGACGTAGTTTCCGGATGACACGTCAAGCGGAAAGCACATCCCGGAATCTCGCCTCAAACTGGGACACACTTTCCGCTTCACCTGCCGCCTCGAAAAACCCGCGCGCTCGCCATCCCAAAACTGGGTAGAAGAAAGCCAAAACGCAATCGCAGGAGGTCAACATGACTGCAGAAGATAAGGCAAAGAACGCCGGCAAGGTCGCGCTCGTCCTGGAGGGCGGTAGTTTTCGCGGGCAGTTTACCGCAGGCGTGCTCGACGTTCTCATGGAGGCTGGCGTCGAGATTCCGGCGGTATATGGCGTATCGGCCGGCGCCCTCAACGGCGTGAACTACAAGTCGCACCAGATCGGCCGTGCCAACCGCATCAACCTGGCTTTCTGCAACGACAGTCGCTTCATGGGCGCCGCATCGTTTGCGTCCACGGGCTCTATTGTGGGTTACGACTTTATCTTCAACGATGTCCAGGACCGCCTGGACCCCTTTGACAACGAGACGTTCGACGCGAGCCCCATCGAGATGTACGCCGTCGCGACGGACATGCTTTTTGGAACCGCCACGTACCTGCCGGTCAAAAGCGCCGTGCTCGATCTCGACGCTGTGCGCGCATCGACGTCGCTGCCGCTGGTGACGCCGCCGGTCGAGATTGACGGGCACAAATACGTCGACGGCGGTGTGGCCGATTCGGTTCCTATCGAGCACGTGCTGGAGGAGGCGGGCTTCGATCGCGCGGTTGTCATTGTCACGCAGGACCGCTCATACGAGAAAAAGCCCTACGAGTTTATGCCTGCCGCGCGCGCCCGCTATGCCGACTACCCCTATCTGCTCGAGGCTATCGAGACGCGCCACGACCGTTACAACATCCAGCGCATGCACCTGTGGAAGTATGAGCGCGAGGGCCGTGCGTTGGTCGTCGCTCCGCAAAAGCCGGTCGAGGTCGGCCATGTCGAGCACGATTCGGCAAAGCTTTTGGACCTGTATATCCAGGGCCGTCAGGAGGCAAAGCGCCTGCTCGCGGAAATCCAAGAGTTCGTTGAGCGCTAGCGACGGCGAACCCTCAAAAAAATGACAACAGCTAAAGAGCTGGAAAAATCACGGCTCGTGGATGACATGTGCAGAAACTCTGGTCGGAGCCAAAATACCTGTTGACTCGTACGGCGAGCGGGGTAATATGGACGGGTTACTTGCAGAGCCCCGTGAATCTCTGTAACAACACGTACTGTACATGGAGGAGTCTAAGTGATTTCGAAATCGACTCACTACGCCAAGCAGGGCGAGGTCCAGCGCAACTGGGTTCTCGTCGACGCCGATGGTGCTGTCCTGGGCCGTCTTGCCACCCAGATCGCAATGATTCTGCGCGGTAAGAACAAGCCCCAGTTCACGCCCAACAGCGACTGCGGCGACTTCGTTGTCGTCATCAACGCCGATAAGGTCCAGCTTACCGGTAACAAGGCCGACACGAAGACCTATTATCGCCACAGCGGCTACAACGGCGGCCTCAAGGCTGAGAGCTTCCGCCAGGCTATGGAGAAGCACCCGGAGAAGGTCATTGAGCGCGCCGTTCGCGGTATGCTGCCCAAGACCACCCTCGGCCGTGCCCAGATGACCAAGCTTAAGGTCTACGCTGGTGCCGAGCATCCGCATGCTGCCCAGAACCCCACGAAGATTGAGCTGGAGGCTTAAAGATGGCTGAGAACACCGTTGTCTACCAGGGTACCGGCCGTCGTAAGAACGCCGTCGCCCGCGTCCGTCTCGTCCCCGGCACCGGCAAGGTGACCATCAACAAGCGTGACGCCGAGCAGTATTTCGGCCGTCATCAGCTCGTTGAGAACGCCCTTGCTCCCTTCAAGGTGACCGACACCGCCGGTCAGTTCGACGTTATCGCTCTGTGCGATGGCGGCGGCATCTCCGGTCAGTCCGGCGCTCTGCGCCTGGGCATCGCTCGCGCTCTTCTGAACGCTGGCGACTACCGTGCTGACCTCAAGAAGGCCGGTTTCCTTACGCGCGATGCTCGCGTGGTCGAGCGCAAGAAGTACGGCCTCAAGAAGGCCCGCCGCGCTCCCCAGTTCTCCAAGCGCTAAGGTTTTATCTCCTTTCGAGATACAATGTACAAGCGGGGCCTGCCGATTCCTCGGCGGGTCCCGCTTTTCTTTTTCGACTAGGGCGGGCGGTTGCATATCGCCTGCTAGGGAAGGAGCGATCCTATGCCCCAGAACATCTTCGGTACCGACGGCGTCCGTGGCGTCGCCAACGCCGATCTTTCGTGCGACCTCGCGTTTCGCCTGGGCCGCGCGGCGACCAAGTTTCTTGGTCCGGACATCTGCATCGGCCGTGACACGCGCCTTTCGGGCACCATGCTCGAGAGCGCTCTGACCGCCGGCATTATGGCCGAGGGCGGCCGCCCGCATTGCTGCGGCGTTATCCCCACGCCTGCCGTGGCACTGCTCACCGTTCAGAACGAGCTCGACGGCGGCATCGTCATCTCTGCTTCGCATAATCCGCCGGAGTTCAACGGCATCAAGTTCTTTAGCCGCAAGGGTATGAAGCTTCCCGATGCTGTCGAGGAAGAGATCAGCGCCTGGGTCATGTCCGAGGAAGCCATGGCTGCCGACACGCTGCCGACTGGCGCCGGCGTGGGCCACATCATCAAGATGAAGGACGCCCGCAAGGCATACGTCGACCACGCCATCGATACGCTTGATGGCCTGAGGCTCGACGGCCTGGTCGTTGCCGTCGACTGCGGTCACGGTGCTTCCTGCCAGACTACGCCCGCCGCGCTGCAGCGCCTGGGTGCCACGGTGCACGCTATCAACACCGATTACTGCGGCACTGACATTAACGTTGAGTGCGGCTCTACGCACCTCGAGCCCCTGCGCGAGCTCGTGCTGCGCACCCATGCTGACATCGGTCTGGCCCACGACGGCGACGCCGACCGCGTACTGTTCGTGGACAGCGAGGGCAATGAGATCGACGGTGACTACATCCTGGCTATCTGCGGTTCTGACCTCGCCGCTCGCGGCAAGCTCGCTAACTCCGAGATCGTTTCGACCGTCATGTGCAACCTGGGCTTCTCCATCGCTATGAAGGAGCAGGGCTTCGAGATGGTCCAGACCGCCGTGGGCGACCGCTACGTTCTGGAACGCATGCTCGCGGACGGCGCCGTCATCGGCGGCGAACAGTCCGGCCACATCATCTTCCTGGAGCACAACACCACCGGCGACGGCCTGGTGACGGCTCTGCAGCTGCTGGCCGTGCTCAAGCGCACCGGTCGTACCCTCACCGATCTTTCCGGCATCATGAAGAAGTACCCGCAGGTGCTCGTCAACGTGCATTCCGACAACAAGGCCGGCCTGGACGATTGCCAGCCCATCTGGGATGCCGTCGCTGCTGCCGAGAAGGAGCTTGACGGCCGCGGCCGCATTCTGGTGCGCCCGAGCGGTACCGAGCCGCTGGTCCGTGTGATGGCCGAGGCTGAGACGCACGAGCTGACCCAGCGCGTTGTTGACGACATCGTCGAGGTTGTCAAGCGCGAACTTCCCTAATGGTCAAAAACCGTTGCCAAGTGGTAAACTATTAAGGTTATTTTGATTGATTGGTATATCCGAGGGGGAGCATGTTCACTAAAGTCCTAAGGTCTTTTGGTATGCGTGGTCGAGTCCTTACGCTGGATGCTCCCATCTCGGGCGACGTCATTCCGCTTTCCGAGGTAAACGATCAGACGTTTGCCACCGGCCTTTTGGGCCAGGGTGTGGCGATTCAGCCCACCGGCACGCGCGTGATTGCGCCGGCAGACGCCAAGGTCGAGGCCATTTTTCCCACGGGACACGCCGTTGCGCTTAACACGGTCGATGGCTTGGACGTGCTCATCCACGTTGGTTTGGACACTGTTCAGCTCGAGGGCAAGCACTTTACCGTACATGCGCAAGTGGGTGAAATCGTCCATAAGGGCGATGTACTCATTGAGTTCGATCGCGAGGCAATTGCTGCCGAGGGCTACGATGTGACGGTTCCCATCTTGGTGTGCAACTCCGTTGAGTTCTCAAGCATCAAGGGCTCCGTTGGTGTGCATGTCGAAGAGATGGACCAACTCATCGTTGCTCGCGAGCGCTAGCAAGTGCACGTGGCCATTAGCCTACAATTCAAACAAGTTTACGGAGGGCGCCCTTGAAAGAGGACGCCCTCCGTGGCAAGATGGGATTTGTCCGAGGCTAAACAGCTTTGGGTCACCGTGGACGGGCAGGGGCCTCGACGCGGTTAGACACGAGACACATACATTACGCGACCTCGCCCTGGTGGCCGCACACGTTGGTTGCGGCCGACGCGGGCCGCGGGCAAGTGCTTGTAAGGGAGCCTTGCCTCTCTTGTACGAGAAAGGACGCGTAATGAAGATCATTAAAGCTAAAGACTACGAGGATATGAGCCGCAAGGCCGCCAATATCATCTCGGCCCAGGTTATCCTCAAGCCCGACTGTGTACTGGGCCTTGCCACCGGCTCCACCCCGATCGGTGCCTACAAGCAGCTCGCTGCTTGGTACGAGAAGGGCGACGTCGACTTTGCCGAGGTCAGCACCTATAACCTGGACGAGTATCGTGGCCTTTCGCACGACGATCCCCAGAGCTATCACTACTTCATGCGCGAGAACTTCTTCGATCACATCAACATCGACCTGAACAACACGCATGTGCCCGATGGCTCCAACCCCGACGCCGCCGCTGCCTGCTCTGAGTACGACAAGATTGTCGCCGCCGCCGGTTACCCGGATCTGCAGCTGCTCGGCATTGGCAACAACGGCCACATCGGCTTCAACGAGCCCGATGACCACTTCTCCAAGGGCACGCACTGCGTCGACCTCACCGAGAGCACCATTCAGGCCAACAGCCGCCTGTTCGACAGCATCGACGATGTTCCCCGTCAGGCCTACACCATGGGTACCCAGACCATCATGTATGCCCGCATGATCCTGGTCGTCGCCAACGGCGAGGCCAAGGCTCAGGCTGTGCATGACATGTGCTATGGTCCGGTTACGCCCGAGTGCCCGGCTTCGATCCTGCAGCTGCACACCAACTGCGTTGTCGTTGCCGACGAGGCCGCCCTTTCGCTCTGCGAGTAGCGCGAATCCTGCAGCTCGACATAGCCTTGCCTAAGGCCTCCGCTTTGCGGGGGCCTTTTTGCTATCCCTTTCCGCCCGCTTGACCAAAATCTTGGCGCAAGCTTGACGAATGCCGGATGCCCAACAGCCTGATTCATTCCATACCAGATTCTATGCAAAAATGCCACTAGAAGGTCGTAGACGGTAGCGGGTGCTAGGCGAGTTGAATGACATGGCTGAACCTTGTTCATCTGCGTTACACTGCCGCTTAGATGGGACAAGCTGACAAGCTCATTTACCTGCTTAAAGACCGATTAGTCGGGGGATTAATAACAATCGGCCCTCGCTGTACAAAAACTTGCCGCTTGCGTACCAAAAGACAACCTAAAACACAAGGTCGCTCTATTCATAGCGCGGCTTGTATGGTCTTGCGGCTACAGTGTCCATACGGTCGAGTTGAGGAGCGGGCATGGTAAACGATTTGAGCGGTATAGACGACCTCGAGCTGATGCCGCTGGGCGGAGGCTATATGGTGCGACGCGAGCGCTTGATGAATGAACTTATCGCCAAGGGCCGAAAGGCCGGCATCGTGGTTCTTTATGCGCCCGACGGGTTTGGGAAGACCTCGGTGCTGCTGCAGTACACCCATGAGGTTAAATGCGACCCGACGCGAGGCCCCGTGCGGATTATCGAGGCCGATCGCGCCACTGGGCGCGAGGTGTTTATGCAGCTCGAGGTGGTTACCGAAGAACTCAAAGACAAACCGCACTCCCTTATCGCAATTGATAATGTGCCAAACCTCGATCAGCACGATACCGAAGACCTCATCGACAGGATTCGCGGCCTGCGCGCTATGGGGGTAGGGGTCTTTATCTCCTGCCGTCCTTCAAATCGTCAGCTGATTCATGGGCTGGGCGATTCGGTTAAGATCAATGCGCAGATGCTCAAGGTGCATGCCTATGAGTATTCGGCGTGGGCATCGGCGTTTTCGATCAGCACATCGCTCGACTTTTATCAGCTCACGCAGGGCGTGCCCGAGCTCGTTTCGGCATTGCAGACGGGTCTGTATGGCCAAGGCGACGTAGCCGGCCTGCTCGAAAACGAAATTGTCAACGTATATGGCGCGGCACTTGCCGATCTGGCTTCGCTCGACAATAATGCGCTGTTTTGCGTGGCATGTCTCATGGTTTTGATGGGCGAGGGCAATATCGCAGAACTCGAGGCTTGCGGGGTGAGGCTGTCGATGGTCGACCAGTCCTACTTTGTACGCGACTACCCGATCTTTGGCTTGGATCCCGCCGAGCGGAGTTTTACGTGTCTGGGCACGGAGGATAACGGACGCTTGCGCTTGCGTAAGTTGGTGGCCGAGGTTCGCCCCGAACTTGTTCCGAGGGCGGCCCGGATTTTGCTTAAGGCGGGCCGATGCGATGCGGCGATGGGCCTGGCGGACGCCTTTTTGGACCGTGAAGCGGTCCTTGAACTTGCTGGGCAGTATGGGGTCGATCTGGCTCTGACGGGGCACGGGGCCGATATCTGCCGAGCGGCGCTGGGCACGATCGATGCCGACGATCCGGCTCCAGAGCCAACGCCTGCCGAAGCGCTTGGCGTATATCTGGCAGCGGTCAGCGTGTCCAATACAAAGCTCGCTCGCTATATGGCATCGGTTATCGAGCGCGGGGGCGAACGGGCGGCCTGTGAAATAGACCCTGTCTCATGGAGGGTGGCCCAGACACTGACAGCTGTTTGCTATGGGGACAACGGGCTTGGGCTCCCTACGAACCTGGCCGTGCCAGAAATCGAGACATCCCATACCGCACTCGATATGTTGTCTGCGCATATCGAGGTCAAGCGGTGCCTGACCGAGCGGGGAGATGACGGCGGCGTTCTACAGCAGCTCAAAACGAGCAAGGCCTACGACTGCGAGCTCGACATCGCGGGGATTGTTATACGGACCGATAGCATGCTGGTGGAGCTCTTTGACGGGTCGTTTGCGGGAACCGACGAGCGCGACGACGAGATGACGGTGGTGCGGGAGGCGCTCGACGTACGTGGGCTTAAGGCGATGGCTATCTGGGTGCGCATGGTGTTGGCGGCACGGCGGCTCCTTTCCGGCTTGCCGGTAACCGACGATGCGGCGTTCAACGAGCTCGATCGTTTTGCCGTGCGCATGCGCGACAACCAGATTCAGCTGTTTGGCCTGTTGCTAGAAGGCTGGCAGTCGCTGGCAGAGGGACGGCCGGTTAATGCAAAGTTCCGTGCGGTCCAAGTGCTCAAACTTGCCGAGGAGTCGATTGCGTACATGCGCGATAACGCATTGCTGCTAGAGCGCGCGGCATATCTGCGTAACACCTCGATGGTTTCGGTGCGCGAGGAAGCGGAACTACTCGATATAAGCCAGACGCAGGTTGGTGGCGCAGAAGCCTGGATGGTGGCGCTGCATTTGGCCTGTGCGGGCCGAGACAGCGATCTTGCGGCCTGGATGTCCATGAATCGTGCGGGGATTCTAGAGCCATCGTATCGGCTCTTTGCGCGCCTTGCCATGCATTGTCTGGGCGAGCCGGCGGCCAGGATACGCAAGAAGCTTCCCGTGCGCGAGCTGTCGCGGTACTCGCTGCGCGACGATTTGGAAGGGGAGAGCGAGCGCCTATTCCAGGCTGGCGAGGTTAAAGCCGTTGATACCATCGACCATATCGAGATTCGCATGTTTGGTGCGTTTCGCGCCGAGCGCGACGGGTTTCCCATCACGGACAAAATGTGGCGCCGCAAGAAGGCGGCGACGCTTGCCGAGCGGCTTGCGCTGGGCATGGATGCGCTCGTCGATCGTGAGACGCTGGCCATGGAGCTGTGGCCCCATGCCGAGTTCAATAGCGCCCGCAACAACCTGTACTCGACGATATCGCGCTTGCGGTCGGCTTTGGGGCCGACGCCGGATGGCAAGTCATGCGTGCTCATCCAAAATGAATGCATTGGGCTCAACGGTGACTACGTCAAGACCGATGTACGGCTGTTTGACCAGATAAGCCGCGAGGTTTTGGGAAATCGCACGGGTGCGCGCGGGCCCCATCTGGTCGAGTTGTGCCTTAAGATTGAGCAGCTTTATGCCGGACCGTTGTATGTTCCCAATGGCTGTAATCCCACCTACTTTTTGCGCATGCGGCGCATTATGCAGTCAAAGTACATCGATTGCATGATTAAGGGAGCAAATGCCGCTCTAGAAGAAAACGACCTGCAGTCGGCGATTTGGCTGGCGGAGTCGGGGCTTCGGCAGGAAACGGCGCGTGAGGATATGGTGCGCTGCGCCATGCGTGTCTACAGCGCGGCGGGGCGGCGGCGCGATATCGTCGAGCTGTACAGCGGGCATATGCACCATCTGAGGGAGCAGGTCAATGGCGTGCCCGAGCCCGAGACGCGGCGTCTATACGAGCGCTTGGTGGAGGGGCGGCTCAATCGCGTGCTGGTCGAGCGATAAAAAACGGGCGCCCGAAGTACTTGGGCACCCGTAAGCTTGCTATGTGTTGGCTCGCCGGATCATTGGCTCTTAGACGAGCTTGATCTTCTCGATGTCCTTGCGCGAGGACTCGCGATACAGCGAGAACTTGCGGCCGATAACCTGAACGACGTCGGCGTGGCAACGCTCGGCGAGCTCCTCGGCGGCCTCGCGGGCGGAAAGGCTGGAGCCATCGAGCACGGAGCACTTAACGAGCTCGTGCTTCTCTAGGTAGGCGACCGTCTGCTCGACGGTGCCCTCGTTGATATCGGACTTGCCGATGATGATGGCGGGGTTGAGGTGATGGGCCATGCTGCGAAGCTGCTTGACCTGTGCTCCTGTCAGTGCCATGGGTTCTCGCTTTCTATGTATGGGGCGCCCCGCGACGGGGCCTTAATCTACGTGAGCTGTCCCACGATAGCGCAGGAACGGCGCGGTGTGGAGCGCGTTTGCCCAGTTCAAAAAGAATGCGGATGCCGAGTGGGTGGGCGGTGCGGGCTGCGAACAGGCTATGAGCGGGGTGCAGAGATCGGCTCCCATGCAATAAACGCCCAACGAACCTTGCGGACATGATCGAGCATGTAGCGCCCCTGCGGCACGCCCTTGGAGCCCGGCTCGCCGGCATGGGGGTTCTCGATCATGTGTTGAGCGATATAGTCGCGCAGGCGGTCGATCTTATCCTCGTTGCCATGTTCGAGCATACGGGAAAAATCCGCCACACCTGCCTCAAGGCTATCGAAGGTATCGCGACGAGGCGATTCAAAGTACGTAACCTGCGGCAACGCACCCATCTGAATGAGGATGTTGAAGGCGTACACAAAGCCATTACTGCAGGTAACCGAGGCGCCGATGGCGTTCATCACGTGCAGGTCATAGCGCGGGCTGGAGTTGGCGACCATCGTGACAGCACAACGCCGGCGAGCCGTGCGGTCGAGCTTGGCAAGCGCGCCTTTTAGGTTGGTCGTGGTGACAGAGCGACTGGCAAAGGCAACATCCACCGCTTTCGCGACCGGTCCAACCAAATCCCAATCATCATCCCAAGCAAGCTCAAGCGGCGTAATAAGATCTTCGAGCCCGTAATACTCAATGCCGGCATCAAGCGTGCCCAACATGGCAGGAGAGAAGTCGGCAGCAATCACGGAATGCCCAGCCTGAGCAAGCGGAATAGCAATCGACCCAGCCCCACACCCCATATCAAGCACCGACTCACCAGGCTTCAACGCCAACAGCTTTATAAAATCCCGAGCATAAGGGGCAGTCTCCAACGGCCGAAAATGCCGAGCCCGCTTATCCCACTCAAAAGAATCATCAGCCCGATGCCGAGCGGCCTGCAGACGCATCCACTCCTGATTCCAATCAGCAGAAAGAAGCTCAGAGCGAGCATCCCCATCAACCACGGGCTAACCTCCTAGCAACAAAAAAGCGACTCCCCCCAAAAGAAGAGCCGCAACCAGCATATATCAGAAAGAACCGATCCAACGCCAAACCGCCCTCACAACCAAGGCGGGCAGGAGCGAAGCGACTGCCATACGGGATAGAACCCAACTGAGGTCCCGTTGTGCGGGAGCCCCGGGGAGGGCAAATATATAAGGTCGATCGCGAGTTCCGCACGAGCCGGAGAGCACTTAATGTGCTCTCCGTGCGAGTCAGGACTGTCCGAGCAGGCGACCTTATATATTTGCCCTCCCCGGGGCTCCTCGCCCGAACCCCTCAGCTAGTTCTTCAGCGAGTTCAGCGGCGCCGGGAAGCGTCCACCGCGGTGGGCAAGCACGGTGCCGGCGTTGGGGTTCACCGGCATGATGGGCGCACGGCCGAACAGGCCGCCATACTCGACGCAGTCGCCCACGCCCTTGCCGATAGCGGGAATCACGCGGACGGCCGTGGTCTTGTTATTGATGACGCCGATGGCCATCTCGTCGGCGATGATGCCGGCGATGGTCTCGACCGGAGTGTCGCCGGGGATGGCGATCATGTCCAGGCCAACGGAGCACACGCAGGTCATGGCCTCGAGCTTCTCGAGCGAAAGCGCGCCGGCCTCGACGGCGGCGATCATGCCGGCGTCCTCGGACACGGGGATAAAGGCGCCCGAGAGGCCGCCCACGCTGGAGCTGGCCATGACGCCGCCCTTCTTGACGGCATCGTTGAGCATGGCGAGCGCGCAGGTCGTGCCCGGGCCACCGCAGGTGCCAACACCGATGATCTCGAGGATGCGTGCGACGGAGTCGCCGATGGCAGGCGTGGGAGCCAGCGACAGGTCGACAATGCCCTTCTCGACACCCAGGCGATGGGCGGCCTCGCGGCTCATGAGCTCGCCGGCGCGGGTGATCTTAAAGGCGGTCTGTTTGATCTTTTCGGCGACTTCCATCATCGATGCGGAATCGGGCAGCGCCTCCAGGGCTGCGGCCATAACGCCGGGGCCCGAGACGCCTACGTTGATGACGGCGTCGGCCTCGCCACCGCCGTGGACGGCGCCCGCCATAAACGGGGAGTCCTCGACCATATTGGCAAAGCAGACAAATTTGGAAGCGCCGACGGAGTCCTGGTCGGCCGTGAGTTTAGCGGCATCGATGATGGTCTGGGCGGCCATAAGCACGGCGTCCATGTTGATACCGGCGCGCAGGCTGGCAACGTTGACGCTGGAGCAGACGCGGCTCGTGGTGGCGAGCGCCTGGGGGATGGACTGGATGACGCGACGGTCGGCGTCGCCGATGCCCTTCTGGACGAGCGCGGAGAAGCCGCCCAGGTAGTCGATGCCGAGCGTCTCGGCCGCGCGGTCGAGGGCATGCGCGATGGGGGTGAGGTCCTCATCCTTGCAGCACGCGGCAATCTGCGCCACCGGGGTGACGGAAACGCGCTTGTTGACGATGGGGATACCGTACTCGCGCTCGAGGTTCTCGGCGGTCTCGACCAGATGCTCAGCCGTGTGCGTCACGTGGTCGTAGATCTTCGTGCACATGCGGTCGAGGTTCTCGTCGCCGCAACCCATGAGCGAAACACCCATGGTGATGGTCCTGATGTCGAGGTTCTGCTCCTCAACCATGCCGCGGGTTTCCGCGATTTCTGCGGGCGTGATCGCCATCCTTGCGCTCCTATCTGCCAAAACGAGCATAGTCTTATCTATTTTAACGTGCCGCACGTGCCAAGTGGCGCATGCGGCACGTTTTGGTGCTCGGTTGTTTCCGTTGTGTTACTGCCCAAAGACCTCTTCGGCGATACGAGCGCTTTCGGCGGCGTCCTTGGCGTAGTAGTCCGCGCCGATCTGCTTGGCGTATTCGGGGGTGAGTACGGCGCCGCCTACGATGACCTTGACGCCCGGTACTTCGGCATGAAGCAGCTTGATGGTTTCTTCCATGGCGACGACCGTGGTAGTCATAAGCGCCGAGAGGCCGACGAGCTTAATGTCACGCTCCTGCACGGTCTTGAGCACCTCTTGCGGGTCGACGTCGCGGCCTAGGTCAAAGACGGTGTAGCCGTAGTTATCGAGCAGCATTTTGACGATGTTCTTGCCAATATCGTGGATGTCGCCCTTGACGGTGGCCACGCAGATTTTGCCCTTGTCGGCAATCTCGCCGGCGGGCATCAGGCGCTTGATGGTGTCGAAGCCCACGCGCGCGGCCTCGGCCGAGGCCATGAGCTGCGGTAGGAAGAATTTGCCCTGGTCAAAGAGGACGCCAACCTCGTCGAGGGCGGGGATAAAGTGATTGTTGATGAGGTCCATGGCATCGTGGTCTGCCAGCAGACGCTCGGTCTCGGCAGCGATCTCGCCTTTGCGGCCCGAGACGACCATGCGACGAATCGGGTCGTCGTTGCCGTCGGTGCCGGCGGTGCCAGCAGCGGGCACAGCGTCGGTCGATACTGCCTGAGCAGCTGCCGGGTTGGCGGCGATCTTGTACGGATCGGTCCAGCCGGCATAGCGCTCGATGTATCCGGTCGAGCCCTCGTCCTCAACGCTCAACACGCGATAGCTGTAGACGGTATCCATAAAGCGCTTGGAACCCGGGTTCATGATGGGGGCGTCCAGGCCCGCGCCGAAGGCGGCAGCCAAAAAGACCGAGCCCAGCAGCGGGCGGGCAGGCAGGCCAAAGCTGATGTTCGACACGCCGAGCGCGCATTTGACGCCCAGGCGCTCCTTGCACAGGGACATGGCGCGCAGGATCTGCTCGGCCTGGCGTTGATTGGTCGAGGCGGTCATGACCAGGCAGTCGATGAGGATGCGGTCCGGTCCGATGCCGTAGCGGGCAGCCTCGGCCACGATGCACTCGGCGATGGCGAAGCGAGCCTCGGCGGTATCGGGGATGCCGCCTTCGTCGAGCGTAAGGCCGACAACGTTGGTGCCGTAGTGGGCGACCAGCGGAAAGATCTCATCCATGATCTGCTGCTTGCCATTGACCGAGTTGATGATGGGCTTGCCGGCGTAGCGGCGCACGGCGGCCTCGACAGCGGCGGGGTCGGTGGAGTCGATCTGCAGCGGCAGCAGCGTGGAGCCCTGGAGCTGTTCGGTCGCCTGTTGGATAATCTTGACCTCGTCGATCTCGGGCAGGCCCACGTTGACGTCCAGGATGTCGGCGCCCTGCTCCTGCTGGCTGATGCCCTGGCTCACCACGTAGTCCAGATCGCCGTCGCGCAGGGCCTGCTGCAGGCGCTTTTTGCCGGTGGGGTTGATGCGCTCGCCGATGACGGCGATCTTGTGGCCGTCGCGGGGAAGGTCCACGACCGTTTGGGCGCTCGTGACCGACATGCTGGGCTTGCAGTGGCGTGGACTGGGCGTGTGGTTGTCGATAAGCGTGCGCAGCGCTGCCATGTGCGCCGGCGTGGTGCCGCAGCAGCCGCCCACGACGCTCACACCGTCGGCGATCATGCCGGCGACGGCCTCGGCGTATTCGGGGGCTTGGATATCAAAGACGGTGTTGCCGTCGTCGTCTACATGGGGGAGTCCTGCATTAGCCTGCACCATAACGGGCTTGTCGGTAACGGTGAGCATACGTGCGGCGAGTCCTCGAAGCTCGGCCGGTCCTTGGCTGCAGTTGATGCCCAAAACGTCGGCACCGATGGCGTCGAGCGTGATGGCGGCGACCTCGGGGCTCGTTCCTAGGAAGGTACGGCCGTCTTCCTCAAAGGTCATGGTGGCAAAGACGGGCAGGTCGGAGTTCTCGCGGCAGGCGAAGACAGCCGCCTTGATCTCGGCCAGGTCGGTCATGGTCTCGATAATAAAGAGGTCCACGCCCGCATCGACGCCTGCGCGCACTTCCTCGGCAAAGAGGTCGTAGGCCTCGTCGAAGCTCAGGGTACCCAGGGGGCGAAGCAGCGCGCCGATGGGGCCGATATCGCCGGCGACGTAGCGGGCGCCGGCCTCGCGGGCACAGGCGGCAGCGGCGGCAAAGACGTCTGCCACGGTGGCGGCACCGTCGAGCTTGTGGGCGTTGGCGCCAAAGGTGTTGGCGGTAATCACGTCGCAGCCGGCCTCGACATATTGACGTTGGATATCAGTGATAACCTGGGGTTCCTCAAAGTTGAGCAGCTCGGGCAGGGCGCCCGCCTTCATACCAGCGGCCTGCAACATGGTGCCCATACCGCCGTCGAACAGCAAGTGCCCCGTGCCCTCGATGGCGGCGCGCAGGCGATCGTCCTTAATGCGCAGATCGTCGATCGTGCGCGTCTTGTACGTGGCACCGTTGCGACGTGCGGCATCAACGGGTGCCGCCAATGCAGTGCCGTCAGAATCATGAGTGATAAGCGGAGTAAACATCGGGGGCTCCTAATGGCTGGAATAGCAGGTGGTGTGGGCGGCGCGGAAGCGGCAGTGTTCGCGCATGCGGCAGATATTGCAGGTGGGGCGGCTCTGGGCGTCGTGGACCTCGCCGTCGAATAGGCCGATCACCGCGGTCACGCTTTTGGTGGGCATGAGCAGGCTGGTGGGTGTGACGGTAAGCCCGATGAGCCGCGTGGCGTTGAGCGCATTGACGATCGAGCGCTGGGCCGAGAGCGGGCAGTCGCCATAGCCGGGACTAAAGCGCCAGTTGCCGGCGAGCCCGTGTGTGGCGGCGTCCGTCTTGACCTGCTGGTCCATTTGCTCAACGGCGGCTTCCACGTAAGCGGAGCACGCGGCGTCGAGCACGGCGCCCTCCAGGGGATGTTGGGCTCCCGTGGTGCGCAGGCGACGCTCGGCGTCCATGCCGAGGGTGCACGCCATGAGTGCGGCAAAGCGGGCGTCCTTAAGATGACGATAGATATCGCGACCTCGCAGCTCAACGTTGGTGCCAACCAGACGGATGCAAGGCTTGCCCTGCTCGTCCACGCCCGTGGCATCGATGGCAAATACGCGGCGCACGCCACGGGGCTCAATGTCCAGTTCCAGACGTTCAACGACAAGCTCAATACGTCGTGACAGTTCGGGCTCAATCTGCTGGCCGCCGTAACCCAGATACCGCAGCATCTCGGCACGGTCGACACGGGGATGGTGCGCAGCATCGACACGGTAAAGCGCCGGCGACGCAAGGTCGGCCGGCACTTCGACAGCGGTTGTATCGATGTGCGGTTTTTCCATTACCCCAGGCGCTCCATAATGGTCGCGGCGATCGCAGGACGGTTCATAGTGTACAGGTGCAGGCCGTCGGCGCCGTGCTCCTTGAGGTCGCAAAGCTGGCGGGCTGCATAATCTACACCAGCTGCCTGCAGGCTTTCGGGGTCATTCTCGTACTTGGCGAGAATCTTGATGACGGGGGAAGGCAGCGACGCGCCGCACATAAAGACCATGCGGCTGATCTGCGACTTGCCCATAAACGGCATGATGCCCGCGGTAATGGGCACGGTGATGCCGGCCTTGTCGGCAAGCTCGCGAAAACGGTAGAAGCACTCGTTATCAAAGAAGAGCTGCGTCACAAAGAAGCTCGCGCCGGCGTCCTGTTTTTGCTTGAGGTGTTCGACCGAGAGGTTAAGGTCCTCACAGGCAATGTGGCCCTCGGGGTAGGCTGCGGCGCCCACGCAAAAGCCGGCGTCGACGAGCTCGGGGATGAGGTCGCGGGCGTAGGCGTAGTCGGAGGCGGGCTTGTCGTCCTCGGTCGCGCCGGCAGGGAGATCTCCACGCAGGGCCAGGATGTTTTCAACGCCGGCGGTGCGATACTCGTCGATCTTGGCGGCGATATCGGCATGCGAGCGGCCCACGCAGGTAAGGTGTGCCACCGAGGGCGTGTCGAATTCGCTCGAAATCATATGCGCGATGGGGGCGGTGGTGGCACCGTTGCCCGAGCCGCCGGCCGAGCAGGTGACCGAGACAAAGCTCGGCGAAAGCTTGCACAGATTGCCTGCCACTTCGCGAGCCGTGTCGAGGGTGAGCTCGCCCTTGGGCGGGAACATCTCAAACGAAACGGGCGCGGTGCCCTGGGATGCTGCCTGCTTAAAAACCTCGTCGACGCGCATATCGTGCTCCTTTAGATGCCTAGGTGCGATGTTTTGTTGCAAGGATTCTACAGCACGACCGCGCTAAGGTGGAGTTTCTCTCGCGATTTGGTGATACCAATCGAAAACGCTTCGCTATCGGTACTTCCTATAACAGGGCGGTCAATGTAGAATGGGGCTATATCGAATGGTATCTGATACGAAATACCAGTTAATAAAGCCC